>Ga0335070_10006015_pt1 | contig 14288 bp, 8 predicted proteins | sample Lox_Sample_13_FD_206722 | JGI IMG/M metagenome (GOLD analysis project Ga0335070, IMG submission 206722) | Soil microbial communities from Loxahatchee National Wildlife Refuge, Florida, United States - Lox_Sample_1.3 | ecosystem: Environmental > Terrestrial > Soil > Wetlands | place: USA: Florida... | reverse complement strand
GTAACCTGGTCCTGAAACTCGCCGGGGAGTGGGGCGCGCAAGCGCCGCCGGAATTTCGCGCGGTGGTCGCGTGCTGTCCGGCGATGGACTTGGCGCCTTCCGCCGACGCGCTGCACGAACCGGCCAACCGGGTTTACGAACTCTATTTCCTGTGGAACCTGCGCCGGCGCATGATACGCAAAGCCCGTCTGTTTCCCGGGCACTTCGACGCGAGCCGCATGCGGGGCATGCGCAGCCTGCGCGACTTCGACGACCGGATCACGGCTTACTACTGCGGCTTCGCTGGCGCGGACGACTACTACGCCCGCGCCTCCGCTGCCAACGTGGTGGAGCGCATCGCCGTGCCCGCGCTGATCCTACACGCGGCCAATGATCCGTTCATCCGCATAACATCGGAGACACGCCGTAAGATTGCCGCCAATTCCAACATCAGGTTTGTCGAGGCCGAGGACGGCGGCCACTGCGCCTTCCTGGGTGAGAGGAACGGACTGGACGACGGCCACTGGGCGGAGCAGCAGATCGTCGAGTTCCTGCGCAGGTTCTGACGGATCGTGATGTGCCCCGAAGGATAGGTACAACACGCACGATCCCTTGGCGCGCAAGAGCGATGTCCTGATATGCTCGCGGACGGGACCACAAATGGACGCCGACTTCTCAATCGAACTGGGACATGAAGATCCGGTCCTCGATTTTCCCTGGACTGATCCAGAAGGCAAGCTGCCGTACTTCGATCTCAAGCATCATCCCGAACTGCTGGCGCAGGTCGAGGAAGCGAAACGGTTTCCTGAACTCGGGGACTTTCTCCACGCGGTCAACTCCGCCATGAGCCTCATCGAAAGCGCGAAGTGCGATGCCTGGTCCACCACGGAGCTCACGCCCGAAGAAGAGATCTACGGCGTACCCCACAAATGCGCGAGCTATGCGGACCTGGTGTTTTCAGACTTGAGTCATCGTCAGTCGTTTGGCGTGCATGAGCATTTCGCCAAGAAACTGGTGGAGCTGCTGCGGCGCACTCCGGAAACTCCGTCGACGGCGGAATTGTGCGTCCGGCGCTGCTTGTTTCATGCCGAGGGCGACACGCGAGAAGGGTTCTACTACAGCCTCTATGTCAGCGGCTATGGCAAGGACGAAGTGCGGGCGCGCCAGAACTGGGGGATCGCACTGAAACTAGCTGGGAACGCCATTCTGCAACTATCAGCCGCCGGGCTGTGAATGGCAGAGGGTCATGGATCCTGACGATGTAGGCGGATCAGACCGATGATCCGGTCGCACGTTGCCTCGAGAGTCGCTGAGTCCCGCTGGTCGAGGCTGCAGGTCACCGGGAATGCCTCACCCCATGGACTTAGAAGAACAGCCAGCTTTCCTTGAATGCTGGCCAGGTCACGCCGCCGGCCGCGGAAAGTCGTGACCCGGGCGTAATAGCCGTCCAGTGACGTGTCCTCAGATTCCACGCTGATGCCGGGCTGGTTGCTCATCCAGAGCTGTTTCGATAGGAAATACTCCGACTGCTTCTTGAGCTCTTCTTCCGGCGTAAGGCCTTGATACTTGCGCTCCAAAGGTGGGCCGACGGTGATCGTAAGCACGCCGTTCGGCGTCCGAGCCAGATAGGCCGATTGCAGCGAATTGTCGTCGGCGAGCTTGACTTCTCCGGGCAGAGCAACGGAAATCTGTGCGCAATACCAGGAGTCGCAGAATTCCCTCTCCCAGCGCGCGAAACCCGGGGGTGTGAGATCGAGACTCTCGATTTCCGTGGCGGAGGGTTTCTTCCTGGTTACAGCCGCACGCGCCAGGTCGGCCAGCGAAGGACCGGTTCCTGTTGGCTGCGCCACCGGCAAGCCCGGTTCGGGCGCCGACTCGAAGGTTTTGATTGCGGCCGCCCATTCCACGAAGTTCTTCTCCGGAATAAGACGCGCCTTGCCTTCCTCGACCCAACGGATAGTCAGCACCTCCGGGTCCGCGGCCTCTTCCGGTTGCAGGCTGACGTGGTTTTCGATCCGGTACGAGCGGTCGAGCCAGGCGATGTGGCGGTTCTGCAGATCGAAGAGCAACGAGACATTCAACGCGCCAGCTACTACGTTGGTCGGTTGCTGGCGCAAGGATCCGTCCGCGGTAATCGGACCGGAAGAACTCTCCGTGGGCGCGAACACGTACTTCGAGCTGACCCAGGCGCAATCGCGGCCGGCTATCTTGGGTGTGCTCTTCCACCGCATCGTAGCGGCGCTCACATCGAGCCCGCTGAGCACGCGGTCTTTCCAATAGGTGAATTGCCCGCGCGGCTTCCAGGAGGCGCCCACGGCGACGGGTTGGTCCGCCAAGTGCGTTTGCAGCAGGTCGAGCGCGATCTTACTGAGCAGATCGGCCGCCGATTGATAGGTGAACCGATCACGGCTGTTATGCTCGAATCCGACCTCGCCGTGGGGCCCGATCTGGTACACGACCGGAACGGCGGCGAAATCCTTCAGGCTTTTCTCAAGTTGCGCGCGATTGAACTGCGCGCATTGCCAACTCGTCACTTTGAAGTCGTGGTACTCGGCCTTGACCGGAATGTTCCCGCCGGCGTCAGTTGCCCCCGTGCTCAGAGTCACAATAGACGCCAGCGCATATTGACAGGGCCCAAGCGGCGGGTTCGTGCCGTAGCCTTCAATGGTGCTGGCTGAGTAGGAAGTGCTGGCTTCAATCTCGTAACGGAATTGATCGCCGGGAGTCCATCGCCCGGCCAGCGGTGAGGTGGGCAGGACTTGCGCTAAGCCGCAGGCGGCCAGCACCAGCGCGAGGAATGCGATCTTTGCGGTGTGTTTCAATTCTGCTCCTGCAATGCGTTCTCGAATCGGGGAACGACACCGGCTTTTCAGCCGTGCCTCTGGCACTCGCGTTTCTTCCCTGCCTGTCCCGCCAGTGAACTGGCGGGCTATTCTCATCGGTCCCTCTGGGACCACACCAAACACGAAGCCAGTTCTAATACGGCTTCTTGAACGGCCTGTACTCCGCTGGGACCTGCGCTTCCGCGGAGTTGATCACGTCTTCGCAGATCGGTTCGGCTTGCTCCCAATCCACCTTCCGGAAAATGCATCCAACGCTCATCACTTGCTCGGGCGCGCTCACGAACAAGGCGACGCCCGCATGTTGAATACCCTTGTAGACAAAATTGAAGTGCACAAGCGCGGCGCGCTGGCCGCCAACCGTGGTGTCTTCTACACCATCCATGGTCAAGGCGGATCCCCTGAAACGGCTCCGGCCCAGGAGCATGCTGAGATACTCCTGGGCAGCTGTATTGAAGCTGGTGCTCCACACCGTTTCTCCGAAGGGGACGTAAATACTGCTTTCCTTCAGCGGGATTTCGATGCCGTGTTCCGCGGCACGAATCGGTGTGGGTGTGGAGATGGTCAGTGTCGCAGGAGGAATCGTCGCCCAGTAGTCGCGGCTCTGTTTTCGCCAGGTCGCCCTGGGTACGGTCTCTTCGTCCAATACCTTCCGGGCGGCGACATGGTCTTTGGATGCCTTGTCGGCGCGGGTCTTCCGAGCCAGGTCGGCGAGGGATGCTTGCGAAGAATCGCTTTGCGCCCAGGCCGTGGCGAGCAAGAGCAAAGGAAGAAAAACATATCCGGTTCCTGCCTGCGCTAAGTGCATGAATCCCCTGCCTCTTTCGAGTTCTAGCGATGGATGCGCCATGAGTCGAATACCGTCGAGCAGATCGCCTCTGCATCGGCGAAACGATCTTCGCGAGCGATACAGCCAAGGGCAAAGTTGACATCATCGGAGGGAATTTTCACGTCTAACTCCGTCCAGGCATCAATATTGGCGAGGAGCCGCGTACGTTCCAGCACGGCATCCTGCCCGTTCATGGTTCGGGGGATATTGATCACCTTCGCTTTGTAATCAGGCTGAGCGTGGACCCACTTGCGGGCAACCGTCTGTGCGTTGCCATATTCCGAGTAGCCGTTCACGACGTCGGTGCGTCCGAAATAGATGACGACGGAAGTGTTGTCGTCGAGCGCGGCGACATAGACGTTGTCGGAGTTGCCGCCTCTGACATGGCGCGCGTTCTCGGGCAGGAACAATGATTCCTGCCAGCACTCGCGGCCGCAATCGGAACTGGAATGAACCCGGTAACCGGGTGGCGGACGGTTGATCGTGTCCTCGGCTTCGACCGAGACTTTAGGCTTGCCTTGCTGGGCGGCGGTTTTCCGGCTTTGCCGGGCAACGTCGGCCAGGGAACTGCCTCCCGTTGAGGTTTCCGAGGCCACCGCTGGCGGAGCTTTCTGCGCGCGCGCCGGGACAAGCTTAGCGCCGGAGCGTCCGTATTCTTCCTTCAAACGAATGGAATCTAGGACCGCGCTGCAGAGTTGATCGCTGTGATAGGCCATGTCCCTGCGAGCAACGTTTCTTTGTCCGATGGCGCGCAGGTTGTCGATCTCTTCCTGGGTGCGACGACGGATCGAATAGTCGGCGTCTTCTTCTGGAATTGCGGTCGCGAAGCAGATGACCGGCACAATCCGGTTGTCACCGTTCAGAAAGCGAGCATTCCCGGAGAATTGGTTGCCGAAGAGATTGCCGGTGACGGAGCATTCGTGTCCTGGAACACCGGGCTTGGGCTTCGCGCAGGTGATCGAGCCATACGGCTGCCAGAACGCGCGGGCCCAGTCCTGAAATTCGAGTTCGCCAAGCAGGCCGCCTACAGGGACGGGCGTGGCCGCAAACACCTTGGTCGTGACGCCAGTAATGTCGGCGGTAGCCAGGAGAACTCCATTATCGTCGCGTCCCTCGACGCTGAAAGGCGCCGGAATTGCGACACGGTAGCCCTCCGCGTTGTAGTTCTGAAAACCCTCCGGAGCGGAGCCAGCCTCTTCCTGTTCTTGCTCGAGCTCGGCGGCAAGACGCTGCGCTTCCTCGGACGCGGGCGTTGCCTCTGGTTTGCTCTGAGCGCGCTGCTCCCGAGCCTTTCGCGCCACGTCGCCCAGCGAAGGCTCACTCTGTGCACGGACCGGAACTGGCGTTATGAGAAAAATGGCCCCGACCAACACAAACACGACGCGAGTAATGTTCATGGTGCGAGGCAAGGCAATCCATGCTCTGCGCTTAGTTGTTGTCATCGTTGTCATTGGAAAGCGTCAAACCCGCCGGGGGCGGCTGGTAGTTATCCCACACTCGTTCCGGCACGAGCGCGGTCGGGGTTTCAATCTTGACCGGCACATTGAAGGCATACGTCCATTGCTCAGTGTTGGCCGTGGACGTCATCTCGCGCGGGAGATGATCCTCAACTCCCAGGCAGATTGTGCGGTGTTCGTAGGCTCCAGGAGATTGCGGCATGACTGGCCCCGGGCCGGTGCGAAGCGTGACCCTCCACTCCCGGCACTCTTCGCCGTTCACAGTCTTCTTCTCACCCTTTTCGATGATGCCGTGCTCGACCATGCGCTGAAACTCGGGCAGATAGGATGGGTAGGCGGACTCGATCAGGACCTTGCAGCCATCTTGCGCGGCTTGTGCCTGCGAACCGCCCTTTTGCCATAATCCGCTGGCCTGAAGCGAGTACTCTTGGCCGTCGACTACGCGGACTTCATTGTCGATGTTGAATTCCTTGTTGTCCTGGTGCAAGACGACTCGCGTCGCCAGGCGCCTGTCGCCGGTGGAGCAAAGCATCTCTCCTTCGCGCTCCGTGTGCTGCGTCTTGGAGTCCGACAGCATGGAGTAGTGGATGGAGTTGACCTTTTGCAGGGCTTCGATGGTGCGGCGAAACTCGCGCTCTCCCGAGGCCGGCATGCGATACCACAAGGCCAGTCCGAGAAGCACGGCCACCGCTGACACGCGCGCCAGAAGCCATCTCCAATATCTCATCGCGCCAGGGACCTCCTCCGAGACCGGAGGTGAGAACAGAATTCAGCCTTAGGCGTAGATATCCCGCCTATCGCAACATGATAGGTTGGGTCGAGCAGAGCCCCAAATTACTCGGGTAACAGGGCATGGAACGCCTGTGCAGAGGTGCGGCAAGCCGCGTCCTTATGCTGTTGGTAGGGCAGAGGGGCGGGCGGCAAACGCGTGCAAATCTGAAGAGGGAGGTTGGCTCCGTCGACATCCGCATGGAAAGAGCGCGTCCGGGACGGAGCCAAGCTGCAGACTGCCCGTTGCGCGCTAACCACTAACCACCGCTGCTGCAAACGGCCACTCGCGGCGGCGCCACGCTCGCACCGCGAAAATGACCAGACCGACGACAAGAACTACCGCGGCGTAGCGAACCTCGCGGAGAAAATCTTTGCGTGAAACGAGAATGAACACGAAGCTTGCGGCCGCAATCAAGGCGGGCACGGGATATAGCCACATCCGAAACGGCCGCGCCACATCAGGTCTTCTTATGCGGAACACAATTACGCCGATACTCTGCACCAGAAACTGCAGCACGATCCGGATCACGATCAGGGCGGCGATCAAATCGGCCAGCCGCAGGAAGCAGAACAGCGCCGCCACTCCCGCCAGGGCCAGCAACGAAACGTAAGGGAACTGGTGCTTCGGATGCACCCGCGCGAACGCCCGGAAGTAATTTCCATCCAGCGCCGCGGCATAGGGCACGCGCGAGTAGCCGAGCGTCAGCGAGAACACGGAAGCAAATGCAGTCCACATCACCAGCACCGAAATCAACGAGGCGGCACCCTTCCCGTACACGCGCTGCATCATTATCGCGACCACGTACAGCTTGCTGTTCGACGTGCCCGCCTGCACCATTTCCCGCCACGGGATGACACCGAGAATGCTGACGTTCATCACGATATAGAGGGCCGCAACCGCCAAGATCGATAGCAGCAACGCCCGTGGGATCGTTTTCCCCGGTTCTTTGACTTCGTCGCCGAGGAAGCAGACGTTGTAATATCCGCCAATATCATACGCGGCGATCAGCATGGCCCCGCCCAGCCCGTGAAAGAAGTCGCGCGAAAATGAAAACGCGCCCGGAGGCAAGTTGAATGCCTGATGCGCGTTGAAATGAGTCAGGCCAGTCAGGATGATCCATCCGATGGTGGCCATCACTCCGGTCCACAGCAACTTGGAGAGCCGCGCGATTCCGGTAATGCGGCGGTAAAGCAGAAATGCCGTGAGCGCGCACACTCCTATCGCGAGAAGAGTCGCCGGCATTGCGACCCACGTGAGCTGCAAAGTCCCAAGCAGCGGCAGATTGAGGCTCCCGGTGCGCGTTGACCACACCCGTTCCAGCCCCGGCCAAAAAAACGCTGCATACTGCGAGAGGCCGATCGCACCCGAGGCAATTGACAGCGGCGCGCTGAACGAGAGTTGCCAAATAAAGAGGAAGGAAATCAGGCGCCCCAGTTTCTGTGCCCCGTAGATTTCTTTCAGATACCGGTACGATCCGCCCGAGCCCGGCATGGCCGCGCCCAGTTCCGCCCACACCAGCCCGTCGCAGATCGCCAGCCCGGCGCCGAGAATCCAGCCCAGCATCGCCTGGGGTCCACCCATCGCGGTCACGATCAGCGGGATCGTGATGAAGGGGCCGACGCCGATCATGTCGATCATGTTCAGCGCGGTAGCCGAGCTGAGGCCGATGCCGCGGACGAGGGGAGTGCCGGTGGGTGCGGCCGGTTCGCTTTTTTGTGTGCTGGTTTCCATGGGATGAAAGGTTGCCAGTCGTTAGTCGGTGGTCGTTAGTCGTTCGGCGGTCGCTGATGACGTTCAAGTCTCCTTCAGGCACCAGAAGCTTGTCACCTTGACCGAGACGATTGGATCAGCCGTTCGCTGCCACAAGAATGCGGGCCGCTCCGCGACGGTTTCCGAACGACCAACGACCAACGACTAACGACTCGAACTCAGCAAATTCACAAAAAATCTCACTGCTCCGGGCACGCCGGCAGGCAACTGGCGGAAGAAGGAAAATCCCGTATAGACGTACGTGCCCTTGCCATACTGCGCCACCAGTAGCCCGCCCTTTTGTTCGCCTTCTCCCGGATCATGCGTTTCGAGCAGCGGGGTAAACTTCGCGTCCCACTGCGACATGAAATAAAGGCCGCGCTCCTGTACCCATCCTTCGAAATCCTTCTGCGTGATCTCGTTCGGCGTATGAAAGACCGGATTCGCCGGATCGAGAATCTTCACCGGCGCCTCTTCCACCGACACGCGCGCGCGGCTCAGCGTTGCCGGATAGGGGGTGTACTTGCCAGCGTTAAAGTCGCTCGGGCCAGCGGCGAAGCCCACGGTGTTGTACTGCACCACCAGCCTGCCGCCAGCCTCGACAAAATCCAGCAGCCGCTTATTATTGGCGATCACATCTTTCTGTGTGTCGTAGGCGCGAATTCCCAGCACGATCGTCTGATATTTGCCCAGGTTCTCAGTCGCCAGTTTCTGCGCCGGAATCAGCGTCACATCCATCCCAATCTGCTCGAGCACGGTCGGGATATCGTCGCCCGCGCCCATGATGTAGCCGACTTTCAAGTCCTTCGGGACCTTCACATCGACGATACTCACGCGCTGTACGGCCGGCTGGTAGTAGTACGCCGCCCCGAGATCCTCGCGCGTGACCAGCGTGTACCCCTCGGTATATTTCTTTCCCCCGGCTTCGAGCACCGCGTGGATTGCAACCCGCTCCTCCTTTAGATTTCCCGGTATCACTTTGAATGAGGAATTTTGCTTGTCGCCGCGTTTGGCCAAATGCACGGGAAGCTCTTGAGGCCCGGACCCCCAGCCTGGCGGAAGCTCCAAGCGGAGCGTTCCCGCGGGCGCCCCATCCGAACTCGCAGTTACTCCGACTCTTACCGTCAGCTCATTGCCGTCGCTTACCGGAACCACCTGCTCCCCGGGTTCAAGCGCAACCGAAAATGGTGGAACCACGGCAAGAGGCAGTTCCGCGACGTTCCCGTGTTCGTCCTTGTACTTCACCATGCATCTAGCTGGCGGAGTTCCTCCCTCATATCCCAGGTTAGCCGTCCCTTCCAGGGATGGGAGCGTCGAGAAAGGAAAAGTCACGCTACGCCACCACTCCCCCACATCGGGCAACAATGGAACCGCTGGATTGGGATTACTTCGAATATCGTCGACGGTGTTGATTGCCTCTGTCTCGGGGTTTGAGCGATGCCAATAGGGCCGCGTGTATGGAATATCCTTCGGCACCGAAACCTGAAAGTGCGCTATGGCCTCGCCACCGCCACTGTTTTCCTTAATGCGCTCGATCTTCCACTCTCCAGGAATTCCGGCGAGCCTAATATTTGCGGGACCCTGCCATAGATATTTCGAAGTCGCCGTTGCAGTGACGTGAAACGTCTGCCCAGGAACGGCAAGAAATACATGGTCCTGATCAGCGCTGATTCCATCGACAGCTACATCTAGCTTCATGCCTCGAGCAAGCTGACCCGCGATCTGCAACTTGGACGATTCGTTAAGAAGAGAGAATACAAGCGCGTCCTTGGCCGAGGGCGACAGCTCAGCCGGAAGATGCATTGCTATCCCGAGGGCCGTTCCACCCGCCTCGTCCAGCGGCTTACTAGCTAGGAGCGGATCTTTCTCGGCTGCGGCAGCCGCCTCCTCGATCTTCTTCTGCACGCTCTCTAATTCCCCCCGCAGCCACGGCACCTTCTTCTCTTCGTCTCCCAGCCGTGCCGCCAGCCCCGGCAGCGTCGTGTCGATCCCGTCGAAGAAATCCTGCTCGTGTCCGTCCTTATCCTTCGGCGAGTCCACCACCGAATCCACCAGCTTGTAGAAGGTGAAGCGGTCCCCCGGTGGAACCGTGAAGTTCCCCACTCCCTGCGATTGCTGGTGCTGCAGCCCTTTCAGCGCGAACTGTATGTACGACGTTCCTAGCACTGGATCTACGGTCCCCGTGTTGAGCCGCACGGTGTAATTCGCGGCATCACAAGTGTTCGAAAAGAAGCCGCACACGTTGCCGATGTACAGCTTCTTTGGTTGCCAGGGCTGCAAGCCTTCGGCGATCTGTTCGGGAAAGCGCTTCGGATCGCCTGCCGCCCGAAACGCCTCTTTGGTCAGGATCGCCGATGCCTGGTGATGCCCGTGCCCGTCGCGCTCCGTCCCCGAAAACCGCGCAATCAGCACATCGGGACGAAACGTCCGAATCACCCGCACGATGTCGCCGAGCGCGACATCATGCCCTTGCCACTTCTGGAACGTTTCTTCCGCGGTCTTCGAATATCCGAAATCCGCCACCCGCGAAAACCGCTGCTCGACTCCGTAATAGCGGTCTGCCGCCAGCACCTCCAGCGTCCGCACCACTCCGAGGACATCGAAAAGATTGCTTCCCAGCTTGTTCTGTCCGCCCTCGCCGCGCGTTAGTGTCATCAACAAAGTCGAAACGCCCTTGCCGCGCGCCTCGAGCGTCAGCATGCCGCCGTCTTCATCATCAGGATGCGCATCCACCTGCATCAGCCGCGCGGTCGTTCCCAGCCGCCGCAGCATTAGCTTCAGTCCCGCAGTTCCGGTCTCCTGCGGCAGCGGCTCATAATAGGGATCGCTGGCCGGTTTCTCGGACGTTTGCGCCGTCGCGATCATCGTCGCTGGCGCCGCCAAAACGAACGCCAGAAGCGCCGCCAAAGCGTGCCTTCTGACCCGCGCCAACCCGGACCAGTTCTCTCTTGACTCAGTCATGTCCATCTGGACTTTCATTCTATCGGAGCGCATTCCTGCCGTCGCGATGTGGTCGATCGTATTGGCGTGGCTTTCTCGCTTTCCGATTCAGACCGTTTGCCTGTGAGTCGATTCCACCGCCGCACGGTCCGGTTCTCCCTTCGTTCCCGGAGATCTACGATTAAAGGTAGTAGTACCTGTCACTTAGGAAGAGACTAGCATCTCTGGTGAAAGTTGTTTCACACTTCCGCGAGCGCCGGAATCGGTGTAGACTTGCCGGAGTTTTTGAAGCCAAGAAGGAGATTCCCCCTCTCCAACGAGGCATGTTGACTGGATCTAGACGTGGGCTGGGTACGATACTCCGGACCCAAAAGACATTCCCAGAGGTTGTCACTTACAAGGAGAAATCAATGATTCGAAGATTGAGTGTACTTTTGCTCGCGGTCGTCGCAATGGTATCGATCGCGAGTGTCGTTTGCCAGGCGCAGCCGCAGCCGCTGTTGACGCGCCATGTGCGTGATGTCGCTGTCAACGGGGTGGCGCAGTCCGTCGGGCGACTCCCTGCAACACAGTCCATGCGCTTCGACATTGTTCTGCCCTTGCGGCACGAGGCGGAGTTGGACAATTTCCTGCAAGAACTTTACGACCCTTCCAGCCCTTCGTACCGGCACTTCATCACGCCGCAAGAGTTTACGGAGAGATTTGGCCCCAGCCAGGAAGACTATGACGGGCTGATTGCTTTCGCGAAAGCGAACGGCTTCACGGTGATGGGCGGCTCCCGCGATGCTAGGGATGTGCAGCTCAAGGGCACGGTAGCAGCCATTGAGAAGGCCTTCCATGTGACCATGGGCGTTTTCCAGCATCCGACGGAAAAGCGGACCTTCTATGCTCCGGACCGGGAGCCTACGGTGGACCTGCCGTTCCCGCTGTGGCACATTTCGGGTCTGGACAACTACTCGATCCCTCGTTCGCTGGTACGGCACAAGAACGTCGGTCAGAGTCCAGCTGTAGTCAAGGGCTCCTGCCCTGGCGGCTACTATTGTGGCAGCGACATGAGAGCGGCCTACTACGGCTCAGGTCCTCTCAACGGCGCCGGCCAGTACGTCGGGCTGTTTCAGTTCGCTGGATACAACATCGCCGACGTCAACACCTACTTCAAGAATGTAGGCCAGACGCTCAATGTCCCGATCGTTGGCATTTCCACGGATGGGACTAACGTGAACTGTGTCTATCCGAGCTGTGATGATACGGAGCAGACTCTGGATATCACGCAAGCGGTCTCCATGGCCCCGGGCTTGGCGACACTGTATGTATTTGTGGGCTCCAGCGACACGGCCATCCTTAGTTCGATGGCGACGCATACTCCCCTGACTGCGCAAATGAGCGCCTCGTGGGTGTGGATGCCGGCGGACCCGAGCAGCGACGATCCCTACTTCAAGCAATTCGCGGCGCAGGGTCAGAACTTCTTCTGCGCGGCCGGCGACTGGAACGCGTGGGTATCAGGAAACTATGCTTACCCGCCGGAGGATGCTTACGTCACGGGTGTCGGTGGGACGGACCTGCAGGTCCAAAGTCCTGGTGGCCCGTGGGCTTCGGAAACCGCATGGTCCGATAGCGGTGGCGGCATTTCCATCGACGGAATTCCAATTCCGGCTTGGCAGCAACTCGCAGGTGTGATCAACTCAAAGAACAAGGGCTCAAACACGTTGCGCAACGGTCCGGACATTGCAGGCGAATCCAACTTCGACTTTTACGTCTGTGCTGACCAAAGCGGATGCGGCGCCGGATGGGGAGGCACCAGCTTCGCCGCACCCATGTGGGCGGGCTTCATGGCTCTGGTCAATCAACAGGCGGTAGCCAACGGCAACCCGCTGCTAGGGTTCATTAACCCGATCATCTATCCGCTTGGTGTGGGGTCGAACTACACCAACCTATTCCATGACATCACCAGCGGCAGTAACGGCTTCCCGGCAGTTACCGGCTACGATCTGGTCACTGGCTGGGGTAGCCCGATCGGACCTGCCCTGATTACTACGCTGGCTGGATCGCAGACAGGTCCGGTGGTCAGCCTCAATCCCACCTCGCTTAAGTGGGCCAAGAGGTTGGTGGGGACGACCAGCGCCGCCAAGAAAGTCACGCTCAGCAACATCGGCACTTCCACGCTGAATCTCACTAGCTTTGCGGTCAGCGGCGATTTCGGCCTGGTGACCGTTAAAAAGACCAAGAAGATAACGCCTTGCGTTAACGGCGGTACGGTGGCTCCCGGCGGCAGTTGCGTTGTGAAAGTAAACTTCACGCCGACGCAAGTCGGAACCCGCACCGGCTCATTGACGTTCACCGACAACGCTCCCGACAGCCCGCAGAACGTGCCGCTGACTGGAAAGGGCAAGTAGCCAACTCGAACAAGGAACCAAAAAGGCGGGACTTCGGTCCCGCCTTTTCTTGTCCTCGCACTAAGCCCGTGCGGTTCCTATTCTCCCGGAGTGTCGCGAATGTCTGTTCCTGGCTTTCAGAGCCGACCAAGAGAGTTAAAAAGCTGAGCACGGGTCTGCACACTCAGCGTACCCAAACTGCGCTCTGCTCGCTGTTTTTGGGGTTGGCACGTCACCGGAGAAGCCATATACTACCCGGTGTAGTAGGGCTGTGCCTTGAGCGGCATCGGCGTCCGGATCCGCTCGGCAGTCTTTCACAAAGAAAAGCAAGAAACTGGTCGGCACTCCCCCCGATCCGGCCTCACTCGCGGAAAACTCAGTACAGACCCAATCGAGGAGAAATCAATGGTTCGCCCAGGCGTACTTGTTCGAACTCTCGTTCTGTGCGGGCTCGCGCTGACTGCGCTGGCCTCTGCGAAAACAGTCAACACGAAAACGATCGTGATCTATCCCTCGGCCTTCGCCGTCTCCGAACGATTGGGGGACTTGCCGATTGACTTGTCGTTGTTTCCCGGCCAGGAAATGCCGGAACCTCGGCTCAGTCCTCTCGCGCACCATGCTTATCGCGGTCCCTGGCAACTCGATCCCGTACTGCAGAAGGAGGTGCTGCCTGAAGTCAGCGCCACTCAGGGCGTCAGCTTTGATGGCATCTCGACAACCGGGTGGATTCCTCCGGATAACAACCTGGCCGTGGGCCCCAATCATATCGGCGTAATCGTTAACACGGATCTGGCAGTGTACAGCAAGACCGGCACACTTCTTTCAGGTCCGACGAACATTCCGAGCCTATTTGCCCCGATCGGCGGCCTTTGCACTACCTACATCGTAGATCCCATTGTGCTCTATGACCGTCCGGCGGACCGCTGGGTGGTTGCCGGTATCGGCGACAATTACGCCGGTAGTTATGGAGAATGTGTTGCCGTTTCTACGACTAACGATCCGGCCGGATCCTATAGTCTCTATTTTTATAGCTTCGGCAGCACGCTGAATGATTATGACAAGTTGAGCGTTTGGGCCACCGCCAGCAACAGCGCCTACCTGGTCACCTACAACATGTTCGCGCCCATGGGCTACAGCGGAGCGGATCTCTGCGGTTTCGACCGCGACAAGATGCTGGCTGGAAAGGCGAAGGCGGCCATGCTCTGCAAGATGACCCCCAACACTGAAGGCAGTTATTTGCCTTCCGATATGGATGGACCAGCCACTCCTGCGGATGGCACGCCCGGACTGTTCCTAACCTGGCAGAACAACAACCCCGGCCAGCTCTACCTGCGCAAGCTAACGTTGGAC
>Ga0335070_10006014_pt1 | contig 14288 bp, 9 predicted proteins | sample Lox_Sample_13_FD_206722 | JGI IMG/M metagenome (GOLD analysis project Ga0335070, IMG submission 206722) | Soil microbial communities from Loxahatchee National Wildlife Refuge, Florida, United States - Lox_Sample_1.3 | ecosystem: Environmental > Terrestrial > Soil > Wetlands | place: USA: Florida... | reverse complement strand
GCCGGGACGCTGCGGCGCCTCGCGCGCGAAGGGCCGGACGCCTTCTATCGCGGCGCCATCGCCCAGGCGATCGCGGCGGAGGTGCAGCGCCGCGGCGGCATCCTCGGCGCAGAGGACCTCGCGCACTACCAGCCGAAGCTCCGCGAGCCGCTGCGCGGCCGCTACCGCGCCTACGACGTGATCTCCTTCCCCCCGCCTTCCTCGGGCGGCATCGCGCTGATCGAGATGCTGAACATCCTCGAGGGGTTCGACCTGGCGGCGCTCGGCGCCGGCTCTTCGGCCTCGCTGCACCGCATCGCGGAAGCGATGAAGCTCGCCTTCGCCGACCGCGCCGCGTACCTGGGCGACACCGACTTCGTCGCGGTCCCCGTCGCGGGCCTCGTGTCGAAGCGCTACGCCGAGCGGCTGCGCGCGGAGATCGACCCGCCGCGCTGGCGCCGTGCGCCCTGGACCTGGGGGCGCGACGAGGTCGCCATCCACGTCGCCGGCCCGGGCGTGCCGCCCGTCGACGACGGCGGCACGACGCACCTGTCGGTCACCGACGCGGCCGGCAACGCCGTGGCGATCACCCAGACCATCAACCTGATCTTCGGCTCGGGCCTCACCGCGCGCGGCACGGGCATCGTGCTGAACGACGAGATGGACGACTTCTCGGTGGCCCCGAACCGGCCGAACGCGTTCGGCCTCGTCGACACGCGCGGCATGAACGCGGTCGCGCCCGGCAAGCGTCCGCTCTCGAGCATGACGCCGACGATCGTGCTCGAGAACGGGGCCGTGCGCCTGGTGACCGGCAGCCCGGGCGGCCCGCGCATCATCTCGACCGTGCTGCTCTCGATCCTGAACGTGCTCGACTACCGGATGGACGTCGAGTCGGCGGTCGCCTTCCCGCGCGTGCACCAGCAGTGGATGCCGGATCGGCTCTCGGTCGAGCCGTCGATCCCGGCCGATGTCCTCGACGGCCTGCGCCGCCGCGGCCAGCCGGTCAAGGTCGAGGACTCGAACTGGTCGAGCGCGCAGGCGATCGCCGTCGACGCGAAGACCGGCTGGCAGCTGGGCGGCAGCGACCCGCGCAGCGACGGACTCGCGCTCGGGTACTGACGCGCCGGGATCTTGCGCGTAGGCGCGCCCCTCGCCTAGCACGAAGATCTATTGAAATCAGTTTTCAATTTCATTATAGGAGGACAAGCAGAACAGCTGGGAGGCGCGATGAAGCGGCGGGCCGCGGGTGCAGGGTTGGGCGGAATCGCCCTGATTCTCACGGGGTTGGGAGCGGCGGCGGTTGCCGTGCCGCGCTGGCTGCCGGGGCTCGAGTTGGTCGGCAAGATCCACGAGCCGGTCGCCGTCCACGCGGACCAGGCGGAGCTCGACGCCCGGAACGCGACGGATCCGGCGGGCGCCTTCCGGGCCGCCTTCGACCTCGGCTCCGACCTCTTCGAGACGCACTTCAATGCGCTCGACGGCGTGGGTGCGAACGTCGGCGACGGCAGCCGCTTCACCCGCGTGCCGCGCGCCGACCTCGACGGCTACGGGCAGTGGAAGACCCACTTCCCGCCACGCACCACCGGACCGAACGCGGAGAGCTGCGTCGACTGCCACAACCAGCCGACCAACGACGGAGCCGGGCGGGTGGTGGCCAACGTCGTGCGCGACCCGTTCCAGCGCGGCGAGCTGCGGTCGTTCATCACCCGCAACACGCCCCACACCTTCGCGCCGGGAGCTGTGCAGCGGCTGGCCGAGGAGATGACGCAGCGGCTCCACGCCATCGCGGAGCACGCGCAAGCCACCGCCTGCTCGCGCGGTCGGCCGCAGCGCGCGCCGCTCGTCGCCAAGGGCGTATCGTTCGGCGTGATCCGGGCGCGCTGCGACCGCCTCGATACGTCGCAGGTCGTGGGCGTCGACAGCGATCTGGTCGTGAAGCCGTTCCAATGGAAGGGGAGCGTCGCGAGCTTGCGCACCTTCACGCGCGACGCCTTTCACCGCGAGCTCGGCATGCAGCCCGTGGAGCTGGTGGGCGCCGGAGTCGACGGCGACTTCGACGGTGTCGTCGACGAGATCTCGGTCGGCGACGTGACGGCGATGACCGTGTACCTCGCCGCGCAGCCTCGCCCCACGACCAAGCTCGAGCTCGCCGCGCTCGGCCTGCAGGAGCTCGACGCGAGCGAGGCGGCGCGCATCCGGACGGGCGAGCAGGTCTTCGAGCGCGCCCAGTGCAGCGACTGCCATCGGCCCGCGCTCACACTGCGCGATCCGATCTTCCGCGAGCCCAGCGTCGACGAGCACTATCGGGACGCCGTGCTCCCCGCCGGCCAGGCGCCGGGCGCGGTGGGTTTGGATGCAGCGCGCCCGCTCCGCTTCGATCTCAGCGCTGACCAGCCCGACAACCGCATCGAGGTGAACGGGGCCACGATCCGGCTCGGCGCGCTCGAGAAGGATGAGCGCGGCCGCGCCCTGGTGCGCCTCTACGGTGACCTCAAACGCCACGACATGGGGCCCGGCTTGGCAGAGCGCGTCGACGAGGTGGGCACGGGAGCTTCGGTGTTTCTCACCGAGAACCTGTGGGGCGTCGGTTCGACGCCGCCGTATCTGCACGACGGCCGCGCCACCACGCTCACCGAGGCGATCCTCGCACACGGAGGCGAGGCGGAGACGTCGCGCCGGGCGTTCGAGTCGCTGCCGCTCGACGAGCAACGCGCGCTCGTCGCGTTCCTCGGCAACCTGGTGCTGTTCGTGGCCGAGTGAACCGTCCCGTTCAGATCCCCCACTCGAAGCCGAGCACCGCGCGGTCGTTGCGGTCGAATTGGCCGAACACCCCTCGGCTCTTGCCGTAGAAGACGTCGAAGCCGAGCCAGACGAAGAGCCGGTCGCGGAGCTCGTAGCGGATCTTCGGGCGCACCAGGCCGTCGCCGCGGTTCAGGTTCTGGATCCACATCGTTTCGAGGGTCAGCCGTTCGTTCAGCAATTGGCGGCGCGCCAGGACGGTCAGGTTCGTCTCGAGGCGGTCGCGTTCGAGCTGCGAGGCGTTCTGCAGCGCCCAGCTCTGGAACAGCTGCACCGAGAGCAGCGTCTCCGCGAAGTGGTACCAGTCGAGGCCGACCACGTAGCTGAGCTCGTCGGCGTGGACGACGCCGTCGCGGTCGGGGGGCGACTTCGCGGGCGAGTGGAAGTCGAGGTTGTAGGAGACCTCGCAGCGCACCGTGAGATCGCCGAAGGCGCTGCTGCAGCTCCCGCCGAGCAGGTGGCTGCGCTCGTAGCCGGGCCGCACCACGACGCTCGGCAGGCCGCCCGCGAACGAGACCTGATGGAACGGCAGTGGGACGTCGGAGAAGTGGTAGAGGTAGTTCGCCGTCAGGTCCCAACCGTGCCACATCCCCGAGAGCCGCGCGCCCGCGTCCGAGTCGGCGAGCGCGTCGTCGGGCCGATCGACGTGCCGCACGCGCACCGGGACGCCGGGCGGCGCCGGCGGGCCGAGCAGCAGCGGCGTCGTGAAGGCGAAGCGCTTGCCCGGCTCGGGAAAGTCGTCGGTGCTCGGATCGGGCAGCCAGATCACCTGGAGATGGGCCTTCTCGATCGGGACCTCGGCGTTCAGCGACCAGAGCGGGATGCGCGACTCGTCGAAGTCGGGGAGGATGAACTCGCGGAACTCCTGCGGGTCGACCACGTCGAGGAGCTTCAGGCCGTCGGCCTCGCCCCACACGATCTGCTGCTTGCCGGCGCGGAGCCAGACCGGGCCCAGCGAGCCTTCGACGTAGAGCTCGCGAAGCCCGAGGTCGACGTGGTCGGCGAGCACCAGCGAGCGCGAGGCCGGCGCCACCTCGTGCTGCCCCGTGAAGCCCAGCCGGTCGTAGGCGTCGGCGCGCAGCCGCGCGATCGCCTCGAGCCGGAAGCGATCCGGCAATGGCATCTCGAGGCGCGGCTCGAGGCCGAGCTCGAGCTTCTGCGAATCGCCCGAGCGCGTCTCGACGCCCCACTCGACGCGCAGCTTGGCGGAGAGCTTGGGTCCATCCGGCGCGCTGGCGGACGAGTCGACCGGCTCGGCGCCCGCCGGGCCGGCGATCGCGAGCAGCAGCGCGGCGAGAATCGGCCAACGCATGGCGCGCGCAGTCTACCCCGGGCCTTGGCGCCGGCGCTTCGCCCGGGATACGATGCGCGCCTCGCGAGACCCAGGAGAAACCCATGCGCCCGCGAACCGTGCTCTGCGTCGCGCTCGCCGCCGGACTCGTGTCGCTGGGTACGACCGCCGCGCGCGGCGAGTCGAAGACAGGAGGCAAGCCCGTGGTCGTGCTCGAGACCTCGAAGGGCTCGATCGAGATCGAGCTCGATGCCGAGAAGGCGCCGGTCAGCGTCGAGAACTTCCTCGCCTACGTCGACGCCGGCTTCTACGACGGCACGATCTTCCACCGCGTGATCCCGAACTTCATGGTGCAGGGCGGCGGCTTCGACGCGAAGATGAGCCAGAAGCCGACGCGCGCCTCGATCAAGAACGAGGCCGCCAACGGCCTCAAGAACGACCGCGGCAGCGTCGCCATGGCGCGCACTGCCGTGGTCGACAGCGCTACGGCGCAGTTCTTCATCAACGTGAAGGACAACGACTTCCTGAACCACGGCGGCCGGGACTACGGCTATGCGGTCTTCGGCCACGTGATCAAGGGCATGGACGTCGTCGACAAGATCGCGGCCGCCAAGACCGCCAGCGACGTGCCGGTCGAGGCGATCGTGATCACCAAGGCCCGGCGCAAGTAGACGCGGCAGAGACGAGGCCGGTCTAGGGTCGGATCACCGCCTCGGTGGCGGCGTCGAGTCGGATCACGCGCCGCGCGACGCGCAGCAGGTCTTCGCCGCCGACCGATTCGATCGCGTCGCGATAGCGGTGCTGCGCGTCCGGGCCGAGCCCGTAGCGCGCGTCCACCGCCATGTGCGCGGCGCGCGCGGCGCAGCGCTGGCGGTCGATCTCGAAGTTCCCGATCAGGTAGCGGCGCGCGCGCGCGAGCTCGTCGGGCGGCGGCGGCGCCTCGAGCAGCTTGCGGATCTCGGCGTCGATGCCGCGGCGCGCCTCGTCGAGCTTCTCGGGCGCGCTCGCGATGTACACCGCGAACAGGCCCGGCGCGAGGCCTTCGATGTTCATGGCGTTGACGGCGTAGGCGAGGCTCTTCTTGTCGCGCAGCTCGAGGAAGAGGCGCCCGCCCTGGCCGGCCAGGATCTGGACGATCACCTCGAGCGCGAAGCGGTCCGGGTCGTGGACGGTGAGGCCGCGGAAGCCGAGCACCAGGTGCGCCTGCGCGCGATCCTTGCGCAGCTCGGCCGTGCGGCGCTCGCCGGGCGGCGGCTCGACGGGTGGGGCGGGCGGCTCGAAGGGCCCCGCCGCCAGCTCGCCGAGCCAGCGCGCGAGGCGCTCGGCGATCGCGTCGGGCTCGACGTCGCCCGCGACGGCCAGCGCCAGGTTGCCCGCGCGCACCCAGCGCGCGTGGTGCGCGAGCACGTCCTCGCGCGTGAACGACGCGACGGTCTCGACGTTCCCGATCACCGGGAAGCGGTACGGGTGGCTGCGCCAGTGCGTCGCGGAAAACAGATCGAAGACGCGCGCGCCGAGTCGGTCCTCGCGCCGTGCCAGCGCGGCGAGCGTGTCGCGGCGCTCGCGTTCGAGCTCCTCGAGCGCGAACGCCGGCTCGAGCAGCACCTCGGCGAACAGCTCGAGGCCGGCCTCGAGCCGCTCGGCGAGCACGTCGAGGTGGAGACCGAACGAGCTGCGGCCGGAGAACGCGTCGAGGTCGGCCGCGATCGACTCGATCGAGCGCGCCAGCTCGGCGGCGTCGCGCCGGCGCGTTCCGCGCATCCACATCGACGTGGTGAGCTGCGTCAGCCCGGCGCTGCGCTCGTCCTCGGCCAGCAATCCGCCGAGGAAGGCGGCGCGCAGCGCGACCACCGGCACCTCGCGGCGCGGCTCGACGTGCAGCTCGACGCCGTTCGGCAGGCGGTACGATTGGATCTCCGGGGTCGCCGCAGCCCTGCGCGCCGCGCCGGCGGCCAGGCTGGCGCGCGCCGCCGCGGCGGGAGCGGTGGGCGCGATGCGCGCCGGCGCGCCGAGCCGGCGGGCGACGCTCTCGGCGCCGCGCGCCAGGGCGCCGAGCACCGCCTTCTCGTCGAGCTCGCGCGCGGCGCCCTCGGGCAGCACGGCGGCCAGCGCGAGGCGTTCGGGCGCCAGGTGGCGGCGGGCGGCGGCGAGCAGATCCTCGGCGGTCGCGCCGCGCACCGCTTCGAGATAGGCGCGCTCGCGCTCGAGGTCGCCGGCCAGCACGGCGAAGGAGCCGAGCTTGCGCGCCTGGCCCGCGACGCTCTCGCGCTCGAAGTGCTCGCTCGCCAGAAAGTTGGCGCGCGCCTTCTCGAGCTCGGTGTCCGACACGGGCTCGTGTCGGAGCCACTCGACCTCGCGCGCGACCGCTTCGAGCGCGGCGGGCAGGCGCTCGGCGTCCAGGTCGGCGCTCACGCCGAACAGCCCCGCGTCGAGAGGCGTGTAGCAGGAGGCGTCGATGCGGTCGACCAGCCCCGCCTGCTCCTTGACGCGCCGGGTGAGGCGGCTCGACTCGCCCTCGCCGAGCGCGAAGGCCAGCAGGTCGAGATGGGGCGTGTCCGGGTGCGCGAGCGCCACCGCGGGCCACGCCAGCTCGAAGCAGGCGCGCTCGAAGGGACGCCGCAGCAGCGCAGCCCCCGGCGCACCGCGCGGCGGCTCGACGGGGCGCTCGCGGCGGGCCCCGCCGGGCGCGAGGCCCGCGCAGGCGCCGCGCAGCCAGGCGGCGAGCTCCTGCGCATCGAAGTCGCCGCACGCGACCACCAGCAGGTTCTCGGGCGTGTACCAGCGCCGGAAGAAGGCCTGCACCCGCGCGCGGTCGAAGCGCGACACGCTCTCGCGCGTGCCCAGGATCGGCGCCCGGTAGGGATGCCGCCGGTAGGCCTCCGCGAACAGCGCCTCGGCGCAGACGTGCTGCGGCGAATCCTCGGAGCGGCGGATCTCCTCGAGCACGACCTCGATCTCGCGCTCGATCTCGGCGGGCTCGAAGCGCGACGCCGTGACCATGTCGACCAGCACGTCGCGCGCCACGCCCAGGCCGTCGGAGGGCACCGTCGCGTGGTAGACGGTGACGTCGTAGCTGGTGTACGCGTTGACGCGCCCGCCCACGCCCTCGATCTCGGCGGCCACCACGCCGACGCCGCGCCGCTCGGTGCCCTTGAACAGCATGTGCTCGTGGAAGTGCGCGAGACCCGCTTCGTCGGGCCGCTCGTCGGCGGAGCCCACCTTCGCCCAGATCTGCAGCTCGGCGACGGCGGCGAGGTGCGACTCGCGCAGCAGCAGGCCGAGCCCGTTCCGGAGGATCTCGTGGTGGACGCGGCTGGCCGGCAACGTCGCGCGAGCATAGCGGGGGGCTCCGGCGCGTGCCGGCTATGCTCGCCGCCGCCATGGACGACGCGCGCATCGGCGTCTACGTGCACGTCCCGTTCTGCGAGCGCATCTGCCCGTACTGCGACTTCGCCGTCGAGAAGGCGCCGCGGCTGGCGCGCGCGCGCGAGGACGCCTACGTGGACGCGCTGCTCGCCGAGCTGGGCCGCCGGCGCTCCGCCTTCGCGGAGCGTCCGCTCGCGACGCTCTACCTCGGCGGCGGAACGCCCTCGCTGCTGCGACCCGATTCGATCGAGCGCCTCGTCGCGGCGGTGCGCGACGCGTTCCCGCCGGTCGAACGCGACGTCGAGACCACGCTCGAGCTCAACCCGGGCAGCAGCGAGCGGGCGCGGCTGCCGGCGTTCCGCGCGGCCGGCGTGAACCGCCTCTCGGTCGGCGTGCAGTCCTTCGACGACGTCGCGCTGAAGCGCCTCGGCCGCGCGCACCGCGCCGAGGATTGCCGCGCCGCGCTCGCCGCCGCCCGGGCGGCGGGCTTCGAGAACCTTTCGATCGACCTGATCGTGGCCGCCCCCGGCCAGCGCCTCGCCGGCGTGGCGCGCGACCTCGAGGCCGCGCTCGCCTTCGCGCCCCAACACGTCTCCGTGTATTGCCTCACGATCGAGCCCGGCACGCCGTTCGAACGCGCCGCGCGGCGCGGCCAGCTCGCGCTGGCGGAGGAGGACGAGGTCGCCGACATGCTGGCGCTGGCAGCCGAGCGCCTCGGCGCCGCGGGCCTGGTGCGCTACGAGATCTCGAGCTTCGCCGCGCCGGGCCGCGAGTCGCGCCACAACCGCCGCTACTGGGAGCGGCGCCCCGTGCTGGGGCTCGGCGTCGGCGCCTGGTCGAGCGAGCCCGCCGGCGCGGGGGCGCCGCACGGCGCCCGCCGCGCCAACGTGCGGTCGCTGGCGGAGTTCCTGGCGCGCGTCGCGGCGGGCGAGCCGGCCGCGGCCGGGCCCGCCGAGCGCCTGGATGCGCCGGCCGCGCGCGGCGAGGCGGTCTTCCTCGCCCTGCGCACCAGCTCGGGTCTGGCAGCCGACTGCTTCGCGGCCGAGTTCGGCGCCCCGCCCCGTGGCTTCTACGCCGCCGAGATCGACGAGCTGGTCGGCGCCGGCCTGCTCGAGGAGGCCCCCGACGGCAGCCTCCGCCTCACCCGGCGCGGCATCCTGCTCTCCGACACGGTCTTCGAGCGCTTCGTCTGAGGCGCCCTGGCATCTGCGCGCCCATTCGGTTAACTCGGGCCGTCTTGTCGGGGGTTTGCGTTGCCGGCAGCCGGCGAAGCCGAGCGCCATCCCGTCCTGAGCGAGCGCCAGACCCTGGTGCTGCGCGCGATCGTCGCGGCCTACGTGGCCGAGGCGGCGCCGGTCGGCTCGCGCAGCGTCTCGCACGTCGTCCCCGTGCACCTCTCCTCGGCGTCGATCCGCAACACCATGGCGGAGCTCGGCGCGCTCGGGCTGATCGAGAAGCCGCATCGCTCGGCCGGCCGCGTGCCCACGGCGCTCGGCGTGCGCGTCTTCGTCGACCGCGTCGAGCCGCGTGGGCTCGGCGACTTCGAGCGGCGCGATCTGGCCGGGAGCGTCGGCGAGGCCGACCCGGACGCGCTGATGCACACCACCTCGCGGCTGCTCTCCGAGCGCACCCGCCAGCTCGGCTTCGTGGTGGCGCCGCGCCTGGAGCGCGCCGTGCTGCGCCACGTCTCGCTGGTGCGGCTGTCGAGCCGTCGTGTGCTGGTCGTGCTGGTCGGCGAGACCGGCGAGGCGCTGCGCCGCATCATCGACGACGTGGAGAGCGGCGATCAGGCCGAGCTCGACCGCATCGCCGGGGCGCTGTGCGAGCGGGTCGTCGGCCGCACGCTCGCCGAAGTGCGCGACGGGCTGGCGTGCGAGGTGCGCGCGCTGCGCTCGCGCGCGCGCAGCGCGATCGAGCGCGCGGTGTGGCTCGGCTGGCGCGCGCTCGAGGGGCAGGGCGACGACCCGAGCGCCGACCTGGTGATCGCGACGCGCCTCGCGTTGCTCGATCAGCCCGAGTTCCACGACCCGAGCCGGGTGCGGCAGCTCTTCACCGCACTCGAAGACGGGGAGTCGCTGCTGCGCGTTCTCGAGAAGGTGATCGGGGCGGGGGGCCTCACGGTCGCACTCGGCGAGGAGCTCGGCGACCCCGACCTGCGCCAGCTCGCCTTCGTCGCCGCGCCGTACGGCCGCGACGACGGACCGCACGGGGTGCTCGGCGTGGTCGGCCCCTGGCGCATGGACTACGCGCGCGTGATGGCGCTGGTCGACTATCTCTCGCGGCTCGTGAGCGAGAAGCTCTCGGCATGAGCGAAGGCGATCAGCGGCGCCCCGCGGACGAGCCCGAGGAGGCGGAGGGCGGCAGCCTCTCGCCGAGCCCCGAGCTGGAGGAGGCGCTGCGCGAGGCCGCCGACGCCGTCGAGGCCCGCGAGAAGGCGCGCCGTGGCGAAAGCGACACGGCCCCGTCGCCCGACGCCGAGCTCGAGGAGCTGCGCCGCGAGCTCGCGGAGGCCCAGGACCGCCATCTCCGGCTCGCAGCCGACTTCGACAACTTCCGGCGCCGCTCGCTCCGCGACCGGGAGGAGGCCCACCACTTCGGCCACCAGAATCTCGTCAAGGACCTGCTCTCGTCGGTCGATAATCTGGAACGCGCCATCGACCACGCTCGCAAGGGCGGGGAAGGGAGTCCCGAAGGTCTGCTCGAAGGCGTGGAGCTCGTGTTGCGCGAGCTGCACACGGTGCTCGCCAAGCACGGAGTGACGCCGATCGAGGCCGCCGGACAGCTCTTCGACCCCGCGCTGCACGAGGCGATGGCGCAGGTGCCCGATGCATCGGTTCCGGCCAACACCGTCGTTCAGGTGTTCCAGCCGGGCTACCAGCTGCGGGGTCGGTTGCTGCGCCCGGCGCGGGTGGTGGTCTCGAAACCGCCGGAGGGCGCCGCGGTGAGCGCCCGGGAGGGCGAGGACTCGTAGGTCGGGGGGCCCACGCGATCGGCCCCGAAGCGAAGGGCGGGAGCCGATGGGCAAGGTCATCGGGATCGACCTCGGCACCACCAACTCCTGCGTCGCCCTGATGGAGGGCGACACCCCGCAGATCATCGCGAACGCCGAGGGCGCGCGGACGACGCCCTCCATGGTCGCCTTCACCGAGAACGGCGAGAAGCTGGTCGGGCAGATCGCGAAGCGCCAGGCCGTCACCAATCCCGAGCGCACCGTCTTCGCAGCGAAGCGCCTGATCGGGCGGAAGTTCGATTCGCCCGAGGTCGAGCGCTTCCGCGAGATCTCGCCGTTCGGCGTCGAGGCCGCCGGCAACGGCGACGCCTGGGTGCGGATCGGCGACAAGCTCGCCCCGCCCCAGGAGATCTCGGCGCTCGTGCTCGCGAAGATGCGCGAGACCGCGAGCGACTACCTCGGCGAGCCGGTGACCGACGCGGTGATCACCGTGCCCGCCTACTTCAACGACTCGCAGCGCCAGGCGACCAAGGAGGCCGGGCGCATCGCCGGGCTCAACGTGCTGCGCATCATCAACGAGCCGACGGCGGCGGCGCTCGCCTACGGCCTCGACCGCGACGGCAGCCAGCGCATCGCGGTCTTCGACCTCGGCGGCGGCACCTTCGACGTCTCGATCCTCGAGCTCGGCGACGGCGTCTTCGAGGTGAAGAGCACCAACGGCGACACCTTCCTCGGCGGCGAGGACTTCGACGAGCGGATCGTCGAGTTCCTGATCAAGACCTTCAAGGACGAGAGCCGCATCGATCTGCGCGGCGACAAGATGGCGCTGCAGCGCCTGAAGGAGGCCGCCGAGCGCGCCAAGCACGAGCTCTCCTCGACGCCGACGACCGAGATCAACCTGCCGTTCATCGGCGCCGACGCCTCGGGCCCGAAGCACCTCAACGTGACGCTCACGCGGGAGCGGCTCGAGGCGCTGGTCGCCGACCTGATCGAGCGGCTGGTCGCTCCCTGCGAGATGGCGCTGCGCGACGCCGGGCTCGCCCGCGAGCAGATCGACCACATCGTCCTGGTCGGCGGCATGACGCGCATGCCGCGCATCCAGGAGAAGGTCGCCGAGATCTTCGGCAAGGCGCCCCACAAGGGCGTGAACCCCGACGAGGTGGTCGCCGCCGGCGCCGCCATCCAGGGCGGCGTGCTGAAGGGCGAGGTCGCCGACGTGTTGCTGCTCGACGTCACGCCGCTCTCGCTCGGCGTCGAGACGCAGGGCGGCGTCTTCACCCGGATCATCGACCGCAACACCACGATCCCGACGCGCAAGAGCCAGGTGTTCTCGACCACCGAGGACAACCAGAACGTCGTGCGCGTGCACGTGCTGCAGGGCGAGCGCGAGATGGCGGCCGACAACAAGACGCTCGGCCGCTTCGAGCTGATCGGCATCCCGCCGGCGCCGCGCGGCGTGCCGCAGATCGAGGTCACCTTCGACATCGACACCGACGGCGTCGTGCAGGTCTCGGCCAAGGACCTCGGCACCGGGAAGAGCCAGGCGATCCGCGTCACCGCCGGCAGCGGGCTCAGCGAGGAGCAGATCCGCAAGCTCTGCCAAGACGCCGAGTCCAACAAGGAGGCGGACCGCCAGCGGCGCGAGCTGGCGGATCTGCGCAACCGCGCGGACGGCCTGCTCTACTCGACCGAGTCGACGCTCGGCGACTACGCCGAGCACGTCACCGGCGAGGAGCGCACCAAGCTCGAGGCCGCGCTCGCGCGCACCCGCGCCGCGCTGCAGGGTCAGGACGCCGGCGAGATCTCGGCGGCCGTCGAGGAGCTCACCGGTCTCTCCTACAAGATGACCGAGAAGCTCTACTCGGCGCTGGGTGGCGGCGACTCCTCCGCGTCCTGAGCCGCGGAAACCGCCTGGCGGCTGCCCTCGACCCGCCTTGCTTCCCGCCGGCTGGCGCGTAGCCTTCTTCGGACTCGCGTTCGCCCCGGGGGCGGACGCTGCCTTTCCGCGGCGGGTGGGAATTGGCCAAGCGCGATTACTACGAGGTCCTCGGCGTCGACCGTTCGGCCGACGCGGACGCGCTGAAGAAGGCGTACCGCGCGCTCGCCCTGAAGTACCACCCCGACCGCAATCCCGACGACGCCGGCGCCGAGGAGAAGTTCAAGGAGGCGTCGGAGGCGTACGCCGTCCTCTCGGATGCCGAGAAGCGCCGCGCCTACGACCGCTTCGGGTTCGAGGGCGTCGGCGCGGGCGGGCCGGGCGGCTTCCCGGATTTCGGCGACCTGGGCGCCTTCGGCGACGTCCTCAACGATCTGTTCGGCGACTTCTTCGGCACGCGCGGGGGCGCTGGTGGCCGCCGTCGCGGGCGCGGCCGGCGCGGTGCCGACCTCCGTTACAACCTCGAGATCGAGCTGCGCGAGGTGCTCGCGGGCAAGGACGCGCGGCTATCGATTCCGAAGACGCGGGCGTGCGGCAGCTGCAACGGCTCGGGCGCGCGCGCGGGCACGCGCCCCGAGAGCTGCTCGCGCTGCCGCGGCAGCGGGCAGCTCATGTTCCAGCAGGGCTTCTTCCGCATCAGCCGTCCGTGCGACGCGTGCGGCGGCGCGGGCGAGGTCGTGAAGGAGCGCTGCACTTCGTGCCGCGGCTCGGGACGCGTCGAGAGCGAGCAGACGCTCTCGGTCAAGATTCCGGCCGGCGTCGAGCACGGCACCCGGCTCCGGCTCGCGGGGGAGGGCGAAGCCGGCATCGAAGGGGGGGCGCCTGGCGACCTCTACGTCGACGTCTCGGTGAAGCCGCACCCCTTCTTCGTGCGCGACGGCTCGGACCTCCACTGCCAGGTGCCGGTGCAGTTCGTGCAGGCGGCGCTGGGCGCCGAGATCGAAGTGCCGACGCTCGAGGGCAAGGTCTCGCTGCGCATCCCCGACGGCACCCAGTCCGGCAAGGTGCTGCGGCTCGCGGGCAAGGGATTGCCGGCCCTCGGCGGCCGCGGCCGCGGCGACCAGCTGGTCCAGATCTTCGTCGAGGTGCCGAGCCGGCTGACGGAGCGCCAGCGCGAGCTTCTCGAGCAGTTCGCCAAGGAAACCGGATCCGACGTGTCGCCCGTCACCAAGGGCTTCCTCGAGAAGCTCCGCGACTTCCTCGGCTGAGGCCATGTTGCGTCGCTGCTTCGCGGCGTCGATCGCTCTCGCGCTGGTCGCCTGCTTCGGCCTGGGCGGCCCCGGTGTGCCCGACGAGGGCGAGCGGCACGCCTATCAAAACGCGATCGAGGTGTCGCGCCGCAGCTCCTCGGCGGGGCGCGCGGCGCTCGCGCAGTTCCTCGACGCCTATCCCGACGGTGCGCTCGCCGACGACGCGGACCTCGCGCTCGCGCGTCTCGAGCGCGACGCGGGCCGCACGACGGAGGCGGAGCAGCACCTGCGCGACGTGATCGAGCGGCATCCGAAGGGCGACCGCGCCGACAGCGCGCGCCTCGAGCTCGCGGCACTGTTGCGCGCGGGCGGCCGGCGCGACGCGGCCTGGGAGCAGGCGACCCAGGTGCGCGTCGAGAAGCTCGGCGATGCCGAGCGGCGGGGCGCCGAGCGCCTGCTGGCGGATCTCGCGCGCGAGCGCGGCGATCGCGCAGCCGAGGTCGAGTGGCTGGCGCGCCTGCGCGCGTCGACCGACGACGCGGGGGCGCTGGCCGCTCTCGACCGCGAGATCGACGTCGCGCTCGCCGCGCTTCCGACCGACCAGCTGCTGACCACCGCGGAGGGGCTCGGCCGGCGCGTTCCCGCCGGGCACGCCTGGCTGCTCGCGGCGGAGCGCTCGATGGCGAGCGGCGACCGCGCCACGGCATGGCGCGCGGCCGCTCGTGCCGCGGCGCTGCCGCTCGAGCCCGACGACGCGCAGCGTCTGGTGCGGCTCCA
>Ga0335070_10006013_pt1 | contig 14289 bp, 12 predicted proteins | sample Lox_Sample_13_FD_206722 | JGI IMG/M metagenome (GOLD analysis project Ga0335070, IMG submission 206722) | Soil microbial communities from Loxahatchee National Wildlife Refuge, Florida, United States - Lox_Sample_1.3 | ecosystem: Environmental > Terrestrial > Soil > Wetlands | place: USA... | reverse complement strand
ACGTGACCACAGCTCTTCGTGAAGAGGAGGCCATCGAGGCCGTTAAGAACCAGGTCTTTGACCTGTCCGTCGTCGACCTGCAGCTTGTCCATCAGGATGGGATCTCTCTGATGGAGGACCTCCACCTCATCCTTCCTGAGATGCCCGTGATCATCCTCACAGCCTACGGAAGCATCGAAAGTGCCGTGGAGGCCATGAAGAGAGGGGCCTACAGCTATCTGACCAAACCTTTTGAGCCCCAGGACCTGCTCCTCCAGATCGAGAGAGCCCTCGAGAATCGAAGGCTCACCGTTGAGATCAAGAGGCTGAAAGGGCTCCTAGAGGAGAGATACGATTTTGCGAACATTGTGGCCAGAAGTGAAAAGATGAAAAGGGTACTGGAGATGGTCACTCAGATTGCCAGAACAGAGTCGACAGTCTACATTTATGGAGAAAGCGGAACGGGGAAGGAACTCATTGCCAAAGCCATTCATCTCGCCAGTGAGAGAAAGGACAAACCTTTTATCGCCATCAACTGTGCTGCCCTCCCTGAAGCCCTGATGGAGAGTGAACTTTTCGGGCATGAAAAGGGAGCCTTTACCGGAGCGGTTCGAAGCACAAAAGGTTTATTCACCCAGGCCCATGGAGGGACCCTCTTCCTGGATGAAATTGGGGATATGCCTCTTTCCATTCAGGCCAAGCTGTTGCGGGCCCTCCAGGAGCGACAATTCTATCCCGTTGGCAGTGAAAAACCTGTGGAGGTCGATGTGAGGGTCATTGTGGCCACCCAGAAGGACCTTGAAAGTCACGTCAAGCAAGGTCTCTTCCGTGAAGATCTTTTTTACAGGATTCATGTTATTCCGATCAAGCTTCCTCCCTTGAGGGAAAGAAAGGAGGATATCCCCCCATTGGTAGAACATTTTCTGAACCGATTCAGCCAGCAGATGAAAAAAGAGGTGAAAGGCCTCGTGCCTCAGGCGATGCAAAAACTGATGCTTTATGAGTGGCCGGGGAATGTCCGGGAACTAGAAAATACAGTGGAATATGCAATCGCCATGACTCAGCAAAATATGATCACAGAAGAATTGATACTCCAACCCAACGGAGTCGTGTCCGAAGAACCATTAAGACCGCTAAAAGAGGCTAAGGATGCTTACGAGAAGGGCTATTTAATTCACCTTCTTGAATTCTGTGAAGGCAATGTGAGCAAGGCTGCGAAGCTCGCGGGGAAGTATCGGGCCGACTTCTATGATCTCCTCAAGAAACATAATCTCAAAAGCGAAGATTTCAAAAAGCCATGACGCAGTGAATCTCTGCACTCCTCTGCCTGTCCCTCTACTTCGCCTCTTTAGACCCCATCCAAAGGCGGTGCCTTGGGCAGCCGAGCGAGTGAACGCCGTTAGAAATTTCATTGGCGCATCAAACCCAGCCTGAATTATCCCGGAACCTTACCCCGCTGCCGAGCAGCGGAGCATCATTTCTAACGGGGTGAAGGGATAACCTGCGCCTCGATCTTTTATCTGTAGGAATATCCATACAGTGAGAATACTCCTTAAAAGTCTGCCAAATGAAGAAGTCCTTTAACTTCAATGCCATACTCCCAATCTCTGAATTTGGCACCCCCTTTGCTATCAGTTCTTTCCAGATACCTCATTCATTTCGAAAGGAGAGTGAAAAGAGAGATGAAAATACTGATTGTAGATGATAACCAGGATTTGGCTTTTCTCATCAAGTGCATGCTAGAGGATGAAGGATATGAAGTAAGGTCAGCCGAGAACGGCAGGGATGGGTATTCGGCCTATCTTTTATTCGACCCCGATCTCGTCCTTACCGATATTCAAATGCCTGAGAAAAATGGCCTGGAATTGATCAGGGAAATTAGGTTTCATAATCCAGGTGTAAGGGCAATATACATGAGCGGTGATCTCAGCCAATTCGAGCCTCCTCTCGAAGAGGAAAAAGAGAAATATCATGTCGGGGTTCTGGAGAAGCCTTTTTCGAAGCATGAATTGATCAGTCTGCTTTCTCGGTCCTAAACAAAAAAAAGCGAAGAGTGTCACAGACATGGTTCTAGCGAATCAGATGATTCTCCGAAATATTCGCGAGGGAGAAGAAACCAAAACCTTTTCCCTTTTCTGTCCAAGTGAATGCCGAGTGTTTCCTGATACTTTCCCATTCGCTGGGCGGCAGAATTTCCGCGGCGGCCTTCATCCGGGAGGGAAGGAGTTCTCCTTCCTGAAGTCAAAGAACCCGATATGTGAGAGTGCAGGCTGGATTTCGATTTTATAAAAGATAGCCGTGAAGGCGTAGCCGACAATGGATTGCAAGTCCTTGAACGAATCACTGCAAAGAGGTAACCCCATGGAAAAGGTAAGGATATTGCTGGCGCTGGCAGACGAAGAGCCCCATGGTCTCAGGATTATCCAATCCACTCTTGAAAAAAAGGGCTATCAAGTCACAATGGAGACCGAAAATGAATCCGCCGCAGAGAGGATACCTGTCAATGATTTCGACCTGGTGATCACCGACCTCCTATCTGTTTTAGAAAAGGCCAAAGAATTGAACCCAGGAATAATGGCCATTCTCGTATTGGCCACTAGCAGCAGATCGATTCCCACTGCCCGTGCCATTCGATCTTCTGCCGACGATTACCTGTTCAGGCCTTTTGGACCGGCGGAGCTTGAAATGCGGGTCTCCCATCGCGTTGAAAGACTCGAGGCCTGTCAAAGGGAAAGGGAGCCAGAATCTCTTGACCTTAGCCTCAACGAGAAGATTCTTAGCATGGTGAAAGCCCTGTCTCACGATGTCCGGGGATCTCTCCTCTCCATCTCTGCCACCCTGAAATTGTTGAGTCATGGTTACTACGGGAAGATGGATGAGGCGGTTGTTCGTAGAGTAAGAGAACTTTTTTCAAAGACCTCGGGGTTAATCGGAATCACCGAAGAGTATCTGAGCAGGAGCTTCTCGGTAAACAATGATCTAACGACAGAAGACGAAGCTTTGGATTTGATGAAAGAGGTCTTGATTCCTGTCCTAAAGGAACTCTCATCAGAGCTCAAAGGACGCCGTCTCATGATTGACCATCGGCTCCACGCCATGTCGAACAGACGTATCTCCATCAGGGCAAACGGAATCTGGCTGAAGATGATCTTCAGGAATCTCCTCAGAAATGCCGCCAGGTACGGCCACAAGGAGGGAATGATCGCGATTGGTTTTGAAGATCAGGGGTCTTGCTACCGATTAAATGTCTATAACAGCGGAAAACCCATTCCTGAAAAATACCGGGAAAGGCTTTTCACAAAGTCTATGGGGAACAGGAATCGTGATCTTGAAGAGCGGGCGGATGGCACGGGTCTGGGCCTCTATCTCATCCACAATGTGATTCAGAAATTAGGCGGGGAGATCTGGTATGAGGCAAGAGAAAACGGATCAAACTTTGTGTTCACCCTTCCTCCAAAGTCATCCTCCTTATTGGATACATCTTTGTCGATGGGAGCACAGTTGCAGATGGTACCCGTCAATCCATTGAGGCTGTAGAGGGTAGGCATGGACTTCGTACTCAAGGTCAGAATAATGATAGATTTTTATACCACCGTTTTCTCTGTTTGGTCGGTCAAAAGGAGGATCTCTGACCCCCCGCTCATCGGCGACAGAGTGAAGGTTGAATAAATAAAGGATCCGCTCCGAAGGAACGCGGTCACACGGATTGCCGTATTGAAATAGAATGAAGCTTCCCGCCCGCTGGGCAGGGCTTCCCGGGCACGTAGTGGCGAGCGAAAAGCGAGCAAAGGAAATTTTCATTTATATTGTGCCCCTTCCTGCCTGCCGGCAGGCAGGGACCCCGTCTATCCCGCTTTGGCGGGACGGGGCACGTGCCGGCCAGGAAAGCCGCCCATCCGCGTCCACTCTGTCTTTCCATCCGTCCTATCCTCTCCAAGTTCGATGGGTTCCCTCGACCCATAGTATTTTCAAATTGAACACCGCAGAAAAATTAGTTATAACAGCATCACAATGGAAACCTGGAGACTACTGGATTCGGGTGCTCGTTCGGGAGCCGAAAATATGGCCCTCGACGAGACACTCCTCGAACGGAAGGCTGCCGGAAAGATCCCCCACACGCTCCGTTTTCTTCAGTTCACAAACCCAACCGTCCTGGTCGGACATCATCAATCGGTAGAGGAGGAAGTACGGCTCGACTACTGCCGGTCTCACGGGGTCGAAATAAATCGCAGGCTCACAGGAGGAGGGGCGCTCTATTGGGGCAGAAATGAGTTAGGCTGGGAGATTTATATTTCCAAGAAAGATCCAAAGGTTCCCTCAAGGATCGAGGATCTTTATCGAAAAATGGGGGAGGCAGCGGCCCTTGGGATTCGCCATCTCGGGGTTCGAGCTTATTTTCGTCCGAGAAATGATATCGAAATTCAGGGCCATAAAATATCAGGAACCGGAGGAACGGAGCTTTCGGGCGCGATCCTCTTTCAAGGGACCCTTCTGGTTGATTTCGACGTCGATGAGATGCTGAGAAGCCTCAGAATCCCCACCGAGAAACTCCAAAATAAAGAAATCCAATCCGTCAAAGAACGGGTGACCTGCCTAAAATGGGAATTGGGCCGAACCCCATCGATTCAGGCTATTAAGGCGTCCCTGACGAAAGGGTTTGAAGAGACTTTTGGAGTGAGGTTCGAAAACAAACCCCTGACGATTGAAGAAGAGATTTTGTTAAAAACAAAGCTCCCCTACTTTTCTTCCCAGAAGTATATTTTTAAAACGAGGAACTCCTTACACAGAAGGAAAACCGTATCCTCCCTGCTTAGGACCCCGGGCGGATTGATCCGAATTTCGATCGCTTTGGATACTAAGACTCGTGTGATTAACCAAATTCTGATCACCGGTGATTTCTTTGCCTATCCCAAAAGGGCGATTTTCGACCTCGAAAGCCTTCTTAAGAACTCAAAGGCAACTCCTTCTAATATTGAGGAGATTGTCCGTTCCTTTTTCTCCGATGAAAAGCCGAAGATTCCCGGAATCAGCGAGACCCATCTTATTCAGGCCATCGCGGAAGCCCTTCAAAAGGTAGACCTTTTCCCGGAGGGATTCAGTGAAGAAGAGACACACCACCTCTTCCCGGTCTTGAAGACCTTTAAGGAAGTGAGAAACCCAGAAGTCCTTCTCCTTCCCTATTGCGCCAAAGGGGTAGAGTGCGTTTATCGAAATTCAAAGGGTTGCGACGAGTGTGGGCGATGCTCAGTGGGCGATGCCGCGCAAATGGCGAGGTCCTTTGGGATGGATCCCGTCACCATCCAGAACTACGAAGAGCTCGAATCGACCCTCCTCGACCTTAGACATTCCGGTGTGAAGGAATTTATCGGTTCCTGTTGTGAACCCTTCTACGGAAAACACCGGCCTGACTTTGAACGAATCGGATTACCCGGAATCCTCATCGATATCGAGAGAAGTACCTGTTATGACCTCGGGCAGGAAAAAGAGGCATTAAAAGGTCATTTTGAAAACCAGACTCATCTCAACCTCCCTCTTCTCAAGAGAGTAATCGAATATTGTTACCCCCCTTCATCCCCCCTTAACTTAAGGGGGAAATAGAGGGGGGGTTACGGGTGGATTTGGGAATCTGGTGTGAGGTTTGCGTATGACCGAATCCTACGACATTGTCGTGATCGGGGCGGGTCCGGCAGGCTCAACGGCAGCTCAGGCGGCCGCTCAAAGGGGTGCCAAGGTTTTTTTGATCGACCGGAGACAGCGCATTGGAATTCCAGTCCAGTGTGCAGAGTTCGTCCCTCAATCGATTTCCCGTCACGCTTCTTTCTCTTCAGCCTCCGTTGTCCAGATGGTTGAAAAGATGGTCACCCATCTCCCTGACGGGACATCCTATGAGATGAAAAGTCCCGGTTATATGCTGGATCGGTCACTCTTCGATAAAGAGCGGGTGGCCTCAGCCGCCTTAGCCGGAGCAAAGATTTCTATTGAAACGAAGGCAGTAGGCCTCTCTGCCGAGGGACTTGCTGTAGAGCGAGGCTCCGAAAAGGAAGTGATTCGATCGAAGATCTTCATCGGTGCGGATGGTGTTCACTCAGCCATAGCCCGCTTTGTTGGACAACCTTCTTTGAAGACCATTGTGGCCCTTCAATACGAAGTCGTTATGCCAGAGCCTCAGAATCAGGTGGACGCCTATTTTCATAAGGATTACGAGGGAGGATACGCTTGGTTCTTCCCAAAAGGGAGGACAGCCAACGTGGGGGTGGGTCTGATTCCTTCGAAAACTACTCAATTGCCAGGCCTGCTTGGCGGTTTTCTAAATGTTTTGAAGAAATCGAAAAAATTGATACGAGCTGAAATCGTTTCAAAAACTGGGGGATCTATCCCCTGCGAGCCCAATCGGAAAACTTTCTTAGACAACGTCCTCCTTCTGGGGGACGCAGCGGGCCATGCCCATCCCATCACGGGCGCAGGAATCCTTAACGCAATCGTTGGCGGCGAGATCGCGGGAAGGATTGCCGCAGAAGCTGTCGAAAAAGGAAACCTTCGACACTTGGAGAATTACGAAATCGAATGGCAAGAGGCATTTGGGAAATCCCTATCTTATGCCGCTTCAAAGAGAGAATTTCTTGAGAAGAACTGGAATGAATCCAACATTGAGTTTGATGAATTAATTCGCAAGACATGGGTTGGATTTAAGGAATATTACGAGGATCGAAGAAGAATTGACTTCTTTGATGAAGAGGGATCTTAACCCCTCCCCAACTCCTCGTTGTAACTCCCCCTACCCCCTCTTAAACTAAGAGGGGGTGGCGGAGCCGGGGGCGTTAAGATGGGGAGGCGAGGTGGGGTTAAGACGGGGAGAGAAGAGGGGGTTTTAGATTGCAGCGATAAAGGGGGGTTAAGTGAGTTATGAATAACTCTCGACAATGCAGGAGATTTCAAAAAGAAGGGAAAACCATGAACCAAAAGGTTAGCCCTGAATATATTCAAACCAGCTTAGCAGCCTCCCTGACATTGGGATTTCAGCAGGGATCTTTTCACCGCAACGCAAAATTGAAGGGGTTAAACCTTCTCCTTCATTACGAGGAGGGCTGTTTGGGAAAATGCCACTTCTGTGGACTGTCAAGGTCGAGGCGCGAAGGCCCTAAAGGAAAAACGTTTATCCGGGTGGACTGGCCTCTCTACCCGCTGGAAGAAATCATCGAAAGGACAAAGGGTAAAGACCAGATCCACCGGGTATGTCTCTCAATGATCACTCATCCGAAGGCTCTGGAAGATACTCTTAATGTGATCGAAAAATTAAGAAGGGAGACGGATCTGCCCATAAGCATTCTCATTTCTCCAACGTTGATCCGACATGATGGTTCTCTTGCGGCCATGAAGAATGCCGGCGCGGATCGGGTTGGAATCGCCATTGACGCTGCCACTCCTGAACTTTTCGATCAATTGCGAGGAAAAGGGGTTGGAGGTCCTCACCAATGGGATCATTATTGGGATGTGATACGCATGTCCGTTTCTGTCTTCAGAAGATTTTGTGTCGGAATCCACCTGATTGTTGGTCTCGGTGAAACGGAGAAAGAGATGGTCGATGCCATTCAGAAGGGACAAAATATGGGGGCCTATACTCATCTCTTTTCCTTCTTCCCCGAAATGGGAAGTCCCATGGAGAAACACTCCCCCCCTCCTCTTGGCCAATACCGAAGAATCCAGCTTGCCCGCTGGGTCATTAACGAGGGTCTGGGATCAGCCGGCCAGATGAAGTTTGACGAAGGCGGAAGATTGGTCGATTTCGGGATGGATATCGACTCCCTTATCCAGATCGGAGAACCGTTTACGACCTCAGGGTGTCCCGGTAAAGACGGGAAAGTAGCCTGCAACCGTCCCTACGGTAACGAGCGGCCCTCAGGTCCGATTCGCAATTTCCCATTTATGCCAGAACCTGAAGATATTGAAGAGATAAGAAGACAATTAGAATAAGGTCAGTTGGTAGGGTCAGCGTCCCGGCTGACCACACACGGCTACGTTTGGAAGAATAACAATGGTCAAACGCCGCAAGAATATTCGGCTTCCAAATCAGATATATGAACTTTCGTCGCAAATCTTCAGTATCACCATCTGCATACAGGGCCGAAGGCCAATATTTCAGAACGAAGCCTGGGCGAAAATTCTCTTAGGCTCCCTCAATACAGGGCTATTAGCAAAACAGACTGAGCAATATGCCTGGTGTTTGATGCCAGATCACTTGCATCTCCTAATCTCACCGAGAGGAGCAAACCTTTCCGACATCCTGAGTGCATGGAAGAGCTATACAGGGCATCTCCTCAGAAAAGGCGGACTGGAGGGATCATGCTGGCAGCGAGGGTTTTATGATCATGCCTTAAGAAAAGAAGAGGACTTCCAGAGAGCAGCAGAGTATATCGTCAACAACCCCGTGCGAAAGGGTTTGGTCGAAAATTGGCGTGATTATCCGTTTTCGTGGCACAGATGGATGTAGGGTGAGCCTTAGCCGTAGGGTCAGCGTCCCCGCTGACCAAACACGGCAGGCGAGGCCGCCTGCCCTACATCTTTGACATTTGGCATTGGACACGTTTTGTACTCTATGGATTCACCAATTCACCGGTTAATACAACTCCCCTTGGCTGAACTCCAATCCGAAGCTTTCAGACTTCGAAAGGCGCATTTCGGGAATGAGCTTACCTTTTCTATTCCCGGCACTGCTTCCTATCATGACAACACGCTTCCCCTCCAAAAAGGCCATTTCGCAGCGATCAGCGTGACCGGAGGTCATTGTGATCTCCGATGCGCACACTGCAAAGGAAAGCTTCTTGAATCGATGATCCCCGCAGAACATCCTGAAGCTTTCCTGCAAGTGGCTGATCAACTTCGTCTCAACGGGGCTCAAGGCATGTTGGTCAGCGGCGGTGCAGATCGTAGCGGCGAAGTCCCCCTTGAGAAATTTATCCCGTCAATCAAGGCTCTCAAAGGAAATAATCCACAATTTAAGGTCATCGTCCACACCGGCCTGATTCGAAGAGAGATCGCCAAAGCGCTGCAGGAAGCTGGAGTCGATCAGATTCTTATTGATGTCATTGGAAATAACGACACCATTCGTGAGGTTTACCATTTGAACAAGAGGGTTGAAGATTATGAACAGACGCTCTGGATGTTAAAGGAGATGGGGCATCGACTTGCACCTCACATCATCATTGGACATCACTTCGGAGAGATCAGAGGAGAGTGGCGGGCTTTAGAGATGGTAACCCGTGTCGGTATTGAAACCATTGTATTAGTCATCCTAAAAGACCTCCTTCTGGATGAAGAAAATCATTTCAAAGTCCCAACACTGGAGGAAACAACCAAAATTCCAGCCATTGCCCGTATTCTCAACCCGGACATTCCGATTCGACTGGGTTGTATCCGGCCCGCCCATCCTTCGAAAGCGGCGGTGGAAAAGGGATTTATTGATTCTGGGGTTAATACGATCGCCTATCCTCTCCAAGGGACTATTGATTATGCAAAAGAGATTGGTCTTGATACGAAATTCGTAGAGATGTGCTGCAGCTTGGTATAGAAGATAAGAAAAAAGCTTGAATCCGTTTCCCCCCTTGCGGGGGAAGGTGGGGATGGGGGGATGCATAAAACAAAAGCAAGACAATTAAGAAAGGACATGACAGAAGCTGAACTTGCTCTATGGAGGCATATTCGACTTCGCCAATTAAGAGGCTGCAAGTTTCGGAGGCAACAGCCCATAGGAAACTATATTGTGGATTTTGTCTGTTTTGAGAAGCGGTTGATTATTGAAGTTGATGGAGGGGAACATTCCGAACAAGCTGCATATGATTCAGAACGTGACACTTGGTTAGAGAACCAAGGATTTTCTGTCTTGAGGTTTTAGAACAACCAAGTTCTAAAAGAAATGGAAGCAGTAAAAGAGATTATTGCGAATTCACTCGGTGTCAACTATGCCCCCCACCTCAATCCTCCCCCACATGGGGGGAGGAAAAAATGGGAATAAAAAAATCCAGAGAGATCTATTGAAGTGGTTTGAAAAGAATGGGAGAGACCTCCCCTGGAGAAGAACCCGAGACCCTTATGCCATCTGGGTCTCGGAGATCATGCTTCAGCAGACCCAGGTGGCAACGGTGATCCCCTACTACAAGAACTTCTTAAAATCGTTTCCCACAGTCCGGCATCTGGCAAAGACTGATCTCTCAAAAGTTCTGAAGATCTGGGAAGGATTGGGATATTATTCTCGGGCACGAAACCTTCATAGTGCCTCTCAGATTGTGTTAAACCATTTTCACGGGAGAATTCCTGATACTCTGAAGGACCTCCGCACCTTGCCAGGAGTTGGTCGGTCTACTGCTGGTGCCATCTTGTCCTTTGCCTTTCAAAAAGAGGCCCCCATCCTCGACGGAAATGCCAAGAGAGTTATTTCGAGGCTCTTTGCCGTTTCAGATAATCCGGCAAGAGGCAAGACCGAAGACCTTCTATGGAACATCTCAGAATCGCTGATCCCAAAAGGATTATCTAACCCTTTCAATCAGGCCCTCATGGACCTTGGCTCGACGCTCTGCACACCCAAAGAACCTGATTGTGACTACTGCCCGCTACGTGATGTTTGTAGAGGAAGAGCCTCTGGAAAACCTGAGAGCTATCCATCAAAGAAGATGAGAAGAACAATTCCCCAGGTGGCGTCAGTTTCAGCAGTAATCAGGAAGGATAGAAAGGTTCTCCTTAATCAGAGACCCCCTACTGGCCTTTTAGGAGGGTTATGGGAGTTTCCGAATTGGAAAATTGAATCCAAATCAAGGTTAAGGTTAAGAGACGATATCCAGAAAGAAATGGGAGTAGATGTTGAAGTCGAGAAGTTCATCGGCACTTTCAAACAGACCTTTTCTCACTTCAAGCTTAGTCTCCATGTCTATCGTTGCCACCCTATAAATGGAAAAGGAAAGGGAAAATGGGTCCCCATCCAAGGCCTCCATCTCCTTCCGATGTCAAGAATACATCGAAGAATCGCCAATTTAATTTCAGGTCGAAGATTGCTGATTTCAGACTGAAGTAGAATTTCCTCATTCTACAATTTGAAATTTGAAATCTGAAACCCCAATTGAGTCAAAAAAAATAACTTCCTCCCCCCACGGAGGGGGAGGATTAAGGTGGGGGGGGAAGATCCACGCTGTCCACCCCCATCCCAACCTTCCCCCATCGCAAGGGGGAAGGAGATGAGATAAGAAATCATGTGTTTGAATGGATAGCCGTACAAATCGAACAACCGGGCTTTAAGACCGAAGCCGTTGATTTGAAAGATCTGCATATTTTTCGCTCAATTGGAGTGAAATTAATTGATTCCTCCGTCTCCCTGCCTCGCCGATGGCTCGCCTCGGGGCGCTCGCCTCTCGGCGAAGCCGAGGGAAGCCACGGGCTCATCCTGCCCCGCCAGGGGCTCATCAAGGCGGGCGAGGCGGGCGCGTCACCCCCGTACCCTATCTATCCTTCGGACCAGCCCAAAATCGATATGGCGTCTTTCCACGTCCACCCGATCCACCCTTACCCTAACTTCATCGCCAATTGTAAAGGTCTTATGAGTCCTCTCACCGATAAGACAGTATTTCTTCTCATGATACTGGTAATAGTCGTCGTGGAGACTTGTCATTCTCACCAACCCTTCAACAAAAATATCCTTCAGTTCTACAAAGAAACCAAAAGCGGCCACGCCACTGATGATCCCTTCATATTCCTCACCGAGCTTATCCTTCATGAAGCGCGCCCTGTATCGATCCAAAATCTCTCTTTCGGCCTCCATCGCTACCCTTTCTCGGTTGGAGAGATGCTCAGCCCTTTCAGCCAAGACTTCCTCCGAGATCTTAATCTCCTCTTTGTTCAAAGCTTTCTTTAAGAGTCGGTGGACGATCAGATCAGGATATCTTCTGATGGGAGAAGTGAAATGAGTGTAGCCATCCGAGGCCAGGCCGAAGTGTCCTAAGTTTTTCGCCGAATATTTAGCCCATTTCATCGATCGAAGGAGAATTTCGTTGACCACCCTTTCCTCGGGTCTTCCCTTAACATCAAGAAGGACTCTCTGGAATTCCTTCGGGGAATGGCCAGACTCCTCTCTCATCCTATATCCTAAATGGGATATAAACCTTCTAAATTCATCGATCACTTCTTTTTTCGGGGGCTCGTGGATTCGGTAGATGAACGGAAGCTCTCTCTCTTCCATAAAATGAGCGACGGCCTCATTGGCGGCGATCATAAATTCCTCAATGATCTGATGAGCCAGACTTCTCTCCGCCCGGATGACGTCCTCGGTCTCCCCCTGGAGATTAAGGAGGATCTCGGGTTCTGGAAGATCAAAATCAACGGTCCCTCTCTCCGTCCTTCTCCGGCGAAGTTCTTTACAGAGGTCAGCCATAAGGTCTAAGGGCGGCATGAGAGGACTGAATCTCTGCCTGAGGACGGGATCCCCATCCACCAGAATTTTTTTGACCCATGTGTACGTGAGCCTTTCATCGCTTCGGATCACACTGGGGTAGAATCGAACGCCCTTTCTCTCTCCATTTCCGTCGTATCGCAACTCGGCCGTAAGCGCCAGCCGATCCACCCTTGGATGGAGACAACAGATCTCATTGGAGAGTTCGGGCGGAAACATAGGAATCGCACGGTCTGGAAAATAGACACTGGTGCCACGGGAATAAGCTTCGCCGTCAAGAGATGTGTCCTCTCTGACATAGTGGCTGACATCGGAGATAGAGACATAGAGTTTGATGCTTCCATCCTTTTCTCTTTCGACGGAGACGGCATCATCGAAATCTTTTGCGTTTTCTCCATCGATGGTAAAGGTCGGAATCCCCCTCAGGTCAACCCGGTTTCGGTATTCATGTGAGGAGGGAGCGGGAGGGAGGTTTTGTGCTTCTTTCAGGGCCGTGGATGTAAATCGGTAAGGAAGCCCGTATTTATGAATGATGATCTGCGGTACGATCTCCGGATCATCAGGATATCCCAAAATGTGGGTGATTCTGCCTTCCGGTCTCGCCCTCTCCGTCGGATACCGGGTAATTTCCGCCACCACGATCTGATTAGGTCTTGCCCTTTTCGTCTCCCCCTCTGGGATGAAGATTTCTGAGAGGATTCGTTCGTCCTCGGGGATGACGTAAGAATAATTTTTGGCCCTCATAAACTTACCAACGACCTTGCGCGTCTTTCTTTCCAGAATCCGGATGATGCTACCTTCTTTTCCCTTTCTCCGGATGGACTCTATTCTTGCGACGACACGATCTCCATACATCGCCTCTTTGAGATTTCTGGGGCTGATGAAAATATCTTCTTCTCCCTCTGTTTCAGGAATGACGAATCCGTACCCGTCCGGATGCGTTTTGATCCTGCCGACGATCAGATTCATCTTCGATGGGAGGCCGTAACGGTTCCCCCGAATCCGAAGAATTCTCCCCTCTTCCGCCAAATCTCTGAGGAATTCCCTCGCCTCCTGTCTCTGTTCTTTCTGGAGACCTACACGACGCAGGATCTCCCTCAAAAGAAGGGGCCGATCTTCTTCTGCCATTACCCGGAAAATCTCTTCTCTAGAGAAAAGCTGACGGGTTTCTTCCCGATCCCGTCCCTTCTCTCTTTTTGCTCTTTTTTTCCTCATCTTCCTCAGAACTCAATGGCTAAGGGTGGACGGCTCCTCTTCTTCAGTCATCTCAAAAAAAAGGGGCTAAACGCCCCTGAATGAAAACGAAAGTTATTTGACTTAGGCTTATGTTCGCACTCCGCTAGAGAACCCCATTGACCCGATGAAAATCGTCGCGAGAACAACGGCGATAAAAATGAGCCCGAAGATTACAATCACCGGAAGGAGGACTGCCAGAACTGCCTTTCCGGTCGAGATATTATGGCCTTCCCTCACCCCGATGACGGTTAGAATAAAAGCATAAATTCCTCCGACGACCATCCCTACGAATGGAATGATTCCAAAGAGATATCCGCTGTGGGAATAGGCAACGGCACGGAAGGTCGTCCTATACCCATTATTATTTCCTCCCACAATCATAAGGCAGAGATGGATAATAGCACTTCCAATGAAAATGGCGATGGCCACCTGGAAAGGCAAAGGAATAATGAGTCGGAGGATCGAAAGACTGTGCTGAAAAGGTATCCTGTCCAGTGGGATGAGTTGCGCCATAAATAGCCAAAACCATAAGATGGCACACCCATTCCCAATAATCCCGGTGATCAAGCCGTAGATCAGGGGAGACCAATATCCCTGACCAGAAGAAATTTTCTTAAAGAATCGGGTTGGGGAGAAGAGTGAAT
>Ga0335070_10006012_pt1 | contig 14290 bp, 12 predicted proteins | sample Lox_Sample_13_FD_206722 | JGI IMG/M metagenome (GOLD analysis project Ga0335070, IMG submission 206722) | Soil microbial communities from Loxahatchee National Wildlife Refuge, Florida, United States - Lox_Sample_1.3 | ecosystem: Environmental > Terrestrial > Soil > Wetlands | place: USA... | reverse complement strand
AATGAACTCGACAGATATGATTTGCATGGCGGCGCCGAAAACTAGCCCTTTTGAACCTTGCGGGCGATCGTGTCGGCCAGGTCACCCACATTCAGCAGCGACATCACTTCTGCCGTCGTGAATCGAACCTTGAATTCCCTTTCGACCGCCACGATCAGATTGATGTGCATCAGTGAGTCCCAGCCTTTGATATCGTTCGCCGTCGTGCTGCGAGTGAGCTGAATGGCTCGGTCGCCAAAGACATCCCGAAACGTATCTGTCAGGCGTTCTGCGATGACTTGTTCCATCGTTCTTCTTTCCAAGAAGCCGCTGCGCAAACCGTCTGGTCCGCTTCGGCGGTCAGGAAGTGTCGCTGCGTCTTGTAGTCTGACACGGCAAGTGCCCACTCTGATCTGCCATCCGGTGCGACGTGCGTTTTTGCAAATCCGAAGGGGCCGTAAAACTCGGCGACCATCCGATTCTTCGATGTGGGAATGTAGGTGCCTCGCACCATCGGGAGATTCATCTCGCGCGCTTGCTCGAAAACATAGTTCATCAGGTATTCTTCAACTCCACGAGTGAGAACGCGGCAACTCATGAGCCAGTCCTTGATCTCGAGCACGCCGCTCCCATGATCCGGCTTGAGAATCACAATTGAAATCAGGCCATGGTCGCCATACTTATCCGCCAACTTGGCGTACAACGGGATCCAGCCTCTCACATCGCGCATCATCGCTGCACATTCGGCCTCATTATGCCGGCGCGTAGTCAGGTTGAACTGATTGCTGCGCTGCAGTAGTTGCACAATGCGTCCGATATGCTCCGGGATAAACCGGCTTACCTCGATCGTCATCTCCAGCGACCGCAGGAATTCTTCGAAGTTACCCGCGGTTTCAGCAGCAGTGCGGCGCCGTGCCTCTTGCACATATTGGCTGGAGCGCAGTTTGTCCTCGGCCGAGAACGACACTGTCTCGAACAGGTTGAGGTCGGTAAGTGTCTTGATCCAATCCGCTGTGTCTTCCGGAAGCTCGGGGACGACGACAGCCGGCAACATCGCTCGCACCGCCTCCCGCTCGAACCGGTTGTCGTCGAGAAACAGGATGGAGTCCAGACCGATATTCAGAGTCTGCTGGATCGTGCGAATATTCTCCGGCTTATTGTTCCAGTTGGCGACAAACGCGACGAAATCATTCAACTGGAGCACCATTTCTGAGTTTTCCTGGAATGGCTTTAGCGCGGCTGCATATTCGTTCTTGGAGCACACAGCCAAGACAATGCCGCGCCGTTTTAGCTCTCTCAGGAAGCACTGCACGCGATAGAATGGCTCGCCATCGCCATGGGCGCCGATTCGAATCCCGTGCGGCCCGTCGTCGCCGACAACCCCACCCCACAGTGTGTTATCCAGGTCCGTGACGACACATTTAATGCCGTAACCCTGGGTAGCGAGCACAATGTCGACCACATTCTGCGCCACCAGGGGGAGATGGGCGAACGAGCAGAGCGATTTGCCGAGCGTCCACATCCGTTCGTCAAACCACGAGTTGAGGCCAATCCGCGCTGCGGTTGATTCCAAGTCCAACAAAAGGATGCCCTGACGCTTTCCGGTTTCCGATACCACCATCGAATTGAGGTCGGCAACTACCGACGAGAGCGACTTCTTCACACTACGGTCGTAATTGCCAAAGAATCTCTCGACCGGAGGAGCAAACGTCGACTGTATGATCGTCGCGTTCGAGTTGATTCGGATGGAATCCCAGATCACTGCCATCCGCTGCAGCGACTCCAAGCTGAATGACGCTACCTCTTCGCGCTGGTAGAAGCGGTCCCGAAGCATCTGAACAGAGTTGATAATAACTACGTATTCAGGTTCGAACGCGTAAAGGGCCGAGCCAGGATTGCGGGCGTCGAAGTCGATCCCATCGAAAGGTCCTTCGTAAATCTCCGCATGAATGCCTCGGCGAAGGAAAAGCGCTTTCAGCAGGAGAATCAGATGCTGCGCCGCGCAATCGGACATGACCGCCACGTGCAATCGCTTCAGGTCGGACGGAATTTCCCTCCTGGCATCCGCTAGAAGCTGAAAATAGTCGAGGTTCGGACGCATGTGGACCCAAGAGCCGGAGTCAACCCGCCGGTCAGACCACCAGAACAAGGCCCGGCTGGCGGGCCAAGAAGTCTTGGACAGGAAGCCTACAACATGAGCCAGGAACGGATTGTTACCGCTAAGCGACAGTTTCGTGAAAATTCATTCTCGCCTGCCCCGGGTGTTTTTCAGCGAAGATTCGACGCCAGTAACGCGAATGAAGGAGTTTTCACACTGTTCCGGAGAGGCGAGTGATCGCATAGAATGGAACCCGTCTTTGCAGTCAGAAGGGAGACTCCAGTTATGGATCGAGGAACCGTGAGTGCGGTGATCCCCGTGTACAACAACGGACCGTACATCGCGGCGGCCGTCAAGAGCGTTTTGGATCAGACTCGTCCTGCCGACGAGATTGTTGTGGTGGATGATGGCTCAACCGACGCCACCGCCGCGGCTCTTGAGCCCTACCGAGACCGCATCCGGTATATTTATCAGCAGAATCGTGGCGAGCCGTCGGCCAGAAACCGCGGCATCCGGGAAGCGACTAGCGAATACGTTGCCTTTCTCGATGGCGATGATATGTGGTTCCCCAACAAGCTCCAACTGCAGCTCGACTACCTGCAGCGCCACGCAAACTGCGCGCTCGTGTATGCAGACATGAGGACCTTCGACGACAAGGGCATCATTGATGCTAGCGTGAAAGAGCGCTTTCGCATCACCCTTCCTGCCGGCCGGATTTTCTCGGCGCTTTTCACCCGCTCTCTGTTCGGCCCGGGCACGGTCGTATTTCGCAAGGACTGTGTGGAGAAGGTTGGTTATTTCGACGAGAGCCTGTTTGTCGGCAGTGATTACGAGATGTGGCTGCGTATGGCCCGGCATTTCGACTTTGGGGTCGTTGACCAGCCGCTGCTCATGTATCGCTTCCACGATGGCATGGCCACACGCGGCCTTGGCCTGAAGTTGTGCGACGGTGTCCCATGGGAGGCGGTGGTCTTAAATAAGACATTGCGACTCTATCCGGAGACGTTCGACGAACTGGGCAGATCTGCCGTGCGGCGACGGATGTCAAGGCCATACGCGGCCGCTGCCAGGTCGCGATTTCGGGCAGGCGAATACAAAAGCGCGCGCCCTCTATTTCGGAAGGCGCTTGCCTACTGCCCGACTAACCTCCAAGATTGGATGCTCTACGCCGTCGCCCACCTGCATCCAAGTCAGATTGAAGCAGCACGAAAAGCCTATCACCAGCTCCCTATATCATAAACGGATTGAAAGTCGGTTCTCTTCACTGGCCCTGGTGTTTTGCTTGAACGAATGCCTTCAGTGCGAAGTGCCACTCAACCCCAGGGTCCAGCCCCGTAACATCGAAAGTGTGCGTTCCTGCCGAACCCGGCGTCGGCGGTTTGGCAACCTCTGAGGCTGCGAACCAAGGGACGTTGCTATCAGGCGGTATCGCGAATTTGTTAATGACCGGATCAAAACCTAGCCACTCAACGATATTCTTGTCCGCATACTTGAGTCGATAGCTGCGCGTGCCACGGGGCTCTGTCCAAGTCAGGTGGTACGTGCCTGAACCTTCCTTTTCAACTCGAAGCGCAACAGTGCTAAGAGTCAAAGGCTCGGGATTCAGCACGATTCCCATTACCGCGCCCTCGAAGATAGTACCGATCTCGCCATAAAAAACGCCGTTCCCGTTAATGTGTTTGAGATACTCTGCGAACTTGTCTTCCCAAAGCCTGGGATCGCCGGTGTACTTGGCATAATTGTGGAAATTGAACCAGACCGTATGGACGCAAGACGGATCCAAGGAGGCATTCGGCCGGTCAAGGAAGATCAGGTAGGTCAGGCCAGACCCATTCCGACAGCCTTTTGCATTGTTCTTGGTGCGCCATGCCTCGTTAAGCGACCAGGCGGCCATGCCGTAAGCCAAGTCAAGGGTCAGTTGCCGCCGTGGCCATTGGGGTCCCTCCGCCTCCAGGAACTCCCAAAGCCCCTCGCCGAGAATGCCATGCATAAACGGCGTCGCCATTCGATTGACCTTCGGGCAACAACCATAATGGACTCCACGAGTTCGGCTTACACCTTGAGAAGCGTTCCCGAAGCCGGATAGTTCCAATTCAGGCCAGATTTGCTTCTCCAGGACCTGGGTTCCGGCCAGAAGCGCCCTGTTCTCACTTAGCGAGTCTCCGGTCGCCCTGTAAAAAAGGGCAAGCCGTGCATCACTCATTAGCGCCTCGCCGATATTGCGGGAACTCCAGTATGTTCCATTCTTCGCGACCAGAACCTTGGGGTTCCCATAGATATCACTCGCGCCGTCCTGGATCGCATCCTTGATCGTTTCGTCACCGGTCAAGAAGTAGTAATCGATCATCCCGTACCAATGGGCATGCGCGTTGTCGATCCAATTCCTCCCGCACTGCAGGACCCCGGGGTCACAATCAATATTCGCATTTAGAGACTTGATGCGATCTGGCAATCCGTAAGAATCCAGGTCCGAATCGGGGCGATCACGCCAGTTAAATGGTCTCTCGCCGTCGTAATCGGAACGTGGAAGGACTTGCTCTGCTTGAAACATGTAGAAGTGGGAGGCATCCAGGTACCGAGCAGCAAAGCCTCTCTGGAGCCAGAACATCAGGTTCGCCCAGCGCATTTCTGCCTGATTGGGGGAACCAGCCGCTCGCCAAGCGTAAGTGCGATAGGCGTGAGGTGCGGCGATGTCCTTCGCACAACAAGCAAGCCCGAGGGACTGAAAATATCGGTCCTCGCTCTGTGGATCGACGATCGGATAGAGCAATGCCTTGGCTTCGTTGTAATACGCGACGGCCGCTCGAGCAAGCAACGGGTATTGAGACCTCCCGAACTCCCCAGCTGGATCCGACAGCGCGGCTGCGTGAAAATTGAAATAGATAGTATGGATCGAGTACTGCGGCCAGGACTGGTAGTAATCCTGCCCGCCCGCGCCGAACAATGACTGGTCCGGCCAGATGCCCACCCGGACATCGGACCCGCCCTTCAAGAATTCGAGCGATTTGGGCCAGTAAGCGGCGATTTCATAGACACCGATCTCGATTCCCGCACCGCTCGAATCCGTTAAGTCGGTCCAGCCGGCGCAAGATTCAGATCGGCTGTTTTTCGCGAGACTCTCATTGTTGTGCAGAACCGTACAGCCTTCTTGAGCGTAGGTCCAACTCCTGCGGGAACCACGTTGTTCAGACAGCGTCCGCTTGATATAGGAGCGGGGCGCATAGTTGGTGCGAGTGTCGGGCGATGCCCATTGTGGAAACTCCAGATGATCAGAGTAGGCTTGATAGAGATATGCATCCTCCGTATCCAACAATGAACCACTCACGTCGGAGTGTGCGCCGCCAAAGCGGAACCTCCGCCCGCCGCCGAGGTTTGCGCTAAGACGAGCTTCAAAAGAACGGAAGCCTTTGTATGCTGACGCAAATGAATTCGACGGACCATAGTCGGCATTCTGGAGCGACACGACCGCTTTGGTTCGTGTTTTGCCTTTATAGAAGTGTAAGCGCACGGTGTAGCGCACGTAGGCATGTCCGGATGTATCTTTTAGCTGCCCGGTTGCCCGAATGACGGCACGCACAGGCCCGTTCTCTTCGATCACTGCAGTAGAGGATTTGTCGTTCGAACTCGCGTAGAGAGTGGTGCACGGGCAGACTGTGTTGCCAGGCAAGGGACCCTCAACCGCCAATCCCGCGCTTGTCCCTTGCTTGACCAGAACACGATCATTCACCACGACTTCATCAAGCAGATCAAACGAGCTCTTCCTCACGGTGAAGTTGGCAGCGCCGGTGGAGATCGTGATACTCAACCCGTTGTCCGATGCAAGGTTGGGTCCGCCGAAGTTGCCCGAACCGTTAGTCAGTGAGACGGAATTATTGATCTTACCGGCGTCCACATCTGCCAAGGTGTCAACCAAAACCCATTCGATGTTGCCCGAAGGCCAACGGCCAAGCACGCGAAACTGCCCTGCCGACGTACCTTCCATCCCGAGTTCCGAGATGTTCCTGATTCCTGCGGCATCTGGCAAGGGCAGCCCTACGGTGACCGGTTCCTGCTGTCGAGGAAGTCCGGCGACCCCGGAATATAGAGCCTCCTGTACTGTAAGGTTGATGCGGATGCTAGCGGTCTGCGAACCCGCGGCTGCTCTGCGGGAGTCAGGAGACTGTGCAACCTCGGCCGGAATCGTCGACCCAGCCAGGAGGAACATCGAGAGTCCTAACCGAGCAATCGCCAAAGCCACCTGAGCATGCTGCGAGACGGTGTTCGTCACAATTCCCTCAACTTAGCGACACAGGAAATCAGCCACTAACCCCGGCCTTTCAGTGTGGCAGCCTTCGGTTACAAAAAGGTGACGGAAAGATTAAGGTAGCAAGACCAAGGTGTCCCGTTCGTCCACAGCTTGCCTGTGCCGTTCGAGAAGTTGGGAGATTCAGTCTCGTTCAGATTGACAGGAGGCAAGGCGCGAAAGATCATTAGAGGTTCAGGCCGCGGCTCGCCGCTCGATCACCCCATCGTAGTTCGCGCCGCATGGGCGAGATCCGTGTGTGTCGCAGTCTTAGTGTGCGACGCATCGATTGCCCTTTGCTTCCCGGTCATGAGGTGGCGATGCAAGCTTCTGCTGATGAGAAGAATACTCCGACGTTTCTTCTGTTGTTCGGGATGGCCCGATCCGGAACATCGTGGATCGGCAAGATTTTTGACAGTCATCCACTCACTCTGTACAAGCATGAACCTGACCGTGTCATGCCCGGCATTCCGATGGCCCCGCGCTTGGAGCAAGCGGAACGACTCTTGACGCCCATTCGCCACTTTTTCGCACAGCTTCCCGAACTCAAGCGTGACTATGTTGCGGGCAGTCTGCCGGTGTTTCGCAAGCAGTACCGATCGGCAGTTGCTCACCAGCTCCACAGAGCAAGCGTCCTAAGCGCGACAGCCGCTCCCTTGTTCCGCTTCAGTTTACCTATTGCCTTGTGCGCGCGCGTGAATCGGCCGGGGATACACGTGGTCTGGAAATCGATTGATTCCCTGGGCCGCCTCGGAGTGATTATGCGCATCGTGGAGAATTGTCGTGCGATCGTGATTACACGTCATCCTTGTGGAAGTATCTCCTCTACTCTTCGCGGTGAAGCTCAGCACAAGTTCTCGTCTTCTGTTCCTCCGAGCGAGGACTATGGAATCATGAAGATCTTTCTGGACGCAGCCACGCGCAGTCGCGGACTTACCCTCGATCACCTGAAGCAGTTGCATCCCGTCGAACGCATGGCTTGGGTTTGGGTCCTGATGAACGAGAAGGCGGCCGACGAAACACGCGCCATGCAACGCTGCATGACGGTACGCTACGAAGATGTCTGTATAGATCCCGCGGGTAAAGCCCAAGAGTTGTTTTCGTTTTCGGGCCTCGCCTGGAACGAGCAAACGGCCGACTTCATCAAAGCGAGCACTCTCGGAGTACGCCCAGGGAGATTCGATCGGCTCACGCAAGACTCGCGGCGTTACTACAGCATCTTCAAGAATCCCATCCATGCTGCAGACAAGTGGAAACGCGAGATGAAATCTGAGGACATCGAGCGAGTTTACCGCGTTTTGCGTCAGAGCGAGCTGATACGTCTCTACCCGGAATGAGAAGCAGTTGAAGCTCAATCGACCGCGTCATAAGAGACTATCAGACACTACTCCGTTCGCGATGCAAAGAAGTATCCACCTGCCGGACCATTGACTCCACATCAAGGCTTCGCCCCAGAAAAGTGCTGAGCCTCGTTGCTTCCCAGCGCGTATTCCGCAACACGGCCAAGTATTCCACGTAGAGCGCCACTATGTTCGACTGTTGCGAAATCCAGTGTTCAACTTCTTTGAGATGCTCCTCAAAGGCCTTGAGTACTGAACCTCTTGGTGCGGGAGAGACTTCCTTTCCCAGGCGCCCCAGCATCCGATCCTGGGACGCTATCACCTCATCGAGTGGTCTGCGCATGAAGATGATTCGGTACTCCTGTTCACTTGGCAGAAATCGCAGCAGCGACGAGACTACCTTGATCACCTTCCCGTCTGCTTGGGCCACTATTCCGGAGTCCCGGGCCAGGGATTTCACCCACTCCAATTCGTAGTATCCTCGGGGATTGCTTGCGTCCGGCGCGCGCTCGTCGTCTGTAAGGACGGCCATTCCTCCCGCCGAGAGCATCTGCATCATCAGCGATGTGCCCGAGCGCGGTACTCCGGAAACGACAGTGATCATTGTGGATCCGATGACCTCGACCACGGAGACCCTGTTACCCTGCTCCCGAGCGCCAGTCGGCGATCTAGCGGGCTGTTGAAGAGTCCAACTTCAATAGGACGAGAAACCGAGTGCAAACTGTGCGTCGAACCACATAATTCGCAAGCGTTTAGCAAGCTATGGGTTTCGAGAGAAAAACAATACAACGCCACAGGTGGGCTGATTGTTACGTCCGCATGACCACTTCATGAAAATTCAGTCAACGTGAGAAGAGTGATAAATGACAGCCCCGCTCATGCGCTAACCTGTTGGGACTGGTCCTCCATCAGTACTGCAACTTTCATCGGGGTCACTATGGCACACGTGGTCGACCTTATTCAGCGCTTCTATTCTGGAGTGCCGATCGGACAACTATCGCTGGAAGCGGCAATCCATGAAGCTCTCGCAGAAGGGCGGACTACGGCTTTGGATGCGGGATGTGGAGTTGATGCACGTTTGACTCGCAAGCTGGGAACGGAGATACGGACGGTAGGCGTCGATCTCTGCCGCGGGTTGCCAAAGGACTTGCATGTCATAACAGGTGACTTGTCCAGGTTGCCGTTCCGAGACGGAGCTTTTTCGTTGATCTTTTCCCGGTCCGTGTTTGAGCATCTCACTGAGCCGCGGCGGGTTCTGGAAGAATTTCATCGTGTGCTGCAGCCGAACGGAGTGTGCATCATCCTGACTCCGAATCGATTTGACTACTCATCGGTCGCAGCGGCGCTTACGCCCTCCTGGTTTCACGAGTGGTTTGTCAAGAGACTGTATAGCTCGGCATCCTACGACACGTTTCCGACAGTCTATCGGGCGAACACTCCCGGCTTCTTCCGAACGATCACGAAGACGACGAAGAGATGGAGAATCAGGCGTATTACCGGGGTGCGGCACTATCCAGCTAATCTCGCCTTTTCCCGGCTGCTCTTTCGGATTGGAATCCTATACGACTGGCTGATTGCTCGTGCCGGCCTGACCGCTTTGCAGCCGAGTCTACTCGTGGTGCTTGAGCGCGCCGCCAACTAGACGGCATTTCGTGAAGGGGTCGCGGAGAATCTACTCCCGAGAGCCCGATCTCAACTTCGCTATCCAGTATTTCGGGCTGGTCTCGTACAGACGGGAGGCCAGCCGTTTGAATGTCCCACCACCTCTCAGGTGTCCGACCAGACTGCGCGAGTAGCGATTCGAAGGCAACAGGCTGTCAAGCGTGACGTCTCCCTTCAGAGCGGTCTCAATCGACTCATCCAGGACCGCAATCGCGCGATCCATGTCCTCGTGGCTGATCGTGAGAGCAGGCAGAATGCGAAGCACCGGCTCAAAATAAGTATAGGTGAGATGCACTCCGCGGGCTGCGCAGATGGCGGCTATGAGCATGCAAAACTGAGGTCCGGAATCGTCGTCAGGGTTGCCGATTGCTATACCCAGCATCAACCCGATCCCGCGTACGTCAGCAATAACGGAGTGCTTGCTCTTCAGATGCTCAAGGCGGTCCTTCAAATAACTTCCCGCCGCGGCTGCCCTATCAATCAGATTCTCCTCTCGTACTATGTCAATGGTTGCGGCCAGAGCGGCAGCAGCGAGGGGGTCGGACTGATGGCTGCTCAGATGCAACCACCTCTGAGCGGCAAGGCGATCCGCAAATGCATCCGTCGTTATGAGCCCGGACACTGGGTACCCGGCGCCGGAACTCTTGGATACGACGAGAATATCTGGTTCGATCTCGTGATGTTCACACGCAAACCACTTACCTGTCCGTGCGAATCCCGTTTGAGCCTCGTCAACAATTAGGAGCGCATCGAGCCCCTGGGCAAGCCTCTTTAGTGCCTTTAGATAGCCAGGCGGCGGAACGATCATGCCACCTGCCGAAAAAATCGGCTCAACGAGTATGGCCGCAATGTTGCAGTGCCTGGGCAGGGCTGCCTCCACAGAGGTTTCGAGGCAACCGAAATCGCATTCCGGGTAGTGGCTCTTCACCGGGCAATGGAAGCAGTGAGGAGCCAGGAAGCGATAACTCTCGGGAGCGGTCGGGCAAGACCCGTGCCGGTCCCCAGAGGAGAAAATAGACGTAAGGCTCTTGGTGGCGAGCGAGAGACCGTAGTAGCCGCGGTTGAAGCCGACAACTCCGTTCTTGCCGGTATAGGCCTTGGCCATGCTGATCGCGCATTCGTTGGCCTCAGTGCCAGTGGACAGGAACAAGGATTTGGAGAGAGAACCAGGAGCGACCTCAGAGAACTTCGCAGCCGCCTCAAGGACAATAGGGCTGAGAAACTGAGTGCCTACATGCATTACTTTTTTCATCTGTTCGACCATCCGCTCTATGTACTTCGGATGGCTGCTTCCCAGAATCGAACAGAATTGGCCTGCGGCCAGATCGAGAATCTCGTTGCCATCAATGTCATGCAAAACGCAGCCGCTGGCATCCTCAATCAAGTTGTCCGCATATGGCATGGCCATCAGAAGATGCTTGCCGTATTTCTCCCAGAGCGCGAGGCTTTTCTCAGTGTTGCGTGCCTTCACTGGAATCTCCCTATGTATCTACTGCCGCATCCTTAGTCCTCTTGCCCTCTCATTGACGTGCAGGTGGAGTTGCGGCCAGTCTTCAAGAGGACTCGAAAAGGAAAATATCATGGTCTGGGGCATACTTGGGCGGTCGATCCCAAATTTCGCGCAACCGGCAATCCCAGGTCGATCTGGCAAGCACGAATCAGCCGCATTTGTAGCCATCCATTCACACAAGGAGAACGCGCTGCGTGCTATTGTTTTGGGTTTGACCCCCAAGTTCTGCCTCCGCGACGGCGCGGCAGTCTCCACCTGCTCGCCAGCGATGTCAGGTCAACGGTGGCTGCCTTTCGAGGATGACAGTTGCTCTTGCACGGAGGCCTCGCGTCTGGGACTGTTTTCGCCAAACGGGGGCGCTATGCATTTCGAATTCTGACGGGATGGGGCAACCACAAGTTCAACTGCCTACCGATGTGAACACCGAACAGATGAGCGATTATCGCCAATCCGAGATCTCGCTGCTCCCTAGGGTGTGGATTGTAGCTCCGTCCCCGCCGCCCCATGGCGGAATGAGCGTACAGGCAGAGAAACTACAGAAGAGACTGGCAGGCGAAGGCATTGCTGCCGAGTTGATTGCCACTAATCCACCTCCTCCCCGGTCGTTAAAGAGTCTGGCGCAGATGCCGGTTATCCGAACCGTTCTCCGCGAGATACAGTATCTGATTTCACTGGGCCGCATCGTTCGCGGTCCCGGGGTGGTTCATCATTTCTCCGCCTCCTATGCATTCTTTTTCCTCCATTCGGCCCCGCTGTTGCTGCTCGGGAAATGTTCTCCAGCGAAGGTAGTGTTGAACTACAGGGGTGGAAAAGCCGCAGAGTTCTTGCGGACCTGGTCGTGGCTAACGCGTCCGCTGCTCACCTGTGCCCATCAGATCGCTGTTCCTTCGGAGTTCCTGCAGCGTGTCTTTGCGGATTTCGGCCTGGCCGCTACCGTGCTCCCCAACCTCGCTGACACCGAACTCTTTCCTTTTGTCGATCGCAAGCAATTCTCTCCCCGTCTATTTGTCAGCCGGAATCTGGAACCGATATATGACATTGAGTGCGTGTTGAGAGCTTTCCGGACGGTTCAGGAAGAAGTACCGCAGGCTGAGCTCAGCATCGCAGGCGAAGGTTCCGAGTCTGATAGACTCCGTCGCTGCGTCCAGAGGTGGGGATTATGTGGAGTTACGTTTTGCGGAGCCGTACCACATCAACAACTCCCTGCGCTGTACCAACGCCACGACGTGTATGTCAATGCTTCCCGGGTCGACAACTTTCCGGGAGCACTGCTGGAAGCTGCGTGTGCCGGTCTACCGATCGTGACGACGCGGGCTGGCGGCATTCCGGAGATGATCCGACACCGTGATAATGGCCTGCTCTGCGATGTGGGAAATGACAGGCAACTTGCGAATTGTATCTTAGAGATACTGCATCACCAGAACCTTGCCCGCCAACTGGCACGCCATGCGCGATCATGGGTAGAGCAGTTTGCCTGGCACAACGTTTTTCCTCACCTGCTGCGGTGCTATGGTTTCGCGTCTGATCAGACGACGGGGCTGCGAGAGCAGCTCCTCGCGCACTGATTTGATTCTCGTACGGAGCCGACTTTGGACCTTTTGGAAAAATCACGAGCGACAGTGGCGGGCGGTGCGTTCCGGCTGCAGGAGTTCGCAAAAGGTCACAGTACGTTCCGTGTTCTTCGCGAAATGCAGAGCGAACAATGGATGGCGTGGGATGAGTTGCAGCGGCTACAGATACGTCGTCTTCGTGCCCTTCTGGAATGTGCTGCGGCCACCGTCCCTTACTATGCGCAGTTGTTTCGCGAAACCGGCCTGGATCTCCGGAATCTACACTGCTCGACCGATCTGCAGCGGATTCCTTTTCTGACTAAGGAGATCATTCGCGCCAACCTCGAGCAGCTGAAAAGCGGCGGAGCACGCCGGGTTCGGAGATTTGCCACTGGCGGTTCGACTGGCGCTCCGATGGTGTTTTTTCTCGGGCCGACAAGGGTCAGCAGCGACGTTGCCGCGCGGATGAGAGCAGAGAGTTGGTTTGGAGTCGTCCTGACGGATCCGGAGATCGCAATCTGGGGCTCGCCTGTAGAGATCCACAAACAAGAGCGCTTGCGGGATCTACGGGATTGGATTCTCCGCAGCCGGTTGTTGTCCGCTTTTGAAATGGACGCCGAAACGATGACCCGCTACCTCGATGAAATGGAGCGCCAAGGATGCCGCCGCGTTTTCGGCTATCCGAGTTCAATCGCCCTTCTCTGCGAGCATGCGCAGCGACAAAAGCGGGATCTTCACAAGCTGGGAGTTAAGGCGGTCTTCGTAACTGCCGAATACCTGTATGAACACTGGCGAAGCAGGATCGTGGAGACCTTTGGCTGTCCGGTTGCCAACGGATACGGCGGACGTGACAGCGGATTCGTCGCTCATGAATGCCCAGCCGGAGGTATGCATACGACCGCTGATCGGATGATCGTAGAGATTGTCGATGACCAGGGAAGACAGCAGCCTGTCGGCTATCCCGGGGAAATCGTGGTGACCAATCTAGATACCCCGGAAATGCCCTTCATTCGTTACCGCACCGGCGACGTTGGTGTGCTGGCGAAACGGAACTGCACCTGTGGACGGACTCTTCCGTTGCTCGAGCGAGTTGACGGACGTAAGACGGACTTTGTCGTAGCCCCCGACGGCCGCATGATGCATGGGCTCTCGCTTATCTACACAATCCGCGAAATTGGCGGAATCGTGCAGTTCCGAATTACTCAGAAGCGCCTGACTTCCTTCGACGTGGAGATTGTGCGGAATCACCAGTACGATCCGAACAGCGAAAGGCATATCCGGGATGCCTTCTCGCAACGCCTACGAGCGCCGGTCACAGTACAGATTCGATATTCTGATTCAATTGCGCCTATGGCTAGCGGGAAAACTCGGTACGTCGTCTCAGAAGTCAGCCCTCCCCCCGATGTTACTTGGCCGGCGGTTCCCGAGGTTCTAGTTCCCGAGAATCCGACTCAAAATGGTAGGAATGGCAAGACGTAGCGTCCTTTCTAAGGAGAGAACACCAGCTTTATGTGTGGCATCGCCGGTATCTGGAACTACAACACTCAACAACCGGTGGAGACGGAGCAATTACATCTCATCACTGAATTACTGTCGCACCGGGGCCCTGACGGTGAAGGCTACCACGTGGATGGTGCGCTCGGTCTCGGACATCGGCGGCTCAGCATTATCGATCTAACTGGTGGCCGCCAGCCAATGTGTAATGAGGATGCTACTGTCTGGATCGTGTTCAACGGGGAGATCTACAACTATCCCGAACTTCGCCAAGAACTGCAGCGAGGTGGTCACAATTTCCGTACCAACTCGGATACCGAAGCAATTGTTCATATTTACGAAGAACTCGGCGAGGACTGTTTTGAAAAGCTGCGC
>Ga0335070_10006011_pt1 | contig 14290 bp, 12 predicted proteins | sample Lox_Sample_13_FD_206722 | JGI IMG/M metagenome (GOLD analysis project Ga0335070, IMG submission 206722) | Soil microbial communities from Loxahatchee National Wildlife Refuge, Florida, United States - Lox_Sample_1.3 | ecosystem: Environmental > Terrestrial > Soil > Wetlands | place: USA... | reverse complement strand
ACGTCGCTTCGGCGGGCGAGCAGCCCAGATGCGCCAGAGCGTTGGCGAAGCGCGCGCCGTCGACATGCAGTTTCAGGCCATGCGCGCGGGCGAGGCTCGCGATGTCGGCGATTTCCTTCAGCGAATAGATCGTGCCCGATTCGGTTGCCTGCGTAATGCTGATCACCGCCGGCTGCGCGCTGTGCGCATCGCCTTTGCGGAAGCGCCGCAATGCACGCTCGATCGCCAGCGGCGTCAGCTTGCCGTGCTCGCCCGGAATCGGCACGAGCTGGGCGCCATGCGTGTAGAATTCCGCGCCGCCGCATTCGTCGACGACGATATGCGCCGCCCCATGGCAGAGAATGGCGCCGTGCGGCGGGCACAGCGTCGACAGCGCGAGCACATTGGCCGCGGTACCGGTGATGACGGGAAAGACCGCGATGTCGCGCTCGAACAGTTTCGCCATGCGGGCTTTGAGCCGTTCCGTGAACGGATCATCGCCATAGGAGGCGACAGCGCCGTCGTTCGCGGCAACGATCGCGTCGAGGATTTCCGGGGCGGCGCCGTAGGCATTGTCGCTGGCAAAATTCATGGGTTCCGCTGGGGAAGGTTCGCAGGCCCACGCTAGCCGGGAAGCGGCGCTCTTGCCAAAGCGCGGCTCGCCGCAGGCGTCTTCCCATCGATCCCGAATGATGCACAATCGGGCACAACGACATCAGGAAACGACCCATGAGCGATCTCGAAACCTTCCGCGCCGACACCCGCAAATGGCTGGAAGCGAACTATCCGAAGGGCCTCGCGCAGGTAAACCCCCTTGAAGATGACGACGATTCCATCTGGGGCGGCCGTCGCGCGAAGTTCAAAAACAAGGACGCCAAGCTCTGGCTCGATCGCATGGCCGAAAAAGGCTGGACCGCGCCGACCTGGCCCAAGGAGTATGGCGGCGGCGGGCTTTCGTCGGCGGAAGCGCGCGTGCTGCAGCAGGAGCTTGCCCGCATCAAGGCGCGGCCGGCACTGATGTCGTTCGGCCTGTGGATGCTGGGGCCCGTGCTGCTCGAATATGCGAACGAGGAACAGAAGCGCGAATATCTTCCCAAAATCGTGCGCGGCGAAATCCGCTGGTGCCAGGGCTATTCCGAGCCGGGCGCTGGGTCCGATCTCGCAAGCTTGCGCACGCGCTGCGAAGACAAGGGCGATCATTTCCTCATCAACGGCCAGAAGATCTGGACGTCGTACGCCGACAAGGCCGACTGGATTTTCTGTCTCGTGCGCACCGACACGACGAAAAAGCACGAAGGCATCTCGTTCGTGCTGTTCGACATGACGACGCCGGGTGTCGAAGCGCGGCCGATCAAGCTGATCTCCGGCTCATCGCCGTTCTGCGAGACGTTTTTCACCGATGTGAAAGTGCCGAAGACGCAGCTCGTGGGAAAGCTCAACGGCGGCTGGGAGATCGCCAAGCGCCTGCTGCAATATGAGCGCCAGAACATTTCCTCCGGCGGCTTCGGCGGCGGCGCCGGCGTCGAGCTGGAAGAGGTCGCGAAATCCTATGTCGGCGAGAAGGACGGCCATCTGGCGGATGCGGACTTGCGCGCGCGCATCGCGGCGCACCGCATGGAAGCGAAGGCCTTCGCGCTGACCGTGCGGCGTATCGAAGAGGAAGCGAAAGCCGGCAAAGGCGTCGGCCCCGCCGTGTCGATCATCAAATATGCTGCGGCGAAGCTGAACCAGGAGCGCTGCGAATTGATGGTGGAAGCGATGGGCTCGCAAGGCCTCGGCTGGGAAGGGGACGGCTTCTCGCCGGCAGAAATCGCGGCCACGCGCGGCTGGCTCCGCTCGAAGGGCAATTCCATCGAAGGCGGCACCTCGGAAGTGAACCTCAACGTCGTTGCCAAACGCGTTCTGGGGCTTCTGGATCACCAATAATTTCTCTCAATTGTCATGGCCCGCGACTGCGGGCCACCCAGTTGATGAGAGGCAACGCACTCGAAGAACAATGAAGAACAAATCCCGCAAACCTCGCTTGGGTCACCTGGGTGGCCCGCAGTTGCGGGCCATGACATGTAAGGATTGAAAGATGGCAAACCTCACCGAAGAACAATCCATGCTCCGCGACGCCGCGAAGGCGTGGGTCGCAGAGAAATCGCCTGTCACCGCCTTCCGCAAGATGCGCGACTCCGGAACTGTGGACGGCTTCGACCGCGGCGTCTGGCGCGAGATGTGCGAGATGGGATGGGCAGGCATCCTGGTGCCGGAGGCGCTGGGTGGTTCCGGCCTCGATTACCTGACGATGGGCCTCGTGCTCGAAGAGACGGGCCGGACGCTGACGGCATCACCGCTGTTCTCGACCGGACTCGTCGCGACCTCCGCCCTGCTGCTCGCCGGCAACGAGGCGCAGAAGAAGACATGGCTGCCGAAATTCGCGAGCGGTGAAGCCCTCGGCGCGCTGGCGGTCGACGAAGCCGCGCATCACGCGCCGGAACGGATCGCGCTGAAAGCCGCGAAGAGCGGGTCCGGCTGGGCGCTCTCCGGCAAGAAGGTTTTCGTGCTCGATGGCGGCGCGGCCGATGTGCTCGTCGTCGCCGCGCGCACCAGCGGCAAGCCGGGCGACACGGACGGCATCACCCTGTTCCTCGTGCCGGGCGATGCGAAAGGCCTGAAGCGCAGCAAGCTCAAGAGCGTCGACAGCCGCGCTGTCGCCAATCTCGAATTCGACAATGTTGCGGGCGAGGTGCTCGGCAGCGTCGATCACGGCTTCTCGATGCTGGAGGGTATTCTCGATCGCGCGCGGGCCGGCATGGCGGCGGAGATGCTGGGACAGGCGTCGCAATCCTTCGACATCACGCTGGAATATCTGAAAACCCGCACGCAGTTCGGCCAGGTGATCGGTACCTTCCAGGCGCTGCAGCACCGCGCCGCCAAGATGTTCACCGATCTCGAGCTGGCGCGGTCCTGCGTCGAGGCGGCGCTGATAGCGATAGATCGCGGCGCCAATGACGTGCCGCAGCTCTGCTCGCTCGCGAAAACGCGCGCCGGCGATGTCTGTCATCTCGTCTCCAACGAGATGGTGCAGATGCACGGCGGCATCGGCATGACCGACGCGCACGACGCCGGGCTTTATCTCAAACGCGCCCGCGTGCAGGAAGCGACCTATGGCGGGTCGTCGTTCCACCGCGATCGCTACGCGACGTTGATGGGGTATTGAACCCGCGCTAAGTGATCGCCTGCGCGAAAGCGAGCCAGGTCGGGCTCGTATAGGCCCATGCCACGCCGATATGCGTGATAGCCATGACGCCGGCCGCGACCCAATAGGCGGGGTGGACACGCTTGTCGTTCCACCAGTCGTGCGCCATCGCAATGACGAGCAGCAATTCGGCGCAGACGAACGCAAACCAGGTGCCTTCGGGTGCCAGTCCCAGCGGGATGGCGATGCGGCCCGTGCCCGGCAGTGTCATCGTGAACAGCGCCGCCAGCATCAGGCGTTTATGCCAGTCGCTGCTGCGCCGATAATGAAGCGCAAGCGCCACCAACACGAGCGTTCCCGTGAAGACGATCAACGGCAGCGCCATGAATTGAAGCGGCGGTGGCGAGCCCGGCGGTGCATGGCCGAGATGCCCCGCGACGATTGCCGTGGCATAGCCGAGCGAGATCATCGCGCCGAACAGCAGCGCGCCCATCATGCCGATCTGGCGGTGCAGCGCGACATTGTTTGCCGAGATCAGCGCCGCCTGCGTGACGAACAAACCCATCCAGATCGTGAAGACGACACCGTGCACGGTCGTCAGCAGCGACAGCGGCGGCGGCGCGTGCAGGATGGATTTCAGATAGAACGAGGGCGCAAAGCCAACGAAGATGAGGACCGCGGAGACGATCGCCATCGTCAGGTAAAATGTGGCGTCCGCGCGGAATGGCGTGCGGTTGGTAATCGCAATGCCCACTGAAAGCCCCCGAAATGCAAACACCGGAGCCGATTGCCGGCTCAATCGCGGCGGAACACTACTTCACGGCGGGGCCGATTGACCAGTCCGCATGATCACAGTCCAAGCGCCCGGTGGCAACCGGCGTGATGGGATCGGAATGAACAGGGACGCAATTCCCTAGTGCGGGCGTAGCGTCACCGTTTTCCAAGCAGGCGTCGAATTTTGGCGGTCAAGGCTTGGGGCGGTTTCGATAAATCCGGTTCTTCCGCCACCACCACGCCGTCGCGATCCAATAGAAATATCGCTATCGAATGTTGGAAATCGCCATTCGACTCGCGCTGGAAGCTGATGCCGAACGCGGCCGCCAACTCGCGCACCGCCGCTTCGTCGCCGTGGAAGAGCGTCCAATGCTGCCGATCGATATGATGCTCGGCCGCAAAGACGCGAAGCCGATCTGGCAAGTCGCGCATCCAATCCATGGAGAAAAGTACAAAGCGCACGCGGCCTTCGGAGGATTTCGGCAAGGCGCGTTCGATCTGCTGCATGCGCTCGGTGGTGAGCGGGCAGACGTCCTTGCAATGCGTATAAACCATGGCCGCGACGACGAGGTTCCCCCGGAGCGAGGCCAGCGCCGTCGCGGCGCCGTCCTGCGTCGTCCATTGCGAAGAGAGATTGTAGATGGACATGCCGGGCATGGGCGCAGGCGTCGGCATCGTTTTCATGCTTGGCATCGACATCGTCATATCGCCCGCTCGTGCGGGAGTGCCGAACAGTGAAACCGAGAGTAGTGCCGCAACTAGGGCTCGTTTCTTGCGCATCGAAATCCCAGAAGCTTGGTCGTGTACGATGCTTTAAGGCTCGCGCGCATCGAATAGCGCATGAAGGAGGCGTAGTCGTTCGGGTCCGACGCGCCGAGGCTTGCGCCGCCACAGAATTGCTGGCCGGAGCCGCGCAGATCCGGACCCGACATCAGGCTGTTGAAATCGAGCGTCCACTCCCAAACGTGGCCAGCGAGGCCCTGCACGCCGAAACCGTTTGCGACGCCGGATTTGGCTGCGGGCAATTCATGCGCGCCGCTTTCGCCATACCAGGTCAGAATGCGTTGCCTCAGCGCATCGCGGTCCCGGCCGTTGTCGGCGAGCGCATATTCCCATTGATCGGTCGTCGGAAGTTCTTTGCCTTGCGCGCGGCAATAGGCTTCCGCCGCGAACCATGACACGTTTGTCACGGGGCGCTCGGCGTCGGCGTCATCGCCAAAGTCCAGATCGGAACGCCAATGTGCGAGATAATGCGCGTCGGCGAAGATGGGCTTAACCGCAGACTTTCTCCACTCGGGGTGCGCGCGAAGGAATAACTGGTATTCGCGATTGGTTACGGGTCTGCGATCGAGCGCGAAACTTGCGACCGAGATCGGGCGATGCAAATCTTCCTGCCCGCGCGCCGTCTTCACGCTCTCTCGTGCGTAGAATGGCACGTAAGTGCCCGCAGGCACGCGAACCGTCTCGGCGCCGGACGCCGCAACTGCGAGCCCGGCCAAACACGATGACGCCATTAGCGCGACCGCGGTCGCGCGGGAAGGGACGCCACTATTTCGCATTCGCCGCTTCACTGCGCGCCGCCTTCACTTCCGTTGGTGTGACTTCGAAGCCGGAATTGCCCCAGTTTCCGTAGATGTAGGAGAGGACGTTGGCGATATCCTCGTCGGTTAACGTCCACGCCGGCATCACGCCGTCGTATTTCGCGCCGTTGACGGTCAGCACGCCTTGGCGTCCTCCGAGGACTGTCCGTATGGCGCGTGTCTTATCGCCGTTCAGATAGTCCGACATCGCGAGCGGCGGGAACGCGCCCGGGATGCCTTGGCCGTTCTCTTGGTGGCAAGCCATACAATTGGTCTTGAACACGATTTCTCCCAGCTTGACGCGCTCTGCTTTGGAGGCGGCAGGCGCCGGCAAGCCCGAGGGTTGCTCGGTGACGCGAATCCCCGTGCCTTCGGGCAAATAGACTTCGTCGCTGATCTTGCCGGAATAGACGAGCTTGTTTTCGGGCCCCGTCGCCTTCAATTGCGCGAGTGCGCCGCGGTTGAAAGCGCGCGCCAACGAATGATCGACAATGAGGAACGTGCCAGGCACGTTGATCTTGAATTCGACGATCGCCGCACCGCCGGCGGGGATCATCGTCGTCTGCACGTCGTGCGCAGGCGTGCTGGTGTTTCCTTCAGGCCAAACCGTATCGAAAATTTCGCCGATGACGTGAAACGACGAGGTGAGGTTCGGTCCGCCGTTGCCGACGAAAAGACGGATCGTGTCGCCGACCTTCGCGGGCAAGGCGTTGGCGCCGGTCAAGGCGCCGACCGAGCCGTTGAAAACGACGTATTCCGGCTTTTCCGCCAACGCCTTTTCCATGCTGAAAGGCTGCAGCCCTTGCTGGCCGTTCGCACCCTTGGTGTAGAAGTCTCCCTGCATGACGTAGTACTCGTGCGTCACCTTCGGCAGAGCTTTTCTCGGCTGCACATAAATCAGGCCGTACATGCCGTTGCCGACATGCATCGCCACGGGCGCCGTCGCGCAATGATAGACGTAGAGACCCGGCACCAATGCCTTGAACGAGAAGACCGAGCTGTGTCCCGGCGCAGTGAGGGATGATGCCGCCCCGCCGCCCTGACCGATCACGGCATGCAAATCGATGTTGTGCGGCATCTTGTTGTCGGGATGATTGTCGAGATGGAATTCGACAAGGTCGCCTTCGCGCACGCGGATGAATTTGCCGGGCACTTTTCCGCCGAATGTCCAGAACGTGTAGCTGACTCCGTCGGCGAGGCGGCCTTCGACCTCCTTCACCTCGAGGTGAATAACGACCTTGGTAGAATAGGTCCGCGCGATGGGCGGCGGGACATCCGGCGCATAGGTCAGGAGCGCGGTCTCCTGGCCCTTGATCGGCGCGTTGACGTTCACGTCTCGAGGGTCGGCATGTGCGCGGGCGCACCAAAGCACAACAGCGGCCAGGCTGAGGAACATGAACCGCCGGAAGAGGGGATAGTCGTAGCGTGCAGCAAAAGACATTTCGCGTCCCCAAAACTACTTGACATGTTAAAACTGAATCGTGCTCCCAGAGATTGATGTGTATCAAGCGTCGAATTTCGATGGGATCGCTCTTAGATGCCTTATCGGTTTTCCCGCCACCAACGCCTGCGCCGCTTCCATGATCGCCTTCGTGTCGATGCCGTGATGGGCATAAAGGTCGGCGATGCGGCCGGATTGTCCGAAATGCTCGACGCCGAGCGAGGCCACGCGATCGCCGCGCACACCGCCAAGCCAGGAGAGTGTCGCCGGGTGACCGTCGATCACCGTCACGAAGCGGGCGAAGGCCGGAAGCTGCGACAGCAGCCGTTCGACATGCGATGATGCATGTGCAAGGCCCCGCATGCGCGCGCGCGAGGCCGCTTGCCAGCCGGCATTCAGACGATCGGCGGAGGTGACCGCGAGCACGGCCACGTCGCGACGGTCTTCGGCGAGGAAGCCGGCTGCCGCGATCGCTTCCGGCGCGACCACGCCCTGGTAGGCGATGACAATCTCGCAGTTGGGTCCCGGTGGCCTCAGCCAGTAGCCGCCGTCGATGATGTCGCGCGCCAGCGCCTCGTCGATCTTGCGCTTGGGCTGTTCGAGCGGACGCGTCGACAGGCGCAGATATACGGAGCCGCCGGTCTCGTCGCGCAGCCAGCTTTGCTCCGCGTCCTTCTTGCCGTCGCGCTGGATATAGTCGAACGCCCAGCGCAGCATCACGGCGAGCTCGTCGACGAAAGCCGGCTCGAACGAGGCGAGTCCGTCCTGCGCCATGCCGATCAGGGGCGTGCCGATCGACTGATGCGCGCCGCCCTCCGGCGCCAGCGTCACGCCCGACGGCGTTGCCACCAGAATGAACTGCGCATCCTGATAGCAGGCGTAGTTCAACGCATCGAGGCCGCGCGCGATGAAGGGATCGTAAAGCGTGCCGATGGGCAGCAGCCGCTCGCCGAACAGCGAGTGCGAGAGTCCCAGCGCCGCCAGAAGAATAAAGAGATTGTTCTCGGCGATGCCGAGCTCGATGTGCTGGCCGTCCGGTGACAGCGACCAGCGATAGGTCGAGGCGATCTTCTGTTCCTTGAAGCGGTCTTCCATCACCGCGCGATCGAACACGCCGCGGCGGTTGACCCAGCCGCCCAGATTGGTCGAGACGGTGACGTCGGGCGACGTCGTCACGATGCGTCTGGCGAATTCGCTCTGCTCGCGGCCGAGGTCGAAGAGGATGCGGCCGAAGCCTTCCTGCGTGGACATTTCCTGCGCCGAGGGAACGGGCAGGGCATCCGGTACTTCGAGACGCCGAGCGGCGAAACGGCGGCGGCCTTCGGCGTTGAACGGCAGCGCGTCGAGGAACGCCTGCAGCTCTGCCGCATCACGCTGCAGGCCTTCGAACTTCTCCCATTCCCGGCCCTCGCGGATGTTCATCGTCTCGCGGAACGCCTGCATCTGCTGCGGTGTGAGAAGCCCCGAATGGTTGTCCTTGTGCCCGGCCAGCGGCAGGCCCATGCCTTTGATCGTATAGGCGATGAAGCAGATCGGTCGGTCGTGATCGACGGCGTTGAAGGTATCCAGCAAAAGATCGAGATCGTGGCCGCCGAGATTGCCCATGAGCTTGGCGAGCCCCTCGTCGTCGTAGGCGTCGATCAGCCGTCCCGCCGGCGAATTGTGGCCGAGATCGGAATGCAGATGCGCACGCCACGCGGCACCGCCGCGGAAGGTGAGCGCGGAATAAAGATCGTTCGGCGCTTCGTCGATCCATTTGCGCAGGTCTTCGCCGCCCGGCCGCGCAAACGCCTTCTCCATCTGGCGGCCATATTTCAGCGTGACGACATCCCAGCCTGCGGCGCGGAACATCTCCTCGAAGCGCGTGTAGAGCCCTTCGCGGATGACGCCGTCGAGGCTCTGGCGATTGTAGTCGATGATCCACCAGGTGTTGCGAAGCGAATGCTTGTAGCCTTCGATCAGCGTCTCGTAGATGTTGCCTTCATCGAGCTCCGCATCGCCGACCAGCGCGATCATGCGGCCGATCTTCGACGCATCGCGCAAATTCTTCGCCGCCAGATAGTCCTGGGTCAGACTCGCGAACGCCGTCATTGCCACACCGAGGCCGACGGAACCCGTCGAGATGTCGACATCGTCCGTGTCCTTGGTGCGCGAGGGATAGGATTGCGCGCCGCCGAACGCGCGGAACGCTTCCAGCTTCTCGCGCGGCTGGTTGCCCAACAAATATTGTATGGCGTGAAACACGGGACTTGCATGCGGCTTCACCGCGACGCGGTCCTGCGGCTTCAAGACGCCCAGATAGAGCGCCGTCATGATCGAGACCATCGACGCGGACGACGCCTGATGGCCGCCGACCTTGATGGCGTCTTCCTCGGCGCGAAGATGATTCGCGTTGTGGATGGTCCAGGTGGAGAGCCAGAGGATTTTCCGCTCGAGCTCGCTCAGGATGTCACGCAAGGAATGCTGTCCTATCTTCGACGGGCGGTAGAAACCACGCCCCGGTCCGAAATTCAAAAACAATTCTGGAGCATCGTGCGCACGCTTGTTGCGTGAGCGACATTTTGTGCCTTTTGCATACGCGAGGCCGCGCTCTTTGGCTATGCTCCTAAAGCACGCTCCGAGGATTCCCCATGGCCGGTTCGCGTCCCGTTTCTTCCACCCTCGAACTCATCGGCTCGACCCCCATGGTCGAGCTCAAGCATTTCGACACCGGCCCCTGCCGGCTTTTCGTGAAACTCGAAGGACAAAACCCCGGCGGCTCCATCAAGGATCGCATCGGGCTTTCCATGATCGAGGCGGCCGAGCGCGACGGCAAGATCAAGCCGGGCGGCACGCTGGTCGAGGCGACGGCGGGAAACACCGGCCTTGGTCTCGCGCAGGTGGCGAACCTGAAAGGTTACCGAGTGCTGCTCGTCGTGCCCGACAAGATGGCGCGCGAGAAGATCCAGCATCTGCGCGCGCTGGGCGCGGAGGTGCGCATCACGCGTTCCGACGTGGGCAAAGGTCACCCCGACTATTACCAGGATGTGGCCCAGCGGCTTGCCGACGAAATGGACAATGCGTACTTCATCAACCAATTCGCCAATCCCGCCAATCCCGAAGCGCACGAGAAGACGACGGGGCCGGAGATCTGGGAGCAGATGGATCACAATGTCGATGCCATCGTGCTCGGCATCGGCTCCGGCGGCACGTTCACCGGCATCGGCCGCTACTTCAAGTGCGTGAGCCCCGGGACCGAAATGGTGCTCGCCGATCCCGTCGGGTCCATTCTCGCGCCCTTGGTGCGCACGGGGAAGATGATCGAAGCCGGATCGTGGACGGTCGAAGGCATCGGCGAGGACTTCATACCGCCCAACGCCGACATGTCGCTGATTACGAGCGCCTACTCGATCCCGGACAAGGAAAGCGTGGAAACGGCGCGCGCGCTGCTGTCGAAAGAGGGCATCCTCGCGGGCTCTTCGTCCGGCACGCTTCTGGCGGCGGCATTGCGCTATTGCCGCGAGCAGACGAAGCCTAAACGCGTGGTCACGCTGGCGCCCGACAACGGCAACAAATATCTCTCCAAGGTCTACAACGATTACTGGGTGATCGAGCAGGGGCTCGCCGACCGCAAGCTTCACGGCAATCTGGGCGACCTCATCACGCGGCGCTTCGATGCCGGCGGCGCGGTCACGGTCGGTCCCGACGACACACTCCTGATCGCCTACAACCGGATGCGCGCGGCGGACGTTTCGCAATTGCCGGTGGTCAAGGACAAGCGCATCGTCGGCATTCTGGATGAAAGCGATATCCTGGCGACGGTCGAAGGCGACGACGCCGAACGCGCCGCGCGATTCAAGGATCCCGTGCACAGCGCCATGACGACCGAGCTTCACACGCTGCAGGTGTCGGAAAAGCTGAAAGTGCTGGCGCCGCTGTTCGAGCGCAACGAAGTCGCCATCGTGCTCGACGGCGAGAATTTCGTAGGGCTCATCACCCGCGTCGACCTCATCAACCATTTGAGATTGAACCCATGACCGACAGTAAAGGCTCGAACCGCCTGGCCTTCGCCACGCGGACGATTCATGCCGGCCAGCATCCCGATCCGACGACCGGCGCCGTCATGGTGCCGATCTACGCGACCTCGACCTACGCGCAGGAAAGCCCCGGTGTGCACAAGGGCTACGAATATTCGCGCAGCCAGAACCCCACGCGCATGGCGTTCGAGCGCTGCATCGCCGATCTCGAAAGCGGCACGGTGGGATTTGCCTTCGCCTCGGGGCTCGCGGCGATGGCGACGATCCTCGATCTCTTGTCGAGCGGCGATCATGTGGTGGCGACGGACGATATCTATGGCGGCTCGTTTCGCCTGTTCGAGCGCGTGCGCCGGCGTTCGGCTGGGCTCGATTTCGACTTCGTCAACTTCGCGGATACCGCTGCGATCGAGCGCGCGCTCCGGCCCGAAACGAAGATGATCTGGATCGAGACGCCGACCAATCCGCTGCTGAAGCTAGCCGATCTTTCCGCCATCGCGGCGCTCGCGAAGACGCGCGGCATTCTCGCGGTCGTGGACAACACCTTCGCGAGCCCCTATGTGCAGCGGCCGCTGGAGCTCGGTTGCGATATCGTCGTGCATTCGACGACGAAATATCTCAACGGCCATTCCGACATCGTGGGCGGCGTGGCCGTTGTGGGCGACAATCGCGAGCTCGCCGAGAAGATGAAGTTCCTGCAGAACGCGGTCGGCGCCATCGCGGGGCCGTTCGATGCCTTCCTGGCGCTGCGGGGCCTGAAGACGCTGGCGCTACGCATGGAGCGGCACTGCGCCAATGCGCTGAAGATCGCGCGCTGGCTGGAGTCCCGCAACGACATCGCGCGCGTGATCTATCCGGGCCTCGAAAGCCATCCGCAGCACGCGCTCGCCAAGCGCCAGATGAGCGCCTTCGGCGGCATTGTCACCGTGATTCTCAAGCGCGATCTGGCCGGCACGAAGCGTTTCCTCGAGCGCACGCGGCTGTTCACGCTGGCCGAAAGCCTCGGTGGCGTCGAAAGCCTGATCGAGCATCCCGCGATCATGACGCACGCGTCGATCCCGGGCGAGATCCGCGACCGCATCGGCATTTCGGATTCGCTGGTGCGGCTGTCGTGCGGCGTCGAGGATGCGGACGATCTGATCGCGGATCTCGCACAGGCGTTGGGGTGACTTTTCTTCTGCGAGGTCGGCGCAGATCGGATCAGACCCCTCACCCGCGCCTGCGCAGAACGATGGTCCGGCGATTGGCATCCCTCTCCCTCAAGGGGAGAGGAGAAATTCCGAGCCTCGCTCGAACAATTCTTTTTAGTGCAATACGCGGAATTCGCCCTCTCCCCTTGAGGGAGAGGGGTGCAAGACTGGCTGGTTCGTTCTGCGCAGGCGCGGGTGAGGGGTCCCTTCAGACCGTACAATCTTTCGGCGGCGACATCGTGAAGTTCGGGTCGACCTTGGTGAAGGTCCAGGTGATCGATGTCTTGGCATCGGTCAGGGACACATGCGTGTCGTCGATCGGCGCAACATCGAACGTGTCTTTGAAATCGCCGACCGCCGCGTCGACTTTCTGGCCGCTGACCGTTTCGGTCGTCTCGACATAGCGCTTGCCGTCGAAGCTCCACGTGCCGGTCTCGACCCAGCTCGAGATTGCTTCGCAATCCGTCCCGTTGCGGATGCTTTTGACGAAGGTGCCGTCGGGGTGGTTGTCGATGACGGATTGGAGATGCAGGCCTTCCTCGACGCCTTCGGTGTACCAGCGCCCGGCCATGAGATTGTCGCCGAAGGCCGGCGCTGTGAGCGCAAAAGTCAGCGAAGCCAGCGCCAGGAGAGCTCTCATCTCGAAACCTTTCACCCGCGGCGCACAACTTAACATCGTGGTCGTCTTCGCGGAATGCAAGGCGGAACGGCGCCGCAGTCAGCCGATCTTCTCCCACGTGATGTCCCAGCTTTCGCGCCGCTCGACGAAGCCGGTGACGCGACCATGCGCGTCGCGTTGGAAGATGTCCCGGATTCGCGGATCGCCTTTGGCGAAGAACACATCGCAGGCTTCCGCGTTCCAGGCGACGGGCTTGCGGCCGGTGCGCGTGGCGGTCAGCGCGCCGTCGGCTACCGCAATCGTATAGGTCGCTTCGGAGCCCTTTAGACGATAGGTGCCCGCATATTGCGCGAGCTGCTCCGGCGGCAGCGCGATCGCGGGCGGATCGGTCTTCTCGGCCAGCACCTGTTCGGCGATTTCCTTCCAGCCGCCGGCGCGTTTGCGCCATGTCGTCAGCGTCAGATAGTTCGCGTGGAGAACCTGCGCGAAATAATTCTCCGTCTCGACCTGGCGGAAGAGCGCCACCGCGATGTCACCCTCTTCACGATAGGAAAGAAGCTCGACACGGATGTTGCCGCTGAGCCCTTTCGGCAGCGGCCGCACTTCCTTCAGCGCTTCCACTTTGCCTTTGTAGCTGCCGTCTTCCTCGGCGAAGATGAAGCCGGGATCGACATATCTGTCCCACACCGCCACGTCGCCGCCCGTCAGCGCATCCGACATCTCCTGCCGCTGATGGGTGATGAGTGCGCGATCGTCGGCGAAGGCGCTCGACGCGAACAGCGACGCTAACGCCGCCAACAATACAAACCGTTGCATAATGGTCCTCCCGCTTCCTGCGGGAGCATGACGCATCAGCCGAGCAACGGCAGATCAAGTCCGTGTGAGCGCGCGTGTGAAGTCGTCCCAAACGCTCGATTTCTGGAGGTGACAGGCCGCCGCGTCGCCATCGACCGCTGCTCGAACGACCATGAGAATTCCTTCGGGCCAATGGCTAGGTACGGTCCAAGTCCGAAAGAGGTCGTGTAGGAGCGATGCGATATCCGAGTTTTGCGCGCTCTGCGAGACGACGATCCACTGTGCGTTTAGGGACCAAGAGTGTTTATAGCTGTCAAAAGCCTTCCGGATTTCTTCGGGGTAGTCACTGATGACCAGCCCGCAATTGTCCTCGAAGGCCGCCGTTCCAACAGCGCAGAGGGCACGCGCGAAAGTCGGCATAACCTCCTCTGGCATTCCGCCATCGATTGGACGCGGCGAGACATGCCAAGTGAGAAGTTTTGTGAAGCATGGCGGGTCCGGAAGCGGTGCCACTTGCCACCGCTTGGCGTCGAACGTGTCGAGGACTTCAAACGTAACGTGCATGAGCGGCTAGCCGAGCGAAGGCAGATCGAGCTTGTTCTCGCGCGCGCACTCCACCGCAATGTCATAGCCGGCATCAGCGTGGCGCATGACGCCTGTAGCCGGATCGTTCCACAAGACGCGGGCGATGCGTTTCGCGGCAGCGTCCGTACCG
>Ga0335070_10006010_pt1 | contig 14290 bp, 15 predicted proteins | sample Lox_Sample_13_FD_206722 | JGI IMG/M metagenome (GOLD analysis project Ga0335070, IMG submission 206722) | Soil microbial communities from Loxahatchee National Wildlife Refuge, Florida, United States - Lox_Sample_1.3 | ecosystem: Environmental > Terrestrial > Soil > Wetlands | place: USA... | reverse complement strand
CGCTTTCCCGCTACAGGGTCCGCAGGCCTATCCTGAATCAAAAAAAATTGACAATGGTTTTGGAAACGTACTATATATACTGCATACATTAATTGTATACAGTGCGCCTTTGAATGTACCCCTTTTTTGGACCGGTAAAACGACGCAATGAGTCGGGCACGTAAGAGATCAGCACCACCCCAACGAGGATCGTGTAGCTAAGGAGGCAAGAACGATGGTCAACCCAGAGCAAAACCTGGCAGCGAAAAAGAGGAGACTCCTCAGAGAGCATGTATACAACGGCGTAAAAGGTGCCATCATAGGGGGAGATTTTCAGCCCGGCAAGAGGCTTATTGAGGAAAAGTTAGCGGCTGATATGGCTACAAGCAGAACGCCTGTGAGGGAAGCCATCCAAAAGCTGGAAAAGGAAGGCCTGATTTACAAGCTGCCGAAGAGCGGCTTTGCTGTAAAACCGGTCACCGAAGAAGAGGTAGAGGAAATCCTGGGACTCAGAAGCGTTCTGGAGGGATATGCCGGATTTCTAGCTACTCACAGCATTACCGACACCGAAGTGAAACAGTTGGATGAAATTATCGCGAAAGAGGATGAGTGTCTCAAGAACCTCAATGTTGATGAATTTATAAGCCTCGACGGTGAGTTTCACGACGTACTTTACAGGGCCGCTAAAAATGCGCGCCTTTACAGTCTGCTCAACGATCTCAGAGATTACATGTATCGCTACCGGGTCATTATTCTCCACCATCAGAGAAAACTCCACCTGGCTGTGCAGGACCACAAAGAGATGCTCGCATCCATAAAGGCGAAGAGTCCACGGCAGGTAGAAAAGTTGGTACGCAAACATGTGAGTAGAGGAAAAGAGATTATTAAGAAGAAGATCAAACAAGGCCAGCAGGCGCGGGTCTGGTAAGTGTAAAAATCTTCTCTGGTTGAAGAACCGTAAATCGATTATAATCTGTTACGTGAGAGCAAGTATCATCGCGATTGTTTGCATGCTCTGCTGCTTCGGTACCCATGTGCATGCAGATAGTGAAGAGCCACAGGCAAAGATTGAGAGTAAGCCCGCTGAACAGGCCGACACTTCGCCGGTAGTTATCATCGAGCCACAGCGCGAAACAAAACCTCAGGTCAACAAAGATCGCATGCTCACAGAAGAGGAAGCCTACGACCTTGTCTGGAATCTGCCGGAAGTCAGGAAAGAGATCGAAAAAATCCTCGATCAGGGAGGCGTCCCCTTGGCGACAGTTGGCATGAGGCCAACCCCTGACAGCCAGCCAGGAGAGGAAAACTCCTTCTATATCATCCATTTTCAAGGGATACACGCGAAAAGCGTATTCACAGAGCTACTCTTTTATGTTGACGCCTTCGCCGGCCGAATTCTCGTCTATGATTCATACAGAGGGTCGCTTATTTCTCTTGACGATTGGCGGCGTCAGAAGTAAGCAGTATAGGGTGGAGTGTCGAACAATGGACTGACGTAGAGCCTATGTAGTTTGCCTGTAACCAATCAAATCAATTAAACCATTCGAACAGTGTTCCTGAAACTGAGACCTTGTACCCTGGGCTCGTCTTTAATTAGTCCTCGCTCTTATGGTATAGTGGTGCGTATCTAGAACCGTGTTGTACAGGATTGCGCTTGCTTCGAGCGGCATGTTTCGCGTTGATTGAAGGGGAAAGGGACCTTACATGCTTAAAGGGCTAATAATGAGCATTAAACCCGAGTCGCTTCTCATTTCCTTCGTCGCCGTGAGTGCCGGCACAGCTGTTGCTTCGCTGTACGGTTCTGTTCATTGGGGCCATTATTTTCTGACTCTCTTGGGTATGATTCTCATGCAAGCCGGCGCGAATGTGCTGAATGACTACTTTGACTACAAGAACGGTGTCGACAGTTCCCATGTTCCCGGCAGCTTTGGTACGGGTGGCCGCGCCATAGCGCAGAACTTGTTATCCCCCGTCCAGGTGCTTGGCGTGGGCCTCCTACTCTATGCCTTTGCACTGCCGATTGGCATATACTTAACGGTTATGGTGGGGCTTTCAGTCTTCATCCTGGGCCTGGCAGGATTTCTTGTTGGCTTTTTTTACACGGGCACTCCCATCGGCTTCAAGTACTATGCCCTCGGCGAACCAGCAGTCTTTCTGGTCTGGGGACCGCTCATGGTGAGTGGCGCCTACTTCGTTCAACGAGGTGCGTTTTCCGGACAGCCGGTCTGGGTATCAGTCCCTGTCGGTATCCTGGTGGCCCTCATTCTCTTCGCGAACAATATCAGGGATCTAACTTCTGACACACATGCACGCGTTCGTACCATTGCAACCATGCTGAGGAAAGAAGGAGCTGTCAAGCTTTATCGCGCCCTCATATTCGCTTCATACGGAATCACCCTGCTGCTCATTGCCGCCGGGCAGTTGAGTCTGTGGGGTCTCCTCACCCTGCTATCCCTTCCCCTTGCCCTCAAGCTGATCAAACAGATGCAGGTTGCAGTCCCTCCTGATGCGGATGCGAGAACCGCGCAGCTGAACACCATGTATGGTCTCCTTCTTGTCGTATCGATAGTCCTGCAAAGGCTTTTTTCTTGAGGTATTTTCAAAGACTGTTGCTGACAGTCCCTGCTGCTTTTCTGCTCTGGTTTCTTACCTTTGCCGTGCCTAACGGTAATTTCTGGTTCAAGCTCTCTTTCTCGGCCCTCCTGCTCGCGGTATTTGCCCTTAAGCCTCTCCTGGAACAAAAAGAGAAACTTCTGAGCATGAGAAAACGATTTGTGTTTGTGGGTATCCTGTCCGCAATACTTCTCTATGCGATCTTCTGGGTTGGACGGGAGGTATCGACAGCCTTATTTCCGTTTGCCTCACGGGAAATCGGCAACGTCTACGTGACAAAAGCGGAACTCAACCCGGCTGCCATTGGATTGCTGCTCTTTTTCATCATGGGGCCTGCCGAGGAGATCTACTGGCGCGGGTTTGTTCAGGAAACTTTGAGCCATCGTTTCGGCCAAATGACGAGCCTGCTCGTGACTTCAGCCATCTATGCACTCATCCATGTGTTTGCTTTCAACTTTATGCTTTTCGTCGCTGCGGCTGTCTGCGGCCTTTTCTGGGGGCTTCTTTACCTACGGGAGCGAAGTCTCATACCGGTCATAATTTCTCATGCTCTCTGGGATCTGATGACGTTCGTTCTGTTCCCCTTCAACTGATCAAGAACTGTTTTAAGTCAAATACATGCTTGCCGATAACACTGGTGGAGGTCATGGCGCAACCGGATGCACGTCACATGGGCAATAAACAAAGAAGGTCAGAGGGTCTCCGCTATGCTCTGTCCTCTGTGCCATGGCACGGAGGTGCAAGAAACGTCCATCACGATGAAAGCACATGGCATCACCGTTAAATTCCTTTGCCTCCCCTGTCAGATGGAATTCTATGTGGATTATCTTGCTGTCAGGGCGACATGGCTGGAGAGAGTCAGAGAACAGCTTTGCGTGATGCAAGTACTCAAGCACTGGTTCGCATAAATCCAGGAAAAAGATAAAGCAGGTTGAGGTTAAGGTTAAGAAGAGAAGAAGCGTTTAGTAATATGCCCGGTTCTCTTCATTTCACTTTCTCAACCTTAACCTGTATTTTCTCTTTCCTGTCTCTCTGTCAGGCCTTTGCCGCAGCCGCGTCCCGCGTGGCTATGGATCGACTAACAAACGTAAGTAACGCCGCTATGATGAGCACGGCGATGATGATAAAGAAGGTCAGTGTATCTGAGCCAGTCGCATCCTTGATCCGGCCATTCACCCAAGGCATGATGAGGCCGGCAACACCCCAGGCGGTGAATACAAAGCCGTAGTTTACGCCAAAGTTTTTCAGCCCGAAATAATCCTTCGTAGCGGAAGGAAAGAGCGACAGGTTCGATCCGTAGTTGGCTCCGATGAGCAGGACAATCAACAGCACGATGGGCCAGCTTGCACCCCCCTTGAGCAGATAAAGCACGAAGAGCACGATGGCCTGGACGATAAGGAATCCGAAGAGGGTCCATTGGCGGCCAATCTTGTCGGAGATGAGGCCGGCGACGATACGGCCCGTTGCGTTTCCCACCGCAAGAATGGCCACGGCAAGGAAGGCAAGTTCTCCAAGGGATTTCTTTCCAAGATCCTGGGCAACGCTGATGAACGTGAGACCCGCGGAGGCACCTGCAAAATAGATGAGCCAAAGGATATAGAACTGGGCCGTGGAGAGCATATCCTTCCAGCCACGGTCAACGGCTGCCGCCGCTGCAGCAGCGCTCCCTTTCGCAGGACTGCCGGGCGGGACATATCCCTTCGGCGGGTCTCTCAGCCACTGTGACAAGATTACAACAATGACGAGAAATGCAATACCAAAGAGCAGCAGGGTGCTGGAAACACCCTTTTCCACAACCTGCTTAACGATACCGGTCACCGGGTCTGTTTTCGTCATGGTTGTTCCGAAGGCGCTCAGGAGGCTTGTGGCAAGCGGTGCGATGTAAACCGACGCAAGGCCAAACCCTGCCACCACAAGGCCCGCAACCATACCGGTCTTCTGAGGAGGGAACCATTTCACTGCAGGCGGCGTTGCCGATGCATACCCAAAACCGATTCCTGTACCGCCAAGGATACCGAAGCCTATGACAAACCCCGCAAGGGAAGAACCCGTGAGAGCCGCAATAATAAAACCGATGCCCACAAAGACGCCGCCAAGGGTGGCGACCCAACGAGGACCTATTTTATCCTGCAGCCTGCCCGCCGGTACCATGGCCAGCGCAAAGACCATGCAGGCGACCGAGTAGGGAAGCGCCTTATCCGCATTACTCCAGCCCCACGAGTCAGGGATACCCCCCTTGATGACGCTCCACGCATAAAGAATGCCGAGGGCGAGGTTAATGCCCATGCCGCAAAAGGTAACAGTCCAGCCCTTCGAGAGATCTTTCTCGCTCATCGTATCAACTCCTGTCCTAGGTTTACTTGTGACGTAATTCACAAAACTAGCACAGGCAAGTTGAACATGTCAACAATTTCCAACGCTCTTACGCAATTTTTTCACAAACTTTATGGCCAAGCGTCGCCTCCTGGAGGGCAAAATCTTGAGTCGGAGAATTAGATTGCTTCCTTTGATGTCATCGACTATAATGGCCCTAAAGGTCCACTCCTGTGTAATCAAATACGGCCTGAGCATCCTCGAGATGCGAGGCTCAAAGGGGGTTAGGCATGGACAAGATCTTGAGAATTGATATGGGGGCCTCAGATGGTCCCAAGATCAGCGAGACAGCTCTCGGCGAATACGTTGCACTAGGCGGAAGAGGCATGACCTCTGCGATTGTGTCGAAAGAGGTTCCGCCTCTATGCCATCCGTTGGGGCCGGAAAACAAACTGGTGATCGCTCCGGGGCTGCTGAGCGGGAGCTCAGCAGTGGCTTCGGGCCGAATATCGGTTGGCTGTAAAAGTCCCCTCACCGGCGGGATCAAGGAATCAAACGCGGGCGGACAAGCGGGTCTGATGCTCGCACGGCTGGGCTATGCGGCCATCGTGATCGAAGGAAAGCCGAAGACGGATGACCTCTACAAGATCTTCATCAACAGGGATGGTGTGAAGATTTCTGTCGACAACAATCTGAAAATGCTTCCAAATTACGACCTCGTAGATAAGATGAAGGCTGAATTCGGCAACAAGATTGCCTGTATTTCCATCGGTCCCGCTGGAGAGATGAAATTAAGTGCGGCATCTGTAGCCATCACCGACATGGAGCTGAGACCAACACGCCATGCAGGACGGGGCGGCACAGGCGCGGTCATGGGTTCAAAGGGGGTGAAAGTCATTGTCGTTGATGCAGCAGGAACGACGTTTCGACAGCCAAAGGATCAGGCCAAATTCACGGCGGCAAACGCAGCCTTCTCTGAAGGCCTGAAAAAACATCCTGTCACGGGTGAGGCCCTTCCGAAATATGGTACCAACGTGCTGACCAATATACTGAGCGAGTCTGGTGGGTATCCCACTTACAATTTCAAGGTCGGTGCCTTTGCTGACGCTTCAAAGATCAGCGGAGAGACGCTGGCTGAAGTGGAACTCAAGAGAGGCAGTATCGCAACCCATGGCTGTCACATGGGATGCGCCATCCAGTGCTCTGGCATCTACGTGGACAAGGATGGTCATTACATCACCAAACAGCCCGAGTATGAGACTGTCTGGGCACACGGTGGAAACTGCGGCATTTGTGATCTGGATGCTATAGCAAAGATCGACTTCCTTGACGACAATTTTGGTCTCGATACGATCGAGATGGGCGCAACCATCGCTGTTGCCATGGAAGCAGGGCTCGCCAAGTTCGGGGATGCTCAGGCAGCTATTGATCTTGTCACTGAGGTAGGTAAAGGTACACATCTGGGAAGGATTCTCGGCAGCGGCGCCGCAGTGACAGCCAAGGCGTTTGGTATTGAGCATGCACCCGTCGTTAAAGGCCAGGCCATGCCCGCTTACGACCCCAGGGCAGTCCAGGGTATCGGTGTGACGTATGCGACGAGTCCGATGGGCGCTGATCACACGGCTGGTTACGCGGTCGCCACAAATATTCTGAAGGTTGGCGGCTACCTCGACCCCTTGAAACCCGAAGGACAGATAGAACTCTCGCGTAACCTCCAGATTGCCACGGCAGCGGTTGATGCAACCGGCATGTGCCTCTTCATCGCCTTTGCGCTGCTCGATCAACCTGAGACCTTTCAGGCTCTCATTGACATGATCAATGCATTTTACGGTCTCAGCCTCACCGCCGAGGATGTTGCCGGGCTGGGGAAAAACATCCTCAAAATGGAGAGAGATTTTAACACGAGAGCAGGCTTCGGAGCCGCACAAGACAGACTACCCAGGTATTTTTATAGAGAGCCCGTGCCTCCTCACAATGTGGTCTTCACGGTGAAGGACGAGGACCTAGACAAGGTGTTTAACTGGTAGAGTTGCAGCAGACTAGCCCTTTTGCGCATCCTTCTGGACTGGGATTCCCGTGCCTCACGATAGAGGTGGGACACGGCCTTTTTTCTTTGTTTTTCCGATTTCTCCAAAGGGGATTCTTCCTAGGAGCGTCCGTCGGGTGCAGCGTCAGGGCAATCCTTTGCGAACAGCTCGGTCTGGACGAGAAGTACGTCTTACAAAGAATCACAACGATCTTCCTTGATGGAAAGCCCGTTGATGACATCGATTCCGCCATAGTGCGGGATGGCGGGACCTTAAGCCTTTCTGCGGCTATGCCCGGACTGGTTGGCGCTGCGATGAGGAGGGGCGGTGCTCTTGCTTCTCTTCGCAGTTCCATCACAGTGAGAGAGGATGATGCGTCTGAACACCGCGGAGTGGGTGTCATTCAGCTAAAACTTTTCAACATGGTGATGCAGGAGCTGGGGCCACAGTTTCTAAGAAAAGGTATCACTGTTAAGGCTTCAGAGCTCATCGATTTTTTCCAAGGACAGCAGGAAACGTTCTGGAATGAGGTGAGTAGTATGGCGCTTAACGGAGCGCCGATAGGCCGCCGTATGATGACGGACGGGACCTTCGTTTCATCAGGCGATTGGATAATGTTGTCCCTGGCTAGCCCGGTCCCGCACGATTGTCCCTGAGTAGGGCCTGTGGTATTCTTTCTGAACAGGATAGATGCGCGTCATTGTCAAACTGTTTGCGACCTTGCGTGAGGACAGGTTCACCGTTGATACGCTCGAATTTAAAGCAGGTACCACGGTGGCAGATGTAGTCCGTCACCTCAGTATCCCGGAGAAAGAGGCGGCGCTTACTTTAGTCAATAGCCGCCATGTTGATCTTTCCGCGGAACTTACCGATGGAGACACTCTGTCCATTTTCCCACCCGTAGGAGGAGGCTAGATGGGTGATCTACGCGAGCACTTATTGAGCAGGGCCCGGGCCGATTTACTTCCATGGACTGATCAGCAAGCTGCTGCAAAAGCGTATGGTGTGACGGTGTGCCAGGTTGAGGAGGCTGCGCTGGAGGCCGGCCTGCTGCCCGCACGGTACCAGAGGAACCGGAAGACATTGTCGACGGAAGATCAGCTCAAGCTCTTTCGCAGCACGGTCGCTGTAGTAGGCTGTGGGGGGCTGGGCGGCTACATCATAGAGGAATTAGCACGCCTCGGGGTCGGCCGACTGAAGGCTATTGATCCTGACGTTTTCGAAGAGCATAATCTGAACCGGCAACTCATGTCGACGGTAGCGGGCCTCGGACGACCCAAAGTAGAAGCTGCTTCTGAGAGGGTAGCCGAGATCAATCCTGCTGTGGAGATTATTGCCTTGCGGGACCGTTTTTGCAGAGAGAACGGCAAGTCATTGCTTAGCGGTGCTCATGTGACGGTGGATGCCCTGGACAATATAACAACCCGTCTTGAACTGGCAGACGTGTGCGCCTATCTTGGTATCCCGCTGGTCCACGGCTCCATCGCAGGATGGTACGGTCAGGTAGTCAGCCAGTTTCCAGGCGAAGGCACACTCCAAACAATTTACGGACGTTGCGCTGACGGGGTAGGCGTGGAGAAACAATTGGGCAATCCATCCTACACACCGGCAGTTGTAGCAAGCCTCCAGGTTGCGGAGGTTTGCAAGATTCTTCTGGGTCGCGGCACGCCCGTAGCTGGTGCAATGCTTGTAATCAATCTTCTCGATATGGAGTTCAGCAAGTTCAAAATCAGGTGCTGAAGAACCTGTTACAGGTTGGAAGAAACTTGTTACAGGTTACAGGTTAAAAGACAAAGAAAGACCGGTACCGTTAGACATGCAAGTTGTGGTTCGTGGTTTGTAACCTGTAACCTGTAACTTGTAACTTGTAACCGCGAAGCGTCTCCTTGGAGGTTAAGCATGTCAAAAGAATATGATAACGACGAAAGACCCAGTTGGCGGGACATAGACAAGAGAAGGGATCGCAGCGCACACGTACGCCAGGAGAAAAAGGAGAGGCCTGGTGGAGGGCGGCCCGGTGCAGACAGGTATGAACAGGGACGCTATAAGGAGGCGATCGAGAAGCTATTCCAGGGAAAGAAGGGAACCCTGGAGTACCAGAAGCTCTATAACAAGATACATAAATCATACGGTTCATCCACGTTTCTCACTCATGTACAGAAATTTACTCAGGCATATGGCCTGCCGGAGGATGTTTCGACGCTCCTGCTCATCCTCGACACAAAGGATCCGGCTACGATGCTCATGACCATCGACAAATTGAAGGAGGTCTCCGCTGGCGCTACAGCCAGGGAGAAAGAGGACATCCGACGCAAGCTATCTATTATTGGCATGACCGACAGGTCGGGTGATGTTAAAGAACGGGCCAGAGAGGTAGCCGAGGAGCTCAGGTTAGCTTAATACCAATCCGCCTTCACGTGTATACCTTCGTTGTCGCTGCGTCGCTCTCCTCGACGTACCCCAAGGTACGCCCGGGTACCCGCGTGCGGGTGGGGCTCCTCGCTGCCGCCTCGGTCTCCGCATGAATGCAAATTGGTATAAGAAGCTATTTCGCCCGTAAGTACTAGTGTTCATCTCTTAGGTAGCCTTTGAAAGTCCGGGTAGGCTGAAGCTTCTCTGACTCATCCTTCGTGCGCGCGATCTGAGACCCAGCCTTCATGAAAGATATGGTAACCCAGGCCGATTCCAGCGGTGTCTGTGGGTTAACCGCTGAGTTGACAGCCTTAACCTTTGCTGTGTGGGCCCCGTCTCCAATCTTCCCAAGGTCATGATTGAGGCGTGAACTCCCGTCCGGGTATCGCTCTGGGACCACATCATGCGTGGTGCCATCAAGAACAACCACGAAGCTGGTAGGCTGCAGTTCCGTTACGGGATACGGATCACACACAAGCATTGGGCCAGCAGAGAGCCACGCGGGGACAAGAAGCGGGATGATCAGGTTGAGGAGAAAATTCTGCACATATCTCATGAGATTGCAGCCGGTTACATCATAACATAGTTCTCAGAATCCCACATGTCACTGCGTCGATACCCAGCCATGAAGCAAGGGCGCCTATTCTGAAAAGAACGGGCGCCCTCGTCGTCACAGGTTTTGTTGTCGCTTGTAACGTGTAACCGGTAACTTGTAACGTGTAACAATCTCTTACTGTTTCTTAAACTCCTTCTCCATGGCGTCTTTCGCGGGTTTCACGTAAATGTCCCTCAGCTTCGGCTTCTCGATCTTTCCTGCGGGATTACGCGGGATGTCCGAGTAGATCATCTTTTCCGGCCACTTGTATTTGGCAAGCCCTTTTTCCTTTACGAAGTCGAGCACTTCCTGGTCTGTCAGAGTCTGACCCGGTTTCGCCTGAATGATCGCCATCACTATCTCAACGAGTCTCGGGTGCGGGTACCCAAGCACTGCGATATCCTGCACCTTCGGGTGCTTTCTCAGGCAGTCCTCGATTTCAGCCGGGAATATATTTTCACCACCCCTGATGATGAGGTCCTTTGCCCTGTCTGCAAAAAAGATGTATCCTTCCTCGTCAATATAAGCCAGATCACCGGTGTGCAACCAGCCGTCGGTGATCGTCTTCGCAGTCATTTCAGGATTATATGCATATTCCTTCATCAGCCTGGGGCCTTTCATCAGCAACTCACCGACCTCACGGGCCTTGCATTCACTCCCGCTTCCATCCACAACTTTTGCTTCCATGAACACGGTCGCCTTCCCTATGGAGCCAGGTTTTCTCATGATGTCTTCGTCATAGCAGTTTGTCAGGCCGCCTCCGCCGCCTTCGGTGATCCCATAAATGTTAGCGATGGGCAGATGTGGGAAAATCTTTTTCGAATCCTCGAGCAAGACGTAAGGAACAGGCTGAGCCCCGATCTCGATATGCTTGAGGGCTGACAGATCGTAATCCTTGAGATTGACCGCACCTGATTTTATCGCGTTAAGCACGTCAGACCAGGTAGGAACCGTATTCCAACCTCCTGTGCATTTCTCGTCCGCAAGACTCCTCAGGTAGAATTCAGGCTGTATTTCCATAGCCATCAGGATCTTTCCTGCCGCAATGTAGCAAGGGAAAGAGAGAAAGAGCGTGCCGCTGTGGTAGAACGGATGAGGGGATAGATAGACGCTGTTAAACCCCTCGTTATACGTCAGCGCGTTGCCAATACCTATGTAGAACAGGGTCTCATGGGTGTGGCAAACGGGCTTAGGGGCACCGGTAGTTCCCGATGTGAACATCAGCTCAGCCATGTCATCATCTTTCGTGTCGACAAGCACGTTGGCCGCATCCCCTTTCGCCATGATCTCTTTGTACGATCGCATGCTCGCCGGCACATTGTCGCCGACACATATATACTGCTTCACGTAACTCATTTCTTTCATGATCGGCTCCACCCGGGGAACAAACCCGTCACCGAGGATGAAAACCTTGCTCTTAGTCACGTCGCAGGCGTACTTGATGTCGCTAGAGGCAAAGCGGAAATTGAGCGGGCTGACCACAGCACCCGCCTTCAAAACCGCCATGTACGTGATGTACCACTCGATACTGTTCAACATCAGGTGCTGAACAACATCCCCTTTTTTGATACCGCACTCCTTGATGAGGAAATTTGCCACCTTGTTGGTCTGCTCGTTGAGCTCTTTCCACGTCAGAGCCCTGCGCACCTTTTTCGAAGGATAGCTCTCGATGAGAAACTCCCGGTTCGGAAACTTACTCGCATTAAGCCAGCAAAACCGTGCAAAATTCATAACCCCCTCCCTGTAAACGTTTATTTGTTTTTATAATATATTGACTGCAAAATTTAACCCATGATAGGATGAAATCAGCCTATTGTCAATAGTAAAACTTTTCACATACTCAAGGAGTTCAGCATGGCTGATGTATACATTCACATAGCAGAGATACTTGCACGGAACAGCCGCATGTATCCAAACGATGTGGCACTGGTCGAAAGAATACCTGCCGAGAAGAAAAGGTTTGAGATTACGTGGAAAGAATTCGACGAACAGGCGAACCGCTTCGCTAACGTGCTCCTGAATAAGGGCATCAGGAAGGGCGATAAGGTCGTCCACTGGATGAACAATTCAATTACCTGGCTCATTGCCTACTTCGGCATCGTGAGGACAGGCGCATGGGTCGTTCCCCTAAATTTCCGTTTCAGCGGCGCTGACCTGAAGTACTGCTGCGATGTGGCAGAGCCGAAGCTTCTGGTCTTTGACCAGGATTTCACGGGCCGGATCGAAGAGGTCCGCAAAGACCTTTCAGCAAAAGATTATATCTGCTTTGGCGATAAGATACCCTCGTTCGCAGAATCGTTCACAAAGCTCGTTGACGGAGCACCTCCAACAGTGGTCAATGTCGAGATTGCCTTCGACGATCCGTGCGGTCTCTATTTTACATCCGGAACGACAGGGCAGCCGAAACCGATTCTCCTGACCCATAAGAACATGCTCTGCGCCTGCATTACAGAGAATGCCCACCACTACCAGACACGCAATGACAATTTCATCCTTATCCCGCCCCTTTATCACACGGGCGCAAAAATGCACTGGTTCGGGAGCTTTATCGTCGGCAGCAAGGCTGTCATCCTGAAAGGCGTGTCACCCGAGTGGATACTGGACGCAGTCAGTGAAGAGGGTGGGACCATTGTCTGGCTCCTGGTTCCGTGGGCGCAGGATATCCTGCTGAAGCTGGACAGCGGTGAACTGAAGAAGGAGAAGTACAAGCTTGACCAGTGGCGTCTGATGCACATAGGAGCTCAACCGGTTCCACCAAGTCTGATCATGCACTGGAAAAAATATTTCCCTGCGATGCAGTACGACACAGACTACGGCCTGAGTGAATCGACTGGCCCGGGCTGTGTGCACCTGGGGATCGAGAACACGCACAAGGTGGGGGCGATCGGCGTGCCCGGATTCAATTGGGAGACTCGCATTGTTGACGAAGTCGGGCGCGATGTACCAAAGGGCGAGCCGGGAGAACTGATCGTCCGGGGTGATGGCGTTATGAGAGAATATTATAGAAACCCCGAGGCCACGGCAAAAGCTCTGAAAGACGGCTGGCTTTACACCGGAGATATGGTCCGCATGGATCAGGAAGGTTTCATCTGGATCGTTGATCGCAAGAAGGATGTGATTATAACGGGCGGGGAGAATGTCTTCCCCGTTGAAGTCGAGGACTTCCTCCACACCCATCCCGCGGTGAAGGACGTTGCCGCGATAGGCCTGCCGGACGAGCGTCTCGGCGAGATCGTAGTGGTCATCATCGATGTTGTTCCGGGAAAAAGCCTGACCGAGGAGGAAGTGATCAAATTCTCTGAGGGGTTGCCAAAATACAAAAGACCGAGGAAAATTATCTTTGGCGAAGTCCCTCGTAATCCGACAGGTAAGATCGAAAAGCCGAAGCTGAGAAAAATTTACGGAGGCGTAGCAGAAGCCTTCAAGATGAAGTGATGCAGTAACCAGTAATCGGTAACCGGTGAGCAGTGCATAAAAGGACCTATCCTTCACCGTTAGAAGAAACGATTAGATACACCTTCAAGAACAGGGCCCTTCTTGACCATGCGATCACGCATACCTCTTCCCTGAAAGAAGAGGAACAACGGGCAAAGTCCGACAATGAAAAGCTGGAATACCTTGGAGACGCCATCCTGAACGCCGTGATCAGCATTCTCCTTTACAGGAAGTACCGGGAGAGAAACGAGGGCTTCCTGAGCAATGCGCGTTCCGTTCTCGTCAAAAGAGACGCGCTGACCGAGATCGCGCGCAACCTCGAACTCGAAAGCCACATGGCCTTCGGCAATGGAAAATCTCGCGTCCCCAAAGACTCGAAGGTTCTCTCCAACATGGTTGAGGCGCTCATCGGTGCCGTATATATGGATGGTGGTTTCCGGGTTGCGACCCGCATCATCAGACAGCTCTTCCAGCCATACTTTGACGAAGAAAAGCTGCAGACGAAAAATCCTAAGAATGAGCTGCAGGAATACTCCCAGAAACGCTGGGGCGTACTACCCAGATACCGTCTCACCCGCAAGACGGTCGATGGATTCAGCGTTTACGTTTACGCGGGGAAAAGCCTCAAGGCGAAGGGCATCGGCAAGAGCAAGAGGGAAGCCGAAAGGCACGCTGCCGAAGCCTTGCTGAAAGAGATAAAACGGCGATCGTGATCGTGCCCGTTTTTCTGCCGCATCTTGGATGCCGGCAGAAATGCATCTATTGCAATCAGCATCACATAACCGGAAAAAGCAGCGACCAGGACATACAAGGCATAAAGGAGACTATCCACAAGGCCCTTGATCCGGTCAAAGTAGGGACTGAGGTGGCCATCTATGGGGGAAATCCTTTCGGCCTGGGGTCTGATCGTTTGGCC
>Ga0335070_10006009_pt1 | contig 14291 bp, 5 predicted proteins | sample Lox_Sample_13_FD_206722 | JGI IMG/M metagenome (GOLD analysis project Ga0335070, IMG submission 206722) | Soil microbial communities from Loxahatchee National Wildlife Refuge, Florida, United States - Lox_Sample_1.3 | ecosystem: Environmental > Terrestrial > Soil > Wetlands | place: USA: Florida... | reverse complement strand
GTTGAAAACGGAAATATCCCTTTGAATTTTGAGAAGATATAGCCAGTTTTGACTCAATTGTCAAGTATTTTGAGGAAGCGGCCTCCCCACATCCCCCTCTCCCCTTGGAGGAGAGGGATGGGGTGAGGGGTAACCTGGCAGGCTACCTGAGGAATATGACAGAAGATTTCCAGAGTACAGTCTAACTCCAATCACACTGAGCCGAGTTTCAAGACACTAATACAAACGCATTAAGTGAGATGCTGAAACGAGTTCATGACAAGAAAAAGTATGTCATTCCGAACTTGGTTCGGAATCTCGAATTTGGGAATGACAATGAATTAATTGCGTTTGTAATAGTAAGGCTTACCTTGCCCCGGGCCTTTCAAGGACCCGGGTTATTCACTTGTGTCGTCCCTGAGAACGCGATCCCGCTCCCACCGCTGACGATCTCTCCAGTGACAGTCGAGCTGCTCAGGGAGATGGCCCGTTGGGGCGCTAGGAGAATCCCTGGGACGGAGGCTCCGCCGCTCATCGAAACGCTCCCTCCACTCCCAACGAAGTTGTAAAGAACATCCAAAGGAGTTATACCCCCTGCCAATACGATCCGGCTTGCCCCTGAGAGAGCGAAGCTACCCGAAACATTCATGATGAACGACCCGCCATGGGGAGCATTCAATGTCAGCGTTCCGTTTGAGATGCTGAGGCTCGTGATATTTAAGACATTGATTCCTGTCCCGCCCGTAATTGTTATGTTCTGAGACGGGTTGCTGATCGCGACCTTCGTAATGGAAGTAATGGTAGGAAGCAAAGCAGCCGCACTCTGCGAAGCTGTTAGGGCATCCGCAACCGCCTGATCCAGGACTCCATCGGTAGCCGAATTCTGCTGGATACCTCCAACTACGGTGGTGGTCCCGGATTTGTTCAGACGTCCAGCCGTGTTAAGTGAGAGTATGCCATTAATGAGAGATGATCCGCTCATGCTCACATTACCGGCATTGGCAACCCCTGTGTTAGCTGCGGTCCCTCTCACTGAGGATGAACCGCTCATCGAGATGCTGGTTCTACTTGCCGAACCGATTCCTCCCATCCCCAGGAGAGCCCATTGTCCCGGACCTGCCGAGCGTAGTAGGTTAACCGGGGTATTGGTGTTCCATTCCGATACCGTAAAGTCATCAAAGTAGAATGGTTCTCCAAGGTGATGGGTGACCCCGATTTTGTTCAATTGGAAAGAGTAGGTACCTTCGTTTTCCCAGGTGGCATCCTTTGGAGAAACTGGGAGGCCGCTTCCCACCCGGACGTCGTCAATGAATATATCCGCAGTCAGGTTGGCAAAGTCAATCTGGACACGGATTTTGTGCCAGACCCCTGTAGTAAAGTTGTTCATTATTGGAACCTGAAACCCGTGGTCTCTGTCAGCGCTGTAGAAGTAGATTTTTCCATCACTACCGTTAAAGTAGATGGCGTTAAACTGGGGCATAATACCCAGAATCTCTTCACAGAAGCCGATGTAGGCGCTTCCTGCCTGCGAATTGACTTTTGCCCAGACTTCATAGGCGATCCCGTCGGGATACGTTTCGCCCAGATTTACAAAGGCACTTCCGCTTCCCTCCGGCCCGCTGGAGACAGAGATCGAGTTTGCCGGAGAATGGGACCCACTGCCTACTACAATCGCTAGGCCTCCGTTGAAGTTGTCCCAGGGAAGATTCGGCTCTGTCCCTGCGGGATCATCCTCAAAGTTGTCCGCGAAAGGCAGGCTGATCACCTGGATCTGTTTGAAGGTTGCATTGATGGTATGATCTGAGGTGACGTTGCTGAAGGTATAGGACCTCGTTACGCCTAACATTCTTCCATCTACCTCTACATCCGATATGCGATAGTCTGCATTCGCGGTGATAGTAAAGATCAAGCTCCCACCATGATCCACTGTAACCGCTCCTGATGGAGTGATTGTGCCGTTTGATCCCGCCGTTGCAGTAATCGTATGCTGGTTGATCACGAAACTTGCTTCTACGGTATGGGCGGCGGTCAAATTGGTAAATGTGTAAGTTGCTACCGGACCTATCGATCCCCCATCTACTTTTACATCCGATATGCGATAGTCTGGATTCGGAGTAATGGTGAATGTCAAATTCCCACCATGATCCACTATAACCGGCCCTGATGGGACAATGGCGCCGTTTGGCCCTGCCGTGGCAGTGAGAGTGTATCGATTGATCGCAAAAATGACCTCTACGGTGTGATCCGAAGTCACATTGCTAAATGTGTAGGCAAGAACAGCCCCTACGGACAACCCATCTACTTTGACATCTGCTACGTGGTAGCCTGCATTTGGCATGATGGTGAAGATCTGGCTGCCCCCGTAGTTCACTGTGACGGAACCTGATGGAGAAATGATGCCACCTAAGGTTGCTGTAGCAGTGATCGCATAGGTATTGAGCCCAAAGTTGGCAGTAATGGTCTTACTCGTATCCATATTTACGGTTACGGAATTTTCTCCCGAGTTTACATCCCCAGTCCAATTGACGAATCGATAACCCTCTGTTGGTGTTGCAGTGAGTTGGATTGTTTTTCCTGTGGTGGAGAAGGCTTCCGTACAGCCTCCGGGGCAATCAATGCCTGTCCCTGTGACCTTGCCGCTACCGTCCGGATTAATCGATATGTTCAAGGTCGTTATGCCAGTTCCAGCCAGCGACAGATAGAGTGTAGGCGTGTCAACCGCATTGGAAAGAATGGAAAGTGAAGCGGACTTTGCGCCGAGAGAAACGGGTGAGAAGAGAATACTCAGAGTGCAATTCCCCGATTGGGAAATCGTTTTACCGGAGCAGTTATCATTCTGTATGCTGAATTCTCCCTGGTTGGTCCCTGATAGTATGATCATCCCTATCATGAGGTCCACATTGCCTGTACTCGACAGAGTAAGGGGCTTTGTGGATGTGCTGCCGAGGCTGAGATTACCAAAATCCAGAGAGCCAGGGGAGGCTGAGATCTGCGGTTTGGGCATGTAAGCCAGGGCATAGGTAAAGTTTGTCTCCTTTGTGCTCTTCAATCCTCCTGCCGTCAAAGTCGCCTTGAGGGTATGAGGGCCCGGAATGATGTTTTGAAGTTGAGTGGTATAGGGTGTAAATCCATTGAGAGAAACGGCCTCAGTTTTTACTACACCTCCATCAAGCTCAAGCTGAAGGTCGGCATTAACCGATCCATAGAGGCTCGCTGTAGCAGTCACCGGCTCTGTATTGGTCGGGTAGTCTCTCTTGTCCGTTGAGATTCCCATTAATACTGCATCGCCCACGTCGAAGGCCTCGCTTCCTGAGCAAAGCAGGAGGTCTTCAGGGCCATAGATCCCATAGACGAGACGATGAATGCCGGAAACTGAAGTGGTAAGTGACGAGAACTTAGTAACAAGTGAATTCTCGGGAGAGGAAAGGCTGATACTTTGCTCTCCGACACTTGTATATTGTCCCGTTGGGTCAACAATCCAGGCCTTGAGGATCGCTGGCATGGCGGTGTTGCTTGAGATCGTAAAGCTCGTGGTTATGGTATCGGAAGAAGGATATTTGCCTTTGTCATTGTTACATTCGAGCACTCTCACTTGAATCCCTGCGATATCAAAGGGATGCGTCCCTGAGTAACTCTCACCGGTGGTCGCTGATAGCTGGTAGCTAATGAAGTATGTCCCTGCAGCAATGGTTGTAGGTAGAGTGAAGGTTCTTATAACCTGACCTGAGAAGGGGAAGGTTTCAGCGTACCCTCCAGGGCCTGAGAGGGTGAGGTTGCCGCTTGTGTTTCCGGAGGCAGTTAATGACACGGTTTCACCGGGGTTATAGACCTGCTTATCAGCTGTAATGGTGATGACATCCCCTGCCTTAGTGATATAGAGGGAGTTTAGATGAATGGAGCGACCCGATTCATGATAGATCCCGTAGAAGAGTTTCTCGCCCGTAATCTTGGGTAGGGGAACATCAAATATGAGAACCTGAGTTCCGTTTAGCGTAAATGTCTGCTGGGGTTCGTATCCGGCATAGTTCACCCTTGCAAAGAGGTTTTGGGGGCTGGAATTTGGTGATTGGATGTTGATTGTGAGATGGGCCGTCTCGCCTTCATTGTAATAGGGTTTGTCAAGAGAGGCACTGACGTTGAGACTGATCCCGGCAAGATGGTATTTGATTTGTCCCTTCGGGACTCCTGCGACCATCAAAGCCTTCAGTTCGTAGTCCGCAAAGTAGTCTTTCTCCTCCAGGTCCTCAGGTAAGATGAAGCTAAAGCTAATCGGCTTTTCCTCCCCTGCCTTCAGCTGTTCTCTCTGTGTGGAATCAATCAGATCATAGGCCTTAAATCTCAAATCAACTGAACCTTCCTGGCCGCCAATGTTCCTGACCCTGAATACAAATGTTCCCTCCTGGCCTGCGGCGAATGTCTGATACGGAGGCAGTTGAGTTATTTGCAAGGTCGCGTCCTGAACTCCGAAGGGGAGGGTTTGACTTGTTATTGGTTGATTACTGTTGCTCAGAAGCGTCACTTGCAGGTTGTACTTACCGGGATCAATCGCTGAAGGGTTGATGTTAAGAGTGAGCAGCTGGGAGTTTTGAGGAGTGAGTTGAGAAAGTGCTTCCTCTCCACTCCATACCACCTGTCCCGTCCCTGCGGTAACGTTGAGGCTGACACTTCCGTTGATTTCGTTGAAACCACCATTTGTAAGATTGACCGTGACCGGAACCAACCCGTCCGCCTGACTACCTAATGAAACCCCCATTTGCACCTGATTTTCTTTTCTGACAAAAATGTTTGCCTGGGCAGAAGCATCCGGCTTCCGGCTGGTTGCGCTGATATGGTAATCCCCTTCGGCGAGGTTGAAGTAGAGGGTGTCGGTTATGCTGCCCCCCGCTGCAAGTGAATAGATCTTAGATTGCTGCGCTGCCATAGGATTTAACTGATATGTTACTTCCAGGGTTTCTGTTGATTGCCCTGTGTTGGTGATGATAACTGGAATTGCTACGTTCCCCTCAGGGAACACTCCCAACGCTGGACTTCCTTCTTTGATCTTTATTGAGGCTCCAAGCCCATAAGTAACCGTCTTTGTCGTAGTTTCTTGGTAATCTCCTGCGAAGGTGAAGGTGTAAGCTAGGCCTTTCGATATCTGCTGGCTGTATTGAAGAAGCTTCATCCCAAAGGCAGGTATCGTTATCGTCTGTGAGTCTGTGAATTCTGAACTCTGTATCCCGAACTGCACCGTCGCATCAACTTTGCCGTCATTGTATAGATCCACTTCAATCGTGAATGGTTCATTTCCTGCTGTTTGAGGCACATCCACATAGGTCGATACGACAGGGTTTGCCACCTCATATTGATCTGTGATTGATATCAAGGTCTGGTTATTCTGCTTTACAGCGCCTGAAAGTTTGAATATCCCTTCTTCTCCGGCTGTAGTAGTCGTCGCAAAAGGATAGGTTCCACCACTGAGAATATTAATAGTGTCTGTGAGGAGCACCTGAGGATTTTGTCCACTTTGTCCAGAGGTTAGGGTCAATATGAGATTCTCTGCCGTAATTGGCGCCCGGTTCTCTATCTTTCCTGTAATAGTCACCGTCTCACCGGGTCTGTAAATTCTCTTGTCTGTATTGAATACAAGGACCGTGTCTCCATCAATGATATAGAAGGGGTAGTACGAGGCGCCAAGACTCTGCCCAAGGCTATTGGTCAGGTCTCCCCTGAGGTAGAATTTGCCCGGATAGCCGATGCTCCCTGCCGAGATGTTTAATGTGTCAGTAATCCCTGGGCCCTGATTGATCGCCGTGTCCGATTGCCATACAATCCCGCATCCTTCTTTAGCCACCATGACTAAGGCATAGGAAATCCCCGAAGGCATATTTTCCCAGAAGGCATAGAAAGTTTGATCCGTCACCCAGGCAGCAACCCCATCCACTCCCTGGGACTCTGCCGTAATGTCTGTCTGCTCAGGAGCACCAACAAAATAGGGAGGGTAAAGAATCCCATCGCTGCCCCTTAGGATAAGGTAATCAAGATAAGCCGATTGGGCTCCTTCGTGCCGGATTCTTACATAGGCGTTGCCCCATGGATCTGGTGTAAGGGCAAAGGGTAGCTCCTGTTGTTCAAAAGACCCCGTAAAGTGGAGAACCCCTTGCTCCACATCCTCCGTATAAATGTGAAAGGAAACTGGTTCAGGAGCCTCCACATACTCAGCGCACGCAATCTCAAGATGGAGGTTCCCATTAACCATTGCTTTGCCTTGGCTAATAACCGTCGAGAAGGTCGTAGTCTCTTCATTCGAGAAATAGATGTCCTTATCGGTTCTAACCGAAAGTTCTCCGCTCAAACCAGCAACACCTAACAAAATATTCCTGGAAGCTACCTTGCTGGTCTTTTTATCAATAATCTCTACCCGCAATGTATAACCAGCACCAAGTAGTTGATCGGGCAAAGTATACATGATATTCCGTTGAGTTCCAGCCTGTATAAGATCCGTTCCCGTATTGGTCTCCATCCAAAAACCCATGCTATTGAAAAGATAGATAAAGGAATCATATTGAGTGTCTACTCCGCCCGTGTTCTCTATAACGATCGATAGGGTATCCCCTGCTGAAGAGGAAAGAGCCCCTTCATAGTTTATGGATAATGCTGATTCTGGCACAACAAATCCCACATGCCAGGGGATTGAGGCACCGCCGGGAAGGATTAGCGACACATCCGCATTGTGAAGACCTGTGGAAATGGTTTCTGGAATGGGTATGGCAAAATTAAGCGATGTACTGCCGTTTATTCCCAGCGAGATATTTTGTGTGTCGCTGTAATTGGCATCCGGTGCCGAAACTACCACCTTTAGATTATCCAAGTTAAACTTCCCTGCATTCTCCAAATCTAACTTCAGGTTTGCTGCTTCTCTCGCTTTGTAAAATGGCTTATCTAAAGAAGGGGAAACCGCGACTACATTGGGGATGACGGTTTGGGTCGGATTACCTGTCTCGGTCTCATCCGATTGGGTGTAACCAAGGGTGTAATAACCCAATTTAAGAGCAGGAATGGAGAGAGGGATATCCAGCTGCTTGGTTTCCCCAACTGCCAAACTAAAGGGTTGGCTCCCCAAATATACGGAACTCCCTTCCGGAGACTTGAGGCTCAGATCAATGGTTCCTGAAGAGACACTTATCTTACCTGTGTTTGAAATGGTAAACGGGATCGTGTTGGTGCCTGCATTATAGACTGAAGGAAGGCTTGGCGAAACTGAGATTTGGCTCTGAGGAACCTCAAACCTTGTCCAGGCATACCCGCTCCCAAATGAAACCCATGCATTCACTCCATAAGTGCCTATCCATAAGGTTGAAGGTAAAGTAAAACTGGTTGACACTGTGCCGGTTCCAAAAGGAGGAAGGATTAATGACTTTGTATCCTCAAATACTGCAACCCCTTTGAAATCCGTAACGGTGATTTTCACATTCGGTTGCCAACCTACAGCGACATTGTTCTTGAGTGATGCATTTATTACTACAGTCTCACCCTTTGCATATTCAGCCTTATCTGTTTTAGCTGAGACAATCGCCGATAGGTAAATTCCCTTGAAGCTCAATTCATATCTTCCTATTTCTCGCCCCGACTCATCATAAAGTCGGGAATCCATCGTCTCATACATCCATGTGGAATCAAGAAATGGATCGGAACCAGAAACTGTAGTTTCTGCATTAGGAGCCGCAACCACATTCCATGTATGGCTTCTTCCTGTGTGTCTCAGGTAATTCCGGATCGTAAAGTTTCTCGTATCATTAGTATTGTTGAAAACGTGAAATGTATAGTCAAAGGGCGCTCCAAACAATGATTCTTGTGAGGAGGTGGATACGGAGAACCAAATAGGTTTATCAGGTGTTCCTGTCTTTGGCGGATTGCTCACCACAAATCGCCCGGAATCCGTTTCTGCTTGTGGCTGGATTATTGTCCCGGAGACATCATAAAGGGTATAGTCAATGTGATAAATCCCCAAAGCAGAACTTGAAGTGGTCGCGTATGTTACTGGGATTGTGGCAGATTGGCCTGCTGGGATAGAGAGACTTACGTTCTGCTCCAAAAGCAAAGTCGACCTATCAGGACTATAGGTAAGAAGTTTAGCCGATGGAGCATCAGTTAATGTGGCATTCGTCAATGACACCGGCACTGTCACCGATTGACCTGGCTTTATTTCTGGAAGTTGATCTGGCTTCTTCGCCCAGCTGATTATATCTCTTATAAGAGTTATCTCTTCAGAGAATACCTGATTCTGCTTGAGGGCGAAATCTGAATACATGGAAGTGACGATAACTCTCCCTTGTCCATGCTCGTACATTAGGAGGTCCGGTTGCCCATTCGCTGTTCTTCTCAAAAGCACGGTTGCATTGGAAGGATAGTCCGTAAAATAACCATCCACATTGATATTCGGAGTAGGCTTGCTTTGTCCTGATAATATCTGATGCCATGTGTCAATATAGGATGACGCATATTGACAAGCTTGGTCTTCCGACCATCCATATCCCCCTACTCTTTTATAAGTTCCATCTTCTTCCTGAGGTACCGGAAGCACGGAGAATTCATAACCGTGCTGCTGACCAAAAACAATAAGAGTGCCACCTTTTTTCACATATTCGTCCAAAGAGACTTTAAAAACCTCCGACTTCTCTAATCCAAAAAGTCCTCCTGAGGGGATAATAATTGCCTTTCTATCTTTTACTGAGGCTAAGAATATCTCCGTGTGAATTCTATTTGTAGGCTCTTTGAATTTTGCAACAAGTTTCCCCATCTCTTTGGGAAAACCATTCTCCAATATACCAACATCTTCTACCGCCGGTAGGTCTTCAATCAAGGCTGGGTTGCTTTCCCTGAACGCTTCTATCAATCCGGCCTCATTTATGTTGGCTTTTACAAAATCAATTAATTCCTTCTCTTTCTCATATTTTGAACCTGGATCGGCCCCCTCAGGCAATGCTTTGAGCGCATCGAGTTTGTTTCTTAGCTCCCATATCAGCAGAGCTCCCTTATTCCCCTTTTTAACTCCAATGCGCAACCAATCCTCAAATGACGCATCACCTGAGGCTTCTAAAGTTGAAGAACCAGCCGTATCGTCAGAATGATCTCCTCCAGCACCGGGCTGTATTATCGGGACCGCAAGTTTTTGGCATTCACCCTTGTGCTCCTTACCGTCATCAAGGCCATAATTTCCATTGATCTCAGCAGGATTTTTCATCCACTTTATCATTTCATCTAAAGATTCATCAAAATTCTGATCGAATCTGGTATCTTGTGGCCTAGGTTCACTGTTTGTCAAAGAATCTGCGCGAACCGTAAGATAGGCCTGCATTAGTAACTCGGCGGCGTAAATGGGAAGAATACCTGGGTATTGACCGTATCCTTCCACTATTGCGTCTTGCAAAAAACTGATTGGGACATCTATATCCAGGTTTAGGCCAGACTTAAGTACGCTTCCTCCCGGAGCTTCCGGGAAATCAATCTTATCATAGCCAAATTTATCGAGCGTAAGCCCATCAAATTGGTATTCAGTCTGTACATGCAAAGCATTCGTTCCTTGACGGTAGCTAGAATTATAATCCCACTTTATACCCTCGTTTTCCCCCCAGTGACCTCCATTGGCCGCATAAGTGTTTACTAAGGGGTGCCCTTTGACATCTGAAGGGAGGTGGGCGAACGCCCAGCCGTATGCGTAGGCTTTTTCCACATCCGTCTTTGCATTCTTAAGCAGCAACGAAGCTATAAGAATGCTGCAATTCTCATGCGTCGATCTATTAATAGAAGAGGCATTGATAGCGTCTATTATAGCAAAAAGATCTGAATCCAAAGCGCCACCTCTGAATGCCTTTTCTGTTGCGGAACTCTTCGTAATGATTGAAGCGATGTTGTCAGGAATACCACTGTTTCCTTGTTTAATCCTATCTATTATGTTTTGAGCTAAGCCCAAATGAGTAATAATCCCATGACCAAAGCAAGGTGCTGAATGGAACACCAACATCATCATAATGCCTAAAGAAAGGAATCCTCTCTTCATATCAATCCTCCCCTACTTCTATTTGAATAAATCCTGACAGGTTTGAATCTAACGATTGAGAAATGAAAATCCTGATCGAACCCATCTTCCCCGGAGGAATTTGGTCATACCCACTTATGCGAAAGTCCCTGCCGATGGTTTTAATTCCAAATATCTTTATTGGATTGTGGGAGAATGCCCTGGGATTTGAAAATATCTCCTCCGCAAAGGGATCTTTGTAAGCCTTTAAAAATGATAGCTTTACTTTTTCTAAGTAATACTCATAAATTCGTTTCAAGGGATCTTTTGAAACCAAAGTTAATGTTCTCCCCTTTCCCTTAATTGCAGTCCAGTCCTGAATTAATATCAAATGTGAACCGGGATACCTCCATATCGTCGGTTCCTTTAATTCTGGCTCCTTTTCAGGAATAATCACGAGCTTCTTCCAGCTCTTCCCAAAGTCCTTTTCTATGGCAATCCTGATTTCTTTCCCCTTCGCCGACGCTGCCACGATCGGTTCGTTCTTTTCAGGGTTTTTTACTACACTCTCAGAGATCTCAACCGCGTTCGGCTCTCCCTCTACCTTCCGAGTGATGGTTATGGCATAATTCGTTACTGTCTTTTGCCATGAAAAGATTCCGTAATGAAATGTCCCATAAATACTCACCCCTCGGTTTAATAAAAGATCGTCATACTCTCTAAGAGTTTTACCCTCTATCTTGTCCTTCGCTCTAATCACGATGAAACGTCTACCTTTGGAATCTTCCATCACCTTGATGCTTTCATAAGGAAACCCGGGAGCAAAAAGTTTTGTGAGATACTCATCGGGAACTTCCTTCTCCTTTTCAAACCACGAGGTGGCAAAGGATATTGTTGATAGTATCAGGAACACAAAGCATGCCAAAACAGATAGGATCAATATCTTTTTCATAAGTCCCTCCGTGCATAAAAACATCTTGCTCTCGTCTTTTTCTTTTATATGTCCTTAAGAAAATAAAAGCCTATCCTCTGTCATGATGACCAACAATAGGCCTTTTGATTCAACCCTTTCTAGTTTTTCATCCGCCCCCCTAAGCTATGGACCATAGTCATACCACCATTTGGAGCACCGTGTAGCAGGGTTCAGGTTGGAGATAATCATATTCGATCACACGTGCTGAGCCCGCGCTTTTTGAGAGGAACGATCATGAAGAAATTGGTAAGTTGCGTGTGGACTGGTATAAACTCTTCGCATCCGGCCCCCCCTCCCAAGAGTTTACTGTCTTGTTGCGCACCCGAATACCATGGGACAAATCAGATGTCAAGAAAAAAAATTTTATAATGTATCTTTTTAGGAACAGAATTGCTTATTGAATCGCATCCACTCTTTTCCCTGTTCGACCGATCAATGAAGCTACAACCATTCGGTAATATCTGGACTTAAGAGGGGAATCTTATCCTGGAAGGACAATTTTCATCCAAATGGCACTCTTTGTCAGTTTTGAACATTATTTTTGGAAAAATCTTCCGTTGTGACAATCATGGTTTATGTATTAACATCAATAAGTTATGGTCGCCATGATTATACATGCCTGGTTGGCAAAAGAATTGCACTGTAAAAATGAAGGTTGACAATTCTATGTAGTATTGATAGGTTTAATTAAGAACGGGTGAAAAGGAGGGTCTTCGTATGAGAGAATTCAAAAAGATTTTCTTGCTGTTGCTGACGGTTTCATTGGTCATAGGCAGTCTTTGTTCGACAGGGTGGGCTGCGGATAAACTGAGGAGAGATGATCCTTTATCTCAAGGATGGAGTCTCGTCGACTTGTTGGTTGCAAGACCCCTCGGAATTGCCGCGGGGATCGGCGGGAGCGCCGTTTTCGTTGTCACACTTCCTTTCACGGTTCCCTCTGGAAGTGTAGGCGATGCAGCAAGTATGTTCATTTTTCAACCCTTTGAATTTTCCTTCTTGCGCGAAGTTCCGGACCCGGATATTTAGAGCGCGCTGACTTGCAAGGGAGGATATTTAGAGATGGTTCTTCTTCACTCTGAACCATCTCATTGTATCTTCATCTCTTACCAGATTTCCTTTGCCTTGGATTCTTCCTTCAATCTCCGATGACAAAAGGGGCAGGCTCTTCCCTCCTGAATAAGCACCTCTTTCATCATCTCAATCAATTCGCTATCATCTAAGATCTGCTTGACGATATGAGGATGGGGCTTCCGGTCATATTTGCGGTAAGGAAAACTGCTCTTTCCACTCATCTCTCCACTCCTTTACCCCGTTGGAAATAATACCCCGCTGCTCTGAAGAGGGGTTAGGTCCCGGAGTAATTCCGACGGGATTTGATGCCCCACTGGGATTTTCTTACGGGGCCTACCCAACATTATAAACTTAGTTCATTCTTTTGGCAAGAAAATGGGATCCTTGACCTCTTTGAGGTTTCAGGGACAGGGAAAAACTTAGCCCGATGTATACCGACTGCTCAGAAGTTGTTTCAGCTTTTTCCGATCCCCTTCCAGTATTTCAACAAATCTTAACCCGTATCTGTACCCTTCCCAATCCTCTTCCCAGTGACGGCCTTTCCATATTATTTCTGCTAATACTTCGAAGTTGGTTAGTTCGAACCCCTTGGGAAACAAGACGGCAATATTCAATCTCGAGCCAATCAGTATATCTTTGACCGAATTGATAAGAAGCCCCATCTCACTCGCATTGACCACGAGCCCTCCATGAGCATAGGTGGCATCCATCACCCGATATTCAAGGGGCAAGTCCAAGAGTACCCTCGGATATTTTCTTCTTTCTTCGCGTGGAGTGCCTTTATCCATATTTAACTCATTCTTTCATCCCGTTTTCTGATGGGTCAAAGTCAACACAAAGCTTTGGACAAAAGGCTTCGAAGAGGCACCCTTCACACCATGGTTGGACAGGAAAACAATGCCCCCCTTTTTCTTCTCCCCGCCCCATGGATGCCATTGGCTCCTCCACTTTCCCAGGGTTCTCAGGAAAAGCGGCTTTTGCAAAGGACTGAATTTTTGCATCTCCCGTCGAATGTGCGCCTTCGTACTGGTCGAAGCGAGGGTCCACAACGCCTAAGCGAGAAGCAACTCTGTAAAGACCTTTCCCAACGGTAACGGAAGTGCCGGAAAAATCGACTTCCAGAATATCCGGAATCAATGCGTTCATCCACTGTATCGCCATCCGGCTGTTCTGGCGGCCCATATGGGGAATCACTTGAACCAGCCCTTCCAAATCAGAGGCGCTCCATTTATTTTTTTCAAGAATAGCATTTCCCATCTGCTGAATCTTGGGAAGAGCCCGATGAAATAGATCCGCCCAAACTTCTCCCGATGCGAAGGGTGTCCCTTCAAGAGTCGGAATATGGCCAAGGGGAAGGTTTGGCTGAGCGATGAGTCCGAATACCCTTTTGGTGTTTTCCAACGCCTTGACAGGCAGATGCCCCTGTTCGAATCGAGAATGAACCAATATGGTCAAGAGAGCATGAAAGGAATCTCTAAAATCACCCCCCGTTCGACGCTCCTTAAACCATATCGAAAAAATATCAGGCGATTTTTCATAATAAGTTTCCAGTGCATTTCTAAAGGAGTCTATCCAGGCGAATGAAGGAGCGGTCTCTTCCTCCGCCGCTACTTCCTCTGGGATTTCGGAGATACCCTCTGCCAACTGAATAGCGTCCTGAGGTGCGGACGCTCCCAGGAGTGGGGTTTCATCCACCTCCCTCTCATCCGAAGCCAGCTTTATGTCACCTAAAGCCCCCACTTCCTCTGTCTCTTTTTCTATCTCCTCCGACGCAAACAAATCAGATTCTTGCGAGGCTTCTTGACCGAAGGCTCCTTCCGATTCTTCCAAGCCTGGATGACCATCTTCCTCGAGCCCGCTCAAAGAGGACTCCAAGACTTTTTCCAAAGGCTCAAGAGTGAGTGTAAGAGAATGGTCAGAGATTCTGCCCTCATCTCCCCCCCGTTCTCCTGTAATTTCTTTTTCAAGGGGAGTTTCCACTATCTTTCCCGAGAAGCGGCCGGTCTCCCTGGAGGTCTCCTTCTCTCTTATGATAATTACCTTTTCTGAGGGCTCGGTCAGTTGCATGTCCTGAGCCTTCTTCTCAAATTCCGCTGACATCCGAGGACGGGAAAGGGAACGTTCCTCTTCTATCGGCACCTCCGTCCACTCCCTCTTTCTCCTCTTGTCAAGGGCTGGAATAGGTTGCCCCGAAGCATTCTTAAAGGCGATGGATATCCTTTTGGCTGAAAGGTTGCCTTCAAAAATTACTTTAAAGGGCGAGGCTTCACC
>Ga0335070_10006008_pt1 | contig 14293 bp, 6 predicted proteins | sample Lox_Sample_13_FD_206722 | JGI IMG/M metagenome (GOLD analysis project Ga0335070, IMG submission 206722) | Soil microbial communities from Loxahatchee National Wildlife Refuge, Florida, United States - Lox_Sample_1.3 | ecosystem: Environmental > Terrestrial > Soil > Wetlands | place: USA: Florida... | reverse complement strand
GCCAAGCGCAAAGGAACGAACGCAACCGACATCGCGCGAGCGGCGGAAGCCAAAATCGAGTCACTGCGCGGCTACCTCCTGCCTGCCGATTTGAATGTTTCGGTCACTCGCAACTATGGCGAGACGGCCAAGGACAAGTCCGACGAGCTGCTGAAGCACCTGCTCGTCGCAACGCTGTCAGTAACGCTGCTGATTGCATTGGCGCTCGGCTGGCGCGAATCGGGTGTGGTGCTGATCGCGATTCCCGTAACGCTGGCGTTGACCCTGTTCATCTTCTACCTGTTTGGCTACACGCTGAACCGGGTCACGCTGTTTGCGCTGATTTTCTCCATCGGGATTCTCGTTGACGATGCGATTGTGGTGGTGGAGAACATCGTGCGCCATTTCCGCATGCCCACTAACTGTGGTCGGAATCTCAGCGCCATCGCGATCGAAGCGGTGGATGAAGTCGGCAACCCCACCATCCTAGCAACGTTCACGGTGATTGCCGCGATTCTGCCCATGGCGTTCGTGCGCGGATTGATGGGGCCATACATGCGGCCGATTCCGGTGGGTGCGTCGGCGGCAATGCTGTTTTCGCTAATTGTGGCGTTCGTAGTGTCACCGTGGTCGGCGCTGCGACTGCTGCATCACTACGCCGATCGCGCGACCGATGAACACGAGAAGGAAGGCTGGACCACCAAGCTCTACCGGCAAATCATGAACCCGTTGCTGGAGAGCGCCTCGCGGCGATGGATGTTTCTCGGGGGAGTGGTTGTTCTGTTGCTTCTGGCGTGTTCGCTGGTGGCGTTCAAACTGGTGAAGGTGAAGATGCTGCCCTTCGACAACAAGAGCGAGTTTCAGGTGATCGTGGACATGCCCGACGGCACGCCTTTGGAGCAGACCACCCGCGTCTCGCAGGAATTGGGACAGTACCTGGGTCAGCAACCGGAAGTAGTGAACTATCAGATCTACGCAGGCACGTCTGGACCATACAACTTCAACGGACTGGTGCGGCATTATTTTCTGCGGCGAGGCGCCAACCAGGCGGACATCCAGGTTAACCTGCTGGGACGCAAGGAGCGCAAAACGCAGAGCCACGAGATCGCCAAACGGCTGCGGCCGGGACTGGTGGCAATTGGCAACAAGTACGGGGCGCGATTGAAGGTGGCTGAGGTTCCGCCGGGGCCGCCTGTGCTGCAAACCCTGGTGGCAGAGGTGTACGGCCCCAACTACGAGCAGCAGACGGCGCTGGCGAAGCAGATCAAGCAGGTCTTCCAATCTACGCCCGGCGTGGTGGACGTCGACTGGTACGTCGAAGATCCGCAGGCGAAGTATGACGTGGTGGTCGATCTCGACAAAGCTGCGCTGCATGGCGTGTCGGCGGCAGCGGTCAGTCAGACCATACAAATGGGGTTGAACGGTGCGACGGCGGGATTGCTGCACGATCCCCAGTCGCGCGAGGACGTTCCCATTCGCGTACAGCTTGATCGCCCGGGGCGCTCGGCCATTGAGTCGCTGACGTCGATGCGGCTGCCAACTGCGACTGGCGGGCGAGTGTCGATTGCGGAAGTGACAAACGTTAAGAACGAAACCATTGACATAAGCCGCTATGGCAAAAACCTGCGGCCAGTGGTCTACGTGCTGGGCGATGTGGCGGGCGATGTCGAGAGCCCGGTGTACGCCATCATGAAGATGAACGAGGCCATCGACAAGCTGAAGACGCCCGAGGGCTACGCGATCAAGCGCTATAACGCTGAGATGCCCACCGAGACCGATCGTCTGACGATGAAATGGGACGGAGAGTGGCACATCACCATCGAGGTGTTTCGCGACCTGGGGATGGCGTTTGCGGCGGTGCTGGTGCTGATTTACATACTCGTGGTGGGATGGTTCCGCTCTTTCGTAACGCCGCTGGTGATCATGGCACCGATCCCCCTGACGCTGGTTGGTATTCTGCCGGCGCACATGCTGATGGGCGCGTTCTTCACCGCGACATCGATGATCGGGTTCATTGCGGGCGCAGGCATCATCGTGAGGAACTCGATCATCCTGGTGGACTTCATCGAACTGCGGCGCGCCCACGGGGAGCCGCTGGAGCAGGCGGTGGTGGATGCTGGAGCGGTGCGCTTCCGGCCCATGCTGCTGACTGCAGCCGCGGTGGTGGTGGGCGCCAGCGTGATCCTGTTCGATCCAATTTTCCAAGGGCTGGCGCTGTCGTTGATGGCGGGCGAAGTGGCTTCAACACTACTGTCGCGCATGACCGTGCCCGTGCTGTACTACATGGTGGAAAAACGCAAACAACCACCGGCGTCAACGCTGGAGTGCGCGCCGGAATTCTCGGAGGTGCATCCATGAATGTGGAACGCGCATTGCGGATGATTGCGGGAGGCTTCGTCATGCTCTCACTCGCACTTGGGCACTATGTCTCGCCTTACTGGTACTTGTTTACGGCGTTCGTCGGGCTGAATCTGTTCCAGTCGGCGTTCACCAACTGGTGTCCGATGATGACGATTCTGCGAAAATTTGGAATGAAGTCGGCGTAGGCAGCCTGCACACGAACCGTCGATGGCCAGCTGGATTGGGTCGTTTCGATCCTCGTCGTCGGCGTGTTGCTGACACGGTGGCAATTGCCAAAGCTGGCCTTTCCGACTGAAGGAGCTGAATTGGCGCCGAGTCTCGGCGAGATACTGTTCACAAATGAAGCCCATCCGTGAATCAAGCACCTTCGGCGCAGGGGGAACTGCTCACCATACGCTTCGATCGCCAGCCGATCGTGGGAACCACCTAGATTCAGTCTGCGGAATCGTGCGATCTGCCAGAGAAGGAATGCCCTGCTGCCAACCCGAGAAACCATGAGAGCAATTGTGCAGGTCGAGTTTCGTCCGAGCATCTTGTCGATTCGTGAGGAGATTCTCCAATCGCTCGGGCATCCAGTCGTTTCCGTTTTGGGGTTACAAGCCGCTCGAAGCCTCTATTACCACGAAGACCGGACTCATCTTGGGTTAGGAAAGGACACGCCCGGTGGTCGAGTTGCAGCGTCGGTGTCGCCATGCGCAAGCAAGGTCATCTCTTTGCCGCGGCTTGGCGGACTGCACCACCGCTATACGGTCGCTGCCTAAATCACTGCGGGTCGTGAATCGCCTTTCCGGTCTGACGATTGCTGGATTCCACGGAGAATGGCGGCTCCCCAATCCCACCCAGGCCTGAAAAATCGCTGCTGACGCTTCACGCGGCTATGTCCCGGGTTTGAATCAATACCCCGAATTCCCGCAATCACAACGGTCGGCATTCGAAGCCGGAAACGTTCTCAGTTTTGGCGAACCACAGGCGTTTTTCGCATATTTCGGCGCAAGTGAGGCAAAGTTTCGACGCAGATCAGACTAGATGGCGGAGGGAGAGGGATTCGAACCCCCGGTACCCTTTCGAGTACAGCGGTTTTCAAGACCGCCTGTTTCAACCGCTCACACATCCCTCCGCGTGAGGTGGGCGCCGCGGTGCTTCTATTGTAAAGCCAATCGCAAGAGTGATGTCCTGCCGACGTACCCGGCCAGGTCCATCCCGAGCAACAAAAAAGGCCGGGAGCAGCGCTCCCGGCCTATGAACTGCAAAGGGGTTAGGGGGTTAGAAGTTGAGCCGAATGCCAAACTCAATCTGCCGAGGAGTATTGGCCTGTCCCGGCAACACGCCCCACTGGTCCGGCGCGCTGGTATCAAGGTACGCGCCCGGAGCCGGCAGGGGATAGATGCCAGGATCTGCCAACTGGGCATGGTTAAGAATGTTGGTGAAGATCACCTGGAACTCAGCATTTAAGCGCTCGGTAATCTTAATGTTCTTCTTCAAGGCAAGGTCGAGGTTCCAGTAAGGCTGGCCGCGGCACACACCGAAGCCGCCGTCGTGGGTATCGTACCCGAGGACGGGCTGCCGAACATTATTCCACGCTGCCTGCGGGTCAGCGAACATGTTGGCGCCCAACCCGCCGGTGCCAATCCCATTCGAACCGGTGACATTGTAGTGCGCCGAAGCGCTGCTGCCGCAGTAGTTGGGTGTGATGGGGATGGCGTTTTCCGAGTTTCCGTTCCCAAAGAAGCTGCTGGAGTCGCCTTCGCCATACGCCTGCCCGCCGAAATTGGCGGTACCGAGAGTAATCGGCAAGCCAGAGCCGGCAGCGAAAATGGGAGAGAGCGACCAACCGCCCAGCACGTGGCCTAGGAATCCCGCCTGCGACTTATAGAAGTTGGGTTGGTAAACGGCGAAGAAGTTATAGACGAACGTGCGGTCAAATTGCTGCCAACCGTACCCCGTCCGGAGATTGAAGGGATCTACTGGAGTGTTGGCGCTGGTCGCCTGGTACACAGCCCCGGTACCCAATGCCCTGGACCACGTGAAGTTCGACTGCATGGTGACGCCGTGCCAAGCCTGCGACTTCACGGTGATGAAGAGCGCGTTGTAGTTGCCATAGCCAATACTGGCATTCATGCCCACACCGGAGCTTATCTGCCCGCCACAGCCTATATCTGTGGGATTCACGCAGTTGAGGGGCGTGTTCATCATGCTGCGCGGGAAATTGAAACCGCCGTTGTCCAGGTCGCTGTACAGGCTCCAGACATTCTGGATAGCGAGGTTCCCAGTGCCACTTAAACCCTCGTTGGCTACCACGGCCTGCGTGCAATTGGCGAAGCCGTTGCAATACCCAGTGCCGGCCAGGGCGGTTTCGAAGAAGGGCTGAGGCGTCACCGCCGCGGCGTTACCGATGCAGTTTGAGCCACCCATATTGTTGACATTTCCGTTGCCACAGTACGCGATCACCGTGTTGGCGTAAGCCTTGGCGAAAGTCTGACCGCCTTTGGTCATCATGTACGGCACAGCATTGAGGTTCACCCCAACGTACTCGTTGTGGATGAGCCGCCCGATATAGCCAATCTCCATGCTGACCTTGTTGCTGAGTTGGCGGGCGAATGTGAGAGTAAATGTATCTACATTGTTGGGCCTGAAGTTTGGATCCAGTCCCTCGCCTGTCGCCGTGGCAATTCCGTTTACACCGGGATATAACGGTTGAGGCAGCGTCGGCGACGCCTGCGGCAGAGGAGCGATCAGACCATCCGTGCCGACCCGGAAGGCGGTATTCGGAGTCATGCTGGTAGCGCAATTTCCATTGGCCAAAGGTGCGCTGCACTGCACCGGCTGAATCAACCCTGTACCCAGCAGGGGAACCAGCACCAGGTCAACTCCGTTCAGCCTACCGTAGGTGCGTCCATACCCCCCACGTATTACGGTCTTCCCATCGCCGAACACGTCCCACGCCGCAGCTATACGGGGACTCCACTCGCCATAGTACGGATTGTAGGGATACTTGGACGGGTGTGCCGTGTTGCCCAGAAGTGTGAAACCGACCTGCGGGTTGTACACCTGACCCTGGAGGGCGGCCGTCTCGCGGGCTTGCAAATATTGGGTGGTGCTGATGGGATTATTGTCCGGTCCAACGAAGATAACCTGTTTCCCGGTTGCCTCGGTTGGGGGCTTCTCCAGCGTCCAGCCCAGCCCGAAGGTTAGCGTAAACCTCGGGGTCATGCGCCAGGTGTCGCTACCGTAGAAGTTGAAGAAAGGAATTGTGACCTTGTCATAGGCGGGCGTAAGGGGCGGATTCAACTGCAAGCTGTTGCCGCTGCGGGTATAGGCAACCTGCGATTGCGAGACAATACCCAGCAGGGCTACATAGTCACGGCCCCACGTCGATGAATCCGACACGCCGTCGGGAACGTAACCCGTCATGTCCATCCCGACTCCGGGGCCGCTTTTCGACCCAAGCCAATAGACGGGATAGTAATTAATACCGTTGCCGTTGTCGGTGCGCTCGTGGTAATTGAAGTTGTGCTGATACATGCCGCCGAACTGGATCATGTGCTTGCCATGCAGCCAGGTTACGTCGTCGCGGAACATGTTGTCCTGGCCGTCCCAGAAACGGGTTCGCGTCTGCTGGGTGTTGACGTTGTAGGGAATGAGCACCTGGGCGCGGTCTTCGCCGAAAATCTCCAGTGCCCCGCCCAGCCCGGGAAATTGCACCGGCCCCCCCGACCTGGCCCACGCCCACCAGTTGCGCAGGTAGCTGTAGCGAAAATCGTTGGTGATGGTACTGGTGAAATTCGAGGTGAGTCCGGCGACCAGGAACCACGGTTGCTGGGGAGCGTTGGACCGTGATGCCGGGACACCCAGGGTGTCGCCTGGGAAGAAGCCACCTATATCGATCTGATCCGTAGTGGCGTTGGTGAGATTGTAATAGCGGTAGCTCGTGAAGAAATGGTGCTTGTCCCCGAAGTTGTGGTCGATCTTGGCTACCGCGAAATTGTCATTGTGGGGGAGCGACACGTTGGCCTTAAACCCCAGGGTGTTGACGCCGTCGCAGCGACTGAGGCCACATACACTCTCATTCGACGCGGGCATGTACTTGTTCCACAACTGCTGGACCATTGGGTTGATGCCGAGACCCCGCGGGTCACACGGCCCCGCCGGGCACTGCGCTGGATCGTAGGTAACCCCGTTGTACGTTACCGGCATGGGGTTCAGGTTGTAAGTCGTACCGTCGAACGTCAATAGTCCTAGGCGCATCGCAGCGGAGGGAACCATTCTTTCGACGGTTGCCGAATTTGGCCAGCGAAACCCCTGATAGTTTGCGAAAAAGTAAGTCTTGCCGCCCAATATTTTCTTGGGAATGATCGGGCCGCCAATCGCCCCGCCAAATCGGTTGTAGTGGTAGCTTGGCTCGGGCGTGCCGGTGGCATTGTTCTCCCAAGTGTTAGCGTTCAGGTTGTTATCGAGGTAGTACTCGTACGCCGTTCCGTGCCACTGGTCGGTGCCGCTCTTGGTGACGATCTGCACTTGCGCGCCCGAAGAGCTGTTGAAGTCAGCGCTTTGACCTACCACGTTGACCTTGAATTCCTGCACGCTGTCAGCGGGAGTGGGCATCACACCGGTTGCGCCCGCGACGCCACTGCTCTGGTTGGCGGCGCCACCTGTGGGGTCGCCCGCGTAGGTGCTCGTATAGACGCTCATGCTGCCGTCCATGTCGTTGGTGTTCTCGCCTCCATCCAGTTGGAAGGAGCTCTGGTCGACCACGGTTCCGGCAACGCTGCCGTCCGGCGCAATCCCTGCCTGCAGCGTTAAGAAGGTGCTGGTGTCACGGCCAATGCTCGGAAGATTGTCGAGTGCGAGACCGGACACTGTGTTGCCGATGGTCGCATTCAACGTCTGCAGCTCGACGCCCGAGGCCGCGACTTCCACGGTCTGGGTCTCGCTGCCGACCTTCAAGATGATGTTGTTCGTGGACACCATGCCGACTTCAACGACATCATTGGGAACCGAAACCTTCGCGAACCCCGCTTTGGTGAACGCGACATCGTAGGTGCCCGGTTGAACATTGACGAATACATACCGGCCCGCGTTGTTGGTCGTGGTGGTTCGCACCGACTTGGTGGCTTTATCTGTGATCGTGACCGTGACGTCGGGAACCACCGCATTGCTTTGGTCGGTAACCACACCGGCCACGGTGCCCAGTGAACCCGTCTGTCCCCACAGCGGCAGTGCCGTACCAAACAGTAGAAGTACTGAAACGGCCGCGATAGTCGTGAAGAACCTTGGGAGCGGAATGCGCCTCATCGTATCCCCCTATGCAATTGTTCGAATCGTGAAAACCCCCACGCGGATTTCCGCATGGCGACCCACTTGCGAAACATGATGCATGATGTGAGGGCTACTACGACCGCGCAGGAAGATACACGTCGGCCACCTATCCCCGACCTTTGCAACCCTGCCCCCGCGAAGCAACCCTTCGCATGCACTAATGTCATCGGACACTATTACTTGACATCGGGCAATGCAAGACCACAAAAGTGGTAACGGCACATTACCGCTTTCGTTGAATAAGTGAAGCCTTGCGCGAAGCGCTCTTCCATACGATGTGCGTCGATTCCCGGTCTCGGCTCAAGGATTGTGGCGACGCTTCCGGTCGCGGTAGAGGGTCCGAATCACAGAGCCTCGCTGCCGCGAACTGTGTTTTCGGCGGCATCGTCACCGCCCGCAATTTGCACGCCCAGCGCCGTTCCCAGTAGGATTACGCCAACTCGAACTGATCCCTTCACAACCGAGGAATCCAGAATGCGTCGTTCGTTCGCACTTGTTCTGTTGCTGTGCCTGACCTTGTCGCTCGGCCTGACCGCGCAGGTGGATACGGCCCTGGTCGCCGGCATGAAATGGCGCCAGATCGGGCCTTTCCGCGGCGGTCGTGTGCTCGCGGTGGCAGGCGTACCCGGCGATCCCAACACCTATTACTTCGGGGCAGTGGCCGGCGGAATCTTTAAGAGCACCAACGGTGGCATGACCTGGGTGCCGATGTCGGACCACCTGAGCGTCTCGTCGATCGGAGCCATCGCCGTGGCCGACGCCGACCACAATGTCCTTTACGCCGGCAGCGGCGAAGCCTGCCTGCGCGGCAACATCTCGTATGGCGATGGAGTCTACAAATCCATCGACGCCGGAAGAACCTGGGCCAACGTCGGCCTGAAGGACTCGCGCCATATCGGCGCGTTGATCATCGACCCGCGCAATCCCGACATCGTGCTTGTCGCGGCGCTCGGACACGCTTGGGGCCCCAACACTGAGCGCGGCGTCTTTCGCACCGCCGACGGCGGCAAGACCTGGCAGAAGGTCCTCTACAAGGACGAGAACACCGGCGCCATCGACGTCGTGTTCGATCCGAAGAACCCCAGCATCGTGTACGCCTCGCTGTGGCAAGTGCGACGCCAGCCGTGGCACTTCAACAGCGGCGGCCCGGGTAGCGGACTGTACAAGTCCACCGACGGCGGCCTGACCTGGAAGCAGTTGACCGGCCACGGTCTGCCGGACGGTGAACTCGGCCGCATCGGCGTTTCCGTCTCCGGCGCCGACTCCAATCGCGTGTACGCCATGATCGAAGCCAAAGAAGGCGGCCTCTTCCGCTCCGACGACGCCGGTAATTCCTGGAAGCGCATCAACGACGACGAGCGCTACCGCCAGCGCGCCTGGTACTACAGTCACGTCTTCGCCGACCCCAAAAGCGTCGACACCGTGTACGTCCTCAACACCGGCGCCTTCCGCTCCACCGACGGCGGCAAGAAGTTTGAGCTTCTTCCGGCGCCTCATGGCGACCATCACGGCCTCTGGATCGACCCCACGAACCCCAACCGCATCATGAACAGCAACGACGGCGGCGTGACCATTTCCGTGGACGGCGGCAAGACCTGGACCCAGCAGAACAACCAGCCCACCGCGCAGTTCTACCACGTGGCCACCGACAACCACTGGCCCTATCGCGTCTATGGCGCGCAGCAGGACAACTCCACCGTCGGCATCGCCAGCTACAGCGATGACGGCGTCATCGCCCGCCAGGACTGGTACGAAGTCGGCGGCGGCGAGAGCGGCTACATCTCACCCGATCCGCGCGACGCCGACATCGTCTACGCCGGCTCGGATGCCGCCATCATCACCCGCTACGACCACCGCACCGAGCAACTCCAGGACGTCTCGCCCTATCCCATCGACACTTCCGGCAACGGCGCCGACGTCCAGAAGTATCGCTTCCAGTGGACCGAGCCCGTGTACGTTTCGGCCTTCGACTCCAACGTAATCTACAGCGCCTCGCAGTATGTGCTGAAGACCGAGGACCGCGGCTACAGTTGGAAGGCCATCAGCCCAGACCTCACGCGGAACGACAAGAGCAAGCAGAAGCCATCTGGCGGCGACATCACCCTCGACATCACCAGCGTCGAGTATTACGACACCGTTTTCTCGCTGGCCGAGTCGCCGTTGCAGAAGGGCATGCTCTGGGCGGGCACCGATGACGGCCTCATCCATCTCACCCGCGATGACGGCAAGACCTGGGACAACGTTACCCCCAAGGACATGCCCGAGTGGGCGCTGGTCAGCATCATCGAGGCTTCGCACCACGATCCCGCCACAGCCTACGCTGCAGTCGATCTGCACAAGCTCGACAGCCTCGCGCCGCTCATCTTCAAGACCCACGACTACGGCAAGACTTGGACGCGCATCACCAGCGGCATTCCGGTTGGCGCTTACACCCGCGCCGTGCGTGAAGATCCCAAGGTGAAAGGCCTGCTCTACGCCGGTACCGAGACGGGAGTGTACTTCTCCCTCGACGACGGCGCACACTGGCAGCCGCTGCAGCTCAACCTGCCCACCTCGCCGGTGCACGATCTCGCCGTCAGGGACAACGACCTCGTCGCCGCCACCCACGGCCGCTCGTTCTGGATCCTCGATGACGTAAGCCCTCTGCGGCAGGCCAGCGCTTCCATTACCGGCGAAGACTTCCACTTCTACACGCCTGCGACAGCAGTGCGTCTGCACTTCCCCGACCAGGTGGACCGCAAGCGTCCCGTGGGCGACAACCCGCCCAAGGGCGCGATCCTGTACTACTACCTGAAGACGAAGCCTGCGGCCAAGGAAGAGATCACCCTCGACGTGTACGACGCCCAGGGCAAGCGCGTCCGCCATCTCTCCAGCCTGCAGGAAACCAAGCACGAGCAGCCGCCCGAGTGGCCCGACCAGGAACGCCCGTCGAACTTGCTGCCCGCTGCAGCCGGCCTCAACCGCTTCGCCTGGGACTTCCGCACGGACGGTCCGGTACAGGTTCCCGGCGCCTTCTATGTCGGCGAGCCGCCGCGCGGCCCGCTCGTGCGGCCCGGTACCTATCAGTTGAAGCTCACGGTGAAAGGCAAGACGCAGACTGCGGCGCTGGAGGTCATCAACGACCCGCGCCTCAAGAACATCGTCAGCCCGGCCGACCTGCAACAGCAGGCCGAACTACAGGACAAGGTCAAGTCTGACATCGACAACCTGCACCGCGCCGTCAACCAGATTCGCGGCCTGCGTGCCAACCTCCAAAGCCTGCTGACGCAGGCGGGCACCCCAAACAGCGAAGTCATCGCTGCCGCCAAGGCGCTCGACGCGAAGATGATGCCGGTCGAAGAGACTCTCATGCAGGTGAAGATGAAGAGTTCGGAGGGCAACCTGCGATATCCCAACATGCTGAATGAGCAGTACTGGAGCTTCAACGAACTGATCCAAAGCTTCGACCAGGCGCCCACCGCGCAGCAGCTTCTGGTGTACGACGAGCTGCACACCCGCCTTACCGCGCGGTTGGCCACTTGGCAGCAGATTCAGTCCACCGAAGTGACAGCACTTAACGTCCTGCTGCGCAAGAAAGGAGCGCCGTCGCTGACGGTGGGAAGTGGACAGGGAGAGTAGCGCGTCTACTTGCTTTCCGCCGGCCCCTTGATCGCCACTAGATACTCAACGATTTGCTGTTGCTCAGTAGCGTTGATAGGCGCGCCGTACACGTCAACCATTTTCTTCACTTCCTTCTCCCAAACCGCCCGGGAGAAGCGTGGTTGCATGGTGACGTAACGGGCCGAATGGCACAGCAGGCAGTGTTGTTGAAACGCTGAAAGATTCGGGCCGGGTGGCATCTCGACCGGATATTGCGGGAGATCGATCTCCTGCACCGGGTTCTTTGCCAAATGCGCCGCCTTCGCAGAAGCGCCGCTGCCCGGTTGCTGCGCGGAGGCGGCGGTCAACAGGCAGATGGCGAGGGCCGCCGGAACAAAAAAAGCCAGGCTGCAGGATCGCTTCATATCACCACCACGTCAAGGCGCTCGATTACATCGCGCTGATAGCCGCTTCGGTTCCACTGCGACGTGACCTGTTGCTGGCCATCGTTGCTGGTCGCGCGCACTTGCAGACGATAGTTGCCCGGAGAGGGAGGCGTCCACGGAGCACGCCACCTTCGCCAGGAGTACTTGCCGAGATCGTCACCCAGGATCGCATCGCCCCAGGTCTTTCCATCGTCGGTGGAAACTTCCACTTTGTGAATCCCGGAGCCGCCGTCGTTGGCCACACCTTCCAGCGTGTATCTCGCTCCGGACCGAAGCTGCTCCTGCCGAGCGGGCTTCACGAAGATCGAGCGTACCGACATGCGGGTGATGGGCACGGTGACCTTGGCGAGTTGCTGTGGCGTCTCCTCGGCGCCCGCATTGTCGGGAATACGGTAGGCGGTGTCCATCCAGAAAGTCTTGAGCGGTTGGTCGAGTACGCTGATCGACGACAACGACTTCACCCAATAAGTGCCGTACCAGCCGGGAACCACCAGTCGCAGCGGAAAGCCATTGAGCATAGGCAGCGGTGCACCATTCATTTCGTAGGCAATGATGACTTCGCCGTCACGCGCGTGATCGATCGGAAGCGACTTTTCAAAGCGCGGCATTTGCGGCAGCGGCGCTGTGTCGAGCCCGCGAAGGCCTACCTGCACGGTGCCGGGCAAAACGCCGGCGGCGTCGAGCACATCTTTCAATCGCGCACCTTTCCAGCGGGCGTTGCTCATCGCGCCATTGCCCCACTGTCCGCCGGGCACGCGCGGTTCGAACAGGCTGCGCGCATTTCCGGCGCACTGGCAAAGCGCAACCAGAGAGACGGCTTCGAACTTCTGTCGCAAGTCAGTCGGAGAGAGAGTCAGCGGTTTCTTTACATGGCCGCTGACCTCGAGCCGAAACGTGCGAGTGTCCACCGAAGTCGGTATTCCCGACAGGTGCCATCGTACGAAGAAGGCATCGTTGGGCGTCAGGTCCGTTTGGAAGTAGCGCAACGGTGTCTCCAGTTGCGGCGGCCGATCGGTGAGCAGAATCAGGTCGGTCTTCTGCGGGTAGCGCACCAATTCCGGCGCGCTCGGTGCCTCGGCTGCCCACGCGGATGACGTAAACGCAGATAGTAAGTCGCGTCCGCCCGGGAATCGTCCGGCAGCGGCATATGCGCCCAGCGCGGCGAGCAGAGTGGCAAAACGTCGTCGATCCGGAAAGCCAGGATCTGACATAGTCTCCAATACCCCACTATAAGAATGGACAAAATCGAGAATTATAGTCTCACTAATTACTAACTTGGGCAAGGGCCTGCTTTGAAGGGCCGGTGGTCACGCCTTGGCAGTACGCAGCAGGTCGCCGAGGTTGGCCACCTTCATTGCCTCCAACTTTGCCAGCAGCTTTTGCCACAACCGCGCGGTGACAAATGCATCCTCCAGCGCGTGGTGCGCCTCGTGGAAGTCGAGTTCGTAGATCTTCGCCAGCGCAGCCAGCGAGATATTCGCCATCTGCTGCTCCAAATCCTCGCGCCACGGACTGTTCTGCAAGATCCAGCGATGCGCCTTGGCCGTATCAATCGCAGGGTTGCTTAGCTCATGCTGCTGGTCGCCAAGTTCCTTGCGCAGCGCCTTCATGTCAATGTGCACGAAGTGGCCCACCACTACGCGTCCTGCGATGAACTCGCGCAACTCCGCCAGCGCCTGCTCCGGCGCGACGCCCTGCTCCACATCATTCGGCCGCAGCTTGTGGATGAGCACGCTCTCGGCCGGAACATGCACCCCCGGATTCACCACGGTGTAGAACTGCTCGGCGATGCGGATCTTCGTCCCGTCCATGGCAATCGCGCCGATGGAGATCAGCCGATTACTTTTCGTGTCCAGCGAGGTCAACTCCGTGTCCACCACCGCGTATCGCACCTCGCGCAGCGGCGTGTCCTTGGAGAAGCGGGCGTCAAGGGCGTCGGCTCTGCGGCCGAACTTGAACCAGTCCGGCATCCTATTTTCCGAGCTGCGCCCACACCGCACTGCGGAAGCGGTCGTCAATCACTCCCTGCAACCGCGCTACGGCTTGAAAGGCCTCGCGCAAAAGACCTTTCTGCAGGTTTGTCAGCTTGCGCGGGCTCAGGTAATTGCTCAGCGGCTTGCCTTCGCGCGCCTGCTGCAACTGGTTCTCCAGCCGCAGCAGCGTGAGGAACTCAAACGCCTCCTGCAACTCAATGAATACCTTCTCGTCCATGTATTCCGCGGCCTTCAGCGCGGCCAGGCGATCAACCGTGTTAGTGTGCGAGATGCCGGCGTCCACGGCGAACAGTCGCGTGGCCTCGACGATCGGCCCCGTGCCCGTATCTTTGATACTCAGCTCTTCCTTGTGCTCGCCGCTGCGGTCGAGCACGAAGCTGCGAAAGAACCCCAGCGGCGGCTTGCGTCCCACCGAGATGCACGCCAGAATCGACTTGAAGAAGCTCGCCGTCTTCAGTTGTTCAGTGATGCCCGCCCATAGCGTCTCATGCAGGCTGAAGTCTCCCGCCACCGGCCGCATGTCGAGCAGGATGAGCGCATCTTCCACCGAGTGATACGCAGCCTCGGCAATCCATTCGCGGAACATCGCCTGCCACGCCGTCAACGGCATCCGCCACC
>Ga0335070_10006006_pt1 | contig 14294 bp, 11 predicted proteins | sample Lox_Sample_13_FD_206722 | JGI IMG/M metagenome (GOLD analysis project Ga0335070, IMG submission 206722) | Soil microbial communities from Loxahatchee National Wildlife Refuge, Florida, United States - Lox_Sample_1.3 | ecosystem: Environmental > Terrestrial > Soil > Wetlands | place: USA... | reverse complement strand
TCAGCACTGCGCCCTGCAGCAGGACGTAGTCACGCGCAAAGATCGCCTTGACCATCAGCCGCCCCAGCCCCGGCCAGGAAAACACGGTCTCGGTGAGCACGGCACCGCCCATGAGCTGGCCCGCCTGAAGCCCGAGGAGGGTCAGGATGGGAATGGCCGCGTTGCGCAGGGCGTGCTTGGCGACCACGAGCAGCTCGGCGACGCCCTTGGCGCGCGCGGTACGCACGTAGTCCTCGCGCAGCACCTCCAGCACGCTCGATCGCGTCATGCGTGCGACCATGGCCAGCGAAGGCAGCGCCAGTGTCACCGCGGGCAGCACGAGGTGAGACGGCGAGCCCATGCCTCCGACGGGCAGCCACGGCAGCCACAGGGCAAAGATCACAATGAGGACGAGGCCGGTCCAGAAGACGGGCATTGAGAGGCCGAAAAGCGAGCCCACGCGGGCGATGGCGTCGAAGAGCGAGTTCGGCCAGACCGCGGAGATGACCCCCGCGACGATGCCGGCCACCGCCGAGATCAGGAGGGCGGCCACGGTCAGCTCGAGCGTGGCCGGCCACGCGTCGGCGAGCTCGTCGGTCACGGGCCGATTCTGCTGGATGGAGCGCCCGAGATCTCCGCGCGCCACCCGCCCGACATAGCCCACGTAGCGGACGAGGAGCGGCTTGTCGAGCCCGAGATAGTCGCGGAGCTTGGCCACCGCCTCGGGCGTGGCGTGTTCGCCCAGCATGAGGGCGACGGCATCCCCGGGGATGAGCTCGACCGTGAGCATCACCACGAAGATCACGCCCAGCAGGACGGGTATGGCCAGCAGCAGCCGTCGAGCGATGAAGATCAGCACGGCCGCCGCTCGGGAGCCATCACGCCACGAGCGCTACTTGTCGAGCCAGACCTTCCCGAGCCAGAGGTTGTACTCGACCGGGTGCACCGTGAACCCCTTCACGTTGGCGCGCGTGACCACGATCTCCTTGGTGTTGTACACGGGGATCCACACCATTTCCTTGGCGAGAATGTCCTGCGTCTCGCCGTAGAGCTTCTCGCGCTCGGTCTGGTTCATGCTGCGGCGCGCCTGCTCGACCAGCGTGTCCACCTTGGGGTTGGCGTAGCGCGAGGTGTTCCAGCCCGTCGGCGGCACCTGCTTGGAATGGAAGAGCGCGAAGAGCGAGTAGTCCGCATCGGCATTGGAGGTGACCCATCCCAGCGTGAACATCTGATGGTTGAAGCTGGCCGAGCGGAACTGGGTGAAGACGGTCGCCCATTCGAGGAACTGCACTTTGGCCTCGACGCCGACCTCCTTGAACATGGCCTGGATCGCCTCGGTGATCTCGCCGTCCTTGGGATATCGGCCGCGCGCGGCCAGCCACGACAGCGAGAGCCGCTGCCCGCCCTTCTGGAGCACGCCGTCGGCCCCGGGCGTCCAGCCGGCCTGGGCCAGCAGCGCCTTGGCCTTGGCGCGATCGAAGGGATAGAGGCGGTCGAGCTGCATGTCCTTGAAGCCGAAGACGCTCGGCGCCAGCACGCCGCGCGCCGGCACCGCCGAGCCCTCGAGGATATTGTCGAGGATGGCCTTGCGGTCCACGGCGTGGAGCAGCGCCGTGCGCACCCGCACATCGTCCAGGGGCGGCGTGGCTGCGTTCATGCCCGCGAAGACGACGCGGCCGCCCACCACCTCGTGGACCACGTACTTGGGGTCGCGGCTCAAGGCCGGAAGCTGGGCCGGCGCGGGCAGCAGCACCATGTCCGCGTCGCCGGTCTGGAGCGCGATCATGCGCGCGCCTTCCTCCGGCACGACCTTGAAGATGACGCGATCGAGCGGGGCCTTGTCACCCCAGTAGTCGGGATTCCGCTCGAGGATGACGTGGGTATTGGTCTTCCACTCCACGAACCTGAAGGGGCCGGTTCCCACGGGGGCGCGACTGAAGCCCTCGCCCATTTTCCCGACCGCCGTGGGTGACACGATGCCCGTGCAGTACATTGCCAGCGTGCGGAGGATGGGCCCGTAGGGCTCGCGCGTGGTCACGTCCACGGTCAGATCGTCGACAACCTCCGCGCCGCTGAGCGAGCCGGCAAGGCTGGCCCAGCGGGCGGGCGGCGTGCCCCTGAGCGCGCGGTCGAAGGTGAACTTCACCGCGGCCGCGTTGAGCGGCGTGCCGTCGTGGAACTTGACCCCGGGCCGCAGCTTGAAGCGCACCTTGGTCGGCGAGAGCACCTCGTAGCCGGTGGCGAGCGCGGGGCGAATCTGCATCTTGTCATCCATGGTCAGGAGCGGCTCGAGCATGTTGAAGTACACCCAGGCGCCGGGCGCCGTGGTCTCGAGCTGCGGATCGAGCGAGACGGGATCGGTGGGCCGCACGATGGTGAGCGTGCCTCCCCGCTTCTGCGCTTCCGCGGGCGTGATCGAGCCGACGAGGAACGCGGTCGCCAACGCGGCCGCGAGCACGGAGCACAGCCCGCTGCGATCTCGGGTCATGGACGATTCTCCTTTGGGGTCACGATTTCACCAGCGCCACGGGTGGATCGAAGGCCCGTCCCGGTGGGGCCTGCGTTTGCGTCAGCACCGGCGACGGTGACCACGATCGCGCCCTTCAAGTACCACAGCCCCCCGCGACCGTCAACGCCAGAGGCGCCTTGTCGCGAGGTCCGCGCCCTCTCGCAGCGCGGAGAGCTTCGCCCACACGACGCTCTCCGCGACATTCTCCGATCCCGCGAACGTCCCGAACCCGCAGTCCGTTGAGGCGACGACGCGCGTCCGGTCGCCGATCGCCTCGACCGCCTGGCAGATCCGATCGGCCACCACCTCGGGATGCTCGACGTAGTTGGTGGTGCTGTCGATCACGCCGGGCAGCAGCAGCATGGACGCGGGCGGCGGCTGCCGCTTCAGCACCTTGTACTCATGCTGGTGCCGGGGGTTCGCGAGCGGCAGCGACAGCGCGCCCACCCGGGCCCGGTAGAGGCGCGGCAGCAGCGGCTCGAGCGGCACGTCGTGAGTGTGGGGGCCATCGTAGTTGCCCCAGCACACGTGCAAGCGGATGCGCTCGGCCGGAATGCCCTCCGTGGCCCGGTTGATCGCGTCGACATGCAGGTCGACCATGGCGAGAAAACGCTCGAGCGGCTCGTCCTGAAAGAAGCGGGAGCGCTCCATCGCGAGGTCGGGGCAATCGATCTGGAGCAGGAGCCCGCGGGAGTGGATCAGGGCGTACTCCTTGCGCATCTCCCGGGCCAGCGCGGCGATATAGGCCTCGTGCGAACGGTAGTGCGCGGAGAGGAGGATGGTCGCGATGACCCCGGGCGACGCCGCGGTCATGAAGCGCTCGGCGAAGGTGGGCGTTCGTCCCTCGGTGGCGGCGAGGAAGAGATCGCACTCGCGGGCGGCGGCGCTGAGGTCGGCGTACTCGATCTCCCCGACGCACTGAGGGGCGTCGGCGATGCGCGCCGCTCCGCGCCGGCGCAAGGCCAGCATCGCCTCGAAGTCCGGATGCTCGAGGAGATCGCGCGCGAGCCGCCGCTTGCTCTCGCCTCCGAACCCGCGCATGCGTCCCGCGACGTAGGTCGAGAAGCCCGGACGCGGCATCTCCCCGTCATTGCCGATGTCGATGCCTGCCTCGAGCTGCCGGGCCACGACGTGACGGATGGCCGTTTCAGTCTCGCGCTCGAGTGCCGCGGTATCGACGCCTCCGCCCCGATCCTGGCGGACGAGAAGATCGCGCAGGGCGGCCGGCCGCGGCAGACTGCCGACGTGAGTCACGAGCATGCGGCTCTCGCTTTTGATCAATGGCCCATCTCCTATGCGGTCTCGGGGAATGAGTCGAACTGGCGCTCATTCGTGGCACCCATCCATTCGTGGCGCCCATCATAGTGCAGCAGCTTCGTCGTCGCGAGATGATCATCGGACGACCCCGCTCTTACATTCCGACTCACCGGAATGTAATTTCTACACGCCGGTCGAGATTCGCTCGAGACCGCTTCCCCGCGCCGCCGAATTCTCCGGGGCCAAGTGCCGAGAACAATGGCGCCCTTCGTTCCGCGCTGCAGGTGGCATATGCCATGCAGCCTGAAGCGTCAGGAGGTGACGGCGATGAGACTCCTCCAGAGATTGATTCGCTCCTGTCTCGCCGGATTGTTCCTGCTGGTCGCAGTGGTGGAGGTCGCCTGGACGCAGGCAACCTCTCCCGCTCCCGATAGCGACCCCGGTTACGGGCTCTTGGCGCTCGTGTTCGTGATCGCCCTGCTGGTCATGGTGGGAGCCGTCGTGAAGCTGTACGACATGAAGCGCGGCGGCCCTCCAGCAGCGCGAAGGCAATCCCTCCCCGCCGCGTCTGACGTGATACGTTCGACGCCGGATCCATGAGCCCGAGCGAAGAGCGCACGAAGGTCGAGCGGTGGCTGGAGATGGTCGAGCGCCTGCGGTATGCGCCGGAATGGGCCGAGGAGGGGCCGGTGCCTGTCGAGATCACGCAGACGCATATATCAGCCGTGCTGCTCGGCCGCGAGCGGGTGCTGAAGCTGAAGAAACCCGTGAATTTCGGCTTTCTCGACTACACGACGCTCGACCAGCGCCGCGCGGCCTGCGAGGCGGAAGTGCGGCTCAACCGGCGGCTCTGCGACCAGACCTATCTGGGCGTCCAGCCTATCGCGCTGGTGGACGGGCAGCCGCGGCTCTCGGACCGCGGCCCCGCCATCGACTATGGCGTGCTCATGAAGCGGTTGCCCGCCGAGTGCATGCTCGACGAGATGGTGCGACGCCAGACCGTGACGGAGGCGATCATCGATCGCGTCGCCCGGCGGCTGGAAGCGTTTCATCGGACCGCCGAGCGAGGTCCGGCGATCGACGCGTGGGGAACGTGGGACCAGATCCGTCGCAACTGGGACGAGAACTTCGTCCAGACGGGTCCGTACGTGGGCCGCAGCATCGACGCCTCGACGTACGCGCATCTCCAGCGCTGGATCGAGCGGCGGCTCGCGCAGGATCGCGCCGTGTTCGATGGCCGCGTCCGCGACGGGCGAGTCGTCGACGGGCACGGGGACGTCCGCGGGGAGAGTGTGTGCGTCACGAACGGGATCTGCTTCTTCGACTGCATCGAGTTCAACGATCGCTTCCGCTGTTGCGACGTGGCCAGCGAGGTGGCCTTTCTCGCCATGGACCTGGATTCTCTGGGACGACCAGATCTCGGCTACTACTTCACCGAGCGATACCAGACGCATGCCGCCGATCCTGGCCTCTTTCGTCTGCTTCCCTTCTATCGCTGCTATCGCGCCTACGTGCGCGGCAAGGTCCTCAGCTTTCGGCTGGATGAGCCGGAATTCAGCGAGACCGAGAAGCAGCGGGCCGCCGAGCGCGCCGCCGTCTATTTCGACCTGGCGCGCCGGTACGCCACGCCCCTCCGTGCGCCCATCGTGGTGGTCGTGATGGGGCTGGCGGCAACCGGCAAGACCTCGACGGCGCGGGCCATCGCCGGAGAGCTGGGTCTCCGCCTGATCTCGACCGATGCCGTGCGTCAGGAGCTGTTCGGGATCGAGAAAGGCGCGGCTGAGTACGGACAGGGCGCCTACCGTCCCGAGGCGACACGGCGGACCTATCACACGCTGCTGGAGAGAGGCCGCATCCACCTGGCCGAAGACGGCGGGGTCGTGCTCGATGGCACCTTTCTTCGCGACGACGACCGCGTCCGGCTGCGGCAGATGGCGTCGTCGGCCGGCGCCGCCGTGCGATGGATCGAGTGTGAGCTGCCGGCCGAACTCGTACGGGAGCGCATAGAGCGCCGGCGACAGCGGCACGATGGTCTCTCGGACGCCACGTGGGACACGTACCTGCATCAGCGCGAGGAACGCGGTACACATCAGGAGCAGCCAGGAGACGGCCACCTGGTCGTGCACACGACGCAGAGCCTGCAGGAGACGGCTCGACGCGCGACGGATTGGCTTCGCGAATCGTAGTTATTCCCCGCATCGGCTCGCCCTATCCTCTCCCGCCTTACCTTCCAACTCCCCGGCAGTAGTTTCTACCTCCCGTTCGGAAGATCCAGAGACACATTCTTTCCCGGTGCCCGACAACTCTCTCGGCCCAAGTGTCGGGAACATTGACTCCAAGCTTCCCGGGCCGGCAGTGGCACATGCAATGCAGCCCGTGCAGGCGGGAGGTATCGGCCGTGAGACCATTCCAGAACGTGATTCGCTTCGGTCTGGCCGGATTGTTCGTGCTGTTGGCAGCAGCCGAAGTTGCCTGGACGCAGGCACCCTTTCCCGTACCACCGCCAGAGAACAACTCCGGTTACGGGCTCTTCGCCGCCGTGCTCGTGGTCGCAATGCTGGCCCTGGCGGGAATCGGCGCGAAGCTGTGCGAGGTGAGGCAGAAGCGCGAGGAGGAGAACCGGGCCGTGGAACTGGCGGTGACGCTGCAGGGACGGCTCTCCGATGCGCTGCTGACCGAGCCGTCGATCGCACGCCTTCCAATCATGCCCACCGTCCGCGTCTCTCCTGGACCGGATCCACAGGCGGTGATCCTGCTCACGGGCATGGTGCCGGCGCCGAGGTTCCGCGAGGCCGCCTTGCGGCTGGTGAGTCGCGTGGCGGCGTCCCTGGCAAACACGTACCGGATCGAAAACCGGCTCGTCGTGTACCGGCAGATGTCGAGACGCACCGCCTGACCGACTCGCACCTCAAGCGCTGAGCGCGGCCGGCGAGCCCGCACAGATCTCCAGGACAGGGAACCGCGCGGATCCGACGCATCTCCCGCCGTGACATTGCCCTTGCCCACGGGGCAAAGTCCGTCTATCGTTCCGTCCGGAAAGACCAACTGGCCCACGCCGCGCGAGAGAGGGCTGGCAGACCCAATACCTGGGAGGCTCTATGGCATCCGGTACGACAGCGAAGCTCCTGCACGTGGACCTGACGACCCGCGAGACCCGCACCGAAGTGGTGCCCGAGACAACCGTGCGCAAGTACCTGGGCGGTGGGGCGCTGGCGAGCTATATCCTCCTCCGGGATCTCCCCGCCGGCGTGGACCCGCTCGGACCGGACAATGTCCTGGTCTTCACCACGAGCGTGATCAACGGTCTGTCGATGTCCGGGACGAACCGCTACACCGCGGCGGCCAAGTCACCGCTCACCGGCGGGTACGGCGAGTCGGAGGCGGGAGGCTGGTGGGGGCCGGAGCTTCGGGCGGCGGGCTGGGACGGCGTGGTCATCCGCGGCAAGGCGTCCTCCCCCGTGTACCTCTGGATCAAGGACGATGTCGTGGAGTTCCGCGACGCGGCCCCGTATTGGGGACAGCTCTCGGGCGAGGTCCAGGACGGGATCGAGGCGGAGCTGGGCGACAAGCGCGTGCGCGTGCTCCAGTGCGGCATCTCCGGCGAGCGCGGCGTCCGGTTCGCGGCCATCGTGAACCAGCTCAAGCACTTCCACGGCCGCAGCGGCCTGGGTGCCGTCATGGGGTCCAAGAACCTCAAGGCCATCGTGGTGCGCGGCTCCAAGCCGCCCGCCGCCAACGACAAGGCGACGGCCAAGGGCCAGCTGGTCTGGTTCAAGGATCACTACGACCGCGCCTCCGACCGCTTCCACCAGGTCGGCTCGTCGGGCGGCGTGCTGGCGCTCGAGGCCAGCGGCATCCTGCCCACGCGCAACTTCCGCGACGGCTCCTTCGAGGGCGCCAAGGCCATCAGCGGGCAGACCATGCGCGACACCATCCTGGTCAACCGCGGGACGTGCTACGCATGCGCGGTCGCGTGCAAGCGCGAGGTCGAGGTCACGGAGCTGGGCGTGACGCCGAAATACGGCGGGCCCGAGTACGAGACCCTCGCCGCCGCGGGCTCCCTCTGCGGCGTGGACGACCTCAAAAAGCTCGCCCTGGCCAACCAGCTCTTCGCGCAGTATGTCCTCGACTCGATCTCGACGGGCGCCGCCATCGCCTTCGCCATGGAGTGCTACGAGCACGGCATCATCACCAAGGAGATGACGGGCGGGATCGAGCTGACCTGGGGCAATGCCGACGCGGTGATCCAGCTCACGCACCTGATCGGCAAGCGCGAAGGCATCGGGAGGCTCCTCGGCGAGGGCGTCAAGCGCGCGGCGGCGCAGCTCGGCAAGGGCGCGGACCGCTTCGCGCTGCACGTCAAGGGTCAGGAGCTGCCCATGCACGACCCACGGGGCAAGAAGGGGCTGTCGCTCGCCTATGCGCTGTCTCCAACGGGTGCGGACCACATGGAAGCACCCCACGATCCACTCTACGCGGGCTTCCATCCTCAGGGCCATCCGCTGGGGGCACTGGGCCTCATCGAGCCGCTCGAGCCGCTCACCCTCGACAGCAAGAAGGTCCGCGCTTTCTTCGAGACGCAGAAAGTCTGGAGCGCCTACAACTCCGTGGGCATGTGCGACTTCGTCGGGGCGCCGCTCAATGCGCTGGGGCTCCAGCCCATGATGGATTACATCAATGCGGTCACCGGCTGGAACATGAGCCTCTACGAGCTCATGAAGGTGGGCGAGCGCAACAACACGCTGGCGCGCGTCTTCAACAACCGCGAGGGCTTCACGCCGGAGGACGATATCCTGCCGCAGCGTCTGCACGAAGGCATCGGCAACGGCGTCCTCAAGGGCTCCAAGATCGACCCCGACGAGTTCTTCGCGGCGCGGCGAACCTACTACGAGATGGCGGGGTGGGACCCGAGCACGGGGCGGCCCACCGCGGCCAAGCTGGCAGAGCTCGGCGTGGAGGAGGCGGCGGCAGGGCAGAAGTAGCGGAGGGCCTCGTGGCCAGCACGACCTGCTGCCTGGTTCGCGCCGACACGTATCGCGACTCGGTCGAGCTGATGCGGGTGGCCGCCCTCGTGGAGCGGCTGGCCAGCGTGAGCCGGGCGGCACTCATGATGGCCACGCCGGCCAACCGCGAGCTGCTCTCCGGCGCGGGTCTCCTCGACGCCACGGGGGCGGCGGCCGGGCCGAATGATTTGGTGGTAGCGGTGGCCGCCGCGGATCGCGCAGCGGGCGAGCGGGCGCTCGCGGAAGCCTCACGGCTGCTCGATGAGCAGACCGCCGTGTCCGCTCCCGCGGGCGAGAAGCCGCCGCCGCGTACCATTGCCGCCGCGACCGTCGAGCTGACGCACGCCAATCTCGCCATCATCTCGACCCCGGGCGCATACGCCACCGCCGAAGCGCTCAAGGCGCTCAAGCACGGCCTCCATGTCTTCATCTTCAGCGACAACGTTCCGGTCGCGGACGAGGTCGAGCTGAAGGGGCTCGCCGCGAAGAAGAAGCTGCTCGTCATGGGGCCCGACTGCGGCACCGCCATCCTCGACGGCGTGCCGCTCGGCTTCGCCAATGCCGTGCGCCGCGGGCGCATCGGTCTGGTCGGTGCCTCGGGCACCGGATTGCAGCAGGTGTCCTGCCTGGTTCACCGGCTCGGCGAAGGGCTCTCGCAGGTGATCGGCGTGGGCGGCCACGATCTCGACGAGCGCGTGGGCGGCATCATGATGCAGGCGGGCATCGAGCGGCTGGCGGCGGACCCCGGCACCGATGTCACCGTCCTCGTCTCCAAGCCCCCTGCCCCGGCCGTGGCCCGGCGCATCCTGGACGTCGCGCGCACATCGGGCAAGCGCATCGTCGTCAACTTCCTCGGTGGCGATGCCGGCGCGATTCGTCAGAGCGGCGCCGTGGCCTCGGCCACGCTCGAGGACGCCGCGCGGGACGCGGTGGCCCTCGCGCGTGGCAAGCGCCCCGGCAAGGCGTCCGCGCCGGCCAGGCTCGCCGCAGGAGCGCGGGCGAAGGCGCCCCGCTTCCGGAGGGATCAGCAGCTGGTCCACGGCCTCTATAGCGGAGGAACTCTCTGCCAGGAGGCCGCGATCATCCTGAATGACGAGGGCGTGAAGCACGCCGTCGTCGACCTGGGCGACGACGAGTTCACCGTCGGCCGCCCGCATCCCATGATCGACTTCCGGCTCCGCAACGACCGCATCGTCGCGGCGGCGAAGGATCCCGCGACGGCCGTCATCCTCCTCGACGTCGTCCTGGGCTATGGCGCGCATCCGGATCCCGCCGGTGCGCTCGGCCCGGCCCTCGCCGCCGCCTCGAAGGTGGCGGCCAAGAGCAGGCGCGGGCTCGCCATCGTCGCCTCCGTCTGCGGCACTGAGACCGACCCGCAGAATGTCACGAAACAGGAGAAGGCTCTGGCGAAGGCCGGCGTCCTCCTCGCACCGAGCAATGCGCAGGCCGCGCGCCTCGCCGCCGCTCTCGCCGGTGCGGGCTCCGGCACGCGGCAGAAGGGCTGAGCCATGGCGGCGCTCAAGGTCAGGCGCGCAGCCGAGCCGGCTCGGCTCTTTCCGGGCGGCATACGAGCGCTCAATGTCGGCGTCTCCGAGTTCGCGCTCTCCGCGCGCGCCCACGGCGCCAGCGTGCTGGAGCTGGACTGGCGACCGCCGGCCGGCGGCGACCGTGAGCTCGGCCTGCTGCTCGCCCGTCTCGAGGACGATCCGGACGATCCGACCGGCTCTCAGGTCGCGGCGGCGAACGCGCAGGCCATCGAGCGCATTCTGGCGGCGCGCCCCATGCTCGTCGGCATGGGGCGCGCCGCGGACACGCTGCCGGGGCTGGGCCCGCGCCATATCCTCCACGCGGGCCCGCCCATCGCGTGGGCGCGCATGTGCGGCCCCATGCGGGGAGCCGTCATCGGCGCCATTCTCTATGAAGGCTGGGCCCATACGCCCGAGGACGCGCAGCGCCTGGCCGACGACGGCGCGATCATCTTCGCGCCGTGTCATCACTTCGGCGCCGTCGGGCCCATGGCCGGCATCATCTCGCCGTCCATGCCCGTCTTCATCGTTGACAACGAGGCGGGCGGCACTCGCGCCTTCGCGATTCTCAACGAGGGAATGGGCAAGGTCCTGCGCTTCGGCGCCTACGGCCGGGAAGTTCTCGACCGTCTGCGCTGGATGAACGAGACCCTCGCCCCCGCGCTCGGCGAGGCACTCCGCGCGCGTGGGCCGGTGGACCTCAAGAACTTGACCGCGCAAGCGCTCCAGATGGGCGACGAGTGCCACAACCGGAACGTCGCGGCGACGTCGCTCTTCGCCCGGCTCATCGCGCCCGCGCTCGTGCGAACCTCGTCGCAAGAGGTCGCCGCCAAGGTGCTCGAATTCCTCGAGGCCAACAATCACTTCTACCTCAACCTCTCCATGGCCGCCTCGAAGGCCACGATGGACGCGGCCCACGGCATCGCCGGCTCGACCGTCATTACGGCGATGGCCCGCAACGGGGTCGAGGTGGGTGTCCGCATGAGCGGCACGGGTGATGCGTGGTCGACCGCGCCCGCTCTGGTGCCCGACGGGCTCTACTTCCCCGGCTATGGCCCCGCCGACGCCAATCCCGACCTGGGCGACAGCGCCATCACGGAGACCGCCGGCCTCGGCGGCCTCGCCATGGCCGCCGCCCCTGCCATCGTGCGCTTCATCGGCGGCGCGGCCGAGGAGGCCATGGCCACCACGAAGCTCATGTACACGATCACGCTGGCGCGGAACAACGACTACGGCATTCCGGCGCTGGGCTTCGCCGGCACCCCCACCGGCATCGACGCACGGCGCGTGGTGGACAGCGGCGTTCCGCCGATATTCAACACGGGCATCGCCCATCGCGACGCGGGCGTCGGCCAGGTGGGCGCGGGCATCGCGAAGGCGCCGCTGGCCTGCTTCTCCGGCGCTCTCCGCGAGCTCGGCCGGCGGCTGAAAGTTTCCGCGTGACGCCGCGCGATCACACCGCCGTCATCGCGGTGGGCGGCAATGCGCTGATCCGCGATGGGCAGCAGGGCACCATCGCCGAGCAATTCGTCAATGCGCGCGCCACCGCCGTGCACGTGGGCGCGCTGGTGGCCGAGGGCTGGCGCATCGTCGTCACGCATGGCAATGGACCGCAGGTGGGCTTCATCCTCCGCCGCTCCGAGATGGTGACCGAGGCGGAGTTCACGCCGCGTCTCACGCTCGACATGTGCGTCGCGGACTCCGAAGGCGGCATCGGCTACATCATCGGCAACTCCCTCGTGAGCGAGCTGGGGCGGCGGGGCATGGCAGATCGCGTCGCCTGCCTGCTGACTCAGACGGTGGTGGATCCGAAGGACCCCGCCTTCGAGCACCCGTCGAAGCCCATCGGCCGCGGCTACTCAGAAGAAGAGGCCGCGCTGCACCGCACGCGCGACCGCTGGGCCATGGTCGAGGATGCCGGGCGCGGCTATCGCCGTCTCGTGCCCTCGCCGCGCCCCGTGCGCATCGTCGAAGCCGGCGCCATCGACGCGCTCCTGCAGGCAGGCTTCGTCGTCATCGCGTGTGGCGGCGGCGGCATTCCCGTCGTCGAAGAGGGGCCGGGTGTCTACCGCGGCATCGAGGCCGTGGTGGACAAGGACTTCGCCTCGGGCTTTCTCGCCGCGCATCTGGGAGCGGCCGTCTTCATGGTCTCGACCGGCGTCGAGAAAGTCGCGATCCGCTTCCGCCAGCCCGATCAGCGTTTCCTCGATCGCATGACGCCGTCCGAGGCGCGGGGCTACCTCGAAGCGGGCGAGTTCCCGGAAGGCAGCATGGGGCCCAAGGTCCGGGCCGCCATGGACTTCATCGAGCGCGGAGGCCGGCGCGCCATCATCACCTCGCCCGACCACATCGAGGACGCTTTCGCAGGGCGCACGGGCACGCACATGGTTGCCGGCTGAGCATGGCGATCAGCCTGGCCGTCAACGGGACGCTGATGCGGGGGCTCGAGCTCAACGCCAACATGACCGGCGCCGGTGCGACCTTCGTGCGCGAGGCGACGACGGCGCCGGCCTACCGGCTCTGGTCCATCAATGATCGGCATCCCGCGATGATTCGCGTTGCGTCCGGCGGTGTCCCGGTGGCGGTCGAGGTGTGGGCGGTGCCCCCGGAAGGCCTCGCGAAGATTCTGCTCCAGGAGCCGCCGGGGCTCTGCATCGGCAAGGTCAGGCTCGCCGACGGCGAAGAGGTTCTGGGCGTCCTGGGAGAGCCGCTGCTCTGCGAGGGGCAGCGCGAGATCACGCAGCACGGCGGGTGGCGGGCCTACGTCGCCTCAAGGAAGGGCACGAAGGAGGCCTCGGCATGAAGCGCTTCCGAATACAGGGCTGGGTCGCTGCGTCGATCGTGGTCGTCACGCTCCTGGTCGGTCTCAGCGGGTGCGTCAGGTACTACTGGTCCAAGCCGGCGGCAACACCCGAGGACTTCAACCGCGACAGCACGCAGTGCATCAGCGAAAGCAGCCCGACGACGCCCACGCTCAAGACCGGCGTCTTCATCGAGCAGATGTACCGCTCGTGCCTCAGCGCCAAGGGCTGGGTCCGCGACAAGCAGTACGACCCGCCGCCGCCCGGCTGGTACCGCGGCGTCGAGTAGCGCGGAGCCTTCACCTCGGCCAGAGCAGCCGCGGATCGGGGATCCCCTCCCGGATGCGCAGGGAGAAAAACGGGTCCTGATCGGCAGCCTTCGCGCGGGCGTTGATACGGCTCCGGGCCCTCAGCTCCAGGAAGGACATCCGGGTGTCCACGTTGCCCCGCTCGTACAGGAGCTCGTCGCCGTAGCCATTGGCGATGAGCCGCCAGTCGAAGGGCGGGGCGCCCGGATTGATGTGCTTGACGTGGCGGCGGATGCTCGTGGTGCAATTGTCGGTGAGCGCATTGTAGAACTGCGGGTGATCAACCAGCTCGTTCATGCTCCGGACATAGTCGAGCAGCAGCGCGCGCACCTGCGGGATCGGCGTCTTGAGACGGTAGAGGTAGACCTCCTCGCCGCGGTAGTTGGTGCGCAGGCGGACCACGTCGCGCTCGTCGGCCACCACGTAGACGATCTCGTACTGCTTGAAGAAGCCCTCGATGGCCGAGTACTCCTGCCCCACCTTCTTGCGCGTCTCGATCGAGATGGCCAGCGGCCGGCTGCCGTCGAACTGCCAGCTCATGATGGTGTGCGCGATCATCGGCGAGCCCCAGTAGATCATGAAGAGATCGAGCCCGCGGAGCTTCGAGAGATCGTAGGTGCGGTCCTCGTAGCGCACCGTGTAGTCCGTCTCGGAGCGATACTCCACGTTGCGGACATTGTGGACGACCAGCGTCTCGCCCTGGATCTCCGCCGACGGAAGCTGCGCCACATCGGGCTGCCAGTCACCCTCATTGCTCGGGACAATCGTGCTCCACCAGAACACGATGGCCACGAGCGCCACCGCCCAGATGCCGAGCGCAAGGCGGAAAGGGCGCAGCCATACGAGCAGCGCGATCGTGCCGAGCAGGTACACCGCCGCGAGGGCAATCTGCACGAAGTCGGGACCCGGGG
>Ga0335070_10006005_pt1 | contig 14294 bp, 10 predicted proteins | sample Lox_Sample_13_FD_206722 | JGI IMG/M metagenome (GOLD analysis project Ga0335070, IMG submission 206722) | Soil microbial communities from Loxahatchee National Wildlife Refuge, Florida, United States - Lox_Sample_1.3 | ecosystem: Environmental > Terrestrial > Soil > Wetlands | place: USA... | reverse complement strand
GTGGGATGCCGATCGTGATCTACCGTGGGCGATCAGGGCAGCCATGGAAGGCAAGTGGTTTGTCAGCCACCGACTTTCAAATTACGACTTGTCGGATCCGATATAGCTTCTGGCTGGGCGGAGAACTCAGTCACTAAAGGCGACGGGCACTCCGGCAGTACACAATCGATGCTGTCGCAATCGAAGCGCCCGTCCGAGCAACCGACGGCCGTCCGCCCGCCACCCCATATGACTGGGCACAACTCGGGGACGGTTCGTGCCAATGCCGCGTCCGCCATGGTTCGAATCCGGCGTATCAGACAATTCGGCCCGCGTCGCTGCTCCTCACTCACTTCGCTGAATGGAGCCTCTCGTTGGCAGCCAAACCCCGATTCACCAGAACTGTGACTTCCACGCGGCGATTTTCCGCTCTTCCCTGCGGAGTCAGATTTGAGGACACTGGACGGGCTTCGCCCATCGCCCCCGGAGTCAACATATTGGTTAAGGGTATATTCCCCGCTTCCTGCAGATAAGCCATGACGGACTGGGCTCGGCGCATGCTGAGGTCTTGGTTGAAGGGCGCCGCCCCGGAGGAATCCGTGTGGCCCTTGACCTGGACAACGTAGCCCTGGAGGCCGTGCGCCTCACGAGCGAGCCGGCGCAGATTGTCCTGAGCGAGAACGGACAGAGTACTGCTGCCTGGCGGGAAGTATACGGACGTTGTGTACTCGACGGCGTAGTGGTTCAGGTCAAAGAAGCGCTGGTCTAAGCTTGCGATCTGTTGCTGGTTCGATCGGATACTCTCACGATTGGCTGTGATCTGTTGCTGGTTCGATGCCTGATTGACCGCGATTTGCTGGGTGTTAGCCCCGACTTGATTCTGTAGGGTTGTCACCCCGGACTGGATTGCGTATGCGGTCCTAAGATCGTCCCCGGAAAACCTAACAGACTCAGCGATAACCTGGCTCCGCGTGTCACCGATCCCTTTCACCTTGATCCTGAGACCGGGCAACAGCGCAGAAACCGGCCTCTGCGTCTTTCTGATCTTAAGCAGCCCTCTTGGCTCTTGCACCTTTGTATAAGAGGTCAGGAAAACAGCGACGTCCCCTTTCTCGATCGTGTGTAAGGCTATCAACTGCCCTTGTCGGGAAGCAATCCATCCTTCGATCTCTACTTTCTGGCCCGCTGTGATCCCGAAGGCGAGTCCTGCGAGACAGCATAGGAGAAACACCAAACAGACTGTCACCTCTGCCTTTCTGTGCATAGAACCTCCCTTCGCACAAGCCTCAAAACCCGGACATCTCCGCGCCGAGGTCGTGCGATTCAAAGATTGGCCAGAGTAAGCGAGCAGTGGCTTCCAGTGTATCCTTCACCGAAGAGAACGGAACTGTCAGACTTGATAGGCAGGTTGTGCAAAACAAGAATTTGCTCGTAAACCGTAGCTGGCCACAGCGGAGCAGGCATCGCTGCGTTGGATCCGCCTCATCGACTAAGAGAAGCAATGGTTATTCCCGTCATGCAACAGGCTGGCAGACTGCCTCGGTCCGGGGTCTCGGTGAGGCGGATTCATAGTCCGCAGCGGTATCCACAGGAACGCGCTTGATGACCACGGCCGTCAGGTCGTCTCGTTGCTTGCTTCCATTTGAGAAAGCCAGAACCGCGTTGTAAAGCTCGGCAATGATCTCCTCCGGAGTGAGGTGACTCACGCTCCGGATGGTCTCAGAGGCTCGTACCGTCCCGAATTCCTCGCCGGTGGTGTTCGCCCATTCGAAAAAGCCGTCCGTGATCAGAAGGAGTAGATCGCCCGGCTGGAGGTCGACCACTCTCGGGGCATCAACCTCCAGATTGCGCATGAGCCCCAAGGGGATCGATTGCGGCATGATCTCCTCAAACCGATCTGTCCGCGAGGAATACGCGAACAGCGGTCCGTGCCCTGCCGACAAGAGCTGCACCTGATCATTGCCGGCTTCGCAGATGACCGCCACAAAGGTCGCAAAACTTCCGTGTGTCATGTCTTCTTCGAATGACTCGTTAATTCGCTGCAGAGTCGTTCTAAGGCTATCCTGGACGTTGAAGCTGGCCCGTGAATACGCGCGGCAGATGGAAGCTAGTATGGCCGGCCCGATGCCGTGTCCAGTCACGTCTGCCAGGGTGACCACCAGCCTTCCATCCGGGAGTTGCTTCCAGTCGAAGAAATCGCCACCGGTGGCGTCGGCCGAGAGATTCCACCCGGCGATCTCAAATCCGGCAAGGCGGGGGCGGACCCGGGGAAGCAGAGATTGTTGAATTGAGCGGGCTATGTCCAGGTCGTGTTGCACCTGCTGGAGCTGCTGACGAGTCTCTGCCTCCTGCAGGGCTGCCTGCACATATTTCCGAACTTCGCGGGCGACGGCTCCGGCGATAAACCCGCTCGCCAGAATAATGACCCCGTAAACAATCACCGCGCTTTGCGTCACCGAAGAGCGCGAGGCCCCTTCGAGGCTGATCCTCCATCCACGGTAGTACGCGGCAGCGAAATAGCCGACCGTCGCCACAACTCCGGCAAGGCGGCAGATCCGTGGACTTAACCGCAAGGTAGAAAGGATTATGAAGGGGAAAAATGTCACGACAAATGGAGATGCCAATGGGGCCCAGGCATTTGGCAGGCGCGGCCCGATGAGGAATGCCAGGGCGAGTGCCGGCATTGACATCTCCAGAACAATGTTGAACGTCCACACCATGGCTGGAAGATCCCGCTGCGCAGCCAAAGCCCGGCGAACGGTGAGCAGGACCAGGAGCTCATAAATCCCGAACCCGGGGAAAGCCAGTAATCCCCAGCGAGGCACAAGTGATCCAAGCAAGAAGATCCGTACTGCATAAACCACTTCGAAGAAGACAACAAATCCAAGGATGCATAGGATTCGGAGCCTCTCGCTCTTCAGGAGTGTCTGTTGGAGGGCGGCGAAATGTAATTGTGTTGCGTTCACGTGGGCAGGAGCCAGACTAGGAGAACCTCAGAGGGCAGCGAAACTGTCACAAGTAGCAGACATTCTTCTAATGGATTCGACACCTTCCTAGTGTAAGGTTATCAATTGCCCTTGTCGGGAAGTGATGGCAAGATTGGCCACAGTAAGCAAGCAGTGGCTTTCAGTGTATCCACTTTCTCGCCGGCTGTGATCCCGAAAGCGAGTCTTGGACACTCGCCATCCCGGAGGATTGGCACATCGTCATCTCCGCGGGGGCCCTGATCCATGACGGCTGTCTCCGCCGTCGCGGTGCCAGCAGTTATCGGGTGTCCTATCCCCAGTTCGCCGTATCTATACTGCTCCGCTATCCACTCGCTCCTGCACTCCAATTACATTCGTCTGATGTGAAATCCAGAGCCACTGGTATTAGTTACAGTTCCCACACCGGACGTGTCTGATAGGTTCGACGCAGTCGAAGCGGGGTAACCATTTCTGGTGGTCGCGCAGGAGCCTGCATCGACACAAATGACAAACAGACGATAAGAGGAGGTAAGCAATGCGTAGACAAATGGGGGTAGCAGCTACTGTCGCGGCAGTGTGTCTTCTTGCCTTGGGATCGGCATTTGGTGCCACAAACGGGGAGAAAATCAAATCCAAAGGCGTGATCACCAACCGCACCGGAGACACATTGACAGTGAAGACTGCGGATGGACCTTACACCGTGGTTCTCAGTAGCGAGACAAAAGTGCAACAGCCGATGGGTCTTGGCGTACGCAAGAAGCAGGTGTCCCCTGACGTCCTGATTCCGGGACTCAGATTGTCGTTCGAGGGAATGGGCGATGACCAGAGCCGCGTCCTGGCGAAAACCATCACCTTTGACAGCGATGATCTGGCTCTGGCCGAAGTGATTCAGGCCGGTTTGAACCCAACGGCTCAGCAGCAAGCAGCAAATATGCAGCGGTATGCAGCCGATAAGGCGGCTACCGATGCGGCCATCGCAGCTGCCAACCGGGAAATCGAAACAAACAAGCAGAGGATCGCCGCTAACGAACAGGGCATCCAGGAAGTGGCGCAGTCAACTGCTAAGCGTTTCTCCGAATTAACTGAGTGGGTCTCCAAGGCCGAGGTTACGGTGCACTTTAATACCGGCGAGTCCGTTATTTCCGACGAACACAAAAAGGAAATCGCAGCTCTGGCCGAAGACGCGCTCAAGTACAAGGGGTATGTGATTGAAGTGAAGGGATATGCTGACTCGATCGGCAGACTTGCGGCCAACCAACAGCTCAGCAAGGAGCGCGCCGAGGCGGTGGTCGCCTATTTGCTCCAGGATTGTCACGTTCCAGTCAAGAATATCGTTGCGCCTGGTGCGATGAGTGAAACACACCCTGTAGCCTCGAACGAGTCTCCGTCCGGAAGAGCCGAAAACCGGAGAGCGGAACTTCGGTTGCTCGTAAACAGGGGTGTCGCTGGCTTAGGTGGGAACTAGGAGTGTTTGTTCGCAAAAGGGGCGACCTTAGCTGCTCGCTGCGACGCAGTTGTCGGGTCGCCTCTGTCTCCCTCCATGCATAGTTGAAGGTTGAGGGACGGTTCTCGACCCGACTTTTGATAGTCGGGTTGGACAACTGTCTTCAGTGAAGGAGGACCGCCTTGAAGCGAAACCAGGGCCACGTATTTCTTTTTTGTGACCTCGCATTTTTGACAGCTTACAGCCGAGCCGACACTGGCGAAGATCGTAAAGGTTTAGTAAACAAACTTTTCAGGGTAGCGAGGTTCTGTCTTCTTGAGGTTCCCGCTGCGCTAATGGGGGTTGTTGGTCTCAAACGCTGCCCAATTGACGAACAGGTCGTTCTTGCAGTCCGCATGCTGGCGATTCGTTTCAGCTGCGAGACTGGGCTGCTTTACAAAGGTGGCTGGCCATGAAGAAAAAACACGAGAAGTACGAGCGTCTACTCGACCGGTGCAAGTTGCTACCGCCGACTCCGACCGCGGTTGCACATCCCTGCGACAAGAGTTCGATCCAGGGAGCAGTCGAGGCCGCGGAATTGGGGCTGCTCACGCCGATTCTGGTCGGGCCGCGCGGGAAAATCGAAGCCGTTGCAAAGCAATCCGGCATAGACATTTCATCTTACGAAATCATCGACGCGCCCCACAGTCAGGCCGCCGCGGAGGCGGCGGTACGGCTAGTCCGCGAAGGCAAGGGCGAGATGCTGATGAAAGGCAGCCTGCACACCGATGAATTGATGGGTGCGGTAGTTGCGCGCGACACCGGCCTCAGGACTGCGCGCCGGATCAGCCATTGCTTCATCATGGACGTGCCCGCCATAGATCGAGTTCTCGTCATTACCGACGCGGCCGTGAACGTCTTTCCGACCCTGGAAGACAAGGTCCACATCATCCAGAACGCCATCGATTTGGCACACGCGCTCGGCAAGCCGCAGCCCAAAGTTGCGATTCTGTCGGCCATGGAAACCGTGAATCCCAAGGTGCAGTCGACCATCGAAGCCGCCGCCCTGTGCAAGATGGCGGACCGGGGCCAGATCACAGGCGGCCTTCTCGACGGCCCGCTCGCCTTGGATAACGCGATCAACCTGACGGCAGCGAAGATAAAGAAAATCGAGTCACCTGTGGCGGGAGTGGCCGACATCCTCGTCGCGCCCGACCTTGAAGCGGGAAATATGCTGGCCAAGAGCCTGTCATTCCTCGCGGATGCTGATGCCGCCGGTATCGTGCTCGGGGCACGTGTGCCAATCATCCTAACCAGCCGCGCCGACTCGGTGACAACACGTCTTGCCTCCTGCGCGGTGGCGGTGCTGGTGGCCAAATTCCGCCGCGATAGCGGCGGTGAAATGGCAGCGTGAGCTATGGACGACGCAATTCTGGTTCTAAACGCCGGCTCTTCCAGCATCAAGTTCTCGGTCTTCGCCGAACGTGGGGACCAGGTCAGTCTCAAGTTTCGCGGGCAGGTCGAAGGGCTCTACGCTTCGCCCCGCTTCGTCGCTAAAGATACGGCGGGGACGGAGATCGGAGCACACAAGTGGGGTGAGGGAACGCGCCTGGGTCATGAGGGCGCGATCGATTACTTGATCGAATTCCTGCGGAGCCAGCGGCACGACAATCGCCTGGTGGCCTTGGGGCATCGGGTCGTACACGGCGGACTCGAATTCTCGCAGCCGACCCTGGTCAGTGCGCAGGTAATTGCCAAGCTGGAGAAATTCATACCGCTCGCCCCACTGCACCAGCCGCATAATCTGGTGCCGATCCGCATTGCCGCTCAACGGTTGCCGGAACTGCCGCAGGTCGCGTGCTTCGACACCGCTTTTCATTCCTTTCAGCCTGAGATTGCGCAGGCGTTCGCGCTGCCGTCCGCAATCACTGAACGCGGCGTGCGGCGCTATGGCTTCCATGGCCTCTCCTACGAGTACATCGCCAGCGTGCTGCCGCAATTCGATCCGAAGGCGGCTGCGGGCCGTGTCGTAGTCGCGCACCTTGGCAATGGGGCCAGCATGTGCGCGTTGTGCGCGTGCAAGAGCGTGGCCACGACCATGGGCTTCACGGCAGCTGATGGCCTGCCCATGGGCACGCGTTGCGGTGCGATCGATCCGGGCGTGATCCTTTACCTGATGGATGAGCTCAAAATGAACGCGCGCGCCATCGAAAGGCTCATTTACCAGGAATCGGGGCTGCTCGGCGTGTCAGAGGTTTCAAGCGACATGCGCACGCTACTGCAAAGCCCGGAGCCGCGTGCGCAGTTCGCAGTCGATCTCTTCATCTATCGCATCGTGCGCGAACTTGGCTCGCTCGCGGCTGCGATCAGCGGCCTCGACGCACTGGTATTTACCGGCGGTATCGGCGAGCACGCGACTGTAATTCGCGAACGTGTTTGCCGGGACGCCCGCTGGCTTGGAATCGATCTCGATGCCGATGCCAATAACGCCGGCGCACCGCGCATCAGCACGGCATCAAGTCCCGTTTCGGTCTGGACGATTCCCACGAACGAAGAACTCATGATCGCGCGCCACACTCGGCGCGTTATTGGAAGGGCAGAGGCAGCAGCAGCTTGATCTGAAACACACCAAGGAGGGTGAGATGGCAGCCAGTCCAGCACTTGCCAAGGAGAAATGGGAAATCGCATGGCGTGGCTTCAGGCCGGGCCTATGGCAGAGCGGAGTCAATGTCCGCGATTTCATCCAACGCAATTACACCCCGTACGAGGGGGACGGAGCCTTTCTGCAGAGCGCTACCGCGCGGACGCGCGGCATGTGGGAGACATTACAGCCACTGCTCGCGAAGGAACGCGAAAAAGGCGTGCTTGACGTTTCGCAGGTTCCCTCCGGCATCTTGGCGCATGCGCCCGGCTACATCGACAAGGAGCGCGAGATCATTGTCGGCCTGCAGACCGACGCACCACTCAAACGCGCCATCATGCCATTTGGCGGCTGGCGCGTAGTTGCGGCGAGCCTTGAGGCTTACGGCTATATGCCGGACGCGCGCCTCGCCGAAATCTTTACCAAGTACCGCAAAACTCACAACGACGGAGTATTCGATGCCTATACGTCGGAGATCAGAAAAGCCCGATCGTCGGGAGTGATCACTGGCCTGCCGGATGCTTACGGTCGCGGTCGCATTATCGGCGACTACCGGCGAGTTGCGCTCTACGGGGTGGATTTCCTCATTGCCGAGAAACAGCGTGAGAAGGCCGATTTGGACGACCGCCATTCGACCGAGGAAGTAATCCGTCTGCGCGAGGAACTGGCGGAACAGATTCGGGCGCTGAAGGAACTGAAGGAAATGGCGTCTCGCTACGGGTACGACATATCCGCACCCGCCAGCAATGCTCGTGAGGCCGTGCAGTGGACTTACTTTGGCTATCTTGCCGCCATCAAGCAGCAAAACGGTGCGGCGATGTCGGCCGGTCGTTTGTCCACCTTCTGGGACATTTATTTCGAGAGAGACCTGCGCGAGGGCACGCTGACGGAATCGCAAGCCCAGGAAATCATCGATGATCTGGTGATCAAGTGGCGGATCGTGCGCTTCTTGCGCGCACCAGAATATAACCAGCTCTTCTCAGGCGACCCGGTGTGGGTCACGGAAGTGGTGGGCGGGATGGGCGAGGACGGGCGCACGCTCGTCACCAAGACCGCATTTCGCATGCTGCACACCCTCTACAACCTCGGGCCGGCGCCCGAGCCCAACCTTACTGTCTACTGGTCCCCGCGGCTGCCCGAGGGCTTCAAGCGATATGCGGTTAAGGCATCGATCGATACCAGTTCCATCCAGTACGAGTCCGACGATCTGATGCGGCCCAAGTGGGGCGACGACTGCGCCATCGCCTGCTGCGTTTCTGCCATGCGCATCGGCAAGCAGATGCAGTTCTTCGGCGCGCGCGTAAACCTGCTCAAGACCCTGCTGTACGCCTTGAACGGGGGACGGGACGAGATAAGCGGCGAGCAGGTCGGGCCGAAGCTTGCTCCCATCACGACGGAGGTGCTCAGTTACGACGAAGTCATGAGTCGGCTCGATCCCATGATGGACTGGTTGGCAAAGAACTATGTCAACGCCCTCAACATCATTCACTACATGCACGACAAGTATTGCTACGAGTCGCTGGAGATGGCGCTGCACGACCGCGACATCCTGCGCACTCTCGCTTGCGGGGTCGCTGGCCTTTCGCACGCCGCCGATAGCCTCTCCGCCATCAAGTACGCCAAGGTGAAGCCGGTCCGCGACGAGCGCGGGATCATGGTCGACTTCAAAACCGAGGGCGAATTTCCGTTCTTCGGCAATAACGACGAGCGCGCGGACGAGATCGCCCGCATGCTGGTCTCCATGATGATGACCAAGATCCGGAAGTACCCGAGCTACCGCGATGCGGTCCACACGCAATCGGTACTCACCATCACTTCCAACGTCGTCTACGGCAAGGCGACAGGCAATACACCGGACGGTCGCAAGAAGGGCGAACCCTTCGCACCCGGCGCGAACCCGTCGAATGGTCGGGACACGCACGGCGCCCTGGCCGCCATGATGTCGGTCGCCAAGATCCCTTACGACGACGCGGAGGACGGCATCTCGCTCACCCTTTCGGTGGTACCCGCTGCCCTCGGCAGCGAGAGCGATCGCATCACTCGCGGCACCGGTGTTCTCGATGCCTATTTTTCGAGTGGAGGTTTCCACGTCAACGTCAACGTAATGAACCGCGAAACGCTCCAGGATGCGATGAAACACCCGGAGAAGTATCCGCAGCTCACGGTCCGCGTGTCCGGGTACGCGGTGAACTTCGTCAAGCTGACCAAGGAACAACAACTCGACGTTATTAACCGCACCTTCCACGGCGCCATGTAGAGTGAACGCTATGAGCGAGCCACAGACCGGAAGCCGCTACGAGCTGCATGTCGCGCGCAAGGGGGCGGTAGAAAGCAAGACAGCGCGCGACTACTTCACCGTGCATCCCGGTGACGTCGAGGAGGCACAGGATGGAGACGACGTTATTGGGTACGTTCACTCCTGGGAAGTGGGTAGCACGGTCGATGGTCCTGGACTGCGCTTTGTCGGCTTTCTGACGGGGTGCCCGCTGCGGTGCCAGTACTGTCATAACCCGGACACCTGGCACAAGTACAACGGGCACCCCGTGTCTGTGGCGCGCTCGATGCGCCAGATCAGCAAGTACGCGCAGGTACTCAAGATCAGCAAGGGTGGCGTCACGCTCTCGGGTGGCGAGCCCGTGCTGCAGAGGCCGTTCGTAATGCAGATCTTCCGTCGCTGCAAGCAGCTTGGACTGCACACCTGTCTCGACACTTCGGGCCGCCTCGGAGACCGCCTCACTGATCAGGAACTGATGGACATCGACCTCAATCTGCTCGACATCAAGTCGGGCGACCCTGAAACCTATGAGAAGGTCACGCGCCAGCCGCTGCAACCGACGCTCGATTACGCCCGTCGGCTCTCGGCACTGAAGCGTCCGATCTGGATACGCTTCGTCCTCGTGCCAGGTCTAACCGACGGCTACGACAACGTAGAGAAGGTGGCCGATATCTGTGCCGGGCTGGCGTCACTCGAGCGCGTGGAGATCCTGCGCTTCCACCAGATGGGCCAGGGCAAGTGGCACAAGCTCGGGCTGGATTATCCGTTGGAAAGTGTCGCGCCGCCCGACCCTGAGCTGACGGAGCGCGTGCGCGGCCAATTTCGCAGCCGGGGCCTCACCGTGTACTGACGAGGAGGAATTATGGAGCTGATCAAAACCTTCCTGGAGCAACAGCCCATGATGGCGCTGTTTCTCACTATCGCGATCGGGTATCTGATTGGCGAGATCAACATCAAGGGATTCTCCCTCGGTGCAGGCGCCGTCCTTTTCGTCGCCCTTGCCATGGGCTGGTTCGCGCCGAAGTCGGCGCCGGCGGCGATGGTAGGCACGCTCGGGCTCGCTCTGTTCCTCTATGGAGTGGGCATTGGGTACGGCAAGCAGTTTTTTGTCGGGTTAACGAGCGCCAAGGGGCTGCGCGCAAACGCGATGGCGCTGATCGCCGTGCTGCTGGCTGGGGGTGTGAGCCTAGTGTTCGTGAAAACGATAGGCGTAACGATCGGACACGCGCTTGGGCTTTTCGCTGGATCGGGGACCAGTACGGCGACGCTGCAAGCGGCGATCGCGGCGCTCAGCAACAACGATCCCGCCGTGGGGTACTCGGTGTCCTACCCGTTCGGCGTGGCCGGACCCATCCTGTTCCTGTACATCGCGTTTATGCTCCTGAAGCCTAAGATCCAGACGTCCATAGGCGGCGGAGTGGAGATGCTCGAAATCATGGTGCACAACCCGGAGGTGTCCGGCAAGACGGTCGAAGAAGTGATGACCACCTTGCCGGCCGGAGTGCAGATTGTGGCCAGGCGCAGGCATGGAGTCAATGAGCCCGCTACCGCCACCTGCCTGCTTGAGGAAGAGGACGTTTTGCTGGCGGTTGCTCCGAGCAAAGAAGCGCTGGGTCAGGCCAGCAAGAGCCTGGGCGCGGTGGCGCCCGGCCATTTCGTAAAGGACCGCGAGCATCTGGATTATCTTCGTGTTTTTGCTTCGCGCCCCACCGTTGTGGGCAGGGCGCTCGGTGATCTCGAGTTGCCCGGAACAAACGGCTCGTCCGTCCTCCACGTTCGTCGCGGCGATGCAGACCTCATGGCGCGAGAAGACCTGATCCTCGAGTTCGGCGACCGCGTCGGGTTGCTGGCGAATCGCACGGATTTCACGACATTGCGCAAGTTTTTTGGCGACTCGATCAAAGGCACTGCCGAGTTCAGCTACATCTCGATTGGCCTCGGCATGGCGCTTGGCTTCCTGCTGGGTGCGATCGCGATACCGCTGCCCGGCCTTGGGAAGTTCGCGCTGGGAGTTGCGGGCGTCCTGATTGTGGCCCTGATCCTCGGCAAGATGCGCCGCACTGGAGGCATGAACTGGACCATCCCACTTTCGGCCAATCTTGTGCTCCGCAATCTTGGGCTGACACTGTTCCTCGCGCAGGTCGGAATGGTTTCTGGACCCAAGTTCGCGGCGACCGTTTCGCAGACGGGGTTCCAGATGCTGGGGCTGGGTGCGGTCGTGCTCGCCGCGATCGTCCTGCCGATTATGCTGCTCGGCCTGTTCGTTTTTCGGATGCCGTACGACGAGGTAGCAGGTATTGTCGCCGGCGCTACCGGAAATCCGGCGATTCTCGCCTATTCGAACAGGCTTGCGCCGACGGACCAGCCCGACATCGGTTACGCCATGATTTTTCCCGGTATGACGATCGTGAAGATCCTTTTCGTGGAGGTTGCCGCGAAACTGTTTTGAGCGGGTATGAGCCCGGCCTGGGAAGCAGTCCCAACGCCCAACTGCCCGCCCTGCTGGGTTCCGTAGCGGCCTCATCTCGTATGCCTTCGTTCATGGCGATGGCCTGGAGCTGATTCATCACCCTGGTTCGCATCTGTGCCAGCCGACATCAGTGCATACCAGCTGGCTCAGTTTGCGGTTCTTTGCACTCGAGAATGTGCTGAAGCTGATTCTGAAGAATGACTTTCCGCGCATTGCTCGTTCAACACCTTCGGCTTCCTTTCGTCCCGAGCCTTTAGTCATGGCGCTACCAAATCTAGTCAGGATCTCGGAATGCCGACGACTTTATAAAATGAACACTGTTAAGAAAAACGGACCGCTGTTACGAAAAGAGTTGCATCAAACGGCAGGGTTGTGGCGAAATGAACCCAAGCGTGAGGATGAAACGTGCTTTGAGCGGCGTCGTCACTCGACTCAACGGATGGCGAATCGCGGCCATAACACTGGCGGTTGTGCTGGCATTCGCAACCCAAGCACCGTCCACCATTCCCTATTCTCCGGACTTGGCGCGCGAAGTGGCCAATCTGGCCACGCAACTCCATAAATTCCAGCAGGAGCAATCGATGCCGGTGCAAGTGCTAAACCGGTACCGCGATTCGATCTGCTTCATCTACGGTATTTACAGCTTCACTGGTTCGGATGGGACAATCTACCGGCGGGTAGGAGTCTCCGGAACCGGCTTCGTGGTTGCCAAGGGCGTGGTCGCGACCAACCGCCACATTGCCAAGCCATGGGTAGACGATGACGAGTCGGAAATGCTGACCCGAGGCGGGGCGCAGCCCCATCTGGACGAGATATTAGCCTTTTTCCCTGGTCAACATGATGGCACTCGTCTGGTGGATGTGCGCGTTTCTGCGAAATCGGACCTGGCTGTGGCGCGGATTGGCAATATAGAGCAGCCGGCGGAGTTGAAGCCGTTGCCCCTGTCCGAGGCTCTCGCCATACCTGGAGAATCAGTGGTGGTGGTCGGATATCCGATGGGTACCACGGCAATGCTGGCAAAGTCGCCGCAATCCGCGGATCACCGGCTGGCTAGCAAGGGCCGCTTGGAGCTCACCCGGGAACTCGCAGCCCGTTCCCTGATTCGTCCGTTGGCTACCTACGGACACTTGGGCGACGTGCTTGAGGACAAGCTTGTCTACGACGCGGTAACGGCACGTGGCGGTAGCGGCGGGCCAGTGTTTGACCGCAGCGGTGAGGTGATCGGCATCAATACCGCGTATCTCGATGGGTTCTCGGGAAGTACGATGGGAATCTCGGTCAAAGCCCTAAAACCGCTGCTCGAGGCAGCCGAGCGCAAGCACGGATCAGAGTAAACGAAAAAAGAGTCAGAGAAGCCCTCGCTTCTCTGACTCACACCCGTATCGGCAGCTTTCGGGCAGCTCTTTCCTTTCTCGTCGCCCTTAGCCCCGACCGGGGAACGAACAGCGAGGGAGGAAAGCGATGTTCCAGTCCTGCTGTGGCAACCCACTTAGCTGCCAGCGAGACCTTTGTTCACTAGCACTTTAACTTCGACTCGACGATTCTGGGCCCGTCCCTCTTTAGTCTCGTTCGGCGCCGCCGCTCCATACTCGCCCATGGCGCCAGGGGCAACGATGTGCCGGATCGGGATGCCGCCCTGCTGGAACAGGAAGGTGCAGACCGCTTTGGCGCGCTGCTCACTGAGCCTGGTGTTCATGGCAGCGTCGCCAGTCGAGTCGGCATATCCGACCACCTCGATGATGTATCCAGTAAGGCCTTTCGCAGTTTCGGCTACCTTCTTGAGTTCTTCCTCGCCTTCCGCCGAAAGCTTTGAGCTGCCGACCGCGAAATTCACGGTAGCCTCAGCCTTGGTATCAAAGTCGGTCAAGGCCATGAAGCGTTGAGTGTGTGCCTCGATGTCCTGGATGTTCGCCTGGATCTGCTCTTTGTTGGCCGCAATAGCTTCCTTGTTGGTTTCGATATTCTCCTTGTGAGCGGCGAGCTCCGTCGAGTGAACCTCGAGCTGCTTTACGTTAGCGGCGACTTGCTCCGCGGTAGGGTGCAAGCCGGCCTGGATCATCTCCGAGGTTTCCAAATCGTCGCCATCGGTGACGATCTCCTGTGCCACGACCCGGCCCTGGCTGTCGGTCGTTCCCTTGACGTTGACCTTCAGCCCAGGGATCAGCACGATGTTGGACAATTGGTCCTTACGCAGCCCGAACAGCCCCCTCTTGTCTACGGTTCTCGTCTCATCGGTCAGGACGACGGTAAAGGTTCCCCCCGCGCCTTTCACGATAAGCGTTTCGCCGGTCCGGTCCATGATCATGCCTTTGACGTTCTGGCCAAAAGCAAGTGTCGATCCGAGTAGGAGGAGCACTGTCATAGACACCACTACAATGATTTTTCTTTTCATAGTCCCTCGCTGTGCTTATGTTGAATTTACTAACCCATTCTTGTCCTCCGTTGAGCGGCTCCCCGAAAGTTAATACAGGGTGAGAGCGAGTCTTCGGCAAAATCCGACGAAGGAGGATTTTGCCGAATGAAGCGCAAGCGGTTCTCGG
>Ga0335070_10006004_pt1 | contig 14296 bp, 14 predicted proteins | sample Lox_Sample_13_FD_206722 | JGI IMG/M metagenome (GOLD analysis project Ga0335070, IMG submission 206722) | Soil microbial communities from Loxahatchee National Wildlife Refuge, Florida, United States - Lox_Sample_1.3 | ecosystem: Environmental > Terrestrial > Soil > Wetlands | place: USA... | reverse complement strand
ATCCTGTCTGTTTTCCGCACCGGGGGGCTGGCCCATCCTCTCCACTCGTGGAGTCTAACGTTGGGGTTGCCTCACCCTTCCCGCGTTCTTTGCGGGAGGGTGGACATGCTCGGGCATGACCACGTATCCGGCGACGGCGCATCCATACCAGCGCCGGACTCGTTCCAGTTCGTGTTCGAACGTTTCGCGGGCAGACGATGCAAATCGGCGGCAAAACTGCTTCTGCACCGGTTCCGTGTCTCGCCCGGCCGGCACGGCCACATAGTGTTCCGCACTGCCGACTTCGATGCCGGCGATCGTCCGCCGCTCAGGGCAAGGTAGCGGGCGTGGGACGCTGGCGCTACTGTTATCAATCACTTATATGAGTGATGCAGATCACACACCCTCGTGAGGGAAATGCCCCATAAAGGCTGGTTTCTGTGGAATTCCATAGGCACCCGTTTTTTCCTCAAGTTTCGCTAAGTCGCCTCTTTTCTGCGGAATACCCTCAGTGTTGCATTTTGCCATGGAGTGCAGCCAATTGGCGCATTGCGTGCCATTCCCTAATGTGGGTTGAGGCGACGGGCCTGGTGGCCGCCAGCTTCAAACTCCGGGAGGTTGTCATGCGCGCTCCGTATGGTCTGAACATTCTGGACAATTGCCTGTCGTGTCCTGCCAAGGGTGAGCATATTTTCTGCAATCTATCCACTCCAGCAGGACAGAGGCTGAATGACGTCAAGTCGACGGCAGTGTACCCGAAGGGCGCGATGCTCTTCATCGAAGGACAGACGGCGCGGGGCGTATTCGTGCTTTGCAGCGGGAAGGTGAAGCTGTCGACCACATCCAGGGAAGGCAAGACAATCATCACGAAGATCTCGGATTCCGGAGATGTGTTGGGATTGAATGCGGTGATCTCGAATGTTCCGTATGAGGTCACAGCGGAGATGATGGAACCGGGGCAGGCGAACTTTATCCCGTGCGACTCCCTGCAGCAGATGCTGAGGGACTATCCGGAGGTGTCGATGCGGGTGGCGCAGCAGTTGAGCCGGAACTACTACACGGCGTACGAGGAGATCCGAACGCTGGGATTGGCGGCCTCGCCTTCGGAGAAGTTCGCCAAGCTGCTGCTGACCTGGTCGACGAAGTCTGCGCAAGGGGACGGGTCGTCGCACGTGAAGTTGACGCTGACGCACGAAGAGATTGCCGAAATCATAGGGACGACACGAGAAACGGTGAGCCGATTGTTTTCCGAGTTCAAGAAGAAGCAATTGATGCATGCCAGGGGAGCGACGCTGGTGATCCGTAGCCGCTTTGCGCTGGAGAAGATTGTGCAGTCGTATTGAGCAGTAGCTGGTGGTTAGTGGGCAGTGGTCAGGAGAGGGGCCACAGTTTCCCCTACTCTCTCCGCGTCCTCTGCACCTCTTGTCTGCGTTCTCCGCGGTTTAGGATCATTGAATTTCTGGTGCAGACGGAAAGGCTGAACCGCCGAGAACGCGGAGAAAATCCGCCAAAGAACGCAGAGTAATTCAGCCGCGTGCGGTGCTAGAACTTATCAGAGATTGTGGTTTGTTCGCGCGCGTATGCAGAATGGATCGGTTGGAATCATTCTGGACGAATCATTCCGACGGTTCTTTGGGGACTATATCGGTTTTGTTGTCGAGTAGAACGGGGGCCGCCGCAACGATCTTGCCTTGGATTGGAGTGGGCGTGAGAGGCGGGGCGGCCCAGTCCCTATTTCGCCAATGCCTTTCTTTCCCCGCGGACCCTAGGGGAAAACCTCACCGTACGCGCCTTATCAGCATCGCATCATAGCTTGTGCGGCGCACCGGCGCCGGCGGGTGGGTGTGCGACATGAGGGGTCTGAAGCTCGCGAACTGCATGTTGCTGGTCTGTCTGTTGGCGGCGAACTCGCTGGCGCAGAGTATTCTGGCACCGAGTATTAAAGAGATTGAGTCTCCTCGGCATAGGGCCTGGGACATGCTCCTGACCGCTGCCTTCTCGAAACGGACCAGTGAGCGGGCGAATGCAGTGCGAGCTCTGGGTTTGGTGCGGGACAACGTTCAAGCACGGCAGATCGCCGAAGGCGCGCTGGACGATCCTAAGTTTGAAGTGCGCCGGGCGGCAGCCACGGCGCTGGGGCAGATGCACGCAAGCGACTCTATTCCCAAGCTGGAGCATGCGCTTTCGGATCGCAAGATTCCGGTGGTGATGGCGGCGGCTGAGGCGCTGCGAGAACTGAATGACTACAAATCGGCGTACGCGGTCTACTACGACTTGCTGACTGGCGAGCGCAAGGCAGGCGACGGACTTGTTGCCCGGCAACTGGCGACACTCAAGGACCCGAAGCAACTGGCGCAAATTGGGGTTTCGGAGGGACTGGGGTTCGTGCCATTTGCCAGCATCGGCTGGGACGCATGGAGAGCCATGCATCAGAAGGGACCGAATCCCGTGCGGGCGGTGGCAGCGACGATGCTGGCGCACGATCCTGATCCGGCCACTGAGCGTGTGCTGGTGAAGGCGACCAACGACAAAAATTGGATGGTCCGCGCCGCCGCGGTGGAGGCTATCGCGCAGCGGGGCGATCCGGCGTTGCTGCCCCACGTTGCCGAAAAGATCTCGGACAAGAAAGACAGGGTGCGCTATTGCGCCGCCGCCGCGGTGATCCGATTAAGCGCCATCGAGGATAGCAACACGGCGAGGAATCACCGATAATGTTCGCATGTCATCAGGTATCCGATGCGCAGTGCGCGGCGTTCTGACCGCCCTGATACTCATTGAGGGAATCTCCCAGGTTGGCGCGCAGGTTAGCAATAATAACCAGTCGTGGACGACAAGCAGCCAACTGACCGATGCGAGCGGGACCGTCAATCCCACCCGAAGCACAACCACACATAGCGAAGTCGACGGTCGGATGATCGAGAAGACAGTTGTTGAGGCACTCGGCCCAGACGGACGGTATATCCCGTACTCCGAGATAGAGAGGGAGTCGGTCCGGGTGAACGAGACGACCGTGCGAAACGTTGAGCGCTCTTACGGCAGAAGTCCTGACGGGCAGAGGGTTCTTACTCAGGAGACAAGAGAAGATTCGCGCAGTTTGCCCGACAGAGAGAGAAGGGTGACGCGCACGACGTCGAATCCGGACGGGAACGGGGCACTGCAGGTGGTGCAGCGGGCGCTGATCGATTCGAAGCAGGTGAGTCCGGGCGTCGAGGAGACAAAGATCACAGTATTTTCCGCGGATGGCAGCGGAGGGCTGGCGCCGACGGTGAAGATCGAAGAACGCGAAAGCAAGATGGACGCTACGACGATTGAGTTCAGGAAGTCGACCTCGCTGGCGGATGGGACAGGGCGCTGGAACCTGAGCGAAGTGCGTGAGGGAACCACCCGGCAGCAAGCGGGAGGAACTACAAAAGAAGAGCGCGTGCTGCGCCCGGGTGCGAACGGCAAGATGGCGGTGGTGGAGCGGACCGTGAGCAAGCACTCGGTGGGTGGTGCAGATACGACCGAAACGTACTCCACTAATGTACCGGGGCAGGCGGGTAACGAAGCGCTGCAACTCGTGCGGCGAGAGAGCTCCGCACAGCGGACCAGTGCAAGCGGAGCACGCACCACGACGAGGCGAGTGGAGCAGACTAATCCCGGGGATCCGGGAGCGGGGCTGCACGTGACGCAGGAAGCGATCGATATCGTGCGGCCGGGCGCGAACGGCACTGCGGCGCAAACTGGTACGACTCTTGCTTCAGACTCCAACGGCCACCTCAACACCGTTTGGATTGATATGGGACACACCGATAATCCGGCGAAAGTGGATACAGCGGCGGCGAAAAAGCCAAGCCAGTAACTCGAGTGGGCAGATTTACGCGCTGCGAATCCCCACTTCTGGCAAAACCGGCCAGAAGTGGGGCAGGCCAATGCCGGCAGATTAACTCTTCTCATTTGTTCAAAACGAGCACGATGGCTCGGTCGGTCTCGTTTTGCGTGGTGGGTGTGAGTTTCAGAACGATGCCCTCCGCACTCTGTGTGAATGTAACCGATGCGTTGTCGATGACGGAGTGAGCTGATGCAACTTTGGCCGCAATCGGGGGCAGAGCGAGCATCGGAGCGGTCCAGTTCAGGACGTGCACGTAGATCTTGTTTTCCTTCTGAGTTGTGACTCCCCAGTCGCCGGGCGGGATCGGGCCGCCGCGGGTTCCGTAGATGGAGTCTCCATATTTAGAGAGCCATTCCCCGACGGCTTGTAAGCGGGTAACGAATTGCGGGTCGATCTCGCCGTTCGGGTAGGGGCCGATATTCAGCAGGAGATTTGAGTTGTTTCCGGCGGCGCGGACGAGGCGACGTTCGATCTCAGCGACGCTCTTGTAGTGGCTATCGCCGATATTGAATCCCCAACTTTCGTTGAGTGTGTCGGACATTTCGAGCGGGATGTCGGTGGCGACGTATTTCGTGTTGAACCCGGCGGTGTTCTGGCCGGGGAGATCGCGTTCGAAGGTCTGGACGTCTTCGCCGGGGCGCGGTGTCTGATGATGGTTCGGAATGATCAGGGCGGCCGGTTGCAGTTTGTGAATCAACGCATAGGTCTTGTCCAGATGCCAGTCGGCGTTGGGCTTGTCCCACATGCCGTCGAACCAGATGCCGCCGATGGGGCCGTAGTTCGTGAGGAGCTCGGTGAGCTGACCGTCCATGTAGGTGTCGAGGTAGGCGTTCCAGTCGCCGTGGTCGGGGCGTCCGTTGGGCCAGTCGGTCGCGCCACGCGGATAGTAGTCGGGATTGTGCCAATCGAGCTGCGAATAATAGAAGAAAAGCTTGATGCCTTGGCGATGGCACTCGTCGGCCAGCATTTTTAGCGGATCTTTCTTATAGGGAGTACGGGCGACGATGTTCCAATCGGAGACCTTCGAGTCGAACATGGCGAAGCCGTCGTGATGGCGCGAGGTGATGGTGATGTACTTCATGCCGGCGGCTTTGGCGAGTGAGACCCAGGTTTTCGCGTCGAACTTTTCAGGGTCGAAGAATGCAGGGAGGCGGTTGTATTCGTCGAGCTTGAGGCGGCGTTCGTGGAAGATCCACTCGCCATTGCCGAGCACGCTGTAGATGCCCCAGTGAATGAACATGCCGAATTTCATGTCCTGGAATTCGCGGCGGGCCTGCAGATTTTCGGGTGAGGGTTGATAAGCAGTCTGGGCGAGAGCGGGGCAGGTGTGGAGAAGGATGAGGGCAAGAACGATAACTACAAACAGGGCGGAAGAGTGGCGAACGTTTTTCATATCTTGTTCCTCCAACTCATCTCATAATTGCCTGCAACGGAGAAAAGGGCCGCTCACCTCAGGGGCTAAGCCCATTTTTCCGTGTGACCTCTGGCGGCACGACCAAAGCACTTATGAGACAAGTCCTCGTTATTTTGGGGGTGAATCGGTTGTTTGCGTGACGCTAGCGCCCGCCGCCAGAGGGATTCCGAGCGTGCCAGCGTTGTTGGACTTCAGATCATAAATTCCGGTTCGTAAGAATGCTTCTCCTTGGGGGACATCGATTTCCTTGTGGATTTGCAGTCCACCTTTCAGCACTTTCGGGTAGTCCTCCGCGGAAATGCGGATTTCGCTGCGAGTGGCCACGAGGTTGAGTGGCTTTCCTTGGGAATCGTAGGCGACGAGCATGACTTCGATCTCACCGCGGCGAGCAGCGTCGGAAGACTGTTCGAGTCTGAGATCACCGGGAGTGACGGCGAAGTCGACAGCGTAACGAGTGAAGGGGCCTTTTATCTCCGAAGTGCCTGCTCGTGGAGCATCCGGGGCGGGCTGGGGATCCGCCGGTCGAGCCAGAATCTTGTAGAGAATCTGATTGTAGTCGGGCAGGTTGCGTCCCATCAGCGGCAGCAAGGGATCGGAAACCTGCCTCTGACCGGGCGCGAGCGCGGTGTTGACGTCGTCAGCATAGTATCCCTGACGATACGCGAGCGTGCCCTTGCCGGTTGTCAGTTTTATCTGAATGCGACGGTAGCTGCCGTCCATCTTCGCATTGGCGGGAGAGTAGGCGAGCGTGTAATAACGTGAGCCGTTATTCACAACCCGGCCCAGCGCATCACTTAGACCGTTGGTGTTGTAGAAAGCGTGACCGCCGGTATCCTTAGCCAATTGCTCCATGGAATCATGCCTGGAACTGAGATCAAGGACGGCGATACGCGATTGCTGCATCACGTCCTGGGCCGCAACGCTTATCCGTTTTGTACCAATCTCTCGGCCATCGGCCTGGAACGTGGTATCGGTGACAAGACCCTCAGCCGCGATGGGATAGAGTGCGACCTGCGCTGCCGTCAGCAGATCGGTGGTCTTGCGGATTTCCTCGTGGAATTCGCGAGCCTGGCTGAATGGGTCGGGGAGATCGTTGTTGGGGACGAATGCGGCCGGAAAGGAACCAGAAAACCAGATCACATTCTTGCGACCGGGAATGCCGTAGAGATAGCGCCCGAGTTGCTGCAGCGCCTCCAGCGTCATGGTAATCCTCATTTCGGTCACGTAGCTGGCGGTATCCGCAAGGAATTGCTGGGTCGCACTGATCGGATCAGCGATGTACGGGGCTGGGGTCTGGTTAGCGGGGGGAGCAGGTGCCATCGATTCACTCTTCAGAAAGTCGACGCGTCTTTGGTCGGCATCGCTCTCGATATTGGAAGGAAGCAGCGGCGAAGGGTGCGGGCCGGCTTTTACGTTCTTAACGGCAGCAAGCATCTGCGATGAATCTGTCGTAATTCCCTGCAGCATGCGCAGTCGTGATGCAATCGTGAAAATCGCGACGCGGGTGTCTGGTGGGATCGTCTGCAAGTACTTCAACATCTGCGAATGCACGAAACCCTGGTCGGGCAAAGGGGTGTTCAGAGCATCGAGGAGAATGACATCGATCGAGTCGGCTGACTGGGTCACAGGGAAGTTGGTGTAGACGTTGGGCGGCATCGGAGGCAGCTTGATAAGCGTCGGCGCCGCGCCCTTGTGCTCTACAAACATTCGGATGGTCTGGGGCTTGCCATCTTCGAATACCTGGAAATCTTCATGCTTCAAACCAGGGACGGGATTCCCCTTGTTATCGCTGACGACTACATCGACGAGGACTTCACGGACCTTGGCTTTCACGGTGGGGATGGCTGCGGAGTTGTCCTGCGCATTTAGAGATTGGGGAAACGCTGCGAGCGAGGTGCAAAGAACAAGGAGAGTGCTGCGTAGAAACATTTTGCGCCTTCTTGACCCAGAACCTTATCACAAGCAATACCGCTGGGAACGGCAAAACTGGAAACGCTGGAGTGATCTCGGCTCAATGGAAAATCGAGAGGGGAAAGCATGGCAGACAACGGTTTGATTCGGGTTGACAGTCATTATTCGGTGGATGAAACAATGCGCCGGCTGCAGAGCGCTTTCGCAGAGAAAGGACTGCAATTGTTTGCTGTGATCGACCACAGCGGCGAAGCGGAAAAGGTTGGATTGAAGATGCCGCCGACCAAGTTGCTGATCTTCGGAAGTCCGAAAGCCGGAACGCCGCTGATGCTGGCGGCTCCGGGCCTTGCGGTTGACTTGCCGCTAAAAGCGTTAGTTGCAGAGGGCACGGACGGGAAGGCTACTGTCACATACAACGATCCTGAGTACCTGCGCGAGCGCCATGGATTTCCTGCGGAGTTGACGAAGAATCTGGCGGGCGCGGAGGCGTTGATTGCCAAGGCTGTGGAATAATGCTTGGCGTCAGACGACGCAGGTTGCAACCCTGATTTCGTAGGAGCCTTCACTGTTTGGACAGAACCGAGCTTGCTCGGCTGGGACGGGCGAGGCGCCCATCCTACACAAGAATCATGGCGAATGATCAAGAGAAGGAAGCGGCGGCGCGGGCTAGTCTGCGATTTGTGAAAGATAGGCAAGTCGTGGGGCTGGGCACAGGGTCGACCGCGGCGTACTTTATCAAGCTGCTTGGGGAAGAGGTGAAGAAGGGTCTGCGGATTCGTGGCATCCCAACATCGGACCGATCGCGTGAACTGGCGTTGAGTCTGGGGATTCCGGTGATCACCTTGGAGGATTGCCAGGACATTGACGTCACGGTGGATGGAGCCGATGAGGTCGACCCACAGTTGCGGCTCATTAAAGGTGGAGGCGGGGCGCTGCTGCGCGAGAAAATTGTAGCGTCGGCCACCCGGCAGATGATCGTGGTGGCGGATGCTTCGAAGCAGGTCGAGAGGCTGGGAAAGTTCCCATTGCCGGTCGAGGTGATCAAGTTTGCGCAGGCACTGGTGGCCAAGCGGATTGCGGCATTGGGAGCGGAGGTGCAGCTTCGACGTGATGCGGATGGAAATCCTTATGTCACCGACGAAAACAATCACATTCTGGATTGCCGGTTTGGAGAAATTCGCGATCCGGATGGGGTGGCGCGGGAATTGAGCGCAATGCCTGGTGTGGTGGAGCATGGGTTGTTCATCGCGATGGCAAGGGTGGCTTTGTTTGCGCGTGGCAATGAGATTGTGGAGTTGAGGAGATAACGCGGGTTCTTGAAATGCAGCCGAGCTGTGCTCGGCGGACAGCCGTGGGCGGCTGTCCCCACAAGATTTATGGCGGCGGGAGCACAAACCGAAGGGTGGGATGGGCCATCGCGACGCAGGGTGCCGCGTTTTCTGATGCAGGCGCCGCTGGATCTGACCGTGCTTCGGTCCGGCGTGCCCGACACCCTGCCGGGGCGATCGGTGAACCTGTGTGAACGCGGGGTTGCGGCCATCGTTGCCGGAGAACTTGTGTCCGGAGAATCCGTCGGCGTGGAACTGCGGTTGCCTCCACTGACGGAGCCGTTGCGGACGAGGGCGTTGGTGCGGTATCAGGACAGGTTGCGTTGCGGTCTGGAATTTGTAGCGCTTTCTGCGGAGCAGCGGGCATCCATTCGGGACTGGGCCAAGGAGACAAAGGCGACTGCGGAGGATATGTCAGTGGCCGCAACGGCAAATACCACGGAGAAAAAAGGTAGCAAGTCGAATAAGGAAACGGTCTCCTCGATTAGTGGGAAGCCAGCAAATGCAGCCAAGCGGAGACGGCGGGGGCCGTGGGGGGTGCTGGGTCTGTTGATCGTACTGACTGCGGCGGGTATTTGGTGGTGGCGGTGGAATCGCGCGTGGGAAGATTTGGAATTCGGATTAAAAGACTCCCAGACCAGCACGGCAGAAAAGCCGCGCGCTCAAGTCCCGGCGGAAGTGATGCAGAGACTGATAGTGCATCGAGTGGAGCCCGTTTATCCCGCTGAAGCGCGGAAGGAAAGGCTGGAAGGAACCGTTGCGCTGGACATTATCATTGGGCGCGAAGGGTCCGTACTAAGCATGCGCGCGCTGAATGGGCCCGACATCCTGGCGCGCGCGGCGATGGATGCGTTGCGATGGTGGAAGTTCGAGCCGTACCGGATCAACGGGGAACCGGCTGTGGTGGAGACGACTGTCGCGGTGGAATTCAAGAGGTAGGCTCCGACTTCCGGAAATCCAAGAGGGAAACTTCTGCTATTCATGTTTGCGCAGAGAACGCAGGACGCTTACGCCGCTGACAGCGAAGCAGATGACGGCCGCAAGTGCGGCGATCAGCATGACATTCGCGGTAAGGTGAAGAAAGTCGGCGACCACCGCAGCAACCGCGAAGATCAGGCCTAACAGATTGACCCAGAGCGGGGCGTGAACGTTGCTGTGCATATCCTTGCGGAGGCGGAGCTGCAACAGCAGGGCGGCCAGGCCAATCGCGGCGACGACGACCAGTGCCAGCGGGCTAAGGAAAGCCCCTCGGTCGGTGTAGAGGACCACGAGACTGAGTGCAAGAAGCAGGAAGCCGGCGGCCACCAGGCCCCAGCCGCGCGGCTTGGGTAAGGGAGCCGGATTAGAAGTGGGCTCAGGCACGAATCGATCCTGCCCAGAAGTTATACAGGGCGAGGGTACGCCTTTCAAATCACTCCAAGATTATTGGCGTTGAGCTGTAATCTGCCGTGCGGGCTCGGAAAGACGCAGTCGATGGAATTTGCCATCGGACTCGGAGGCGAATTGGAGTTCGCAGTCATTCGAACCTTCCACAACAAAGGTTGTGCTGGACAATGGAGACAGGGGGCGCGCGGGTTCATCGTCCACTTCCACTACCAACCGGTCGCCACGGATCCAGACCGAAATTGCGACGCGAGGGGAAGTGGATGTGTATGTTCCGGTGTACGACTGCAGCCTAATCTGAAGGGTCGTTAAGACCGTGACAGGAGTCCCTTTCGAAGAGGAGATGATCTTTGAAGTCGACCTCGTCGTCACTCCGGCAGTGTCTTCTGCCTCAACGGGCAACGGCTCGACGTACAAGTGAGCCGAGGTGGTGTCGACCTGCGGGGAAGTGGCTGAAGCCGCGTTTTTTGCTGGCGCAAGAGCCGGCATCCCACGAAGCTCAGATGGACTGGCACTCGGATGGATCGATGTGGAGCTCTCGAATTCAAATGCTGGAATGTGGACGTGAAGGACGTTAATCCAGCTATAGCGGATTGCGAAGCAGGTGAGTAGGAAAAGCGTAGTAGTGAGGACTACGCCATGAACCACGGCAGATGCCCTTGGGCGGAAGGGGTCGAGTGACGAGAAGGAGGGCAGGCCATCAGGCGCGACTTGTCTCGACGGCACGGTCGACACATCGTTCCAGAATTCGGAGCGTATGGTCCATTGGCGGAGTAGTGAAAGAACGGCGTCCATCAAAAGGCGATATCTCGGCCGCCTCCCCTTGGTGTGGTCGAGGATGGAGAGCATCTCGTCGGCGAATCTCTTGCGGAATGCTGGAGGATGCAACCGTAGGGCGCAGCGGTATAGACTCCGAAGCATCACGCCCTCCTTGGCTTGGCAATCGAAGGTCTTGCGAATTGCAGGCGCGAGCGAGCTTCGCGCACCACTTCCGCCAGGCGGGCGATCTCTGCCTCCAGAACACCGCGTCCGGCAAGGGAGAGGCGATAGTAACGACGACGTGGGTCGTCATCGCCGGCCCGGCGGCCAAGCTCTTCCACCCATTCCCGCTGAATCATTTTCTGCAGATTGTCATATAGCGTGCCCGGCCCCAGCTTGTACTTTCCTTCGGACTGGCGGGCGATCTCCTGCATGATGCCGTAGCCGTGAAGGTCCTGGCCGGCGAGGGAAAGCAAGATGTGGAGGGTAGCGGGAGACAGCGGAAAGAAGGAGTGAAGATCGTCTTCCATAACTCGGAATCCAATATATCGGAGTTCGAGTTATTGGTCAAATGGTGCTTCTATGCGTTCGGCACAACGCGGGGGGCACCGGCAAGCCACTCGGCTTGGCGCGGATCTCCATTGTTGACGGCATAAAGAACGAGTTCCACCCGGCTGGAAATGCCCAGCTTCTCGAATATGCGGAACAGGTATTTCTTTACGGTGTGCTCGCTCAGATTGAGTTCGCGCGCGATCTGGCGATTGCCCAGGCCCTCGGCGACGAGAGCGACGACCTGTTCTTCGCGGGGAGTGAGCAGGTTGTCTCCATTCGAGTTGAGCACTCGCAGCGAGGGCACCTCCGAGATCAGTTCGACAATGTAGTTGAGTTGTTCGGTGTTGGCCCAGATCTGTCCATCGGCCACACGAAGCAGGCATTTGCACAACATACGCAGATTGGAGTCAGCGATGCAGAAGATGCCGCGCACGCCCGAGCGGAATGCGCTCACGACAAGATCACGGTCGTGGGATTCCACCAGAAGAACCTTGGGGATCTCCGGATGAGAGAGATGAAAGCGGCGCAAGGTCATCACGGTTTCCGGGGGCCGTAGTGCTGCGGTCATGGACAGAAGAACGACGCGCGGAAGCTTCTGCTGAACGGTGCGCAGGATTGAGGCGATGTCCATCTGGCAAGAGGTAACGTCGAACTCAGGGCGACGGCGAAGGGCGCTGATCAGGAGTTGGGCCTGCATGCGGTTGGAATCAGCAATCAAGACATCGATGGGATGCGAAGTGGTGGCGTGAGACAAAGTCATATACGAACGGTTCTCCGCGTGAAGGAACCACATCGTGATTGTAGGAATCGAGGGAGACTCCATTCAAGGAAAGTCGCTAGGAAATCCGAGTATCGATTTCAATTTGGGAATTCGGATTTTTCTGCGGGAATCATCAAAATGCGGTCTTGCGATGTTGTGGAGAACTCGCTGTTGGCCCAGGAGAATGCAGTTGCTTTGGTGATGGCCATCACATGGTTGGTCCCATGAAGGGAAAATGACAGGGGATTCCCTCCCGCGGCATGTGACGAAGGCAACGCGCAAGTCCACTTTTGTGGGTAGTCTAAAACGAGATATCCACCGCGGTGCTGTTTGTGGCTGCGAAGATGAACGAATCTCCACAACCTCTTGAGTTGAGACGTCTATCCAGCTTTCCGCATAGAATCCAGAGCTTTCTACTTTCGTAGACAGCACTTCCCATGTCTTGTTGCGTGGGGAGAATCGGCTTAATTTGCGAGACAGCGCCACGAAGAAAACAAAGCTCTGGGCGTCCAGTTGTCGCGGCGAGAGCCAATGAAACGTGTCTTCATAATCGTTCGAATCATAGAAGTCGGCTTACTGGTTTTGGCTTGCGGTTCGGCCGTGTTCGCGCAGGGCGAGAAGAAAGACCTGCGCGGAGAGACGGCGGCCTCTCAATCCGGCTTAACCGGGGCGGGAGAGAGAGAGAGCAGTTCAACGGCCGCAAAGCACGGGAGAGCGGATGGCCCGGGAACCCCCACGCTCGGAGGGGGCCATCCGCTCTACCGGCTGCGACCCAGCGACGTGGTGGAAGTGACCTTCACTGTTGCCCCGGAATTCAACCAGACTTTGACGGTGCAACCGGACGGCTACGTCACGCTGAAAGACGCAGGCGCGGTGCTGGCGCAGGGATCGAATGTCCCGCAGTTCGCCGAGGCGGTGCGCAAGGCTTATAGCGGATACCTGCACAATCCCGAAGTCGCCGTGGCACTCAAAGATTTCGAGCGCCCTTACTTCGTAGTGGGAGGGGAAGTCGGGAAACCCGGGAAGTATGAACTGCGTTCCGACACGACGGTAGCGGAAGCGGTGCAGATCGCTGGCGGGTTCACGTCGCAGGCCAAACACTCGCAGGTGGTGCTGTTTAGGCGGGTGAATGACGACCTGGTCGAAACGCGGCTGCTCAACCTCAAGAAGATGTTGAAACAGAGCAGCTTGAAAGAGGATGCGCATCTTCGACCGGGCGACCTGGTGTACGTTCCGCAGAATTCCATTTCCAAGATATCCAGATTTCTGAGCAGGCCCTCCGTGAGTATGTATATGAATTCCTCGCAGTTCTAGTGCTTTTCCCCAACCGCATGACAGACGAAGACCCAATTCGCGGGCGCGGGCGGCAATCGATTCCGACGATTCGAGAGTTGGCGATGGTGCTGTTCCGCCAGCGAAGGGTCTTCGTCTGGGTTGCGGCGGCGGTATTTGCAGGCGCTGCAGTGTATGCACTGCTGGGCGAGAAATTTGAGGCGAACATGAAGATCCTGGTGCGGCGGGGCAGGGCAGATGCCCCCGTGAGCTCGGGCGAAAATGCACCTTTGGACCTGACGCATCTGGCGGTGACTGAGGAGGAATTGAATTCCGAGGTCGAGCTCCTCCGAGACGAAGATGTTTTGCGGCGAGTGGTGGAAGAGACCGGGGTCGGCGGGAGGGACTGGTTTCACTTTCTCCGCATGAGGGAAGGCCACGTGGAACGGGTGGAACGGGCTGCACGAGGCCTGGCCAGAAAGTTGAACGTGCAGCCGGTCAAGAAGACGAATCTGATCGCTATCCGCTATGCAGCGGATGATCCGCAGCTGGCGGCGCGTGTTCTGCACTCGCTGGAGAAGGCGTATCTGGAGAAACACTTGAATGTTCACCGGCCAGGTGGAGAGCATCGCTTCTTCGCTCAACAGACAGAGGAATCGAGGCGTCAACTGGAAGATGCGAAGCTGCAGTTGCTGCGCTTCACGACAGAGCATCGCGTCGTGTCGGCCGGGCTGCAGCGCGATCTGACGTTACAGAAGCTAAGCGAAGTGGATGCCGGCCACAGCCAAACGAATGTTGAGTTGGCCGAGACGGAACGGCGAGTCTCTGCACTCCAAAGCCAGTTGGCAACCTTGCCGCAGAGAACGACGACGCAGATGCGAACGGCGGATAATCCGGAACTTCTCAAGGAGCTGAAGTCGAGCCTGCTAAGCCTGGAACTAAAGCGCACGCAACTGCTGACGAAGTTCGAGCCGAATCATCGGCTGGTGCAGGAAGTGGAGCAGCAGATCGAGCAGGCGAAGGCGGCCATCGCGGCCCAGAGTCTAGCGCCCGTACGGGATGAGACC
>Ga0335070_10006000_pt1 | contig 14301 bp, 8 predicted proteins | sample Lox_Sample_13_FD_206722 | JGI IMG/M metagenome (GOLD analysis project Ga0335070, IMG submission 206722) | Soil microbial communities from Loxahatchee National Wildlife Refuge, Florida, United States - Lox_Sample_1.3 | ecosystem: Environmental > Terrestrial > Soil > Wetlands | place: USA: Florida... | reverse complement strand
CGGGATGGCCCGTATTGGCTGCTGCGGGGAATTTCCGCGGTGATTGTCACAACAATGACCCTCTCGTTTGTTTTTTTGCATCCTTTTCCTTTTGGGGAGGATACTTATGGGTAATCACCGAGGAAATCGGTTCAAAAAAATACCCGGATTGACCATTTCTACAGCCAGCGCCACAGCCTCGCCTCCGCCCAGACACAGGCTGGCGATTCCCCGCCGCAGGCCGCGGTCTGCCAGGGCATAGACCAGAGTGGTCAGGATGCGCGCGCCAGTTGCCCCAAGGGGATGGCCGAGGGCGATCGCCCCACCGTGGACGTTGATCTTACTCCATTCCCAGCCCTGGCCGGCGAGGACCTGTCCGTTGGCCAGGATCTGCGCGGCAAAGGCTTCATTCACCTCGAGCAGGTCAACTGTCTCGAGGGTCCAGCCTATCTTTTCCAGCAGCCTGGGGATCGCCAGGGCAGGTGCGTCGAAGATATACCTGGGTGCGACGGCCGCCTGAGCCTGGCCGACGATGCGCGCCAGGGGTTTTGAACCAAGAGAACGGGCGGCATCCGGGCTGGCGACGACCAGCGCCGCGGCGGCGTCATTCAGACCGGGAGAGTTTCCTGCGGTGACTTTACCCCCGGGTTGAAACGCCGGCGGTAGCCTGCACAGCGCCTCCAGCGAGGTGTCCCGGCGGGGGACTTCGTCCCGGTCCACCAGGATTTGCTCGCCTTTGCGCCCCGGCGACACCACCGGGACTATCTCGGCGTCGAATTTGCCCTGCTCCATCGCTGCGACCGCCTTCTGATGGCTCTCCAGCGCGTAGCAGTCCATCGCTTCGCGGGAGATGGCGTATTTTTCAGCGATCAACTCGGCCGCGTTGCCCATCGGCCAGCTTTCGAAAGCGCACCACAACCCGTCGCTGAGCAGCGAATCGCGCATCTCGAGGTTGCCAAAGCGGAAATTCGTCGTCCGCGCGTCTACCAGGTAAGGCGCGCGGCTCATGCTTTCTACGCCCCCGGCGACGAACAGGTCGCCTTCCCCGGCGCGAATCGCCTGCGCTGCCAGCATCACCGCCTTGAGGCTCGACCCGCAGACCTTGTTCACCGCCAGCGCGCCGACGCTCTCGGGCAGCCCGCCGCGCAGCGCTACCTGGCGGGCGATGTTCTGCCCCAGCCCGGCGGAGACCACGTTGCCGATGATGGCCTCGTTCACGCGGGTCAGGTCGAGCAGGCCCGCCCGCTCCAGCGCAGCCCGCACGGCCGCCGCCCCCAGCTCTGCTGCCGGAACGCCTGCCAGGCTGCCCTGGAACTTGCCGATCGGCGTGCGCGCGGCGCTTAAAATTACTGGAGCGTTCTGAGTTCCATCCATCCCATCTATCCTGAACTTGCCTGAACCTCTGTCCACCACCTCCCCAATCATAGCTTAATATTATAACTTCGATCATTTATATCTTCTACTATAATGAGGATCAAATCTGATAAGGTTAAGACATTGTTGCCCTGCTTGTCGGTGTACTCGCTGGGGATCCCGTCGACGACGTTGCCGATCACCCAGGCAATCACCGGCTTATCCGCGGCTATCTTGTCCTTGAGCAGTTCAGCGATCGGGCCGGCGTAGACGCCGTAGCCGTACGGCGGGACCTGCCCCCAGGGGGAAATATTGGTGGTGCCCGCGGATACCGCGGATGATGTGGAGCACGGGCAGCGCGGCCGGTGTGCTGGGAGGGTCGAGGGTAGGTGTGATGGATGGGGCTGGCGTTGGAGTCAGCGTAGCCGCCGGCGGTAAAGTTTGAGAAGCCGCCTGGCGGACCGACTCGGGCGATTTGCTCACCGCCTCAGCCTTTGGAACGGCGCAGGCAGGCAAGGAACACAGGCTGACCAGGAGCAGGATCAGGCGTCCCGGGGAGGCTTGATTGATTTTGATACCGCTACGACTGCTAGAATGCATAAATGTCCTCGCGAACAGGGTCGATCCTGGGCGAGTATATCAAAATTTGAGCTTTGTGCAGCAAGATCGGCGACCTGGCCAAAGAGCCGGCTTCAGCCACTTTCACCAGAGTGGACATTACCTTACCCGCAAATATCCGGCCCTATCCAGCCCTGCAGTGGAGCATCATGAACCAGCGGCCAGGGATCTTTCCATAAATACCCAATGCGGTTGAAAATCCAATGGGATCTCGCTGCCCTCGTACGGCTGGATTTCCTCAAATCCCAGCCCCCGGTAGAGGCGGTGCGCATCCGTCATAAAGCGAGCGATGTCCAGCCGGACCTGGGGGTAGCCAAGCTGCCGCGCCTCGTCCAGGAGCCCCTCGAGGATGGCGCGTCCCAGGCCAATCCGGCGGTGCTCGGGGCGGACGTACATACGCCGGATCTCGGCGCACTGCGCGGTGAGCCGGGTCAGGCAACCGATACCCGCGGGGACATCCGCGGCCATCCCCAGCAGCAGGCGGCCGGAAGGAGGCATAAACTTTCCCAGATCGCGCATATCCTGATCGAGAATCGCTGCAATATCGAAGGAGATGCCGTATTCCCGGCTAACGTTCTCGTTGACCCAGAGCAGGTATTCCCAGAAGATGTCCCGGATAGGCTGGAGATATTGACCGCTTCCGATCGCAAGGATTGTGAACATAGACGCCCCTTCGTTCAAATCGACGATTCCAGATCAACAATCCTGATTATAGCAAGATTCGTGGGCCAGGTAGATTGGAATATACCCACTCCCCAATCTGGGCTTTCACAAAGTAGCTTGCCGTATCACCTGTGAACCTGTCATCGCGGCGATTTCCGCATTGGCCGGGGGATTGCTTTGCCCTGGCCTCCCTACGGTCGCCGCCACCTTTCGGCAGCCTGCGTAGTTTTGACCGCACCCCACAAGATCAGTGCTCGGAGTGGTGAGGTCGCTTCGCGAACGACCGCACCCTACGATTTATCGGAGCTTCGGCGTAGGGTGCGGTCGGTGTTTTGACCGCACCGCTCAAGATCAATCAGGAACAAGGATGTAGCGCATGCCTCCTCGCAGATCCCCGAAGGGGGTGGTTTGCGCTCTGGTAGATCGGCTAAGAACAAGCCATCCTTACAAGATCTCTTCGCGGAGGCATGTTCTACATCTCCCCGCTTGCTCCGCGCACTTATCTTAAAATAGCTCTTACCTGCGCCCGCAATCCGCGCACCTTCATAGATCGGGATGGTGCGGTCTGGGAAACGACCGCACCCTACTCGGAGGGCGTCTCGCCCAATGGTTGGGGCGCAGGGGATTCGTTGAAAAACCAGCGTCCCCCCCGAAGGGCTCCTACCCCAATCTGCAGGGCGCTCCTGTCGGGGCAGACACATCGGTCCGCCCGGGTCCTTATCACAACCCGGATCTTTCGGTAGGGGCGAAGCCTTCGGAAATTCAGGCCTCTTCTCAAAGACCCGTCCCCATCCGAAGGCTTCGCCCGGGCGCTGCTCAACCCAACCCACCTGTCCCTCGTAGGGGTCGACCGATGTGTCGACCCGCCCTGCGGCCAACCGGTTCAGAACCCCATCGCTAGGCGCGGCCGGTCTTTGAACGCGACACTCAAGACCCTCGCTCGTGATGGTGCGGTCGGGAGGCGGGCGCCCTGCCGTGAAATTATCATAGGTCCATCTCTGATACAATAAATTCGTTGACCAGCGACTTTTTATCTAATCTCTGATTGTCTGATCACTTCTTTTTTCCTCTTGGAGGTTGGAATGAAAATTGCCATTCTTGGCTACGGCCGTATCGGCAGTTCGTTGGGAAAGAAATGGGTGGAAGCCGGCCACACCCTATGCTTCGGTGTCCGCGATCCACAGAAGTCCCAGGTACGCGAGCTGGTCAGCTCGCTGGGGAGCCGCGTCTCAGCCTGCGACATCCCCCAGGCAATCGAGGCCAGCGAGGTAGTCGTCTTTGCGATCCCCGGGTCGGCCATGGACCAGACCATCGCCATCCACGCTGGGGCGCTGAATGGCAAAATGATCATCGATACGGCAAACAAAATGACCGGCCCGGTGGCGAACAGCCTGGCAACCTTCGTCCACCTGACCCCGGAAGCCCGATACTTCCGCGCCTTCAACATTTACGGGTGGGAGAATTTTGAGAACCCGGACCATCACGGCGAGACCGCCGACCTGTTTTATTGCGGGCCGGACGGCGAGCCGCGCACCAAAATGGAACAGCTCATCCGCGAGGTGGGCCTGCGTCCCGTCTGCCTGGGTGACACCGACAAAGTCGAGGTGGTGGACGCGCTGCTCCAGGTCTGGTTCACCCTGATCAGGGCTCAGCACTTGAGCCGGCACACGGCGTTGAAGCTAATTACTTCCTGAGAATTGGGGACCGACTTTCGGCACGGGTCTGATGGAATTTCATGGGTTTCTCAGGAACGATCTGGGGAGTGACAGCGTCTACTCAGTAGAGCATCCAATTTGTATCCGATCTGAACCGGCGCGGCAGGAGAAAGAACCATGGCAGACCAGATCAAGCAGTTCTTGAACCAGTACCGTCTTCCGTTAATGATCCTCGCGGTCCTGGTGATCGCCGCGGGCGGGGTCTATGCCTGGCGGACCTTGAGCCGGCCGGTTGGAAAACCCCAGCCGATCCCACCCGCGCAGACCGACACGCCTTCCACAACCGGAGCGGTAACCGCCTTGAAGGGAGCTTCTTCGCAAATCAGCATCCACCTCAGCCAGGGGAAGGCCAGGCCGGCGGCGGTCGCACCGGTAAAAGAAGCCGCCGGCGACCCCTTGCCCGAAGATCAGACCGCCCAACTGCTGGCCAGGCTCCCGGCATTTCAACCGGAACCGGGAAACCAGACTGACTTCAAGCTGGCCCAGGGCCCCATTCCCCCGCCCCGCACCGGCGAGACCATTCAACAGGCTTTTCCGCCCCCGCCTCAGGAGGCTCAGCCGCCCGCGGTGGAGGCCGGCCCGCTGCAGGTGCTGCGCTTTGCCCCCGAGGGTGAGATCCCCATCGCGCCTTTCGTCAACGTCACCTTTAACCAGCCGATGGTCGCCGTCGGAACGCTGGGCGATCTCGCCGCCCAGTCCGTCCCGGTACAGATGGAGCCCTCTCTGCCGGGCACCTGGCGCTGGCTGGGTACCCAGACCCTGAATTTCACCTATGACTCGAACCAGGTCGACCGCCTCCCCAAGGCGACCACCTACAAGATTACCGTACCGGCGGGGACGCGCTCGGCCACCGGCGGCGTGCTGGAGAAGAGCGTCGAGTGGAGCTTCAGCACTCCGCCCGCCAAAATGACTTTTACCTATCCGGGCGGCGATCCGCAGCCTCTCGATCCACTGTTCTTCATTGGCTTCGACCAGCGCATCGACCCCGGGGCGGTGTTCGCAACGATCCACGTATCTGCCGGGAACCAGGCGGTGAGCATCGCGCTGGTCGGCGAGACCGAGGTCAGGGCGGACGAGAAAAATGCCTGGCTGCTGAACAACGTCCAGGAAGGGCGCTGGATCGCTTTCCGGGCCAGGGAGTCCCTTCCCGACAGCGCGACCGTGACGGTCACCGTCGGCCCCGGAACACCCTCGGCCGAGGGGCCGCTGCTCACCCGAGATGCCCAATCGTACAGCTTCCAGACCTATTCACCCTTGAGCATCGTCGATCACGGATGCGCCTGGGGCAACAACCCCTGCCAGCCGCTGGCGCCGTTCTTTATCCGCTTCAATAACCCGATCGACCCCAAGGCCTACACCGAGAGCATGCTCAAGGTCGTCCCGGAAATCCCCGGTGTGTTCACCAATATCTATGGGGACACGATCCAGATCCAGGGCGAGACCAAAGGCCAGACCACCTATACAGTGACCGTCAGCGGCGAGATTCAGGACACCTTCGGCCAGAAGCTGGGCAAGGACCAGCAGCTCACCTTCCGCGTCGGCCCGGCCGACCCGCAGCTCTTTGGGCCCGGGGACAACTTCGTCACCCTCGACCCGGCCGCTGCCAAACCGGTGTTCTCGGTCTATGCCATGAACTACCAACACCTGGACTTGAAGATTTACGCGGTCCAGCCCGAGGACTGGCCGGCGTTCAAGGCTTACCTGCGCGCCTACCAGCAGAACGACGGCTCGGCCAGGATACCCGGGCGGCTGGTGCAGGACCGCTCCATCCCCGTCGAAGCCCCATCCGACACGCTAACGGAGGTGCCGGTTGACCTGAGCCCGCTGATGGATGGTAAATTCAGCCATTTCGTGATCACTATTGCGCCGCCGGCTGCGCTTTTTCAGAACAGCCAGGACCGCTACTGGCGCACGATCCAGGCCTGGGTCCAGGTCACCCAGATCGGCCTAGACGCCTACACCGACCACAGCGAGATGGTCGTCTGGACCAGCTCGCTGAAAGACGGAGCGCCGCTGGCCGGGATTGACGTGACCGCTCAAGGTGGCTGGCAGGTCACCACCGGCGCGGACGGCACCGCCCGCGCCGCGATCCCCCAGGGAGCTACCTACCTGATTGCCAGCCAGGGCGCCGACAAAGCCCTCTTGCCGCGCTCGAACTACTTCTGGGGCGACGACGCCTGGACCAAACAGCCCGTCTCCGACGAGCTGCGCTGGTACGTCTTCGACGACCGGCAGATCTACCGGCCGGGAGAAGAGGTGCACGTCAAGGGCTGGCTGCGCCGCATCGGCGGCCGGCAGGGCGGAGATGTCTCGCTGGTCGGCGGGGCGGTGACCGCGATTAATTACCAGGTGACCAGCTCTCTAGGAAATGAGATCGGCAGCGGCCGGGCCGAGGTCAACGCCCTGGGCGGCTTCGACTTCGTCTACAAGATCCCCGACGTCACCAACCTGGGCAATGCCTGGTTCAATTTCAACGCTGAAGGCAGCCTGGAGGGAATGGCCAACACCCAATCCTTCCAGCACACTTTCCAGATAGAGGAATTCCGCCGGCCCGAGTTCGAGGTGACCGCGCGCAATGAGACCAGCGGTCCCTACTTCGCCGGCGGCCAGGCCACCCTGGCAGTCGAAGCCAAATATTACGCCGGCGGGCCGCTCCCCGACGCCGACGTGACCTGGTCGGTGACCTCCTCACCCGGCAGCTACAGCCCCCCCAACTGGCCGGACTTCACCTTTGGGGTCTGGCAGCCGTGGTGGCTCTTCGAGCGTGGGGATGTCTTCTCTGGACCGGGAAAGCCCGGCAACGGGACCCCTCCGCTGACCTTTTCCGGCAAGACCGACGCGACCGGAACCCACTACCTCGACCTGGATTTCGCCACGGTCGAGAAAGACACCACCCTCCAGCCGGTCAGTATCGTCGCTGACGCGACGGTGATGGACGTCAACCGCCAGGCCTGGACCGGGACGACCACCCTGCTGGTCCATCCCGCGGCGCTGTACGTCGGCCTGCGCGGCGACCGTTACTTCGTCGAGCGGGGGACGCCGCTCAAGGTCCAGTTGATCGTCACCGATCTGGATGGCAACGCTCAGGCCGGACGGGCCATCGAGGTCCAGGCTGCTCGCCTGGAATGGAAGCTGGTAGACGGCAACTGGAAGCAAGTTGAAGCCGACGTGCAGTCCTGCAGCGCAACCTCGGCGGAGAAACCGGTCGAGTGCACTTTCCAGACCCCGGTCGGGGGAACCTACCAGATCACGGCCGTGGTCAGCGACGACCAGGGGCGTAAGAACCAGAGCCAGTTGACCCGCTGGGTGAGCGGCGAGAAGCTGCCGCCCGCGCGCAGGGTCGAGCAGGAAAAGGCCAACCTGATCCCCGACAAGGAGAACTACCGACCGGGGGACACCGCCCAGATCCTCGTCCAATCGCCGTTCGCCCCTGCGGAGGGCCTGCTGACCGTCACCCGCAACGGGCTGGTCTCCACCCAGCGCTTCCACATCGAAGACGGCACAACCACCCTGCAGGTGCCGGTCCATGACCAGGACGTTCCCAACCTCAACGTGCAGGTTGACCTGAACGGTTCCGCGCCGCGCAGCGACGACCAGGGCCAGCCGCTGAAAGACGTTCCGGCCCGCCCGGCCTTCGCCACCGGCCAGCTCAACCTCAAAATTCCGCCGGTCCAGCGCACGCTCTCGCTGAGCGTTGACCTGAAAGAAAAAGAGATCGATCCAGGCGGTGAGACCTCGCTGGCGGTCGAGCTGAAAGACGCTGCGGGCCAGCCGGTAGCGGACGCGCAGCTCGCGGTGGTGGTGGTCGACGAGGCCATCCTGGCCCTGAGTAACTACCAGCTCGCCGACCCGCTGGCAGCCTTCTACTCTGACCGGCCGGGCTACCTTGCCAGCGTGTACGCCCGCTCGAGCATCGTCCTGGCCAACCCCCAGGCGCTGGCTCAGAACGCGGGCAGCCGCAACTCTCGAGCCATGGACAAAGCCGCCGGGGCAGCCGCGCCCCAGATGGAAATGGCCATGCCCGCGGCGGCCCCCACTCAGGCTCCGGCTGCGCCCGCGCAGCCCCAGGGCCCAAACGGCGCTCCGGAGCCGATCCGCGTGCGCAGCGACTTCAATCCCCTGGCCGTCTTTTCCCCTTCCGTGACTACAGATGCGGACGGCCGCGCGACCGTCGAGATCAAGGTGCCCGACAACCTGACCCGCTACCGCGTGATGGTCGTGGCGGTCGACTCGGGCGGCCGGCGCTTTGGCAAGGGCGAGACCAGCCTGACCGCCCGCCTGCCGCTGATGGTGCGCCCATCCGCGCCGCGCTTTCTCAATTTTGGCGACGCCTTCGAGCTGCCAGTTGTGCTCCAAAACCAGACCGGCGAAGCCATGAGCGTGGACGTGGCCGTGCGCGTGGGCAACCTCGAGATCACCGGTCCTGCCGGGCTGAAGGTCGCCGTCCCGGCCCGCGACCGAGTCGAGGTGCGCTTCCCGATGGCTGCCCGGCAGGCCGGCACCGCCCAGATCCAGGTGGCCGCTTCCGCGGGCAGCTACGCCGATGCGGCCACCCTCTCGCTGCCGGTCTATACCCCGGCGACCACCGAGGCCTTCGCCACCTACGGCGTCCTCGATAATGGCGCGGTGGCCCAGCCGGTTGCCTCTCCGGGCGGGGTCTTCCCCCAGTACGGCGGCCTGGAGATCACCACCTCCTCCACCGCACTGCAGGCCCTGACCGACGCGGTGCTCTACCTGACCTCCTATCCCTACGAGTGCAGCGAGCAGCTCGCCTCGCGCATCCTGGCGGTCGCTTCGCTGCGCGATGTGCTCACCGCCTTCAAAGCGGACGGCCTGCCCTCCCCCGAGGAGATGGAATCGGCCGTCCAGCGCGACCTGACCCGCCTGCAGGGCATGCAGAACGACGACGGCGGCTTCCCCTACTGGCGGCGCGGCGCGGAAACCAGTCCATTCAACACCGTCCACGTGGCCCACGCGCTGTACAGCGCCGGCGCCAAGGGGTTCAGCGTCCCGGGCGATATGCAGGCGCGCGTGCTCGAATACCTGCGCAACATCGAGAGCCATTATCCGACCTGGTACAGCCAGCATACCCGCTGGACGCTCAGCGCCTATGCTCTGAACGTGCGCGGCCTGTTTGGCGACCGCGACCCGCAGAAAGCCAGCAAGCTGCTCAACGAGGCCGGGATCGAAAATATCGGCCTGGACGCCCTTGGTTGGCTCTGGCCGCTGCTGGACGATGCCAGCCAGCTCGATGCCCTGCGCCGCTTCGTGACCAACCACGCGGTCGAGACTGCGGGCGCGGCGAACTTCACCACCAGCTACGACGACCAGAACTACCTTCTCCTCGGTTCCGACCGGCGCACCGATGCGATCCTGCTCGACGCGCTGATCGTCAAGGACCCGCAGGCCGACCTGATCCCCAAGCTGGTCAACGGTCTGCTGGCCCACAAGGTCCGCGGGCACTGGGGCAACACCCAGGAAGACGTCTTCGTCCTCCTCGCCCTCGACCGCTATTTCAATACCTACGAATCTCAAACTCCAGACTTCATCGCCCAGATCTGGTTGGGCCAGGGCTACGCCGGCAGCCACCAGTTCCAGGGGCGCAGCACCGAGCGCCAGGAGACCGACGTGCCCATGTCTTACCTGGTCGACCAGGGCGGAACGCAGAACCTGACCATCCAAAAAGAGGGTCCGGGCCGCCTCTACTACCGCCTGGGCATCCGCTATGCCCCATCGGACCTGGTCCTCGATCCCCTCGATATGGGGTTCGTGGTCCAGCGCAGCTACGAGGCTCTCGATCATCCGGAGGACGTAAGCCAGGACAGCGAGGGGGTCTGGCACATCAAGGCCGGGGCGCGGGTGCGCGTCCACCTGACCATGGTCGCCCGCGACCGGCGCTACCACGTGGCCCTGGTCGACCCGCTCCCCGCCGGTCTGGAGATCGTCAACCCAGACCTGGCCGTCTCCGGGCGGGTCCCGCAGGATCCCAACAGCCCGGAGTACAAGCGCTACGGCTGGTGGTGGTGGGGCACCTGGTACGAGCACCAGAACCTGCGCGATGAGCGCGCTGAAGCCTTCACCACCCTGCTGTGGGACGGCGTCTACCAGTACACCTACGTGGCTCGCGCCACCACCCCCGGGCGGTTCGTCGTCCCGCCCGCCAAAGCCGAGGAGATGTACTCCCCAGAGGTCTTCGGGCGCAGCGCCAGCAGTATCGTGATCGTGGAGTAAGAGATCAAAAGTGAGGGAGCGTACGCTCCCTCACTTTTGATTCCTGGGGAAGATCCTATCCTCCCAGGTTCAAGTGCCTGCGCTGGAAGAAAAAGGCCCCCAGGGCGAAATAGACGGCCGAGAGGATGAGCAGGGAGATCAGCTCGTACCCGACTTGGCCCAGACCGTCGCCCAGGACGAGGACCTTATTCAGCGCTGCCACCCCATGCGTGGCCGGGAGGAGATCGTACAGGCTGATCGCCCGCCCGGCGACCGTGCCCAGGACGAGCGGCTTGAGCGGGTAGATTACCCCTGAAAAGAACATGAACAGGGCCAGGGGGAAGTTGGCGATGACGAAGGCCTGGGCGACCGAGCGCGAAAACGCCGCCACCAGCAGGCCAGCGCCGATCACCGAGAGGCAGGTCATCCCGCCGACCAGCACCGCCACCCAGAGGGGCCCCTGGCTGTGGAAACCGAGGAGTGAAGCGACGCCAAAGGTGATCACCACGGAGAGCACGCCGATCAGGAGCATCGCTAAGCTGATTCCACCCAGCAGATCCGCCGCGGGGAGACGGGCCAGTTGGAGCCGGCGCAGCGTGCCCCCTTCCACCTCGCGCGCCACGGTCATGGCGGTGAGGAAGATGAGCATGATCACTGCAAAGATCAGCAGGCCGGGGACGTAGTTTTCGAATTCGGTGCGCGCCCCCGAAGCGCCAAGGGCTTCTTCAGTCACCTGGACCGGGCGCTGCTGGCCCGTGGCCGCCTGGATGGTTTCTTCGAGCGCGGCATTGACCAGGATCCCCGCCACCGCGTAGGCCGGGTTGGTCAGGTCGCCCACAAAGGTGACCGGCGACCCGGCGGCGCTTTTCGCATTGCCCCCGCCGGTAGACGCCAGGGTCCTGGAAAAATCGGCCGGAATGACCAGCAGCAGAGCGGCGCTGTGGTCTTTCAGCCGCGGCTCTCCCGCGGCGCGGTCCGCCACCATCTCGACCTTCATCATCGCCTGGCCGTCCGCATAGACCAGCTTCTGGATCGCGCCGACTACCTCCGATCCACCGTTCAACCGGCTGCCGTCCGTTTGAAGCGCCCCCTGATCCTGGTTGGCGACCAGCACGGCATACGTGGTCGACCCACCGGCGGTGATCGCCCAGTAGAAGACCACGAACAGGGGCGCGAAAATCACCGAGAGGACCAGCACCAGCACGTCGCGGCGGAATTCGCGCAGCGTTTTGAGGAATACCACCCAGAGCTTCATTCGCGCAACCTCTTTCCCGTGAGCTGGATGAAAACGTCTTCGAGGGTGTTTTCGCGCAGGCGCACCTCACCCTGCGGGATCCCCTCAGCCGTCAGGACTTCCAAAATCCGGGGGAGAAGTTGGACCGCGTTCAGGGCGCGAACCACCAGGGCGCCGTCCGCGCAGTGAATTTCGGCGCGGCCGGCCAACGCCAGGCTGCTTAAGGCCATTTGGGCCCGGTCGCTGTCGGCAGGGCTTTTCAGGCCAATCTCGATCACGTCCCCCTCCCCGCGGCTGCGCTTGAGGTCTTCCGGCGCGCCGAGGGCCAGAAGCTCGCCGTGATCGATGATCGCCACCCGGTCCGCGACGCGATCGGCCTCATCCATGTTGTGCGTGGTCAGGACGACCGTTTTGCGGCGGGCCAGCGAGCGAATATACTCGCGCACCCGCACCCGGCTTTGGGGATCCAGCCCGGCTTCCGGCTCGTCTAAAACCACGGTCTCCGGGTCGTGGACGAGGGCCAAAGCCAGGTTGAGGCGCCGCTGCATCCCTCCTGAGAGAGATTGGGGAAGCTGGTCTTTCTTCTTCGCCAGGTCCAGGTCGCCCAGCAGCCCCACCGCGCGGCTGCGCGCTTTCGCGGCGCTCAAGCCGTAGAGCTGGCCAGCATAGACAAGCTGCTCGAGGCAGGTCAGCTTGCTCCACAGGACGATTTCCTGTGGGCAGACCCCCACCCGCAGGCAGGCGGATGGATCCGAAGCGATGTCGACTCCCAGGACCAGGACGCGGCCCGCGTTCGGTTTGAGCAGGCCGCACATCATCCTGATCGCCGTGGTTTTCCCGGCCCCATTGGGCCCGAGGAAGCCAAAGACCTCCCCGGCGCAGATTTCCAGTGAGAGATCGTGGACCGCGACGAGAGATCCATAGCATTTGGTCAGCCGGTCGATTTTCAGCGCGATTTCAGGCATAGCGATTGGTTTCTCCAGTGAGTTTACCGGCGATGCCGGACAAAAGAACATCCAGCGCGGCTTCGATCAGCCGCTCGGGTGGATCGTACCACAAATTTCAATACGTAATGGGAAAATCCCGCTGAACCTCACTGGAAAGCAGTCAGGCTCATCGCTAGAATGGAACTGCGCAGTGCTGCCATTTGCAGCTCATTTCCTCTGGAGGGAAATCCGAAACATGACTCATCACTTGAAACTGTTCACTCCGGGTCCCGGTGACGTAGACGAGGATGTGCTAGCCGCCGCCGGACAACCCATGCTGCTCCATTACGGGCCGGAGTGGATGGAGATCTACAACGAAATGCTGGAGCTGCTGCGCTATTTTTTCCGCACCCAAAACGACCTGTTTATCGTCCCCGGCCCGGCCAGCGCTGCGATCGATATGGCCATAGGCAGCCTGCTGGAAACCGGCCAGAAAATGATCCTGGGCTCGAACGGCTTTTTTGGCGAGCGGCTGGGTGAGATCGCCCGCGGGTATGGGATCGAGGCCGTTCCTTTCACCGCTCCGTTGGGCTGCCCCCTGGACCCGAACCTGCTGCACTGCCTGCTGCGCGAGAACACCGACGCGAAAGTGGTCGCCCTTGTCCATCACGAGACCAGCACGACAGTCTTGAACCCGCTGCGCGAGATGGCTGAAACGGTCCGTGAGGCGGGGCGGGTCTGCCTGGTCGACGCGGTTTCCTCGCTGGGGGGCGTCGAGCTGGATGTGGATGGCTGGGGTATCGATGTGTGCGTCACTTCATCCAACAAATGCTTCGAATCCCTTCCAGGGGTGGCTTTCATCAGTGTCAGCCCGCACGCCTGGGAACAGATCGACCGGGCTGCCAGCAGCGGCCACGGCTGGTACCTCAACTTGCGCACCTGGCGCAAATACCAGCAGGAGTGGGGTGCCTGGCATCCTTCGCCGGTCACCCTGCCGGTCAACGTGATCCTGGCGGCGCTGGTCAGCATGCGCAAGATCGCCAAAGCAGGGCGGGAGGCCCATTTCGCGCGCTACGTTGCCGCCAGCCAGGCGGTCCGCGGCGGGTTGGAGGAGCTCGGCTTCGAGATGTTCGTCCCAACCGCGTTCGCCGCGCCGATCGCCACCGCGGTGAAAGCGCGCCCCGAATTCGAGGTCGCCGGGCTGAGCCAATGGCTTTCCAGCCAGCGTGGGATAGCGATCAGCGGCGGGTTGGGCTCCCTGGCGGGGAAGATTTTCCGCGTGGGGCACCTTGGGAAAGCGGCCGAGATGGAAAATATCAGTGAGTTCCTCGCGGCCGTGGAAGAGTTCCTACGCTCGAGGAAAATCGCGGTCTCTCCGCTGGCCAGGATGACCCGGCAAGGATAAAAAGCCATCATTTTCCTGTTTCAACTGAAAATTTTCATCGGCTCTTTGGGATCCGCCGTGGTATGTCCCCTCTTCACGCGTGTTCCCATGAACCTTTTCGTATCTGTCCCAAGTCTGGTAGGTTTTGAAAAAAGAACAAGCTCGCAGTAAGATAGATTCGCCAAAATCATTCTTACAAGCGAGCTTGCCATGTCCATT
>Ga0335070_10005999_pt1 | contig 14303 bp, 14 predicted proteins | sample Lox_Sample_13_FD_206722 | JGI IMG/M metagenome (GOLD analysis project Ga0335070, IMG submission 206722) | Soil microbial communities from Loxahatchee National Wildlife Refuge, Florida, United States - Lox_Sample_1.3 | ecosystem: Environmental > Terrestrial > Soil > Wetlands | place: USA... | reverse complement strand
TTCGGCGTGCGCTTCGTTCCGACTACTTTCACGCCAACGTCGGCGGTTTACCACGATCAGAAGTGTGAAGGCGTTAACATCGTCCTCACCGATCGCAACGCTCTCGACGGCCCCGAACTCGGCATAGAGTTAGCCTCAGCCCTGCACAAACTCTACCCCGACAACTGGAAGCCGGAAAAACTACAAGACCTGCTGGTGAATCAATCCGCCTACGACGCGTTAGTAGCCGGCCAAGACCCACGCTGCATAGCCCAAGACTGGCAGGAAGCCCTCGACAAATTCATTAAGGTAAGAGAAAAGTATCTGCTCTACAAGTAGCACGAAACAGGGTGGGGATTTTGACTTCAGCAGGTGATGACCACGAGCGCGGGTGCCCCATTTCTCGCGCGGTGTGTGCGCGAGAAGTGGGGATTTTTGCGGAAAGCGCACAAGAGTCTCGGGAAGACATCCCAACTCTCCCAAACGAGTCCGCCAGACTACCCCACCCAGATAACTCCCCGCGGCCATCGCCGCATCCTATGCCACAAGCCGTAGTAAGCTTAGAGAACCTTGGGTCTCAGTGGAGGTCCTATGCGCATACTCTCAACCATGCTGCTCCTGTCCGCTGCCGCCATAGCCCAGTCGTCCACCGACGTGCCGCAACTCTCTCCGGGCCGCACCGCGTCAGTCGCGCAGGCGCAATCGTCGGATGCCAATAAGCCCGACGCCGCACCGCCAGAAGGGATGTCCCAGGGCATCGTCTCTCCCCCCACCAACGCCACCGAAGCGAAAGCCCCCGATCCCAACGCCCTCGTCATTCCCACCGGATCGCACATCCCGCTGCAACTCAAGCAGGCTATCTCCACCAAGAACGCCCGCGACGGCGATTCCGTCTATGCCGAAACCGTATTCCCCTTCGTGCAGAACGATCGCGTACTCATTCCCGCCGGGACCTACATTCAGGGCAAGATCGTCCACACCGAACGCGCTGGACACGGTCACGGACGCGCCGAAATCCTCATCCACTTCACCTCGATGATTTTTCCCAGCGGCTACACCGTCATGCTGCCGGCCTCGGTTGAGAACACTCCCGGCGCCGACGACAAGGGTGTTAAGGATAAAGAAGGCACCATCCAGCAGGACAAGAACACTGGCAAGAAAGTGGAGGAAGCCGCCAAGAACGGCGTCTACGGAACCATGGGCGGTGCCACCGCAGGCGGTCTCGCCACTGGCGGACTCAACGGCGCGCGCGTCGGAGCCGGCATCGGAGCAGCTGCAGGAATCGCCTGGGCCCTCCTCAAGCGTGGCCCCGACGTCAAACTGGAGGTCGGCACCTCCATCGAAATGGAAATCCAGCGCCCCATCCCCATCGACGCCCACCGAACTCAGTTCGCCCGCGCCGGCTCGTAGTGTGGGACGGACACTCTTGTCCGTCGCCTTTGACGTTGATCTTGATTTCTGATCGTGTACCCTCGGATCCTCTGGTCCGGCGCACTTGCTGTTGACCTTCGGGCCCCACTGGGGCGAAAACAATTTAGCCCACGCACATCCCGTAGAGCATCAACCCAAGTAACATCTCCCGCCCGGATTCCCGCTCCAGCCCGTCCCCACTGCTATACAATCCGCCTTAGGGGCGTCGTCCCGGCGCTCCGGCACGTGGAGGCTCCCAGTGGAACAGCTCGGTCTCGGTTTCAGCACGATTGTCGGCATCATCATCGTCATCTACCTTCTCAGCTCCATCAAAATCCTGGCCGAATATGAACGCGGCGTTATCTTCCGCCTCGGACGCCTGCTGCCCTCAGCGAAAGGTCCCGGCGTCATCTTCGTCTTCGCCCCGATTGACCGCATCGTCCGCGTCTCGCTCCGGCAAGAGGCTCTCGAAGTTCCGCCGCAGGACATCATCACCCGCGATAACGTCACGCTCAAGGTCAACGCCGTCATCTTCCTTCGCGTGATCGAGCCGCGCAAAGCCGTCGTCGAGGTTTCCAACTACGTCTACCAGACTTCGCAGTTCGCCCAGACCACGTTGCGTTCCGTGCTCGGCGAGCAGGAACTCGACGAACTCCTCGCCCACCGCGACAAGATCAACCTGCGCCTGCAGAGCATTCTCGACACGCACACGTCGCCCTGGGGCGTGAAAGTCACCAACGTCGAAGTGAAGCAGGTCGACATGCCCGAATCCATGTTGCGCGCCATGGCGAAACAGGCCGAGGCAGAACGCGAGAAGCGCTCCAAGATCATTCACGCCGAAGGCGAATACTCCGCCGCGCAGCGTCTGGTCGATGCCGCACATCTGCTCTCCAGCGAGCCGGTCAGCGTGCAGTTGCGCTACCTGCAAACGCTCACCGAAATCGGCGTAGAAAAGAACACGACCGTCGTGTTCCCGGTCCCGGTAGACTTCTTCTCCGGCATCCAGAAATTACTGACAAACGCAGGCGGGACAGAACCGGCAAAGCCATAAATCGCGTAGCCCCGCACCCTTTGGTTCGGGGCCGCGCGCAAAGCGCGCAAGTAAGCGAGTGCTCAAGAGCGTAACGAACGATGAGTGAATGAAGGGTTTTTGTATCAGGCGCGCCCTGACCCGAGCCGAAAAAAGTTGTATCAAGGCGCGGTCTGACCCGCGCTGAAAGAAAAGGTTCGTATCAGGGCACGGCTTCAGCCGTGCCGACAAGGCGGCAAGCAACAAGCGGCTTTAGCCGCTGCGCAAGACCGGGAGTTCAACATGTCCTCAACGCAAGACACGGAAATCACACTCGGCACCGGCAAGCTGCTGGTCCTCTTCTTCAGCCTCGTCGGCGTCTGCGCGCTCTTCTTCGCTCTCGGCTACTCGCTGGGGCGCAAGTCCGAACCGTCGCTGGCCTCCGTGAATCCAGCCCCGCAGCCTGCTCCGGTCTCGACCAAGGCCGCCGGTTCCACGGCCGCCCCGCCCATGACCTTCTACAAGAACGTTGAGCAGAAGGACGCAAACCCCGAACTGACCCCAGCCACCGAAACTAAAACCGACACGGCAAACGGCACCGCTCCGGCGAATCCCACCACAGCACAGCCCGCAGCCAATAGCGCTCCCGATCCGACCACCGTACTGCCGTCCCCCGGATACTTCGTCCAGGTCGCCGCCGTCAGCAAGCAGGAAGATGCCGACGCACTGGTCGACGCATTAAAGAAGAAACAATACCCGGCCTTCGTGGCCGCCGCCAACGCCACCGACAAGCTCTTCCACGTGCAATGCGGCCCCTACTCCGACATCAAAGAAGCCGAGTCGCTCCGCACCCGCCTGGTAGCCGACGGCTACACCCCCATCCTTAAACGTTAGTGTGGACGCACATCACTGTGGGCCGGACACTCCTGTCCCTTGCCTTTGACTTTGCCTTTGATCGAGTAGACGGCCACGCAAAGCGCGCGATTTAGGTTTCCTCCGTGGACCCGTATCTAGCTCCGCCGTAACCACTCCTCGTCATTTCCCTGGCTCCGCAGTCCTCGCCATGACAAGCCGTATTTCTGCGCGATGAACCGGAGACTCAATGGACCTCTCTAGAATCTGCTTGCCGTCTGCAGAGAGACTGCGAGTGTCCGTGCCGTGCATGAAGGTTTGCCCGTCGCGCTTCATCTCCCAATTGGTCACGAGTTTTTCGTCTTTCCAATGGGTGCTGGCAGTCCGCACGCAGCCAGGAGCGTCTGGGATGGGATCGGAAACCTGCTTTCCACTTGGATCAATGGTGTATACCGCTGTTGTGCCCGCCTCGCCGCCAGAGATTTTCATCACGTTTCCGTCTTCGACGATGTGCTCTAGCGTGTACTTATGATCGGAAGGAGGTGGAGGCGGCATGAGAGGGGCGTCGCTGGGTGGATTCTTAACCGGCACGGCTTTCTCCGTCACCTGGTCGGGATCGATGCGCCACGTACCGGAGAAGGCTTTCAGATTTTGCGCGTTGAGAGTCGGCGCAAGACACAGACACAAGAATGACAGACATAAGCATGGAAGCAGTATTCGCATTGCTCCTCTCTTTCCTCTTGACCAGTACTTGTTCTACAGGCTTCTCCGAAAAGAACGTCATCCTCCGCGTGGCACCAGCACAAAGTGATCGATCCCGATTTTGGCGGCGGCATCCGCCCGGGCGCGATCCAGGTGGAACACGATCTTAATCTCATCAAAACGCCGCAACGCCGAATAGCGTGGAACGACGAAGTTCAGGGTTTCGGTAACCGGTGTCGGTTTTTCGAAAATGTTCCATGGGCGCGTCGACCGAACCATCATCCTTCCCAGCGACTGTGACGGTTTCTGAGGCACGGTGGTGTCGATCACTATCAACTCCAACCAAACCGTCTCCGGATACCGGTCTGCGTTGCGAATCGCAATCTGAATCCTGCTGCAGCAGCCGAGACCGACCAATGCACCGAGGTGGTCGTTCGCCTCAATCAACAGTGGCCGCCGGTCGGTAGAACGAATTTCGACCAACTCCGGACTGGCATGAGCCTGCCGCGAGCTTCTGGGCGGTTGAAGATCGGGTGCCTTGAAAAACCAATACACACCATTGAAAGGGATCACGAGAGGACTTGTAGCGGAGCCTACGGTGAAGCGACTGAGATCGCTCACAGGAGGCGGCACCACGAGTCGCGTAACCACCTGATTGTCCGGCCACAGCACGATACCTGTGTGACCCTCTCCGCCTGACGATTCGAGATCCGCAGTTGTTCTGGTGGGCGTCTTTTGAGGGGTTGTGCCATCGTGGGCATACCGGTGGCGAGAATGCCTGTGTGACGGAACGCCAAAGCCCGCGAAACTGTAGCTGTGGCGCAGATAGGGAATTAGTCCGCCGATGGTGAAGAGGGCCGCAAGTGCGGCGATCAAGACACTGGAAGAGAGAGACAGCGACTGTCTGCGCGAAGCCACGTTTGGAGTTTGGAACCACGTCCACACACCAAAACCGATGCAGAGTAACGCCGCACCGACGAAGGTATGGCCGGCAAACACCGACAGTACACCCAATTCAGCCGCGAATGTGGCCGCGACAAACTGTTCCATCCGGCGCACCGGGAACAGGGGCTGTTCATCGGGGAAGAGCGAGGCAATCAGTGCAGGCGCAGAGCAGTTCCAGTCCGGCCGCTCTACATCTGCGAACAATCGCGTCGCGAGGACTGCGAACAGACCCGCAACCACTATCGTTAGTGCGGAGTCTTCCCGAATGAAAAGCGACAGAGGCACGAGCCATACGGCGGCGAGAGACATCGCGTTCAGCAAATGCAGGTCTGGTCGACGGACGCGAGTACGGAGGACGGACAACGCAAAGGTGGTGATGACACAGACCAGAGAAATGGAGACCAGTTGTTCCAACGCAGAGCTCAACAACTCAGTCCATGAAAATCGGTGGGCTGGCGGGACGGAAAACAGAGAGGCAGTGGCGGCGGCCGCCAGCAATCCAACGATCACCGGCCAATGCTTGAATGAGGTATCGCGGGGCCGCGCTTCTGTATCGAGAAGGCCCATTGTGTATCTCCGGTAGCCTATCGACGGGGCGGCCTCGTCCGCCATGAATTGAGGAGGAGAGAATACTCCGTGTTCTTTTGGACACCGCAAGTTTGAAAAAGGTTTCCCGCTAGTCAAGAACCCCTACATTGACACTCATCGATTTCCGCGCTATTCCTAACTGAGCATGTCCTCTGACCCATCCCTCGACCGCGCCCTTCACGCCATCGCCGACCCCACCCGTCGCCGCATCCTGCAGGCCCTTCGCGAGGGGTCCGCCGCCAAAGCTAAAGCCGGAGCGGGGAAGTCCTCCCCAGATTCCTGCCTCTGCGCTGGAGACATTGAGGAACGCATCCACCTCACCCAGCCAACCATCTCGCATCACATGGCGATCCTGACCAAAGCCGGCCTAGTCGAAGCCACCAAACAAGGCCAATGGCGCTGGTACCGCCGCAACGAAAAAGCACTGAAGCAAATCGTCAAGACGCTCCGCACCAAGCTCTGATTTTGCTCGTGTGGCCCCGGACCCTCTAGTCCGGGTTCCGCGCAAGGCACGCAATCAAAGACCACCCAATCGCGTCCTGAAGCCAAAGTTCTCCCCAAAACTAAAAATCATCCGATCCCCACCAAGTAGAATCAAAAACCGAAACAAACTCCGAGGCGCACCCATGCAACTCAAACCCTTCCTGCTCGATGCCTGGCTCGATCAATACGAACACGACATAGACTTCAACCTCGCCGCCAGCACCGGACCTACCTGGACCGTCAACGACATCCTCGCCCTCGCCGACGACGAAACGCGCCACCGCTTCTTGAATCACAACCTCGTCTATAGCCGCCCCGCCGGCGCCGACACCCTGCGCGAGGCCATCGCCGAAATGCAAGGCGTCCCCGTCGAGTCCGTCCAGGTTGTGACCGGAGCCTCCGAAGCCCTCGTCGCCCTCATGTGGCTGGCCGCAGAGCCCGGCGCCAACGTTATCATTCCGCTGCCCGGATTCACCACGTTCTCCGCCCTGCCGGAATCGCTCGGTCTCGAAACCCGCTTTTACCACGTGCGCCGCGAGAATGGTTTCCGCATCGATCCCGACGAGATCAGGCGCCTCGCCGACTCCAAGACCAAGCTCATCCTGGTCAACAGCCCGCACAACCCGACCGGCACCACTATCGCCGACGACGAGATGGAATCCTTGCACGACTTCGCCGCCGAGCGTGGAATCCAGCTAATCAGCGACGAGGTCTACCATCCCATTTACCACGGAAGGCAAACGCAATCGGCCGCACGCCTGTCCCACGCCACCGTCATCGCTGACCTGTCTAAGGCTTTTTCCATTGCCGGCGTCCGTACCGGATGGATGATCGAACACGACGCCAAGCGCCGCCAGCAATACTGGAACGCTCGCGCCTACTTTTCGATCTGCAACACCACTACGGGAGAAATTCTTTCGGAAGTCGCCATCCGCAACCGAAACATCGTGCTCGGCAAGACTCAGGAAACCGCCACCCGAAACCTCAAGCTGCTCGATCGCTTCATGGCCGACCATCGCGACGTACTCGGATGGATTTCCCCGCAAGGCGGCATGACCGCATTCCCCTGGCTCGTCAGCGGAGAAAACGACCGCCCCTTCTGCCAGGCCGCCACTGAACACGGCATCCTGCTAGCCCCTGGCGATTGCTTCGATGCCCCCTCGCACTTCCGCCTGGGCTTCGCCGCCGCAGGGGCAGATTTCTCAAAGGCCCTCGACCGCTTCGGAGCATTCGTGAAGAGTTGGTCAAGCCGCATGGCGACCGTCTGATCTTTAGTCGTGCGCGCGCGCCCCACCCTGCTTTCTCGCCGTTTGCGAAAGAGGGCAGGGACTTCTATTTTCAACGGGGCTGGCAAGTCCAGCCGCAGCACTGCCACCCCCAACCTTTCCTTCCCGCCCACGTCCAACTACAATGGCCACCGCCAATCCAACCTTTGGAGAAACATTCCTATGACGAAATCTCCGTTTCTCGTAGCAACCCTGCTCGCAGTCACACTCGCTCATCCGCTGCGTGCGCAAGAGAAGAAGGAACCCAAGCCCGCCGATCCGCCTGCCAAAGCGGTCCTCGACTCATGGAACGACATCGGCCGCAAGATCATCGCCATGGCCGAAGATTTCCCGGAAGACAAATACGACTTCAAGGCTACTCCGGCGCAGCGCAGTTTCGCCGAACAGATTGTGCACGCCGCTGGCGCCAGCTATTACTTCACGAATGCGGTGAAAGGAATGAAGCCACCGGCGGAAGAAGACATGAAGCGCGACAAGTACAAGACGAAAGCCGACATCGTCGCCTTTGCCAAAAAAGCCTTTGCCGACGGCGCTGACGCCATCAAGTCCAAAGGCGACAAAGGTATGAACGACCTCGTCGTCGACCCGTTCGCCAACCAGCAGATGCGCGTCTATGACTTGGCCTACGGCTTCATCGAGCACACTGGCGAGCACTACGGCCAGTTGGTGGTCTACTACCGCCTGTCCGGCCTGGTCCCGCCAGAGTCCCGGCCTAAGAAATAAAAATGGTGGGAAAAAGTCGGTTGCCCATCCTTGTCCCGCGCAATTTGCGGGACAGGATGGGAACCGCACAGGCAAGCCTCAGCGTTCCACGCGCTTCAACCCCTCACGCGCTCGTCCATATTCATGCGCCATTGCCAGCGCCGCGCGATATTCCGCCGCCGCTCCCGGCCGATCCCCCTGCCGCTCCAGCAGTTGCCCCAAGTATTCGTGCGCTTTGTACGCCGGACCCTCTTCCACCGGATCCTTTAGATACCGCCGCACCAGTCGCTCGCCCAGCGGATACCATTGCCCCGCGCGCAAAACCTCGCTGGCTCCATCCATCAGCGCTTCCCGCCGATCCACCACTTGCGTCTCCTCGAGCGATTGCAGCGCCTTGTTCATTTCTTCGAAGCGGTTGGCGTGCCGCAGAAAAATAATCAGATCCAGCCACGCCCGCGCCCCCGAATGCGTCACCGCAATCGCCGCGCGCAGTTCTTTCTCGGCGCCCGCCATATCTTTATTTTTTTCGGCAATCCGCGACGCCACCCAGTGCGACATCCCCGGATTCAGCGCCATCAGCGCATCCGCCTGTTCGCGCGCTTTATCTTTGCCCCCGCCCACAATCCCCGGCGCGTCCATATAAAACTCCGCTAGATCCGTACGCGCTTCCCAGCTCTTCGGATCCAACTCCACCGCTTTCTCAAACGAGGTACGCACTTTCTTGGCTAATCCCGCCGCCGACAAGAATCCCGCGCGGTCCGCCTTCTCTCCGTAGATTCGTCCCAGCCACAAGAAATACAGGCTCTTGTGTGGATCGAGATCCCGCGCCCGTTCGCACGCCTCAATGCCTCGATCCCACTGCTCCGCCATGAAATAAGCGCGGCACAACAAATTGAAGGACTCGGCGTCGGTAGGACTATGCGCCGTCTGCGTCTTCAGTGACTCAATCGCTTCATCAGCGCGTCCCGCCGCAAGCAGTTCCTTTCCCGAAGCAGCCCAAGCGGGCGAGAGCACTAACAAAATTCCTGACAGCAAAATGAAAATATGCAATTTCATGAATTGAGAAGGCGACTTGCCTTGAAAGGGCGTTGCTTTAGCCGCGCCCTAGCTTCGACAAAATGAATGGCGCTTTAGCCCCCGAGGAAACTAAGGCACAACTTTCACCGGAGCTCCATCCAGAAGTGGCTTATTCTCTTCCGCGGGCAGCGCCACCAAGGCGCCTTCGTTCAGTCCGCTGGTAATCTCCACCCGCGTCAGATTCTGCAACGAGATCTCCACCGCCTGCCGTTTCAAATGATCATCCACAATCTGAAACACGTACGACTTGCTATCGTCCGCGTGCAACGCGTCGCGCTGCAAGGTCAGCACGTCCGGCTGCTCCGCGGTCACGATCGTCACGCCCACATTGATATTTGGCAGCAACTTGAAATCGCCGTTATCGATCGTGCACGTCATCTCGCCCACGTTCCGATTTCCGCGTAACTTCACCGTGGCTGGCACCGTGCTCACACTCCCATTCCATACCCGCCCGGGAAACGCGTCCCACGTGATTTCTACTTTTTGTCCGGCTTGCAACCGTCCCACGTCCGGCTCATCCACAAACGCCCGCACCAGCACATGCGACAAGTCCGCTTCCTGCAGCAGCAAGTCGCCCGCCTGCACAAATGCACCCTGCTTCACCAGAACGGCGTACACAATCCCGTCAAATGGTGCGCGCACCATCGACTTGCTCAGGGAATTCTCCGCCGCCGAGTACGCAGCCTCCGCTTCTTCGCCCTGCGCCTGGATCTTCGCCACCTCGGCGTGGGAATAGCGGTCTTTCTTTTTCTGTTGCAACAGCGTCAGGTCCGCCTGCGCGCTCTGCAATTTCTCTTGTGCGGCTTTTACCTCGCCCGCCGAGGCCGCGCCCTGTTGCTGCAATCGTTGCAGCGCATCCAGATTTCGCTGCGCCACATCCCGCGCGGTTTGCGCCTTTACCAGTTGCGCTTCCAGTGTCAGCAATTCCTCTTGCGTGCCGCCGCTCGCGGTCGACGCCTCATCTGCCTGCGCGGCCTTCACCTGGGCCTGCGCCCTCGCTGCTTGCGACTGCACATCCGCGGTGTCCAACTCCAGCAGCAACTGCCCCTGCTTCACGCGATCGCCTTCCTTCACCAGCAGGCGTTTCACGGTCGTCGGCACCGGAGCGTGTGCCTCGAAATTCTGGATTGGCTCGATCTTCCCGTTGGTCGACACCAATGCCCGGATCGGCCCTCGCTGCACTTTAATCGCGCGCACTTTCAACGGGGTTTGATGCAGGTAGGAATAGGCGATGAGAACTACGATCACCCCGCCGATGGGCCAGAACCACTTTCGCCAAAATGAGGGATTCGAATTGTTCGTCGCGGCCAACGAATCGTTTCTTTCCGGTCCGGCAGCAAATAGTAACTAATCAATCTATCATTCCAGAGCCAGCCGCAGGAATCGGCGCGCCCCATCCGATATCTACTTGGATGCTCCGTCCTCCGCTTCGGCTGCACTTCCGAACCGATACAATAACGCCATGCCTAAATCGCCACGCTACACCCCCGAACACGCGGCCGCCGGACTCGACCACAATTTCCCCGAGATTGAAACTTGGCCCAACCAGTTTCCCGGATACGAAATCGTCATTGACGATCCCGAGTTCACCTCCGTCTGCCCCAAAACCGGCCTCCCCGACTTCGGCGCATTGACCATCCGCTACATGCCCGACAAGAGTTGCTTGGAACTGAAATCGCTCAAAGAGTATTTGCAGTCCTACCGCAATCTCGGAATCTTCCAGGAAAACATCGTCAACCAGGTTCTCGAAGACGTGGTGAAGTGGACCAAACCCATCTGGGCCGAAGTAAAAGGCGATTTCCGCCCCAGAGGCGGCATCTCCACCACGGTAATCGCAAAACATCCCCGCCCCAAACAATAAATCGAGTGGGACGGACACTCTTGTCCGTCGCCTTTGACTTTGACTCTGCTGTCCAAAGTTCCCGTAACCCCGGCATGCTATATTCCTCAAACCCGTGACCGAGAAGACTCTCCAACCACGTACCGCGCTCCTCGTCCTCACCGTCTTGAACTTCCTCAACTATGTCGATCGCAGTGTGCTCTTCGCCGTCCAGCCTCTGATCCAGAACGAATTCCATCTCACCAATCGTCAAGTCGGATATCTCACCAGCGCCTTCCTTGGCTTTTATATGATCGCCGCGCCGTTCGTTGGCCCGCTCGCCGATCGCTACTCGCGCAAACTGATCATTGTCTTCGGCGCAATCTTCTGGAGCGGCCTGACACTTCTCACCGCCGTCACCCACACCTATACCGAACTCTTGATCCGCCACACGCTCGTCGGTGTTGGCGAAGCCACATTCGTCACCATCGCCCCCACGTTCGTCGCCGATCTTTTTGCCGAGAACAAGCGCGGACGTATCCTCGGCATCTTCTATCTGGCCATCCCGGTCGGCACGGCTTGCGGCTATCTTCTTGGCGGATATCTCGCTCCGCGCTTTGGCTGGCGATTTCCGTTCTACATCGCCGCCGCTCCCGGATTCGTCCTCGCCATCGCGGCATTATTTCTCACTGAGCCCGAGCGCGGCCAATTCGATTCTCGCCACGACGCCGGACTCGGCGACCTTTTGCCCGCCGGCTTCCAAGGTAGTCCTACCCAGAAATTGATCTACATCGTCGCCTTCTATCTGAAGCGCCTGTATCGCCTGATCTTGACTCTATTCCGTAATCCCGCTTTCCTGACCGCTACGCTCGGCATGGCCGCCATGACGTTCTCCCTCGGCGGCATTCAAGTCTGGATGCCCAAATTCCTTTTCAGTGATCGCCACTACTCGCTCGAAGCCGCCAACTTCGCCTTCGGCATCATCATTGTCATCGACGGCATCCTCGCGGCTCTCGCCGGCGGATGGCTCGGCGATTTCCTCCTCCCGCGCATCAAAAGTTCTTACTATCTGGTTTCCGCCGCCAGCATGGCCCTCGGCATCCCTGTGATGATTGTCGCCCTGTTTTCCAGTGGCAAGATCATGATCCCCGCCATCGGCGTCGCCGCTTTCTTCCTCCTCCTCAACACCGCGCCCCTCAACGCCGCCGTCATCAACTCCGTGGGCGCTCACATCCGCGCCACCGCTCTCGCCGTCAACATCTTCATCATCCACATTCTCGGCGACGTCCCCTCGCCCACAATGATGGGCTGGGTCGCCGACCATCGCTCCCTCCAAGCCTCGTTCATTCTCCCCATCATCGCCATGGGCATCTCCTCTGCCATACTGTTCTACGGCATGAAATTCGCCCCAGAGGTATCGACAACACGCTAGCTCGCGCCCCAGCCGCGAAGCGGCGACACACTGCAGCCCACGGCGCGAGCCGTGGGAACACCGAGAAAACCATAACCAGCCCCGAAGGGGCGAAGGAACATCACCCATCGCGAGAGGATTCGCCTCAACGGAATGACCTACTTCCACTGGACCGCCGGCACCATCCTCGCCCTCGCCTGGTTCTCCCGCATCGTCGACGCCGCTCTCGGCATGCCCAGCGTCGCCGACGTCTCCCAGCCCGAATGGAACCGCAACCCCGTCACGCCCGCCGGCAACCCGCGCGTCAGCATCATCGTCCCCGCCCGCAACGAAGAAGAAACCATCGAGCAAGCCCTGAAGTCCTTGCTAGCTCTCGACTACGAAAACTACGAAGTCATCGCAGTAAACGACCGCTCGACCGATCGCACCGGCGAGCTCATGGAAAAAGTCGCCAAAGAAGCGGGTAGGGAAGCTGACTCCCTAAAACCAGGCAAGACTCTCAAGGTCATCCACCATACCGAGCTCCCGCCCGGATGGCTGGGCAAAACTCACGCTATGTGGACCGCCGCCAAACACGCCACCGGGGACTGGATCCTCTTCACCGACGCCGACGTCCTCTTCAAACCCGACTCCCTCCGCCGCGCTCTCGCCTACGCCGAATTCGTCCCCGCCGACCACGTTGTCCTGTTTCCGCGCATGATTATGCAGCGACCCGGCGAGTACATGATGATCGCGTTCTTCCAAACCATGTTCATGTTCGGACATCGCCCCTGGAAAGTCGCCGATCCCTCGACCGACGATCACATGGGAGTGGGTGCCTTCAACCTCGTCCGCCGCCGCGTCTACGAAGCCGTCGGCACCTACCGGGCCCTGCGCATGGAAGTCCTCGACGACATGAAACTCGGCAAGGTCGTCAAAAATTCCGGCCACGCTCAACGCAACGTTTTCGGCGGAGACCTCATCTCCATCCGCTGGGCTCACGGCGCTTTCGGCATCGTCAACAATCTCACCAAAAATTTCTTCGCCGTCCTGTCCTTCCAATGGTGGCGCTCTGTCCTCTCCGTCTTCGGCCTGGCCTTCCTCAACTACGGCCCATTCCTCGGCATCTTCCTCGCCCACGGATACGCCCGCATCCCCTATGCCGTCGCGCTAGCCTCGATGTGCATGATCTACGTAGGCATCTCCTGGCGCTCCGCCGTGCCCGCATACTACATCGTCCTCCACCCGATCAGCACGACGCTGTTCATCTACACACTACTGCGCAGCACATTCCTAACGCTGTGGAACCAGGGCATAGTCTGGCGCGGCACAAAATACCCGCTGGAAGAACTAAGAAAAGGAATGGTCTAGTGCGGAAAGGTTTGTGTGGGACGGACACTCCTGTCCGTCGTTGCGCGCAAGCGCAACCGGGTTGACTCTACGGGCAAGTCAAATCCGCGGTTGCCTGCAGCACCGGGCACGCCGTTTCATTGAACGGCCCGCCAATCACGTTGCAGACTCCCGACGAGGGCACCGCCACCCACGCTCCAATTACATACGTCCCATACGCATTCGCGCTGCACTGTGCCGTTCCGTTTGTACTTACAATAACGTCAGTCGTCGGATTCAGCACGATGCTCCCATTCCATATTTGCTGAGACGCGGCTCCCCAGTTGGCCTGGATCGGAGTCACCGTCTTTGGAGGCGTGCTGTAGCCGCCAGTCGCGACAAATGGAACCTTCCCGCCCGGATAATCTTTTGCGTCCGCGCTCGTCGGACTCAAGCTGATCGACTGGATTACGTGATTATTAGAATTAGGATTGAGACTGCCGCACGATAACGTAATACCCGCGGCCAGCACCAGGAGAAGTATGCAAGCGAAGGATTTCAGGCTCAACATAGCCACCTCCTTCTAACATCAACCCTCGTAACCTGTAATTGTCTCGCTGCTCCGAAGCGAAAGCAAGGTACTGATTGTGATGCCACGGAACGAGTGTGGCGAAATTCATCAGACAGGATTTACCTCACTCCCGCAGTTCACCTCCGCGCTTCCACCACCTC
>Ga0335070_10005998_pt1 | contig 14303 bp, 12 predicted proteins | sample Lox_Sample_13_FD_206722 | JGI IMG/M metagenome (GOLD analysis project Ga0335070, IMG submission 206722) | Soil microbial communities from Loxahatchee National Wildlife Refuge, Florida, United States - Lox_Sample_1.3 | ecosystem: Environmental > Terrestrial > Soil > Wetlands | place: USA... | reverse complement strand
TGGTAACCAGCGGTAACGAGCAGATCATGGAGCAGATCATCAAGCAGCTCCGCAAGCTCGTGAACGTCATCAAGGTGATTGACTTCCGCGAGGTGGAGTTCGTCGAGCGGGAGATGGCCCTGATCAAGGTGAAGGCAGAGGCCACCACCCGTGCCGAGGCGCTCAGGATGGTCGATATCTTCCGGGGTAAGGTGGTGGACGTGAGCCCTACCTCCTACACCATCGAGGTGACCGGAGACGAGAAGAAGATCGAGGCCATCGTCGAGCTTCTCCAGCACCTCGGGATCATCGAGATCGTGAGAACCGGCAAGGCCGCGATCGCCCGGAGCAAGAAGACATAGCCCGCAATATGCACGAACCGCCTGCCCAGGGAGATCCCCCGCGACCGGTGCATCTGAAACGGGGAGAGTGTCCCTTCACCCATGTGTGACCCCAGCGTAACGCTGACTACGGAGAGAGGAGACCCGAGATGAAGATTTACTACGATGCAGATGCCGACTTAAGGAAATTCAAGGGGAAAAAAGTTGCCATCATCGGCTACGGCAGCCAGGGCCACGCCCAGGCTCTTAACCTGCGGGACAGCGGCGTGGAGGTCATCGTCGCCGAGCTGAAGGATACCGCTAACTACAAGCTCGCCAAGAAACACGGCTTCAAACCCGTCACCGCCGCCAAGGCCTCAAGCCAGGCCGAGATCGTCCAGATCCTGGCCCAGGATAACGTCCAGGCCCAGCTCTATCGCGAGGAGGTCGCTCCCCACATGACCAAGGGGAAGACCCTAGTGTTTTCTCATGGTTTCAACATTCATTTCGGCCAGATCGTCCCCGCATCGCATCTGGATGTGGTCATGATCGCCCCCAAGGGCCCCGGCCACCTTGTGCGGAGCGAGTATGAGAAGGGCGCTGGAGTCCCCTCTCTCGTCGCCATCCACCAGGATGCCTCGGGGCGAGCTGTCGAAACCGCTCTCGCCTATGCCAAGGGGATCGGCGCTACCCGGGCCGGAGTGATCCACACCACCTTCAAGGAGGAGACCGAGACGGACCTCTTCGGTGAGCAGGCGGTCCTTTGCGGTGGCGTTTCCGAGCTGGTAAAGGCCGGGTTCGACACCCTGGTCGAAGCGGGCTACCAGCCGGAGATCGCGTACTTTGAGTGCCTCCACGAGCTTAAGCTCATCGTCGACCTTTTTTACCAGGGCGGCATCTCCTACATGCGCTACTCGGTGAGCGATACTGCCGAGTACGGCGACTACACCCGCGGCCGCCGCATCATCACCGAGGAGACTCGGGAAGAGATGCGCGAGATTCTCGCCGAGGTGCAGAGCGGCGAGTTCGCTCGGGAATGGATCCTGGAGAACCAAGCCGGTCGGCCGGTATATAACGCCTTGCGCAAGATGGAGAGTGAGCATCCCATCGAGGAGGTGGGCGCAAAGCTGCGGGCCATGATGCCCTGGCTGAAGAAACCGGAATAACATCCCGCGGTGTGCCACTTGGCAGTGGGTGGGGTGGGCACAGCCCACCCTCTGCGTTTTCCGTGCCTTGAGTGCGTCCCTGCTCAAGGGGGACCAGCGGGTGGTTTAGGTCACTAGACAAGATATGCAGCACCTGCCCATCGCGAAGCAAGGATTCGTCTCCATCGCCGTGCTGGCGGCCCTATTCCTCGCCTCCGCCCTGGCCGGATGGCAGTTTGTCGCCGCAGTCTCTTTGCTTGCGACCGTCCTGGTGATAAACTTCTTCCGCGACCCGGAACGGACCGTCCCGACCGATCCGAGAGCGGTGGTGGCCCCGGCGGACGGCAAGATCGTCTTCACCGGCAAGGTCGTCGAGGACCGTTTTATCCGCCGCGAGGCGCTGAAAATCAGCATCTTTATGAATGTCTTCAACGTGCACGTGAACCGGGTTCCCTTCTCCGGGGAGATCACCAACATTCACTACGAGAAGGGAAAGTTCCTGGCTGCGAACCTGGACAAGGCCTCCCGGGACAATGAGCACAACGCCGTGGTGCTCCGGGTTGCAAGCGGTGATGTGGTGGCCTTCGTCCAGATCGCCGGCCTCATCGCTCGCCGCATCGACTGCTGGGTGCAGCCCGGACAGCGGGTCGAGCGGGGCGAGCGATTCGGCATGATCCGCTTTGGCTCGCGGGTGGATCTGTACGTACCTCCGACCTGGCGGCTCGCCGCGGCAACGGGCCAGCACGTGAAAGCGGGAGAGAGCATCGTATGTTACTCCGGAAACGACCCAAGAGGCGAAAGCCTAGGAAGCCCCGGGAGCTGAAGCAGGGGATCTACATCCTTCCCAATCTTTTCACCACCGGGAATCTCTTTTGCGGCTTCTTCGCCATCGCCGCCGCCGTGAACTACAAGTTCAAGACAGCCGCAGTGGCGATCCTTGTCTCCTGCCTCTTCGACATTCTCGACGGGAAGGTGGCGCGCCTCACCAACTCGCAGAGCCGATTCGGCGTGGAATACGACTCTCTCGCCGATCTCGTCGCCTTCGGCGTGGCCCCCGCCGTGGTCATGTACCTGTGGGCGCTCCAGCCCTTCGGCCGCCTCGGATGGGTGGCGGCCTTTCTTTTTGTCGCTTGCGGCGCTCTCCGCCTGGCACGGTTTAACGTGCAGGTCAATTCCGTCTCCAAGGAGTACTTTATCGGCCTCCCCATACCAGGAGCCGCTTGTATGGTGGCGACGACGGTGCTCTTTCTCTATCACCTGGGCGGGAACGGCCCCACCAAACACTTTTTGCTCCTGGCAATGACCTATCTGCTGGGTTTCCTCATGGTCAGCACCATCCCGTACAACAGCTTCAAGGAGTTCAACCGCCTGCAGCGGATGCCCTTTCGGTCCCTGTTCTTGACGATTCTTGTCCTTTCGGTGGTCGCTGCCCAGCCCGCGGTTATGCTTTTCACGCTAATGGCTCTTTACCTGGTATCCGGGCCCTTTGAGTACCTTTGGAAATTGGCGAAGCGCAGCTCCTCCCAACTCCCGGAGGAAGCGCCACAGGAGCAGTCGGTCCAAATCCGGCCTGGGGTCGAGCAGTGAAGGCCCCAAGGCCCCGGTGAACGGGCGCCCTCGGCTGAGTTGACTCTGTAGGCCGAGATCTCGCGTCCGGTTCCGTCGTCCGCCTCTCATTGCTAGTGTATGAGGTTGATTGCGCCATGGGAATGACTATCAGTGAAAAGATCCTCGCCGCTCACGCCGGAAGAGACCGGGTGGTTCCCGGCGAACTTATCGAAGTGGATGTGGACTTCGCCCTCGCGAACGACATCACCGCTCCCATCTCCATCGACCGGTTCAGGCGGGCAGGTGCAAAAAAGGTCTTCGACCCAGAGCGGCTCGCCCTCGTGCCCGACCATTTTGTGCCCAACAAGGACATCGACTCGGCCATCCAGTGCAAACTCCTCCGCGACTTCGCCGAAGAGCACAATCTCCCGTACTATTTCGAGGTAGGTCGCATGGGGATCGAGCACGCCCTCCTGCCGGAGCAGGGCCTTGTCGTGCCCGGCGACGTGGTCGTGGGTGCCGACAGCCACACCTGCACGTACGGCGCCCTCGGCGCCTTCGCCACCGGCGTTGGCAGCACGGACCTCGCCGCCGTCATGATCACGGGCAGGATCTGGTTCCGCGTCCCCTCGACCATCAAGTTCGTCTATGAGGGTGAGCTCCGCCCTTGGGTGACGGGAAAAGATCTGATCCTTTACACCATCGGGCGGATCGGCGTGGACGGAGCTCGCTACCGGGCCATGGAGTTCACCGGCTCCGCCATCGCGGAACTCTCCATGGATCAGCGCCTCACCATGGCCAACATGGCCATCGAAGCGGGCGCCAAGAACGGCATTATCGCACCCGATGTGGTGACGCGGGTCTATGTGGATGACCGGGCTCGGCGTCCTGCCCGGTACTATGAGAGCGATGCGGACGCGAGCTACGATCAGGTGGTCCCCATCGATGTGAGCACGATAGAGCCTCAGGTTGCCGTTCCCCACTCGCCGGCGAACGTCAGGCCTGTGAGCGAGGTGGGCCGTATCCCCATCCACCAGGTGGTCATCGGCTCGTGCACCAACGGCCGCCTCGAGGACTTGCGTCTTGCGGCCGAGGTGCTCAGGGGGCGACGAGTCGCCGCCGGAGTGCGCTGCCTCATCATCCCGGCGACGCAGGCTATCTACCGCCAGGCCATGGAGGAAGGCCTTTTCACCACCTTCTTGGAGGCGGAGGCGGCTATCAGTACGCCCACCTGCGGGCCCTGTCTCGGCGGCCATATGGGCATCCTGGCTCCAGGGGAGCGGGCGGTGGCCACGACCAACCGAAACTTCGTCGGCCGCATGGGCCACCCGCAGAGCGAGGTCTATCTGAGCTCGCCGGCGGTGGCCGCCGCCTCGGCTGTCCTTGGCCGCGTTGCAAGCCCTACGGAGCTCTGAGGCAGCGGCCCAGTCCCGGTTTTTTGGGAGTGAGGGGAAACTGATGATGATTCTTAGAGGGAGAGCTTGGAAATTCGGTGCCGACGTGGATACAGACCTCATCATTCCGGCCCGTTACCTGAACACCTCCGACCCGAAGGAGCTGGCCAAGCACTGCATGGAGGACGCGGACCCCGCGTTCGTCGGCAAGGTCTCGCCCGGCGACTTCATCGTAGCCGGGAACAACTTCGGCTGCGGCTCCTCCCGGGAACACGCCCCTATCGCGATCAAGGCGGCCGGGGTCTCTTGTGTCGTCGCCGCTGGCTTCGCTCGCATCTTCTATCGAAACGCCTTCAACCTAGGCCTTCCCATCCTCGAATCAGCCGAGGCCGCGGAGGCCGCGAAGACCGGCGATGAGCTCGAGGTGGATCTCGCCACCGGACAGATCACCAACCTGAGCCAAGGTCGCACCTACCAGGCCCAGCCAGTCCCTCCTTTCATGCAGGAGCTCCTTGCCGCGGGCGGCCTGATGCCGCACGTGATGAAGAGATTGGCAGGTGGAGGAACATAGCATGGCAAAGTCTTACAAGATAGCCGTGATCCCCGGCGACGGCACCGGACCCGAAGTCGTTGCCGAGGGCCTGAAGGCCCTCGCCGCTGCTGCGAGGAAGACCGCCTTCAAGTATGAGTTGGTCCATTACGACGTGGGTGGCGCGCGCTACCTCAAGACCGGGGAGAGCCTCCCCGATTCTGTCATGGCCGAACTCAAAGGCATGGACGCCATCTTCCTCGGCGCCATCGGCCATCCTCAGGTTGCCCCGGGAATCCTTGAGCGCGGCATTCTCTTGCGAATTCGCTTCGAGCTCGACCAGTATGTGAACCTTCGACCGGTCGTCCTCTACCCGGGAGTGTGGACCCCCATCCGCGACAAGGGCCCCGAAGATATCAACTTCGTCGTGGTCCGGGAAAACACCGAGGGGCTGTATGCCGGGTCCGGCGGCTTCTTCAAGAAGGGCACCCCGGATGAGATCGCCATCCAGGAGTCGGTGAACACCCGGAAGGGGGTCGAACGCTGCATCCGCTTCGCCTTCGATTACTGCCGTCGCCAGGGCCGCCGCAAGGTCACCCTGTGCCACAAGACGAATGTGCTCAACTATGCCGGTAACATCTGGGAACGCGCCTTCCGGGATGTGGCTGAGCAGTATCCGGACATCCAGACGGATTATGCTCACACCGACGCCGTCTGCATGTGGATGGTGAAAAACCCCGAGTGGTTCGACGTGATTGTGACCGACAACCTTTTCGGCGACATCATTACCGATCTCGGGGCCATGATCCAGGGTGGTATGGGGATCGCCGCGGGCGGCAACATCAACCCTCACGGTGTCTCCATGTTCGAGCCCATCGGCGGCTCCGCCCCCAAGTATACGGGCAAGAACATCATCAACCCCCTCGCCGCCATCGCTGCCGCCGCCATGCTCCTCGATAACATGGGGGAGGAAGACGCCGGTTGGCGGGTGGAGGACGCGGTCAGAAAGGTCGTGGCCCAGGACCTCAAGAGCCTCGCCGCCGGACAAATGGGCCACAGTACCACCGAGGTCGGTGACCTCGTGGTGAGGTACATCGACCAAGGCTGAGCCAACCCCGCGTCAGGCCGTGCCAGTGCATTCCAGCCAGGGCCGTCGGGCCCTCTTTTTGCCCCCCTGCACCTAACCCGCATTGCGCCCGCACCACCTGCTGCCACTGCGAATATGACCGCTCACTCATCGCGGCCGGAAGCCGCTTGGCCGGGGCGCTTCCCGGAGCCGGGAGCAGGGATGGTCTGCGGCGCAAAGCGCATTTGGAGCCTCTACCTTCCTTGGATGACAGGAGTGACCTCCAGGCTTTCCACCAAGACCCGACCAAAGGCCCGGCCTCGCTCTCCACTATCAATGCCGCGACTATGCGCCTTGCAGAGCAGACCTCCCTGCCACGGCTCACTCATCGCGGCCGGAAGCCCCTCCCAGAGACTTCCTCCTCACCGAGCCCAGCGCTCGGAGAGAAGGACGACCATCTCTACAATCTCGCCACGGCGCCTCGTGCACTATGCGACTCAGCCCAGCGATGCTCAGAGAAGCCCGAGTTCTTTCATCTCTGACGCAAAATGGTAACCCCTCGCCCGAAAAGGGCACCCGTCCCCCGCCAGCCCTTTTTGCCGAAACCCGGGTCATCCCCGGTAAAATAAGGTCGGGAATACGGTTGGTTACCTTCCCGGGACGGAAGCTGACCCTCTCCCTCTCATCTCTCCGTTCCCATGGCACACCGCTTGCTTCAATCCGTCCCCGGCAGACACGTATTTTCATATCCGTGACGTTTCATCCGGAGCGCCAACTGGCACATCATCAGGCAGGGCTATGAAAAAAAAGATTATTGGATTGATATTCTTGGGGATTGCGTTATTGATCGCGCGGCTCGCGGCATCGGCAGCCTCTGAGATCCTGCCGACGCCTGAGCCGTTCCCAGTGTATCCATGTCTCCAGACGAACGTCGATTTCTGGAAAAAGGTCTATTCCGAGTACACGTTGGAGCAAGGCATCATCCATGATAGTTGGAATCTCGCCATTATCTACGAGGTTATCGACCTGGAAGATTCCGGCCGGCCCGGCGCCTTTATGATCAACAAGAGGCGGATCAAACGAGCCGAAGAGACATACAAGAAAATCCTGTCGAAGCTCGCCCGAGGCAATCCCCCATCGTCGCCGGAGGAACAGCGGGTTGTCGATCTGTTCGGGCCGACCGCAACGCGCAAAGATTTCGAGCAGGCTCGACGCAATGTTCGGTGTCAGCTCGGTCAGATGGACCGGTTCCAGGAAGGCATTATCCGTTCGGGCGCCTACCTCGAGCAGATCAAGGCGGTTTTTGCATCGTACGGCCTGCCCCCTGATTTGGCCTATCTCCCCCACGTTGAATCCTCTTTCAACCATGAAGCCCGAAGCAAGTCTCGGGCCGCCGGCATCTGGCAGTTCACCTCGCCTACGGGCAAGAGATTCCTCAAGATCGGCCAAGAGCTCGATGAGCGCCGGGATCCGATTTTTTCCTCCCACGCCGCGGCAAGGTTGCTCAGGGAGAATTATCAAGTGCTCAGAGATTGGCCCATGGCTATCACCGCTTACAATCACGGGCTCGGCGGCATGGTGAAAGCAAAGCGGACCAAGAAGACCTACGAGGCGATCTTCAGCGAGTACAAGAGCAGATCCTTCAAGTTCGCCTCCCGCAATTTCTATGCAGAGTTTCTCGCGGCCCGGGATGTGGCGAAGAGCTATCGCCAGTATTTCGGTGACATCGAGTTGAAGAACCCGCCGAGCACCCACGAGGTCGTGGTAGGAAACAGGGTACCGGTCAAGGATCTCGCCCGCTATTTCAACGTGAATGTGGCCGATATCAAGAACCTTAATCCCTCCTTGAAGGAATCCGTCTACAGGGGCCAGAAGTCCCTTCCCAAAGGCTACACCTTGCGCCTGCCCCTGGCGACTCCGGCGCCAACGCAAGAAACGCCTCCCACCGAGTCCGTAACTGACCTCCAGGAGTCCCCGCGGGAATGGAGCCTCATGCCTTAGCCCGCATTGTGCACGAGACGGCGTAGCAAGATCTTGAAGATCGTCGTCATTCTCTCCGAGCGCTGGGCTCGGTGAGGAGGCAGGCTGTGGGAGCGGCTTCCCCGCGACACCGCCGGGAGAGGCCAGCCGCGATGCGTCAGCGACCATATGCGCGGTCGCAGCAGGCGCTGCGCGCATAATACGAGCTGGGAGCTCCGAATCCCGGAACGCCTTGAGCGTTGACCGGCCTTACGACGGCCGCTATAATCCGACAGGTGTTTCCCTTCGTCGTCGCACCCGAGAGGCTCCCGATGACAGAGGCTTTGTCGGCGCCGAAGTCCCCCGCCGCTCTGCGAAGCCTGATTCGCGCAGGACGCACGATGAGCGCTCTCATCCCTGCTCACAGACGCAACAGCAGTGGCGGCTGCGTCAACGACTGATGTTGCCTGCGACGGAACGGTACCGCGAAGACCCTTTCAGCATCTGGAAAAGGAGGACCCAATGAAACTCGCCCGCGTGTTTTCATCTCTTGGAATTCTCGTGCTTGTCGTCGGGATGATCTCTCTCTTCGGTCAGGTGATCACCGCGCCGGCCGCGTCGCCCCCGGCATCGCCGAAACAGGCTGCGGTTGCAGCAAAAGAGGTGAAGATCGGCGCCATCTATCCCCTGAGCGGTGGCGCGGCCCAGGCCGGCGTGGACATGAAAGCCGGGATCGAGTTGGCCGTCGAGATCGTAAACGGCAAGTATCCCGACATCGACCTGCCGCTCGCCAAGACGGAAGGTCTTCCCAATCTGGGCGGCGCCAAGATCGCCGTTGTGTTCGCCGACAGCCAGGGCAAGGCCGAGGTGGGGCAGACCGAAGCCGAGCGTCTGATCACCAGCGAACAGGTGATCGCCCTTCTCGGCTGCTATCACTCGGCCGTGACCAAGACTGCCAGCAACGTGGCCGAGCGGGTGGGGCTGCCCTTTGTCAACGGCGAGTCCTCTTCGCCCGATCTCACCGAGCGCGGGTTCAGGTGGTTCTTCCGGACCTCGCCTAACGACGTCGATTTTTCCCGGGCCATGTTCGATTTCATTGACACCATGAACAAGCAGAAGAACGCCAACATCAAGACGGTGTCGCTGCTTGTCGAGGATACCGACTTCGGCACCAATAGTGCCATCGCCCAGAAGGCGGAGGCGAAGCGTATCGGGGTGAATGTGGTCGGCGAGGTCAAGTACAAAGCCAACACCACCTCCCTGAACGCGGAGATCCAGAAGCTCAAAGCGGACAAGGCGGATCTGCTCCTGCCCTCCAGCTACTTGAGCGATGCCATCCTGACGGTAAAGACGATGAAAGAGCTTGACTACAACCCGAAGCTCATATTGGCCCAGGATGCCGGCTACGTCGACGCCAACTTCATCACTACCCTCGCCAAGGACGGGGAAGGGATCGCCAGCCGCGCCGCCTTTTCCATCGACATCATCAACGTCAAGCCCGTGGCGAAAAAGATCAACGATCTCTACAGAGCAAGAACGGGCAAGGATCTGACCGACGCCCCGGCTCGCTCCTTCACCGCCATGCTCACTTTGATGGAGGCCATCAACAGAGCCGGCTCGACCGACCCGGAGACGATCCGCAAGGCCCTCGCAGCGACCGACATCCCCGGCAGACAGACAATCATGCCTTGGAAGGGCGTCAAGTTCGACGAGAAGGGACAGAACTCCATGGGCCAGGCGATCATCGTCCAACTCCAGGGGGGCAAATACACGACCGTGTTCCCCTTCGAGTTCAAGAACGCCGAGGCAGTCTTCCCCGTTCCCACATGGTCCCAACGGAAGTAACAACCAGCTCGTTTCCCATGCCGGGCCGCCGTTAAAGAGAACCGCGGCGGCTCGGGATCTCCCCTTGGGAGGGCCGCGAAGCCTTCCCAAGGAGTAGCCCGCATTATGCATGAGACGCCGTGGCGAGATCGTGGGGATGGCCGTGCCACTGGGCAACCACAGGGGCTCGGACCTGAGGCGTACTTGTTCAGTAAGTCGCCAGGTGCGAGACCCGAGGACGCCCGGAAGGACCGCCATATTCGCGGTCGCAGCAGGCGGTTCGTGCATAATGCGGGCTAGAGAAGGACGGGCGGTGGAGACGCTCTTACAAGCAGTCGCCAGCGGCGTGCTGATCGGCCTCGTCTATGCGCTTATCTCCGTAGGGTTGAGCCTCATCTTCGGCCTCATGGAGATCGTCAACTTTGCCCACGGCGAATTCCTCATGCTGGCCATGTTCGCCAGCTTCTGGTTCCATCTGCTCTTAGGACTCGATCCCCTCGTGTCGCTACCCCTCGTAGCGACCCTCCTCGGCCTCGTCGGCCTCGTGACGAATCGCCTGGTCATCGCCCAGATCATCCGCGCCCCCATGCTGGCCCAAATTTTTGCCACCTTCGGGTTGGGGCTCTTTCTGCGGAGTGTGGCCCAGTTCCTGTGGACGCCGGATTTCCGTCTTATCCAGAACCCCTGGCTGAGCCGCCTTTTCGGCGGGAGGGTCGAAATCGTGAGGGGCGTCTTTGTCGGCGTGCCGCAGGTGGCCGCCGCCTTGCTCGCCGCGGTGGCGTTTGCCGCCCTCTACCTTTTCATCACCCGAACCAAAATGGGGCTTGCACTTCAGGCCGTAGCCGAGGACAAAGAGACCGCCGCACTTATGGGAATCAACTCCCAGCGCATGTTCGATCTAGGCTGGGTGCTCGGTTCGGCATGCGTCGGCGTCGCCGGGGCGGCCCTGGCGAGCTTCTACTACATTTACCCGGAAGTCGGTGGAACCTTCGCGCTCATCGCCTATGTGGTCGTTGCCCTGGGCGGATTCGGCAGCGTGCCGGGAGCGCTCGTCGCCGGGCTCGTCGTGGGACTGGTGGAAATTCTGAGCCCAGTCATGTTGGGGATTGCGCCATCCCTCAAGTATGCCGTAGTCTTCAGCGTCTATCTGCTCGTCGTCCTGATTCGACCACAGGGCCTGATGGGGCGGTTCTAGATGAAAAAGACCCACTGCAGCGGACAGACTCTCATCGCCCTCGCTCTCGCCCTGGCTCTCGTCGTCTTCCCCTTCATCGTTTCAAGCCCCGTCACCCGTAACCTCATGATCCTCATCTTTCTCTACGCCGGACTGGCACAGGCTTGGAACATCGTCGGCGGCTTCGCCGGGCAGGTCTCTCTCGGTAACGCCATCTTCTTCGCCGTGGGGGGATATACCTCGACCCTTCTCCTGCAGCACGCCGCCCTCAGCCCGTGGGTCGGGGCTATTGCCGGCGCCATGCTAGCCATGATTCTTGCCCTCGTTGTCGGTTGGCCCGTCTTTCGCCTCGGCGGGCACTACTTCGCCATCGCCACCATCGCCATCGGCGAGATCGCCCTTGCCCTCATGGCCAACTGGGAAGCCGTAGGTGGAGCCCGCGGGCTCACCATCCCCTTTGTGCGCGACAGTAGCGGCCGCCCGGCGGACACGTGGGTCTGGTTCCAGTTCAATCAGAACAAACTGCCATACTACTTCATCGCTCTGGCGCTCATGTTCACCCTGGCCGGGTTGACCGCCTGGCTGGATCGAAACAAACCGGGCTTTTACTTCCGAGCCATCAAGAACGATCAGGACGCGGCGCGCTCGCTCGGTGTGAACGTCCTGCGGTACAAGCTGCTCGCCTTTGTGCTAAGTGCCGCCTTCACCGCGCTGCTGGGTACCTTATACGCTCAATACCTGCTCTTCATCGACCCGGAGAGCACGCTCGCGCTGCGCCTTTCGGTGCTCATCGCCTTGGTTGCGATCCTCGGAGGGGTCGGGACGGTCTGGGGGCCGATCCTGGGGTCCTTCGTCCTGATCCCGCTGGGCGAGTTGAGCCGTGCCCATCTGGGAGGGAGCGGCAGGGCGGTGGATCTGATCATCTACGGCGCCCTCATCGTCCTGATTTCCGTGTTCCAGCCTGCGGGGCTGATGGGTCTTGGCCGCCGCCTGCGAGGCAAATAGACGCCCGCCCGAGGGCATTAACTTACTCGCCAGGAGAACAGAAAAGCGGAGTTAGGTCGTGGCGCTGTTGGAGATCCGAGGGCTAACCAAGACCTTCGGCGGCTTGACGGCCATCGATGATGTGAGCTTTCGCGTAGAGGAAGCGGAGATTGTCGGTCTCATCGGCCCAAACGGGGCGGGAAAGACCACGGTGTTCAACTGCGTCTCCGGCTTCTACGAGCCAACGCGAGGACGGCTCCATTTCGCCGGCCATGAAATCACCGGCTGGGCGCCCCATCGCGTCTGCCGCCTAGACATGGCACGGACCTTCCAGATCGTGCGGACCTTCTCCGATCTGAGTGTTTTGGAAAACGTCATGGTGGGCGCCTTTTTACGAACCGGCAATCGCGCCCAGGCGGAACGGGCCGCTCGGCACGTGCTCGAGCTCATGGGCCTGGCCGCTAAGGCGGAGATGCGAGGCGGAAGCCTGACCATCGCTGAGAAGAAGCGCCTGGAGATGGCTCGCGCGTTGGCAACGAAGCCGCGGCTTCTCATGCTGGACGAGGTCATGGCCGGACTCAACCCAGCGGAGCGTCAAGCGGCGGTGGAACTGGTGCGGCAGGTCCGAGCCGAGGGCATCACCATCCTGATGGTGGAGCATGTGATGGAAGTGATCATGCCCATTTCGGATCGCATCGTGGTCCTGAACTACGGGCGGAAGATCGCCGAGGGCCGCCCGGAGACCATCGCTCGGGACGACCAGGTCATCGCCGCCTATCTGGGCGAAAAATATCGCGGCAGGCACTAAGGCCTCGCATCGGATGTACCCTATGCTGACCGTGGACCACATCGCCGTTTCCTACCAGGGCGTCCCGGCTCTCCATGACGTATCCTTCCAGGTCGAGGCCGGGAAGATCACTGCCCTCATAGGTTCAAACGGTGCGGGCAAGTCCACCACCCTGCGGACGATCAGCGGGCTCCTTCGCCCTGACCGGGGCCAGATTCTGTTCAACGGGCAGAGGATTGACGAGATGCCGGCGCATCTCCTGCCGAGGCTGGGGTTGGCTCATGTCCCGGAAGGCCGTAAGCTCTTCAGTCGTCTGACCGTGGTGGAGAACCTCCGCCTGGGGGCTTTCACGCGTCAGGATAAGAGGGAAGTCGCTCACTCTTCGGAACGGGTCTTCACCTACTTCCCCCGCCTCAAGGAGCGGCACAGGCAGCGAGCGGGCACGCTGAGCGGCGGGGAGCAGCAAATGTTGGCCATCGGCCGCGGCCTCATGTCCAATCCCCGCCTCCTCATGCTCGACGAACCAAGCCTCGGCATCGCGCCCATCCTGGTAGAGGAGATCTTCCGCGCCCTCACTGAGATCAGCGCCGAAGGGATGACCATCCTGCTCGTGGAGCAGAACGTGCGCGAGGCACTGGAACTGGCTCACTGGGGTTACGTGCTCCAGACCGGGAGCACCATTCTCTCCGGCCAGGCGGCGGAGATCTTGGCATCAGATCTGGTGCGGCAGGCTTATTTGGGACTGTAGTAGCGCCGGTCACCGCTGCTAATGACCGTTGGGTCGACCATCGCACCGAAGCGGTCCTTCGCACCTCGAAGCCACGATTCGAGAGTGATCAGTCTGGCGACGCCCGTCGCGACCTATCCAGCCAGTCTCTGCGCGAAGGTCAATACGGCAATCCCGAGCGCGATGCGGTACACCGCAAACGGAGCGAACCCGCGTCTCCGCACCCAGGCCATGAACCACGCCACCGCGGCATAGGCGACGATGAAGGAAACAACAAAACCGATGGCGAGCACCACCCATCCGTGGGCGTCAATGTGCGTTGCGCCGATCGGGTTGGCGCCGCCCGCACGGAGCGACTTGAAGAGGTCGTATCCCGTGGCCACCACCATTGTCGGAATCGAGAGGAAGAAAGAGAACTCCAACGCCGAGGCCCGGGACATTCCCGCCAGTTGCCCGGCGGCGATCGTGGACATCGATCGCGACGCGCCCGGAAAGACAGCGGCAAGTACCTGGCAGGCGCCGATCCAGATCGCCTGCCCCAGATGCATCTCCTCCATGTTCCAGGTGCGGATCCGGCTCCCCGGTGCGCCCGCCCCGGCGGCTTCCGAGGGTGCGTTCACCGCGTCCACGATCCACATCACCATGCCGCCGATGACAAGGGCGCCGCCCATGACATAGAGGCTCTCCAGGTGCTTGCCGATGATCTTCGTCAACAGGAACGCGGGCAGAGCCGTCACGAGAAAAGCCACCACGGTGAGGCCCAGGGGATGGGTGAGCAGCGTCCGGTCTCCGCGTTTGCCGCCGGGAAAGTCGGCAAGGAACTCCACGATGCGGGAGCGGAAGTAGATCGGCAGGCACAGGATGGCG
>Ga0335070_10005997_pt1 | contig 14304 bp, 46 predicted proteins | sample Lox_Sample_13_FD_206722 | JGI IMG/M metagenome (GOLD analysis project Ga0335070, IMG submission 206722) | Soil microbial communities from Loxahatchee National Wildlife Refuge, Florida, United States - Lox_Sample_1.3 | ecosystem: Environmental > Terrestrial > Soil > Wetlands | place: USA... | reverse complement strand
CATCGGCGCGGTGGCGATGACCATCTACGGGTACAGGTTCCTCCAGCGGCTCCTCTACGGGCCTCCGGTGAGGCTCGGCAGGCGGGGGGTGCAGGCATGACCTCACGGAAGATATTCCTGAATTTCTGGCTCGTGCTGGGGCTCTCAATAATCCTCCTTCTCGGGTTGGTTTACGCCACGATAACTGGGGCAAAGGTGATGTTCTTCCAGGGGGCCGCGTTCCAGTTGCGCGTGGCCGGGGCGGTCCTGATTGTTGTCGCATTAACCCTGGTGGTACGGGTATTCGACATGATCGGCCAGGCCATCTATGCGATCCCGGAGGGGCTGTCGCAGGCCGGGGTATGAACTGGATGTTCTTCATCATGGGGTGTGCGTTCATGGGAGTAAACCCGGGCCTCGGGGCCATATTCCTGGCCATCGGCCTGATGTGGCCAAACGACGATGATGAAGGGGATGATGACTGATGGACACCGGCAAGTGGGCCGTCGTAGTCTGGGCCGCGATCCTGGCCATCATCCTCTACATCAACCAGTCGGCTGCCGAGGTTATCGTGGGCTTCTTCCTGTTCCTCGTCGGCTTCGCCATCTGCTACATCATCGTCAAGTGGGCGTACCCGCGCAGTCGGGACTGGGGCGCGGTGAAGTGGGGCCTGGCCCTACCGCTGACTGGCTTCATCATCCTGTTCGGCCTCGCCTTCCTGTTCAGCCTCCTGGGAGGCACATTCGCTCCGGCAGCACCGCAGGAAGCCCCCACCCAGCCCAGCCAGCCGGTGGTCGCCCCTCCCGCCTCACCGGCCATCCCGGACACCATCTCGCCGCCGTCACCTCCGCCCGTGCCCTCGGTAGCGGGATCGGGCGGGTCCGTGGACCGGGGCTCGATGGCGAAGGTCTACAGCGGGATCGACCCGCCATATGCCCTGGCTGATGGGAGCCAGGTGACGCTCACGAGGAACGACAAGGCCACGAACCCGACCTGGGCGCAGGTGAAGTCCTTCATCACTCATGATCAGACCGACCAGATCCAGTACAGCCTAGGAAGTTTCGTCTGCTCGAACTACGCCGAGGAAATCTATGACAATGCCGAGGCCCACGGGATCCGGGCGGGCTTCGTGGCCATCTCTTTCCAGGACGGCAGCATGCCCCATGCCCTGAACGCCTTCGAGACCACGGACCGGGGCCTGGTATTCATCGACTCGACGATGCCTCTGGTAGCATTCAATACAGTCAGGATGCCAGGCGAAAAGGAGTTCGGGATCTCATCGAACAACGACAAGATCGGCTATCTCCAGGTTGGCCAGCCGTATGGCATCGTGAGCATGAGCACGAACTGGGGCACGAAGTATTCAGATTACGTGGCCTGGCAGAAGGCCCTGGCGAGCTTCAAGACGGAGCTGGCGAATTATAACGCGGAGATCGAGAGCTACAATGCAAAGGTCAAGGCGTATAACGTGAACCCGACCTCGGAGGCCGAGTACTACAGCCTGAAGGCGGAGAGCACTCAGCTCGACCAGGAGAGCGCGAAGCTCGATGCGGATGGGAACAAGCTCGGCGGTTTCTGGGAACCTCCGAATGACGAAGTGCCGGTCTCCCAGATCGAGATTTACTGGTGAGCTCATGCCGAAGAAGAAGGTATTCCAGCCGATGACCAGGGAGATCGAGCGCGAGATCCGGGAACTGGCCAGGGACGGCATGGCCGGGCGGACGAGGAGCACCCTCAGGGGCGAGGAGCTTCTGAAACTGGTCGGGCCGGAGGAATACGGGCGCATCCACGACGACGAGCGGGAGAAGATCCTGGACGAAGCCTACCCGTGGCGAAGGAAGTCCTGAACGGAAAGAGACAATTATATATCCATAACGACATAGGGTTCTCCATCACAAAGGGGTAGATAATGGACAACGAAGGAGAAAGAGTCCTGATGGTAGTCGGGATTAGTATATTCATCGGCCTGTTCTGTTTTATCACGAGCGGGTATATCCTGGGCCTGATCTGGTTCGTGATCGCGGTAGGGATCCTGTTTGGTCCGGGCTGGCTGAAGGACCGGAAAGAGAAGGCCAAGCCAGAGAAGGCATGATTACCGCCCTCATCATCGGGCAGATCCTCATGGCGGCATCCTTTGCGGCCTTCATCTATGGCAACTCAGGTGGTTACGGGGCCAAGGCAGTGAAGGCCACAGGATGGGGACTGTTCCTGCTCGGGGTAATCCTCGTCACTGATTTCTACGTGGGGCTTGCCTGATGAACCTGAACGGGATCGGCATCCTGGTAACGGGGATCCTTGCAGTCTTCGCAATGCTCGGGGGCTTTGCCTCCTACATCGGGAGCGGGCCTCAGAATTTCATCGTGGGGTACTGCCTGATGTTCATCATGGTCATGTTCGCAAGGAGCGAGATGCGACAGCGCGACGCGCTGAAGAGGGTGAGATGAGGCGACGCGATTATTTCCTGAACGGGATGGCCTTCTGGAAGCCCTCGCTCTACATGGCGACGAAAGAGAAGGAGAAGTGGATGATCCGCTGGGAGGTCAACGGGGTCGTGGTCGCAGCCCTCCTGGGCAGCGTGCCCTTCTGGTTGGTCATTTACTATTTCTTCGGGGTGTAATATGCCAGAACTGACCTGTATCGATGAAGTGGACCTGCACCTGAAGTGCAGGCTGGTCAAGCAGATAGTCGAAGAGAACTTCCCGGTCCGCACTCAGATGGGTTTCTCCCTGTTCAAGTGCCTCTGGACCGTGTATCTGACGGGGTTGAGGGACGGCGGGAAGATGGGTGTGCTCATCACCGAGAAGGAGATGCGGATCTTCCAGGACATGGTGTACGAGGTATGATCGTCTGCGATTACTGCTGCTACAATGTCCCGGCCCCGGTGTTCCAGGCCCCGCCGGGGTTCGTGGTGGGATTCAACCTCTTCAGGTACACCGTCATCGGGATCGACCTTGCGGCCATCGGCCTCCTGCTCGGCATCCTGGTGTACCGGGAATGGTGGCTGAAACGAACCTCTATGCATATGCAAGGGGGTTCGGCATGAGCCTCTGGGGTCTTCGGGAGTTCCTGCGGCTGAACAGGACAATGCCCTTCGGGAAGAAGGCGAAGGCCATCCTGATGGGCGAGTACGAACCGAGGAAGACCTGCATGTGCGGCTATCCGCTCCTGGACGTGGGGGAGAAGGGGGTGCCGGTGAAGCTGACCGATGCGGGGGTTATCCTCAGGTGCCCCGACTGCGGCAGGAAGTACATGGTGAGCGTCCACAGGAGCGAATGAGATGGACCGGATCCTCAAGTTCTGCATCTTTGCCATTGGGTTCATCACAGTCTGGGGTGTCCTCTACGCTGGCCTGACCTTCACGGAATCGCACTCGGGGATGAGGCTGCTGTTCCTCGTGCTGGGATCCGGGATCGGGATCGTCATAGGCACCTGGGCGGGTTGGCAGATATTCCCGATGAAGAAGAAGGCGGTGGCATAGGGTGGGAATCTCTTGCAGGTGCGGGTGAACGGGTCATGGTGCTGAAGGAAGTCCTCATCGTAGCAGACTCGATGACCGGAGGGCTGTGCGTGTATGCCTCATTCGTCTCGACGAAGATATCGCAGATCCAGAAGGAAGGCTTCCTGGTCCTGGGGATCTGCCTGCTGGTGAGCGCGGTCTGCCTCGCAATTCAGGAGGCATGGAGCAAATGATCCTGGGTCTGATACTTGAAGGCATGGACCCGATCTCGGTGTACGGGAGGCAGCTCGACTGGACCCTCAATGGGATCCCGGCGGGATTCAATGACCCCGGGCTCGCCATGGCGACGGTGGCTTATGGAATCCTCTACATGATCATTATCACTGGGACTCCGGCACTCGTAATACTGCTTTATCTGGCATGGAAATATTTTCTGGCGTATATGAAGGAGATCCAGGTCCACCCGGAGGACAGATGATCCTGGGCCTGATACCAAGACACTGGAAAGAATGGAGGTGATGAGGGATGAACTTCTATCTTGGAATAACACTCATTGCTCTTGGCGGGAGTGCTATTGTGATGTTGATCAAAGCAATATATAGGCTCGGGAGAGCTTCGTGGGTGAAATATTATCAAAGGGTATGAAGGAAAAATCATGAAGTACACGGTATCCTTTTCATTAAAACTCAAGCCGACGGACAGGTTCGCGGTGGAAATCAGCCAGGGCATTATGCATCTCAGGTACTCGGACGACCATGTGCCCGAGTCTATTGGGGAAGTGGAGAAGGACGCGGGAGAGATCCTTGACAGGATGCTCCATGAAGGAGAATTCTACGATATCCACGTCATTACCGACAACGTGCAGACCGTGGACTGCGAACCGGAGGACTGATGGCAGCAAAGCCCGGGAAGTTGGTCCTTGTCGGCTTCAGGGTCGAGGTCAACACCGTCAAGGAAGCCAAGGCCCTGGTGAATGAGGGTATCGAAAAAGGCTGGTGGGACGAGCGCATCAAGGAGCACAAGATGGTCGCGCTGCCGAAGCCGAGGAAATGCAAGCATAGGCGCACAGAGGACATCGAGCGCGAGCAGTTCGACTGGCTCCAGGGCAAGAGCCGCCACTGGCGCGAGACCATCTGCCGGGACTGCGGGGCCACGGTCAATATCTCGGATGGCTGGTGGGAGTAGGCGAGATCATGGAGAAATCATCGGAGAAACCACTGAGGAGATACGACGTGCGGACCAGGGTGGTCCTGACCATCCGGGGGAAAGAAGTCCCGGTCATCCTGAAGGATGAAGGCATCGAGGGCGAGGATGAGGGCGCGGTGGCCAACGACATCATCGCCTGCATCAAAATCGCAAACGTAGAAAAACGTATCGAGAACATGAATATCAAGGAGTCAGAAGACTGATGGCCGAGGTCGTGAAGAAGCTCGATTACGTCACCTACTACGACGACGGCTCCATGGAGATATCAGGGAACGAGGACGGGATGCCGGTCATCGAAGGTGTCCTTCCGGCCCCTGACGTGAATACGGCCTCGGAAGAGGAGCGCGAGAAGCGGCATCGGGAGGGCATGGACAGCCTGATCCTGAACGGCTACTTTATCGAATCGGCACGGCGGGTCAGGAACAAGGCATTCGACAAGCCCGGGCAGAAGACAACCCTGAAGGTCAGGTATCGGCCCTGCAAGAACGAGGGCGAGATCCGGGTGGTCAAAGAGAAGATCGCCAGGATCCTCTGGCGGAAGGCAAGGCCCGAGCTGGATGAGAAGTTCAGGGATCCGAAGTACAACCGTCTCTGATTAGAACGAGAGTCTTATATAGACATAGTGACATAGAACTCACCATTGGAGTAGATGGGCATGGCAGAAACAGTTGTCGAGGTAAGCCCGGTTGGGCTCTCGCCGTACCGTTGCGAGACCTGCGACTATTTCATCCCGAGCAAGAAGAACTGCTTCGGGGTAGAGCAGCCATTCTGCGCGTGTCCCAGGGGCATCGAGTACCTGAAGGCCAAGCCCGAGACCGTGGTGGACGAGCCGGGAAGCTGGACCATCAAGGAACGGACCATCCATGAAAGGGATAACTGGTATTTCGCGCTGAGCAAGTACGATGTCGAGCGCATCGGGATTCTCGGCTGCCTGAGCAACTCGAAGTTCCCGAAGCGGGACCGCTACGAGGCGGTGAAGGTATGACGGATACCTACCCTAAAGACGCACCTTACGATGTGAAGCTCCTGGAGGAGATCCGCTGCACGCGCTGTGCCCTGGAACGGATACTGAACGCCATCGACGCAAAAGGATTCGTCGATTACGAGCTGGAGAAGTTCGGGAACGCGCCGAAGTTCCCGGAGCCGAAGGAATGAGGTGATGGAGATGAAGATTCCAGGAGTAAGGATCAACGATCTGCACATGACGACCAAGGATGTCGTCCTGGCTATGTGCGGCGGGAACCCGGGCGCGATAACAGCCTGCATGGAAATCCTGGCGCACGAGAAGTACATCGACCCGGGTGCTTTCACGATGGCAAGTCTCCTCGACCTCGACATGCTCCACGTCTACGATGACCGGATCTACATGCTCTGGAACGACGTGTGCCACCGCAACGTCGGCCTGATGATCGCAGTCCTTCGGGCGAAGCAATTAGGCCATATTGACGAGCGGGCTATAAACATCGCCATCGACAATCGGGGCAAGGGCATCAATCTTGACCTCCTGGTGAGGAGGATACAGGAAGAACTGCCGAACTTCAACCCGGACGGGAGAGCACCGCTGACGGCAGCCGCGCATCCTGCGGTCATAGCGGCCCAGGCCCAGGAGCTCAGCAGGGAGGACGATGACAAGAAGCGCGACAAGTACGAGGCGGTGAAGGTCTGATGGTTGGCAAACTGACAATCGAGTTCAAGAAACCCTACGGGGGCCATGACAGGCTCGTGGTGTCAGCTACGGGCTGGGATGAAGGCGTCGGGAACGTGATTCATGCCATGCTCGCGGAGCTGGACGATGGAAAACCGACGTTGAATATGCAGAAATTCGTGGGGCGATGGGATCCGGATAATCTCGTCATCATATACGAGCCGTACAAGACGGTTAAAGAGGCCATGGAGGGAAAACCGCATGTCGGTGACTGACGGCAGCGGAATCGTATTGACGATACGGAAAGATCCAGGGTTCGCAGACGGCTGGCATCGGATTCACATCGAAAACGAAGACATGAGTACCTTCTTCGCCCAGATAGAGAGCGAATTGGTGCGGAAGAAGGGCATCAAAAAGGGCAGTCGGGTACGGTATACCTACGAAGATGAATACCCGGGGTATATCAGGAATATAGACGTGGAGGTATCATGAAGATCGGGTTCGACGCAAGGATCGCCATCTGCACCGTTGAACTGGTGCTCCTGGTCTTCCTGTCAGCCTCGTCAGCCTATGTCGTCTTCAATCACACGCGGTTCCTGGACCTCGCGGGGGCACTCGCCATCGTGAATGCATCGGCGGCTATCTGGCTGGGCCTCGGGCTAATGCATTTCAGCGAGCCCTGGATTCACGAGGCAATGATCCCGGTGGGATGAAATCATGCTTGCGAAACGATGGAACAACTACGTCGAGAATATGTTCGGCAAAAAGCCGAAGGAAACGAAGGATCTCAAGGTCAAGGTAATCGACAAGATGTACCTTGGGCCTGACGAGTTCCTGCCCTTCGTCCTCTACTTTGAAGACCTGGAACCCGAGAAGGAACACGCGACCAGGCACGTCATGGTCGTCAGGGCGGGCGAGCAGGATATCAGCCTGATGGAATGGTTCGAGTTCGGGATCGGGACGAAATGGGAAGTCCGTCTCGGTACGGTCAGGGGCATGCTCCGGCTGATAGGTTGCTGCTGGAAGGTGAGGGAACCGTGAACAGACATCTCTTCACCTTCGCAAACTTCGCGCTCCTGGTAGTCTTCGTGGCCATCATCGTCGTCCCCGGCTGTGTAACCCAGCAGGAACAGGAGGCCCAATCGCATCCGGTGACAATCCTCGTCGTGGATAAAACGATCCAGTACAGTGACGGGTATACAATATACGTGTTCACCGATGGAACCACGGTGTATCATACCAACTGGCTGAACTGGCGACAGCTCCAAAATGGAACCGCATATCAGTTCATGTACAATCCGCAAAATGATTACTGGGAACTCGTAACGGTGGAGAACTTATGAAACTCATCCTCCTCCTCGCGCTCGTGGGGATCCTCGCGCTTGCGGCAGGCTGCACGAACTCAATAGTGTCCGGTCCGTCATCGTCGCCGCAGTCCACACCGGAATCGTCATCAAAAGTAGTCTGGCAGTCTGGGCTAACCAATATCAGGGTCTTCCCGATCTGCGAGGATTATACCATCTGCTACGGGATTACAGACGGGAACGGGATATCCGGGTTCAGTTGCTTCTACGGCGCAGAGGAACCGGCACTCTTCAGGAAGTACTGCCCGGTCCAGGTCTGAGGTGAACCATGCCAACGATTCGTCTCCCAATCAAATGCTCGACGGCGAAGAAATGCGACAACGCGCTGGATGCAGCGATAAATGGGGCCTTCAACCTCATGGACGGGGCCTTCAACTTCTGCGCTGAAACGAAAGTCATCCGGTGGGGAATAATCCTCGCGGTAGGGGCAGTCGTCGCCTATTTCGTTTCCCTGATATTTTACTGGTTTGGGGGGATCATCGTCGGCTCAGCCATCGCCACCATCACAGGAAGCGGCAAAGGAACGATATCACCTGACGACTGGTTCTTCGTCTGGGGCGGGTATATCGCGGTGCCGCTCGGGTGGCTCCTGATCGGGTACGCCTCGGGCTTCCTGAAGTTCGAGTGCATCAAGGAACCAGAATCGAGATCAGAGGCGGAAGAGAACGCGGCCCTGGTGGACAGGGTGAAATGGGCATGATCTGCGACAACTGCAAGAAAAAGAAGAAGTGCAAGCCCTATTTCCTGCGCGGCCATTACGAGCGGTTCTGTAGCAGGGATTGCCTCCGCGAGTTCCTGATAAATCATCCGGGCATGGAACTTTATGGTACGGAAGTCCTACAATTCAACATGGAGATGTGAGACCGGATGATAGGGTTGATTATCGGGGTATTCATCACCACCCTGGCAGCCATCGTCAGTTCGTGGCTCGGGCATTTCATTGGGATCCCGCCCTACGTGCTGTTCTGGGTCTGCGGTTTCATCGTCTTCGGGATCTCGATAAAGAAGGAGGAGTACAAGAACCATTGCGCCTGCCCGGACTGCAACATGTTCACTCTTACGGCGGGGATCATCTTCTTCATGGCGGCCATACTGACCTTCATACCAGCCGTGCAGTGGGTGATGGGATAATGGTCGAGCCCTTCAGCCCGTTCACGAAAGTCATCACCAGGCCATGCTGCGACTGTAAGCGCGAGGTTGCGGTCCTGGTCGGGTCAAGGGTGCCCAGGGGCGAGGTCGTGAGTGTCAGGTGCCCGGACTGCCACGAGAAGTTCAAGAAAAAGTATCCCGACCAGCCAGACGAGGATGAAGTCAGGAGACTCAATGATCTCCTGGAAGGCGCGGAACTGAAACCGGGTGAAGCGGAATGAAGACAGGGAACGCGCTTCTGGGACTCATCATCATCGCCGCAGGTCTGGTAGCCATCCATTTCATCGGCCCGGGCCCGGGCGCGGAGCTCTGCGAAATGTATCAGGGAAGATGTTTCGCATATGCGGTGGAATCGGGCACCGCGAGCATGGTCTGTCTCTTCGGAGGAATCATTGCACTCGTGGAGTGAAAGATATGCCAGAGATAAACCGGAAGGATCTGAAGGTCGGGGACAGGATCAAGTATGAACGGAAAGATTACGGCACCCCGAGCAGCGGCTACGAGGGCGTGAAGATCGAGGGCATCTCCACGGATGGAAAGCGCGTCGGGGTAGAGAAGGGTAACTACGGGGGCGTCCATGGAAGCCTGATTTCCTCCACGAGTTACGGGGTCGATATCGACTCAATCACCGAAGTCCTCCGGTGGTGCAAAGTCACGGATGGGGAGACCCAGGACGAGATCATCAAGCGGCAGGAGGCACGCATTGCAGAGCTGGAGGACCAGATCGACTCCCTGGAAGGCGATATCGACAAGGTTGCAGACGCGACCTTTGGGGGGAGATGATGAAAAGAATCACGCCCCTGGTCCTGGCAGGGATCCTCGTCCTCATGGCGGGCTGTACTCAGAGCGATATCGTCACCCTGACGATCAGGAGCAAGTCGGTATCTCCGCAGGGCGTGTACACCTTCACCGACACCGAGAATCAGACATATCAGATAGGCTGGCTGGACTGGCAGCAGCTCGAAACAGGGCGGACCTACAAGTTCTTCGAGGCAGGGGGCCAGATGAACCTCTACAACCGCTGCGCTGGCAACACGGACTGCCTGAACTACTGGAATCAGAACGTGTCTCCGCCAACGACATCAGGGCCATGAATAAGGAAGATTGCCCGTACCGGATGAGGATCCCGATAGACTACTTGCCAGGCCAGTTCTTCGATTACGCAAAGGCCATGCACCTGGCATTCCCGGAAGAGCTGGGGGAATTCACCGGCCAGACCCTGACCCATGAGCCCGTCTGCACGCACAAGGACGCCCCTTTTAAGCCGACTTCCTGGGGCAAAGACCCCTACTACTGTAATGCGGCTGTAGAGAGCGGCCTGTGCCCGCTGGCGGGCTCCAGGGACGAACCTAAGCGGGAGAAGTGGGAGGCAGTCAGGGTATGAACGAAATAAAAGAAATCGAAGGCAAATTAATGAAATGCAAAAGGTGCCACGCGCAGATGTTCGTAATCGAATCTCCCGGGTTTCATACAGCACAATGTCCATCTTGCGGCCAGGAATTCCAGGTTGGTTCTGGTTTTCACCTGTGGTGGGGCAAGATACCAAAAATACCGCAGCCGCTCATCTATCCAATCCCCGAAATCCATCTCGCCAAGGAAACGGAAGGAAAGCAAAAGCGCGGGAAATGGGAAGCCGTGAAGGTATGAAAAACGACGAGAAGGATGTCAGGAGGGTCGTCTGCTACAACGGCGTGCATTGGAGCGACATCGCTATCAGGGGGTATTGCATCAATCGGGATGATCAGGAACAGTATCGCCACCCGAGACCGGAGTTCTGCCAGGGATTCGCAGGATATTACTGCCTGAAGAACCAATGCCCGTGGTTCAAGCACGAGGAGTTCTTCGAGGAGAATTACATGGACGGGGGCAGCCCATGAACGGGTCCGGGCAGAAGGTCAAGTACCTCTCGAATGTCATCTGCCGGAACTGCCACGTCGTCTGGCCCATCTCGGTTGAGGTCATCAAGATGGGGAAGAACTGGTACTGGGACTGCGGCACCTGCGGCAAGATGCACCACGTCATCAGGAGTAAGCGGCGGGTGCCCTTCCAGACGAAGACCTCGGTGATGGGGAAGGATCTGCTGGGTTTCGAGATGTGGGTGGTATGGGACTTCAACACCGGGGAGGTTCTCAAGATGGAGAAAGAGAAGATCCCTGACGTTCCGGAGTGGAAGGATGAATATGAACCTCGGTAACGGGAGAATCATGCCGAATCTGGTCTGCCCGGAATGCGGCACAATTCATACCCTCGTGGAATACTTCAACGAGAGGGGACGGAATATCTGGGAATGTACCGAATGCAAGTCGCACAACGAAATCAGGAGAAAAGGGGCAAAGAGCCGGTACTTCCAGGTCTACAACTGGTCAACCTCGCGGTGGGTCAAGTACGACCGCGACCTGGGCAGGATCGTTGGGATCAGGAAGAAGAAAGGCCCATATCCCGGCGTTCCGAAGTACAGGCCAGCAAAGGAGGCGGCGGGGTGAACAAGATCAAGAACGTCATCTGTAGTCGGTGCGGCACTATCTTCAAGGATGCGGAGATCCTGGAGCAGACCGAATGCATGCCGCACTATCGGTACTGGCACTGCGAAAATTGCGGGGCCACAAGGCATCTCAATACATTCGCCGGGAAGCAGCCGGTCCAACGCACGACCTGGCTAAAAGACGGAGAAGGGCGGTGGGCCATGTTTTGTCCAGAAACTGGTGAGGTCATCGAGATCAGCAAGGATGGGCAGCAATTCCCTGGGGTCGCCATCTTCGAGCAACCGAAACGGCACGGGATCGTCGGGATGGAGGGGTAGCCATGCGGACGTGCAGGAACTGCGACGCGAAGCGGTGGTGGAAGGATCCGTTGAGGCCGGTCTGCATACTCGCTTATACCGATGAAGGGAAGCGGGGACGGAGACTTTTCAATCCCAACTCCAGGCCCCTGTGGTGCCCGAAGGACGAATAGAACGACACAATTATATCATTCAACCGCCATAGAAATTTCCGGGGATGTAACAAGGCGGTGGCCCCGCGCCAACGGCCTTCACATTCGGGATGGAGGAAGTGGGAAGTGACGTTCCCTTGGCACCGCCCCAACAAACTGGCATCACAATCCGTGTGCATGCGAGACGGAAACCCGGCTGCATATGCAGTTGGGTCCGATGCCATCGATCCAGCAGGCTGATTTGGCGACGGACATGCTGGCGAGCAGGGTGGAACTCCCTGCCATCCTCGAATCGGGAGAGGACTGATCCGCTCTGGCCGTTCAGACCCTCCGGCGGGATCCGTGTTTCATCCGATCCACGGACCGAAGACAGCGGGGGCGGCAGATCGTCAGTTCCATCGGATGAGGGTGGTACGATGGAACATGCAGGGGTCACACCCTGCCCTCCCATCCCCTCACCGGGCAGGAAAAAGGCGGATTCGCCTTCCACACCACTTACCACCCTGCCGCCAGGGGCCTCGCCCCGAGGTACAGGCACGAAATCGGTGAGGGTCGGGGCAAACCATGGAGACATAGGAAACCCTAACTTCAGGAAGTTCAGGAAATCACCTCATGTGCGCCCGGCGGGAGAGACCCCCGCCGGGCAAGAAGAAGCGGGATAGTGTAATCTGGGATCACACTGGCCTCATGAGCCAGGGAGTGGGCGTTCAAATCGTCCTCCCGCTATCACCCACGTCGGGCGGCTCTGACTGCATCTCTGCCGCCACCCGGACCGTGAGCCCAATTCCGGGTGAATACGATGTGGGCGGGCTGTTTCCACGTTTTCGGAAACGTGGTGGTGGCCAGGGCTGGGAAACCAGTACCGCGCCCGGGTTCTGGGAACCCGCGCATCTCGTCTATGCGGGGATGCGGAACTCCCAGTGGGGTGTAGGGAAGCACCTCTCGGGCGGGGGTCAGACCTCGCCCGGGAAATCCCTCGTGCCGGGCGGCATTTCGGCATGTCAGCCGCCGCCTGACCTGGAGCCCGGGTCTGGGCGAATACGGCACGGGGCAGGGCCGTTTCCAGGTTTTCAGAAATCTGGTGGTGCCGAGGTGGGTCATCGACCCTCCGCGCCGTGGGCGGAGATCCCACGTAAATACCTCTCCTGGTGCTCGGGTAATCCGGGGCCATGGGCGTGGTAAAGCCCATGTAATCTCTCGGGTGGCAGTCCCCCGGGCCGGGGTCGAACCTGGCCCGGGGCATTCCCGCATCGGCCTGGCTGCCCATTGCAGGGAGTCATGCTCGTTAAGGGCCAGCCAGGTGCCTGCACGGACCCCGGCCAGGGGGTGAGACTTGACGGCGATAAAAAATACCTGGTCGATGCGGGGCGGAACACGGGGTCAGGTGGAAAACCAGGCAGGATAGCCCATCTGAAAACCCCTGCCTTTCCGCAGGCTGTTTTGGAACGGGATCTTTAAATAGACATAGCGACATAGGCTGATCGTATGGTATCGTCAAAAGCAGTTTACGTGCTCACCGCGATTGGTGCCATGATGATGGGCGTCGCAATCATATTCGAGAGTGTCCAGGTGGCCCTGCTCCAGATGCCGTCGAATTTCACGACGATCATCTATGGGGCCATCACCCTCATCATCGGGGTCATCTTCTTCGTCGCCGGTGGCGTCCAGCTCCTGGAAGAGTCGGGCGTCATGAAGAAACCGGCGTAAGGTATCGCACATGGTCGTCGCCAGGAAATATCAGGTCATCGGCACAGTCGGGATCATCCTTCTCGGGCTTCTGCTGGTAGCCCTCGGCCTGATGTTGACCGGCGGACAGGCACAGATCCCCATGCCGGAGAAAGTGCCGCCTGGGGTAGACGTACACCTGCTGAACACAGTGGCCGGGATCCTCGCAGTTCTCACGGGTATCGGGATATTCTTCCTGGGGGGATACGCCGTCGTGCTCGTGATGGAAAACATCGATCCAAAGCTGAAGAAAGGCATTGAGTATGCCTTTGCCATTGTCCCTGGGGTGCTCACGGCATCATGGCTCTGCACGTTCATATTCGGTCACTGGCCTCCGGTATTCGCAATCATCGCGGTCATGCTCATCGGCATCCCGGTCTGGCGTCTGATCGATGAGAACTACATCAACGCGCCTCCATCCGAATCAGCCTGATTTTTATTCCTCGGATGGAACGGCAACCTTATATAGACATAACGACATAAAGGTGCCTGTTCAAAGGAGTAGATAGGTAATGCCATCAGCACCATTCAGCCCGGCACCGTACATCGTCCCGGCAATCGTGGCAACCGCAGCAGCGAGTGCAGCGGTAGCACACGAAGAAGAGGCCGCCAGGGGACGGCGGATCAGTCACGCGGGACACGACCAGTTGCTCCTCAAGGTCAGGGGGTCGGTGGAGGCGACGGGCAAGGCCATCTCCACCCTGTATGACAACTGGTTCTGGGACAGCGAAGACGAAACCCTGATGAAGCACAACGGGAGAGAATTCAGTTTCATCGGGGCATGTATCACGGGGCTCATCATGGTCGTGGTCATGATGTTCTCCATGATAGTTTTCTTCCCGTATGGG
>Ga0335070_10005996_pt1 | contig 14305 bp, 9 predicted proteins | sample Lox_Sample_13_FD_206722 | JGI IMG/M metagenome (GOLD analysis project Ga0335070, IMG submission 206722) | Soil microbial communities from Loxahatchee National Wildlife Refuge, Florida, United States - Lox_Sample_1.3 | ecosystem: Environmental > Terrestrial > Soil > Wetlands | place: USA: Florida... | reverse complement strand
CTCTCGGCCGGGGCGAGCACGCTCCGGCCGCAGTCTTTTCCGGCACCGTTGCGGCAGTCCCGCCGCTTCGCTAAAACCGCCGCCTTTCCTTCTGAGGCAGAGCCATGGCCGGACCGCAATACGTGTATGTAATGAAAGGTCTTTCGAAGACCTATCCGGGCGGGCGCCAGGTTCTGAAGGACATCTGGCTGAGCTTTCTGCCCGGCGCCAAGATCGGCATCGTCGGCGTCAACGGCGCCGGCAAATCGACGCTTATGCGCATCATGGCCGGCATGGACACGGAGTTCACCGGCGAGGCCTGGGCGGCCGACGGCGTGCGCGTCGGCTATCTGCCGCAGGAGCCGCAACTCGATTCTTCGCTCGACGTGCTCGGCAACGTGATGCTCGGCGTCGCGCCGAAGAAGGCGCTGATCGACCGCTACAACGAGATCGCCGCCAACTACAGCGACGAAACCGCCGACGAAATGGCGAAGCTGCAGGACGAGATCGAGGCGCAGGGCCTCTGGGATCTCGATGCGCAGGTCGAGATGGCGATGGATGCGTTGCGCTGTCCCGAGCCGGACGCCGACGTGGCGAAACTCTCGGGCGGCGAGAAGCGCCGCGTGGCGCTGTGCAAGCTTCTCCTCGAGGCACCGGACATTCTTCTCCTCGACGAACCGACCAACCATCTCGATGCGGAATCGGTAGCCTGGCTCGAGCATACGCTGCGCGAGTTCAAGGGAACCGTCGTGCTCGTCACTCACGACCGCTACTTCCTCGACAATGTGACGGGCTGGATCCTCGAGCTCGATCGCGGCCGCGGCATTCCGCACGAAGGCAATTACACGAGCTTCCTCGAAGTGCAGGACAAGCGACTTCTGCAGGAAGGCCAGGCCGAAGAAGCGCGCGAACGAACGCTGGCCCGTGAGCGCGAATGGATTCAGACGAGCCCGCGCGCCCGCCAGGCGAAATCGAAGGCGCGTATCGCCGCCTATGAGGAGCTGCTGGCAAAATCGCAGGAGCAGCGCGGCGGAGCGGCGCAGATCATCATCCCGTCGGGCCCGCGCCTCGGCAACATCGTCATCGAGGCCGAAGGCCTGAACAAAGCCTATGGCGACCGGCTGCTGATCGAAAATCTCGCGTTCAAGCTGCCTCCGGGCGGCATCGTCGGTGTCATCGGACCGAACGGCGCCGGCAAGACGACGTTGTTCCGCATGCTCACCGGCCAGGAGAAGCCGGACAGCGGCAGCCTGCGCATCGGAGACTCGGTCGTGATGGGTTATGTCGATCAGTCGCGCGACGCGCTCGATGCGAAGAAGACCGTCTGGGAAGAGATCTCCGGCGGCGCCGAAGTGCTGGAGCTCGGAAAGCGCAGCATGCAGTCCCGAGCCTATGTCGGCGCCTTCAATTTCAAAGGCGGCGATCAGCAGAAGAAGGTCGGACAGCTGTCAGGCGGCGAGCGCAATCGCGTGCATCTCGCGAAGATGCTGAAGTCGGGCGCCAACCTGCTTCTGCTCGACGAACCGACCAACGATCTCGACGTCGATACGCTGCGTGCGCTGGAAGCGGCGCTGGAAGATTTCGCCGGCTGCGCCATGATCATCAGCCACGATCGCTGGTTCCTCGACCGCATCGCGACACACATGCTTGCCTTCGAAGGCGACAGCCATGTCGAATGGTTCGAGGGCAACTATCAGGACTACGAGGCCGACAGGAAACGCCGCCTCGGCATCGACGCGGAAACGCCGCACCGCATCAAGTACAAGCGTTTCGCGCGCGCCTAAGCCGTCCTAACGCTGCTGCTGCGGTTGGCCGCCACCCGCCCGTACCTGCAGCGCAAGCTGCTGCAGGTGTTGGGTCAATGCCTCTACGTTGTTGTTGTTCTGCTGAAGGAACGAAGAGAACTGCTCGCGCTCTTCCTGGCCGAGCCAGACGCCGGCGATGCTGACATCGATCACCACGAAATGGCCGTTGTCCTGAACGACGCGGAAGTCCACCTCGATCGGCTCCTGGCCGTTCGAGCGGCCGCTCGGATCGACCAGAAGCGTCTGAACGACGGTGTCACCGGGACTCACTTCGCTTGAACCCGACACGCGCAGGAACTGGCCGGAATACTGATTGAGGCGTGATTCATATACGGCGACCGCATAGTCGCGGAACGAATTGACGAACGCATCGATCTCTGCCGGAGAAGCTGTTCGGCGCGCGGCGCCGAGCGTGAAGAGCGCGATACGGCGGATATCAGTCAGCCCGGTCAGAAAGTCCCGGAATTCGGCGCGGCGCTGCGCTTCGGGAATGCTGTGATTGTTAAGAATGGTAAGGCCACGCTGAACATTCTGCGAGACGAACTGCTCTGCGGGCGTCGAAGCCAGCGCCGGTTCCGACGCGGCGAACGCCACAATGGCGACAATAATCGCAGCCATGGCCGCGCGAAGCCGGCTAAACGGCGAAAACTGCAATCGGGTCATAACTGTCCTCTCTTCGGCGGAAACTCGCCCTTCCCTGGACGTAAGCTCGCTTCGATCTATGGCAAGTTCGTGGCGGCGGAATCACATGGATGGCAGGTCTTTAACGCTCGACTTGCCGTGCCGGATGTGGGAGCGACGATATTGCCTATACAGGCTGCGCATCGATGCGTAGGGATCGAGCGAGGTCTGCTCCAGCTGGTTGAGCGTATCCATATTTTGTGCGCGCTCGTCGACAATGTTCACGGCGCCGGCGCCGATCGACCAGTAGGTGTAATCGCGGATGCCGACGTAATTGAGCGGGCTCATGGCCTGGTCGGCGACGTAGCCGGCGAGATCTCTGGGATTGCTCGGACCCAGCAGCGGAAGGACCAGATAGGGATCCTCGCCGACCCCCCAAACGCCGAGCGTCTGGCCGAAGTCCGAGGAATGGCCCGGTATGCCGGCGGGGGTCGCCACGTCCACCAGGCCCCCTAGGCCGATGGTCGTATTGAGCCCGAAGCGGCCGACTGTCTCGCCCGCAAGGCCCACCTCGCCCTGCAACAGGTCGTTTGCGAACACCACAGGCGAGTTCAGATTGGTCAAAAAGTTGTGGACACCCTTCCGGGCAGGCTCCGGAACAACCGCGATATAGGCCTCCGCGGTCGGTTTCATGATCGCTTCGTCGAACCTTTGGTTCATGTCGAAGACCTGCCGATTCCAGCCTTCCAGCGGGTCGTCGGGGTCGGTCTGCAGCTGTGAGTTGGTAGTGGAAGTGCTCGCACAACCGGCCAATACAAGGCCGAGCGCTATCGTGAGCGCTGCCCAAGATGTCCGCATGGCTTTCTCGTTACTGCCGGGGATTCGACTCGCCGGCCCCTTCTACCGAATTACGATTAACATATACGCATAGAGCGGGCGAATTGCGGGTCGTCGCACCGGAAAATTTGCAGAAAAGCCGCCCGAAATTGTCAATTGCGAAGCGATACATAATGATATAAAGATATCTTTATGCGCAATCGGCAAGGATAGGGATGGAACAGCTTCTGGCCATGTTGAGGGCCGCCGGAGATCCTACGCGCCTCCGGCTGCTCCTATTGCTGCGGGAAGCCGAGCTGACGGTGACGGAGCTGACCCACATTCTGGGGCAGAGCCAGCCGCGCGTTTCCCGCCACCTGAAGCTGCTCTGCGAGGCCGGTCTTTTGCAGCGCTTCAAGGAGGGAAGCTGGGTCTTCTATCGTGCCGTCGATCGCGGCGTGCGGGCCCAACTGGGCAACACGTTGGCTGCTCTGGCCGGCGCCGAGCCGGATGTGCTGGAGGCGGACAGACGACGGCTGGCGGCCATCCGAGAGCAGCGCGCGCAAGCCGCCGCAGCCTATTTCAAGGCGAATGCGTCGGAATGGGAACGTATCCGTTCGTTGCACGCGCCGGAGCTGGAAGTGGAAGCGGCGATCGTCGCGCTCCTGCAGGGCGCCGAGGTCGATTCCCTTTTGGATGTCGGGACGGGAACCGGTCGGATGCTCGAGCTGCTCGCGCCGGCGATCCGGCGCGGCGTGGGACTTGACGTCAGTCCCGAAATGCTCGCCATCGCGCGCGACAGGCTTGAACGCGCTCAAGTGCAACATTGCCAGGTACGTCTTGGCGATCTCTACCGCCTGCCTTTTGCCGACGGATCCGGCGAGCAGGGTTTCGATGTCGTGCTCTTTCACCAGGTCCTGCATTACCTCGACGATCCGCAGGCGGCGATCGTCGAAGCCGCACGCGTCCTGCGCCCGCGCGGTCGCCTGATCGCCGTCGACTTTGCGCCGCACGAGGTCGAATTCCTGCGCGACGAGCTTAATCATCGCCGCCTGGGGTTCTCCGATGAAGAAGTCAAAGGCTGGTTTCGTGCCGCAGGCCTTGCGCCCTCCGCAACGCGATCGATCGCGCCGCATGTGGATTCGGCTTCCGCGAAACTGACCGTGAAGATCTGGGCGGCGACATCGCAGAAAGCGCCGGCGCGCGCGCGCGCCGAGGCCTTGTCATGAGACTTGGCCATCTCAGCACCAACGAACGGCCCCTTGCCGTTTCGTTCGAATTCTTCCCGCCCAAGACACCGGAGATGCAGGAGCAGCTCTGGCGCGCGGTGCGGCGGCTCGAGCCATTGAAGCCGTCCTTCGTTTCCGTAACTTACGGCGCCGGCGGTTCGACACGCGATCGCACGCACGCGACGGTCAAACGGCTGGTCGAAGAGACAAGTCTTGTCCCCGCGGCGCATCTGACCTGTGTTGGCGCTTCGCGCAGCGAAGTCGACGATGTCGTTTGTCGTTATTGGGAGGCTGGTGTCCGCCACATCGTGGCGTTGCGCGGCGACATGCCGGAGCCGGGTGCGCGCTATGTCCCGCATCCCGACGGCTATCAATCGACGCCGGAGCTGATCGCCGGCATCCGCAAGATCGCGCCGTTCGAGATCAGCGTCTCGTGTTACCCCGAACGTCATCCGGACTCGCCCTCCGTCGATGGCGACATCGATCTCCTCGAAAGGAAAGTTGCCGCGGGCGCCACGCGTGCAATCGGGCAATTCTGCTTTTCGGCGGAAACCATCGCGGAATTCCGCGATCGTGTGGCCGCGCGCGGCCTCGACATTCCGATCGTGCCGGGGCTGATGCCGACCACCAATTTCAAGGGCGTGGCGCGAATGGCCGGACGCAGTGGCGCTTCGGTTCCGCCCTGGCTGTCGCGTATCTATGAAGGTCTCGACGACGATCTTGAAAGCCGAAGGGCTATCGCGGCCGCACTTCTTGCCGATCAGGTCGAAGCCCTCAGGAGCTACGGCTTTGATCACTTCCACTTCTACACATTGAACCAGGCCGATCTTACCTTTGCGGCATGCAGGTTATTGGGCCTGCCGCAGGCCTGCGGAAAGGGCGTTTCATGAGTTTCGATCGTACTGCGCGCATCGCCTGGTTGAAGGATACGGCGCGCAAACGCATCCTGATGCTCGACGGTTCCTGGGGAGTGATGATCCAGGGCTATCGGTTGGACGAGGCGGCATTCCGGGGCGAGCGCTTCGGAAACCACGGTCGCGATCTCAAGGGCAATAACGATCTTCTGACGCTGACCCGGCCGGACATCGTCCGCGACATCGGCCGCGCCTATCTCGAGGCCGGCGCCGACATCCTCGAAACGAACACGTTCAATGCGACGTCGGTCAGCCAAGCCGATTATGGCCTCGAACACATCGTCGAAGAGCTGAACGAAGAAGGCGCCCGACTGGCGCGGGAGATCTGCGACGCCGCGGAGACCAAGGAGCGTCCGAGGATCGTGGCCGGCGTGCTCGGCCCCACGAACCGCACTGCATCGCTGTCGCCGGACGTGAACGATCCGGGTTTCCGCAACATCGCCTTCGATGAACTGCGCGAGACCTATCGCGTGGCGACGCGCGGCCTCATCAGAGGCGGCGCCGATCTCATCATGGTCGAGACGGTGTTCGATACGTTGAATGCGAAGGCCGCCATTTATGCCGTTCAGGAAGCATTCGACGAAGCGGGCGCCGAGTTGCCGATCTGGATCTCCGGCACGATCACCGATCTGTCGGGGCGCATGCTGACCGGCCAGACGTCCGAGGCGTTCTGGCATTCGGTTCGGCACGCCAAACCGTTCGCGATCGGCCTCAATTGCGCGCTGGGTGCAAAAGAATTGCGTCCTTACGTCGACGAGCTCGCACAGGTCGCTGACACTCTCGTCAGCGCGCATCCCAATGCCGGCCTGCCCAACGAGTTCGGCGGCTACGACGACGGACCGGAGTCGATGGCGAAGGTCATGGGCGAATTCGCGCGGTCAGGACTCGTCAATATCATCGGCGGTTGTTGCGGCACGACGCCTGCGCACATCCAGGCCTTCGCCAAGGCCGTCGACGGCGTTCCGCCGCGCACAGTTCCCGTGAAGCCGCGCTATCTTCGCCTTTCCGGTCTTGAGCCGTTCACGCTCACGCCGGAAACGAATTTCGTCAATATCGGCGAGCGCACCAACATCACGGGCTCGGCCAAGTTCCGCAAGCTGATCGCGGCGAACAACTACGAAGGCGCCCTCGATGTGGCGCGCACGCAAGTGGAGAATGGCGCGCAGATCATCGACATCAATATGGACGAAGGCCTTATCGACTCCGAGGCTGCGATGCGGCGCTTTCTCTGCCTGATCGCGGCCGAACCGGACATCGCGCGCGTGCCGGTGATGATCGACTCCTCCAAATGGAGCGTGATCGAGGCGGGACTTAAGTCGACGCAAGGCAAGAGCATCGTCAACTCGATCAGCCTCAAGGAAGGCGAAGAGGCGTTCATCGAACACGCCAGGAAAGTCTTGCGTTATGGCGCCGCCGTCGTCGTCATGGCGTTCGACGAAACGGGCCAGGCCGACACTGCCGAGCGCAAATTTGCGGTCTGCAAGCGCGCTTACGACATCCTCGTCAACAAGGTCGGCTTCCCGCCGGAAGACATCATCTTCGATCCCAATATCTTTGCCGTTGCGACCGGCATCGAAGAGCACAACAATTACGCAGTCGATTTCATCGCCGGCGCCAAGCGGATCCGCGACGAGCTGCCATATGTGCACATCTCGGGCGGCGTATCGAACATCTCATTCTCGTTTCGTGGCAACGAGACCGTGCGCGAGGCAATGCACTCGGCCTTCCTCTATCATTCGATCAAGTCCGGCATGGACATGGGCATCGTCAATGCCGGTCAGCTTGCCGTCTACGAGGACATTCCGGGCGAACTGCGCGATGGCGTGGAGGATGTGCTTCTCAATCGCCGGCCGGACGCCACCGAACGGCTCCTTGAGATCGCGCAACGCTACAAGAACGAGGGCGGCAGCGCCGCTGAAGAGACGACACTCGCCTGGCGCACGGCGCCGGTCGAAGAGCGCATCAAATATGCTCTGGTGCACGGCATTGCCGATTTCATCGTGGACGACGTCGAGGAAGCGCGCCTTGCCGCCAAGCGGCCGCTGGACGTGATCGAAGGCCCGCTGATGGCGGGGATGAACGTCGTGGGTGATCTTTTCGGCGCCGGCAAGATGTTCCTGCCGCAGGTGGTGAAGTCGGCGCGCGTGATGAAAAAGGCTGTCGCCCATCTCATTCCGTTCATGGAGGAAGAACAGGCGAAATCCGGCGCACGCGAACCGGTGGGCCGCATCGTCATGGCCACAGTCAAAGGCGACGTCCACGATATCGGAAAGAACATCGTCGGCGTCGTGCTACAGTGCAACGGTTATGAAGTGATCGATCTTGGCGTGATGACGCCGGCGCAGAAGATCCTCGATGCGGCGCGGGAAGCCAAGGCCAACATCATCGGGCTGTCCGGCCTTATCACGCCGTCGCTGGACGAGATGTGCCATGTCGCGGCGGAGATGGAGAGACAGGGTTTCGAGATTCCGCTCCTGATCGGGGGCGCCACGACGAGCCGCGTGCACACGGCCGTGAAGATCAATCCGAATTACCGCCGCGGCCAGACGGTCTATGTGGCGGATGCCTCGCGCGCCGTCGGCGTCGCATCGAGCCTTTTGAGCAAGACTGCTCGCGCCGATTATACCGCCGGGATCCGCCGCGAATATGAGGAGATCGCGACGCGGCACGCCGCGCAACGTGCACCGGCGAAGCGCCTGAGCCTCGCGCAGGCCAGAGCCAACAAACCCAAGCTCGACTGGAAAAATTACGCACCACCCAAGCCGAAATTCCTCGGCCTCAAGACCTTCGAGAACTACGATCTCGGCGATCTCGTGCCCTATATCGACTGGACACCGTTCTTCCGGACCTGGGAGTTGACCGGCCCGTATCCGCTGATTTTCGAGGATGCGACGGTGGGCGAGGCTGCGCGCAATCTTTTTGCGGATGCGCAGGCGATGCTCAAAAAGATCGTCGACGAAAAGTGGCTGACCGCAAAAGCGGCCTTCGGCTTCTGGCCTGCGGCGGCGGATGGCGACGACGTTGTGTTGTTTGCTGACGAAAGCCGTAAGGCGCCGCTGGCCACATTGCACACGCTGCGCCAGCAGATGGTGCGCGAGGAGGGGAGACCAAACCTGGCGCTCGCCGATTTCGTGGCCCCCCGCGATAGCGGGCCCGCGGACTATCTGGGTGGCTTTGTCGTGACGGCGGGCCATGGCGAGGAAAACCACATCAAGCGCTTCGAGGCGGATAAGGACGACTACAGCGCCATACTTCTGCGTGCACTGGCCGATCGATTCGCGGAAGCGTTTGCGGAGCGCCTGCATGCCCGGGTCCGCCGCGAGTTCTGGGCCTATGCGCAGGACGAAACCTTCACGAATGAACAATTGATAGCCGAAGCCTATCGCGGCATCCGTCCGGCACCGGGCTATCCGGCGCAGCCCGATCACACGGAGAAAGAAACTCTGTTCCGGATTCTCGAAGCGGAGCCGCGCGCAGGCGTGCGGCTGACGGAAAGTTTCGCCATGTGGCCCGGCCCGTCCGTATCGGGGCTTTACTTCTCGCATCCTGAAAGCCGTTATTTCGGCGTAGGCAAGATCGAGAAGGACCAGGTCGAGGACTATGCCCGCCGCAAGGGCTGGCCGATCGAGGTCGCGGAGCGCTGGCTGGGCCCCCTCTTAAATTACGATCCCAGAGCACAGGCGGCGTGAACCAAATCTGTAGTCCATCCGTATACCCCACAGACCCGTAATTAGATCATTGGGGATAGGATGGGGTGGAGACAGCTGGGCTTGGGGCTCGCTTTATATGTGGGCGCGTCCAGCGCTCTCGCCGCCGGCAATGATGACATCGCTCGCGGACTTTCCGCCGTCAATCGCGGCGACAATGGCAGCGCCATAGCGTATTTCTCGGCGGCGCTCGCAAACGGGGATCTCGACGCTGGCCTGGCAAAGATCGCCTATTTCGATCGCGCCCGGGCCTATATGAATGAAGAGGCTTGCGGCTCTGCCGTCGCCGATCTCACCCAGGCGATCAGTCTGAAACCCGGCAATGCCGACGACTACATGATGCGCGGCAAGGCCTATCGCTGCGCCGGCCGATATGCCGAGGCTATCTCGGACTATACCGAAGTTATCCGGCTGAAGCCGTCGGGCAACGCCTATTGGCAGCGCGCGCTCGCGCGCTACAACGCCGGCGATTTCGAAGGCTCGGCCACGGACAGCCAGGCCGCCATGCTGTTCGCGCCGAAATGGCCCTATCCGTTGCTCTGGTACTCGATCGCGCGCATGCGCGAAGGCAAGTTCGAAGCGAGCGACCTGGCCGGAAAGACAGACCTTATCGATATGAATACCTGGCCCGGCCAGGTGTTCGCGCTCTACAAAGGCGATGCGACGCCGGACGACATTTTGCGCGCGGCTCATGTTGGCGATGCCAGCGCGGTTCGGGACAATCTGTGTGAGGCCCACTTCTATCTGGCGGAGTGGATGCTCTCGAAACAAGGCGTGGACGCGGCGGTGCCGCTATTCGAAGACGTCCGCGACAATTGCCGGCACGATTTTATCGAATATTCCGCCGCCGGCGCCGAACTCGCCCGGCTGCGCTGAACGCGGCGCAGGCCCCCTGTGACCGGCCGCTCACAATGATGGCCGGCTCGCTCCTCCATTCCGCCAGGCCTGCCGTGTGGCTCAGTTCGGCGGATTGTTCGCCTCGATGAACTTCATCGTCGCATTCAGCATCTGAAAACGTGTCTCGCTGCGCGACAGCCAGTGGTCTTCGCCATCCAATTTGACGAATTCGACCTGTTTGCCGGCGTCCTTCAGCGCGTCCGCCATGTCCTCGCTTTGCTCGATCGGAACGACCGTGTCGTCGCGGCCGTGAATGAGGAGGATCGGAATGGTCGCTTTGTCCACATGCTTGATCGGAGAGATCGCGTCGAGCGCGCGGTCATCGGTATCGCTTACGCCGAGAAAGCGGTCCCAGAAGCGGACGTTCAGATTGTCGGATTGCACACTTCGGCGCTGCATATAGCGCAGGAAACCGTGCAGGTCCGACAGGCCGGCATCAGAGACGGCGCACCGATAAACGCCGGTGTCCATTGTCGCCCCGGCCAATGCTGCATAGCCGCCGTAGCTCGCACCGACGATGCAGACGCGCTTGGGATCGATGGTCCCTTTGGCTGCCAACGCCCTGACGCCGTCGGACAGATCCGTTTGCATTTTGCGCCCGAACTCTCCGAAGCCTGCGGACAGCAAATCCCAACCGAAGCCCGCCGAGCCGCGGAATTGCGGTTGCAGCACCGCGTAGCCGCGCGACGCGATCGCTTGCGACAGCCAGTCGAAGCCGGGGAAATCCCGCGCATGGGGGCCGCCATGCGGCAAGACGATGAGCGGAAGGTTCTGGGGCGCGCGATTTTTTGGCAGCGTGAGATAGCCTGAGATGGATCGGCCGTCGGCGGCGGTATAGGTGATCCATTTGACCGGCGCGTAGTCGTCGGGACCGATATCTTTGTATTCCGGTCCGATCGGGTCTGCCTTGTGCGTCGTCATGTCGACCAGATAATAGATGTCGCCGTAGTCCGCGCCCGAAATCCGCAAGACGACCTTGTTCCAGCTGTCCGACCACGACACCAATTCGACATTGTCCGCCCCGGGAAAGGCCGCCTTCGCGCTGCGCCACACCGTTTCGGCGCGCGGCGGAAAGAACACATAGTCGGTCCTGTCGGTCAGTTTTGACCCGCCGATGACGCGGCTGTTGGTGTGGTCAAGGATGAGATCATCGAAATCCAGCAGTGATTTCGGCGCCGACGTGGTGCTCCCGTCCTTCAGGGAGACCTCCTGCATTTCGGTGCGGCCATTGTTGGGTATCTCCACCAGGACCGCGGTGCCGTCTTCGCTCAGGCCGTCGACACCAGGTGTTTCTATGGCAGCGGGAATATCGAGAGCCTGGCTCAACGACGACGACCCATCCGTCTTCACCCGCAAAGTCCAATGTTGCGACCTTTCATTGTAGTCCGCCTGGGCGACAATTTCGCCTTGCCCATCAACGATCCAATCCGTGTCGGTGAAACCGCCCCTGACGAACCGCGTGCGCCCCGAATCCAGATCGATCTGGAACAGTGCGCGGCGTCCTTCGTCCGATGGAAAATAGATGCCTTCCACGAAGGCGACCACATGCCCATCGACAGTGCGGATTCGTGGAACGCCGGCGATGACATTCATGGCCTGGACGTCCTGACCGTTCGGCTCCATCAGCGGAATCGATTCTTGCGTCTTCAGATTGAAGACCTGCGCCATGGACCATTCCTGCCGCGGCCCCAGCAGGCCGATCGCCTGTGCAGTTGTAGACGTGGTCACCAGAAGGTGCTGGTCGTCCGCCCAGGAAAGATCGCGAAGCTTGGCGTCGCCGATATTGATCCCGCCCACGATCTTACGGTCCTGCAGCGTCTGAATGACGATAAGGCGCTTCGAATCGGACTCGAATTTGTAGGCCAACGTGTTGCCATCGGGCGAAATCGTAACGTTTCCGAGCGTCGGCAGGTGGCCGTAGACTTCGAGAGGCGCAGCGCCTGCGCGCGCGCTGAAAAGCGCGGCCAATACGGCCGCAGCCATTATCCGGACTGTCATAAATCCCCCCACACGCCGACAAGGCTAGCCCACCGCGAGGATAGCAATTTTTTTGACGTCCGATGTCAACGGGGCTGCGGTTAAGCAATTTTGCGGCGGCGCGTTGCCCCCTGTCATCGCGCAAACAAAAGGAGCCGGATGCGATGATCCGGCCGCGATGATCCGTCTGCCGATGAAATCTAGTGAATGGCGCCGACGACGATTGCGCCCAGAAACACAAAGACGAGACTGATGGCGATCAGTTCGAGTTCGCGCAGCATCGGCCCTTCTCTCCCCTAAAGGGAACTCAATCTTGCCTCAAGCCCTAAACGTCTGGAAGCAACAAAAGACAGGCGCACGTGCAATCAATTCGCTTTTGCATCGCACAAAATATGCGAGCCTCCCTGCTGCAAGCGTTTGACAATCCGTCAGATTCGACAGCGGTGCGCTACCAGGGGAGTTCCTTGCCGCTGTAATCGAGGAACTTGCCGCTGTCCCGAGTTGTGAGTCTTTCGATCACCTTGCGCATGCCGGTAATGCTTTGATGCGGCTCGAGCGTCGCGTTGGGACCGCCCATATCCGTCTTAACCCAGCCCGGATGGATAAGCGCGACGATGATGTCGTCGTCTTTCCACGCGAGTGCGAGCCCGTGCATCACATTGTTGACGGCCGCTTTCGATGAGCGATAGGCGAAATAATCGCCGGAGTGATACGCGGTCGAGCCCATGCCGCTGGTGATGGTGATCAGCTTCTTGTCGCGGCCGGCCTTCAGATTGCGCCGAAAGGCCTGCGCCACACGCAGTGGCGCCATCGTGTTCACCAGAAACGTTTCGGCCCACACGGGGAAGTCCATATTGTCGGCGGATTGGTTTTTGGGGCCGTAGATACCGGCATTGTTGATCAACAGATCGAGCGGCGCGTCGCCGAAAGCTTCCGCCAGTCGCGCGATCGAGTGTTCGTCGCCGACATCGAGACCGTGCAGGCTCACCTTGCCGCCTGCTTCATCCGCAATCCGTTTCAGCGGCTTTGAGGTTCGCGGATCGCGGCAACAGGCAAACACCGTTGCGCCTTCTTCGGCATACTGCTTGACAAATTCGAGACCCAGTCCGCGACTGGCGCCGGTCACGAGTACATTCATGGCTCTTCCTTTCCGAAGCCGCCGCCGCCGGGCGTGGCGATCAGGATCTCGTCGCCCGCGTCGACCGCAATCTCGTCACGTCCTTTGAGCGCAATTGTCTCGCCGTCCGCGCGGATGACCATGTTAGCGCCGGGCAGGGCATTTTCGCCACCGGCCAATCCGAACGGTGCGGTCTCCCGCCGCATGGAAAGCATGGCGAGCGACATCGCTTCGCGAAAACGGATGCGACGAAGAACGCCATCGCCGCCCCGGAACTTTCCTGCCCCGCCCGATTCGTGCCGGATCGAGAATTCCTCGAGCAGTACGGGATAGCGTGTTTCGAGCACTTCGGGATCGGTGAGGCGCGAATTCGTCATATGCGTGTGGATGGCGGACTGACCGTCGAAGCCGTCGCCCGCGCCCGCGCCGCCGCAGATCGTTTCATAGTATTGATAGCGCGCATTGCCGAACGTCAGGTTGTTCATCGTGCCCTGCGCCGCCGCCATCACGCCGAGCGCGCCGAACAGCGCGTCCACCACCGCCTGGCTGGTCTCGACATTGCCGCCGGCAACAGCCGACGGCGGACGCGGCGACAGGAGTGATCCGTCCGGCACGCGGATGTCGAGCGGCCTGAGGCAGCCAGCGTTCATCGGAATGTCGCTGTCGACCAGGCAGCGGAACACATAAAGCGCGGCCGCCTTGGTGACGGAGCGCGGCGCGTTGAGATTGTTCGGCTGCTGCTCGCTGGTGTCGGCGAAATCGATGACCGCGCTGCGCGCCGCGCGGTCGACCGTGATTTTCACGCAGATAAGGGCACCGCCATCCATCTCCATCTGGAATTGGCCGTCCTTCAGATTGCCGATGACGCGGCGCACCTCTTCTTCGGCATTGTCCTGCACATGGCGCATATACGCGGTCACCGTTTCCGCGCCATGCAGGGCCACGACGCGGCGCAGTTCCTCGGCGCCCTTGTGGCAGGCGGCCGCCTGCGCCTTCAGATCCGCGATGTTCTGATCGGGATTGCGCGCCGGGTGAAGGCCCGCGCCCAGCACGCGGCGCATGCCCGCTTCGTCGAAATGCTCGGCGCGGATCATGGCGAGGCCGTCGAAAAGCGCGCCTTCCTGCGCGATGTCGCTCGAAAACGCTGGCATCGAGCCCGGCGTGATGCCGCCGATGTCGGCGTGATGGCCGCGCGCGGCCGTGAAGAAGCGGATCTCATCGCCGACAAAGACCGGCGCCACCA
>Ga0335070_10005995_pt1 | contig 14305 bp, 13 predicted proteins | sample Lox_Sample_13_FD_206722 | JGI IMG/M metagenome (GOLD analysis project Ga0335070, IMG submission 206722) | Soil microbial communities from Loxahatchee National Wildlife Refuge, Florida, United States - Lox_Sample_1.3 | ecosystem: Environmental > Terrestrial > Soil > Wetlands | place: USA... | reverse complement strand
TTTCCGCAAGTATTGAGGCGTCTCCATATACTCAAGCAAGACTGCAATCAACTCGATCTCTGCTCTTTGGTTGGTCTCCGGAATGTCTGGATAAATTATGATCTCATCAACCCGAAAGATAGCCGCCGTTCTTCCAATCAACCCTATCTTGGAAGTTTTCTCGCGCAAGTGAGGAGTATCAGAGACCACTGAGGCAGGTATGGCTATGCACAGTTTCTTGTGGTTCAAACTAGATTTTCCATCCATAAAGGTCATAGGGATATTTGAAACAGCTATTATAGACCTTCTGCTTAAAAACTGAAAACAGCCACTTGTAATCAAAGGGCGAAAGAGGAGAAGATGTTGACCAACTCGACAGTTTTAGACAATCTTCGAGGAATAAGACAGGTTGACAAAAGCAATATGCTTTCTTTCTGCGTTGATGCACCAAAACACTACGAGAAAGCTGTCAATTTGGCTGAAACCTTTTCTGTTGACTATCCGAAACCGCAAAACATCATTGTATCTGGCATGGGCGGTTCCGCAATCGGCGGCGAGCTTCTGAAAGACTGGGCAAGAAACAGAATAACTGTTCCGATTGAGGTTTACAGAGAATACTCGCTCCCAGCATACGCTGACAAAAACACTTTGGTGATAGTCATCAGCTATTCTGGGGAAACCGAGGAATCATTAAGCGCTTTTCTAGATGCAGTTAAACGAAAATGTAAAATAGTAACAATATGTTCCGGAGGAGCATTAGGAGAATTCTCAAAGAAACTTGGTCTTCCCCACTTACAGGTTCCTTCTGGCATGGCTCCGCGCGCTTCTTTACCTTACTTGTTCACGTCACTGCCGATACTTTTGGAGAAAATCGGACTACAGCAAAATGTCAGTTCTGAGATTTCTGAAGCTATCAAAGTCCTTAAACAGATTAGCGAAATGAACAAGCCTGAAAAACCGTTGAATGATAACTTTGCAAAAACATTAGCAACAAATGCTGATGGAACGGTTCCAGTTGTCTATGGTTTTGGGTTTTATCGAGCCGTGGCGCAACGTTGGAAGACGCAATTTAACGAGAACAGCAAGGTTCCTGCTAAATGGGAGTCTTTCCCAGAGCTCGACCATAACGAGATCGTAGGCTGGGAAGAAGCAAAGACCTTTGCAAAACATTTTTCGGTCATACTCATTCGAGACAAGCATGAAGCGAAAGCGATTCACGAAAGAATCACGGGGACAAAAGAGTTGCTAAAGAAGGAATTGTTGAAAACCTTCGACGTTCACAGTGCTGGAATGAGTAGATTTGCGAAGATGGCTTCAGCCATTTGTATTGGAGATTTTGTCAGCGTTTATTTGGCCGTGCTGCGAGGAGTAGACCCTACACCAGTTAGAACCATTAGCTTGCTGAAGGAAAGAATCAAAGAAGGTGGAATAAAAGAAAAGGTAATCAGTGAATTGCAGAAAAAGGTTAAGAAACACTCTGCTTAATGTTTGGAGTTTTCTGAGACAAACTTAGCAAACATGTCTTCTGCGGTTTCGAGAGGCACCATTTGCGGAGGATGCTTGAAAGCATACGCGCAAATAGGCATAATCGCTCCCTTCATCTTCCTGTCCATCGCGATTTTCACTGCCCTAATAACGTCCAGCAGAACTGAACCAGCGTTTGGCGCATCAACTGTTGAAAGCTTCAAATCTATTTGCATTGGCGTATTGCAGAAGTAAAATCCGCTAATCCAGAAGTAGCTGTCGCGCTTGTTCTGCAGAAAATCCACGTAATCAGTTGAACCAGCAACCACCTCAGCCTTGTAGGGCAACGCGGCTTCAACGGACTGTGTTTTGACTATTCGCTTAACGTCTTTTGTCCTTTCCAAAGTGTCTAGAGATTCTGTTCCTCCTCCAACATCAAGCTGATAGGTTTCAGTTATTCTCACACCCTGCATAGATAACAGCCTCAACAATGTTTTGTGCAAAGTTGTCGCGCCAACTTGGTCAATTAGGTCGTCGCCAACAAGGGGCAGTCCAGCCTTTTCAAAACGTTTAGCCCATGACACGTCGCTTGCAATGAAGTTTGGCGTGGCATTCACGAAGGCACAATCAGCGTTCAATGATTTCTCTGCATACCATTGCGCAGCCTTTGCTGCACCACTTGGAAGCAAACTCACGGCAACTTCAGCACCCGTCTTCTTCAGGATTTCTGTAACATCGGCTTCAGGCTCACTGCTTAGCTGAATAACATGTCTCGTGTATTCACCTAGACCATCCAACACTGAGCCTTTATGAACTCTTACGCCACTCTTGGGAACATCAGCAATTTTCGGAACATTGTTCGGTTGTGAAGAAATAGCTTCAGCTAAATCCTTTCCTACCTTGCGACCGTCAATGTCGAAGGCTGCAACGACTTCGATGTCTTTCAGTTGAAAGCCTCCCAGAGAAAGGTTTCGTAATCCGATGCTTGAATCCTCTTCACGCATTCGCTTATAGTACTGTAACCCTTGGATTAACGCTGACGCGCAATTACCAACACCAATCAAAGCCACTTTAATTTTCGGCAAGCCCAAGCACCTTACTGAGTTTCTCTTTATTTTGCAGCTATCTTATTAAGCGCTATGTTTCTACCTATCAGAAATCGTGATGTTAAGGTTCAAACTCGTGAACTCTGCACAAGCTTCTCAATAAATTCATATTCTTCCATGATGTTTGCTCTTTGAAGAACGTCCTTCCAGAGTTCTAAACCCTTTTTCGTTCTCCATTTCTGAGGTGCAGGCAAGCCTAGAATTGTCAGTTTGTCGCCCTTCTCGATCTTCTCTGCAGTTATGCATTTACCTGTCTCGGGATGCACTGGAGTGATAATGTCAGGAGCGATTGCCGCAAGTTTTCCATCCACATGAGCCACTAACACTTCATTCTTTGCTCCAAAATCAAAAACGCGCCCAGAATACTCGCGCATTCCATGAAGGTTCACGCTGACAAATGTGAAGCCCGCTTCGGTTTTTCTTTCGACAGAATCAACAACGCCTTCAAACAACACATAACCGCCAGTCTCCTTCAAAACAGCCTTTATCGGATCAACGGCTTTTCTCAACAGCTTTCCAACTTGCATCGACTTTGACAAACTAAGCTGTACAGATGAGGTTTTCACTTGTTCTCCTGTTAGGATTCTTCTTGCTGTGTACGCGCTATTACCCCATTCAGAGGCTAAAACCCGCGCAATTCTTTCTGCAGCCTTCGAATCAGACGTCTCTTTCACGATAACCATGTTTTTTGCATGTACGTCAGCAATAGCCATAGGCGCTAGTGGTATATCGTCAATTGTGTAGACTTTCAGATGAACCTCAGGAACGGAGCGTCCGGCTCCATCTGCATCCACAGCGGGGATTTCGCTTCTCGATGCTACATCCAACGCTGCCAACGTGTTGAAACCGCCAAGCTCCACGGGAATGGTAGCAAAAGCCGAAAGACCGGCATACTCTTCCAGAACTTTCAACGTTTTCACTGCAGCGTCCGAATCATATTCTATCGCCGTTGTTGCGCCGACGCATGCAAAATTTACGATCTTCGCATTATCAGGCACTTCAGAAGGCGAAACCAAATTTGCGGTGCATCCTTCAGAAGCTAGCTTGTCAGCTATCTTGTAGCCTGATTCAGGGTCGCCTCCTCCGCCAGCGGAGAAGATTGCTGCGCCGTCCACCAAATCTAACAATTCCTGATAGCCCAACGTTCTCAAGTTAGAGCTCCCCACCTTTCGATTCGAAGATTTATTATGAGGGAAGCCTTAAAGTTTTCAATATTTACGACAGAATAGCGTGGGATAAAATGAGCAGCAACGCGAAAACTCCGGATAAGTTTACATTAATCAATGAGCTGGCACGCCGGAGAGGCTTCTTCTGGCAATCCTATGAAATATACGGAGGCATAAGCGGATTTGCAACTTACGGTCCGCTAGGCACCAAACTGAAGCAGAACATCGAAAAGAAACTAAGGGATCTCTTCGTAAATAAGATAGGAATTTTGGAAATAGAATCTCCGATAATTACGCCTGCCAAAGTCTTTGAGGCTTCAGGTCACATTGAACATTTCAAAGAGCCTATGGTTCAATGTCAAAACTGCAAAAAATGGTTCCGCGCCGACCATCTGCTCGAAGAGATTGTGAAAATCGACGAATCTGACGCCGAAAAGATGAGTCTGGAGGAGTTAAAGGCAGCGCTTGATAAAAATGAAATTCATTGTCCGGATTGCGGCGGAAAATTCGGGCAGCTAAAGCAGTTTCTTACGATGTTTGAAACCACTATTGGCCCCTATTCAGATGCTGTGGGCTACGGAAGAGCAGAAGCAGCTCAAGGAATTTTTGTGGAGTTTAACCGTTTATACGAGATGGCTCGAAGCAAGCTTCCTTTTGGCGTTCTGCAAATTGGTCACGCGCTCAGAAACGAAATTTCACCCAGGCAAGGCTTGATTAGGTTGAGAGAATTCACGATAGCTGATTTAGAATTCTTTTTCGATCCAGAAGAACCGAACTCAACGCTTCTCAAAAGTGTGGCAAACGAAAAACTACGGTTGCTCTTAGCCGATGACAAACTGAAAGGATCAGAAAAAACCACTGACGTTTCAGCGAAAGAAGCATTGAAAAAAGGGTTCATTAAGTCTGAGTGGCAAGCAGTTTTCATGGCTTTAGCCAAGAAGCTGCTTGAAGAACTCGGCGTTCCAGCAGAGAAGCAACGTTTTATCGAAAAACTGCCGTGGGAAAGAGCGCATTACTCGCTTCAAAGTTTTGATCAACAAGTACTCGTTGAACGCTGGGGCTGGGTTGAAGTTTCCGGACATGCCTACAGAAGTGATTACGATTTAAAAAGACACATGGAGTACAGCGGCGCGGACATGCGAGTCTTCAAGGAATACGAAAAACCAGTCGAGACGGAAAAGACAGTTGTGAAACCTTTGATGATTAAGCTGGGTCCAGCTTTCAAAAACGAAGCTGCAAAAGTTGCTGAGTTGCTTTCCAACGCTGATCCTGGAGAGGTTGATGCGGCTTTGAAGAAGAAAGGCTTCTACATGCTTGGAAAGCATAAGATTTTGCCTGAACACGTGCAGATTGTGCGGCAGAAAATAACTGAGAGTGGCAAGCGTTTTGTGCCTCACGTTGTAGAGCCGAGTTTTGGTTCAGACAGACTGTTCTACGTAGCGTTGGAATATGCTTATCGCGAAAAGGAGGAGAGAGCGTTGCTAAGTTTTCCAAGAGACATTGCTCCCATACAGTTGGGCATCTACCCGTTGGTAAGCAAAGATGGAATAGCGGAAAAAGCATTGCAGGTCTATGCGAAGCTGCTAAGCGAAGGTTTCACAGCAGAGTTTGATGATGCGGGGTCTATTGGAAGACGCTACGCCCGCGCAGATGAGGCAGGCATACCGTTGGGTTTAACCATAGATTATGACACGCTTAAGAACGACACAGTAACTATTCGAGACCGCGACTCCTGGAAACAAGTAAGAACATCTATCGAAGATTTGTCAAAGCATTTGCATGGATATTTCAGTTGGAAAAGCAATTTTGAAGACCTAGGCAAGCTTGTGTAGCATTAGACTCGTCGCTATCTTTTTTAATACTTCAGCACATTAGTGTGTAGAAGATTTACGGCTAGTTTGAGGGGCGGAAAAGGTTTGGTACTTCCAGCAGAAACCGAAGAGCGCGTGAAACGGCGAGCGCTGAACATTTGTCAAGAGCATCTGAGAAGAGTGTTAGATGTTGCCAGAAAGGTTCCCCAGATGATTGACTGCTTCATCAAGAATGACAAGACAAAAGCAAAACAGCTGTTCAACGAGATTCGCGCAAGCGAGGATGAGGTTGACAATGCTGGACGCTTAGTTTCAAGGGAGTTGGCTGAAATCGGTGCAATATTGATTAGCAGAGAAGACTTTTTGCGGTTCACTAATCTAGCGAGTGAAATTGCAGATTTCTGTGAAGGCATAGGCTTCCGCCTGTATGAAATTATGGAACACAATTGGCCTGTTCCACTGGACATGAAAAAGGATTTGTTGAAGCTGTCGGAAGCTTCGTTAGATACTGTGCTCAAACTGAGAGAGACGATGATGGTTTTGACTTATGGTCCATCTAAAGCGATGGAGAAGGCTCGAGAAGTTGAAAGTGCGGAAAAAGCAGTGGATGAGCTTTACCGTGAAGTTGAAATAAAGCTAATCAGCAGCAAGCTTGACATCCCAGCACTAATACTTTTGAGAGACGTTCTACAGCTTTTGGAAGATTCAGCAGACAAGGCAGAAGACGCAGCTGACACGGCGCAAGTATTATCGTTCATAATGTAAAGGCGAAAACCAGAACATGTCCAAAAAGCCAGAAGTGGAATTCATTGAAAACTTCCTAGTAGTATGGGATTCAGCCGCAGGGTCAGAACTTTACAAGAACGGATTTTATGGGAAACCGCTCGGTATTCCCAAACCCAAAATTCTAGAGTTTAATGTTCCACTGATTTTGGATTTGATGGAAGGCTTATACCTTCTTGAAAAAAAGCAAATAACGGTTTATGAGGGGACAAGAAGAAGAAAAGTCAATCTGAGTAGGCTTAAACAGAGGGCTAAACAGCTTTACGAGGAATTTGATGAGAAATACGCTGTCTACAGAGATTTACGTGGCAACGGCTTGATCGTAACGCCTGGAATAAAGTTCGGCTGCGACTTTGCAGTTTACAAGCATGGACCTGGAGTGGAACATGCGCCATACATGGTTTCTGTGAAGAAGGGTAAGGCAGAAATGACTGCTACTGACATGGTTAAGGCTGGGAGACTTGCGACTACTGTTCGAAAGAGATTCATAATAGCAGTGCCAGATTTACAGAAGGAAAAGGTACGATACCTGATTTTTAAGTGGTTCAAGGCTTAGCAATTCTCAAGTTTGAGAAACTTTTTGCGGAACAAAAGAAAAATAGAGAGTATGGACTCAGGGTTTGAGGATTCGTCTTTTGAAGACCAAAGCAATCAGTGATGCTGTCATTAGCACAATTATGAGACTTAGTGTTGAGAGCTCTGGAAGCACGGTTCCTGTGAATGTGAAGGACAGTTGGCTGACGGGTGATGAATCGTTTGAATACGTGAACATCGCCGTTATCATGTTGCTAGGTATGTTAAGGTAAGTCCATCCTCGAGAGTTACCAACACTTAAGTCTGGCTGACAAGAGTCGAACAGTATCGCCGTTGAGGCAGTTATAGTTAGCGTGATAGAGGACATATATGTAGTATCCATTGTTGCAAAAGGCGTCATAGTGACTTCTCCTGCATAAGGTGATGGAGATAGATTTGCCACGTTTAACGCGTCAAGTACGTCAACCGTGTGAGAGCCTGTACCTGTCGATATAGGCGTTGAGTAGCCAACCATCATCATATAGGTCCATAGAAAACCTCCGCTTTCCTTTTCAGCTAAAACGCTGAAAATTGCGTTGGGCTCTTGCCCCACCGCAGAAAATGCCGACGAGAACCCTGCTAAGTCTGACTTCAGACATCGAGGCGTTAACCAGTCTATATAGGTGGCTAAGTTATTTTTTCCGTCTCCAGAGTAGGTCACGTTGACATAGGTTCCACTTGAACCTGAGGAAGGCATCACAAAACTTGTGTCAAAAGAAGTTGCTACGGATGGGACTAACGAATTTGCCGTTGCCAATGCTGTGTTCTCGTCTGTGTTGTTAAATTCGAACAGCAGGAATGACGCTGATGTGGAGAACGTTAAGCCAATTGCGGTTACGTTCTCCAGCTGAGAATTAGACATGTCAACGCCACTTGGGAAATGAATGAGTGTGTCATTGTTTGATGAAATCATGTCGAGACACGTAAGGTTAGCATGTATGCAATCAACTCCTATGGTAATTGCTTCTGATAAGATATCGTCCATTGGTGCTGGGGCGCCTACAATCAGGGTTTCAGTTTTGCAGAGCACTAGTGCAAACACGCATAGCGAAGCCAAAATTAGAGTTAGTTTTTTCATTACAATCCCGGAAAGACCCTATGCTTTTTATTTAATATAAAATTTACTCAAAGGAAGCAACCGAGGATTATAGAACAAAAACGGCTGTTTTCAATCAGATACTCCTCTGTTCGAACAAGATTCTCACTATTTCTTCTTCAAGCGTTGGAGTCATTTTCGGATTTTCGACTATCCTTCCAATCTCTTTTCCATGCTTATCAAACAAAATCATAAGCGGAATTTTGTCAACATTACATGTTTCGACTTCCGGAGGCGACGGAGGCACTTTCCACTTCTTGGTGTGGCTTAATGGATCTTTCTTTAAACCTCCAAAAACTCTGACTTCTATTCCCGTTGCTTCTGCTACTAGTGCAAGGACAGGGATGTTTGTTGCGCAGTCTTTGCACCATCCCGCTGAAAAAGCTATTATTGTTGTTTTGTCTGCGAAAGGTTCAAGCTGAGTCACAGTCTCTTTCTTCAGCGTATATGTTTGTTTTCGTGCAAGAAAAGTTTCTTTGCATTTCTGGTCCAAACTGTTAATATATTGATTGACTTCTACAGCTTTCTTCCTAATGTCTGAAAGGTCAACATTCATCAGCTTACCCCTGACATTAACGTCTGGTTTTCAAATTCCCCTCGAACGTGCAAGTGTGGATAGATTTTTGTTGCTGTCAGTTTACATCCTTCAGCTATTGCCACGTCGTCTGCGACGACTGAAACAGAATCTATGCTTGTCCTTTTCTTCGAACTTGAACCTACTGTTACATGTCTGCCTACGATACTGTCCTTAATCTCTGCCTTTTCTCCGATTATGACCCTATCCATGACGGCTGAATTCTCGATGACGACGCCTTTACCGATTTTCGTGTAATTGTCAATGCATGAGTTGACTATTCTTACGCCGTCACTTATTTCACAATGCCTACCAATCAGAACTGACCCTTCAATCTCAATTCGTTTTTCCTTAATCTTCTTTATTATTTCCAATCTTCGCTTCAGTGATTCAGAGCTCTCCCCCTGAACCCAAATTCTCGCATCTTCACTTATCCTTCCGCCAAAATCAGTCAACGATGAGAAGCGCCCGTTAAGCAAGTCTTCCATGGCTTCCAGATAGCGTTTGGGATTACCAACATCGTACCAGCTTCCTTTCAAAGTGTAGCCATAGACGGGTCTTCCAGTTTCTATTACATAGGGAATGAAGTCATAGCCAAAATCCAGACGCTTTCTCTCCTTGATAATCTGTTTAACTCCTTTTTCTTTGAATATTTTTCTTATTTCTGGAGAAACCACGTACAAGCCTGTGTTAGCAAGATTTGACGGTGCTTCTTTTGGAGTTGGTTTTTCCACGAACCGTGCAATTCTTCTGTCCTTATTTATGTCCGCAATTCCGAAGCCTTCAACGTTATCTACTTCCCTCAAAGCTATGGTCATCACTGCTTCTTTCTTTTTGTGAAACTCCGCCAGTTCCTTTACGCTCACGTCGAAAATGTTGTCACCTTGAACCGCAAAGACCGGGTCTCTGACATTATAGTATTCCATGTTTATCCTTGCAGAATCCGCGCTTCCCAGGTCATCCACATTAGGCTGATACTTGATGTGTACTCGCGGGCTCAGATTGTATCTTGACGAAAAACCCACGCCTGATTCAAAATAATCATGCAAATCTCTATAGTTCGTGTAGCCTTTAACTCCGAAAATAAAGTTTCGGATACCTTGACATGCAAGAGAGAGCAAAGAAAACTCGATTAAAGGCCTGTTTAGTAAGCGGAGGCAAGCCTTGCTCGTTTCTGCTGTAAGAGGAAGCAAGCGCGTAGCTTTTCCTCCGACAGGAATGATTACTCTTAATCTATCAGGGGAGTAGTGATCAGTCAAATTTTGTTCTCCAACGAAATTTGAATTGAGTTTATGCGTGACAACGTATTAAACTTTCGAATCGAATAGCGAATTTTATAACTTGTTTGGGCATTTAGTAACGTATGGTTGTTGTGGATTGAGAAAAATCACAGGCTACGTGCAGCTAATGCGGCCCTTGAATTGTTTGATGATGGGTTTCGCGGTTATTGTAGGCGCCGAATTGGCAAACCCGGATGCGTTGAGAAGTTCTTTGTTCAACCTACTCTTGGGATTTGTCACAGGTTTCGCACTGACTGCTGCTTCAATGGCAATAAACGATTACTATGACAGAGAAATAGACGCCGTGAACGAGCCTAAACGCCCAATTCCAAACGGCGTGGTGAAGCCGAATGAAGCATTAGTGCTTGCATTTATCCTCGCTATTGTTGGCTTTACTGCAGCATATTTGATAACGTATTTGACAAAAAGTGATTTGTGCTTGCTTATCGCAGTGATTTCTTGGATAGTATCTGTCGCGTACACTACTGTCGGAAAACGGAGTGGGTTGCCGGGCAATTTTCTCGTAAGCGTTTGCGTAGCAATACCGTTCGTTTATGGAAGCGCAATTGTTTCCAATAGCATCACGTTGAATTCTTGGTTCTTTGTTGCTATGGTTATTCCTTCGATTACTGGAAGGGAAGTGACAAAGGGAATTGTAGATAAGAGGGGTGATGAAATGCGGGGCGTGAAGACTCTGGCTGTTCGTTATGGAGAAAGAAAAGCTGCAATTGCCGCCGCATTCTTTTATCTCCTAGCCGTTGCGATAAGTCCGATACCTTGGATTCTAGGCATCGTTTCATTCTGGTACGTTCTGTTAGTTGCTTTAACCGATTTCGGACTCACAGTCTCTTCCTTCATGCTTGTGAAAGATTATTCAAGGGAAAATGCCAGACGAATCAAGAATGTCGTTCTTCTATGGTTTATCGTCGGCTTGTTAGCTTTCATCGTTGGTTCTTTCAGTTTTTGAAAAAGAGTCCTATTTCTTCTCAGATGAATATGTGGAGGATTTCGCCGACCAGGTAAGAGATTATTGCTCCCGCTATGGTTATTACTGCGTATTTTAATCCAGATTTATACGGGTTTTCATTGCCTATTTTGCCCACGTAAGTGCCTAAGATAAAGGCTGCAATCGTTCCCATGACGAATGAGAGGGTTGCTGCAGTCCACACTTCTAGAAACGTGAATGGAGTAAGCAATAGTATCAAGGCGACAATTGTGGCTAAGAATGAGAACAATCCACTCATCCAGACTTCTTTCTTTGTGTGAACATGCAAGTTATTTCCTTGCTCAACGCTGCGCAGTTGCACGGCTCTTTCAGTTTCCTGAGAAATGAAGAAGCCTATCGAGTTCCCAAGCGCATCGGCGACCCCGCCGACTATTGCAGCGATCAAGACCATCGTGGTGCTGCTCGTGGCTCTGGCGACGCCTACGATTATGCCGAGAAAGCAGATGACGCCGTCAGTCAGTCCAAAGGCAACGCTTTCCATCAGAAAGTCAAGCTCAAATTTGTCTTTAGACGTTGCTGCCATGGTGTCGCCTTTTTTAAGGCTTTCAGAAGCATGTAAGGGCGATTTAAGGATTATGCAGGGTCCATTGTGGTTTTTCACTTTCGAGCAAGTTACAGCTTATATGCGTGTCTTGCATGGCTGATGTGATGAACCCTTTTTCGCGTTTCCGCAGCCGATACGCGTTTTTCAAGGGCAATTTTCTACTTTTGACTGTCACTTGGGTTTTGATGTTTTTCAGTTCGCCGATTCCAAGCACGTACTCAGGCTTATTCTATCGAGAGTTGGGGGCTAGTGATTTTGTTCTGAGCGTAATTGGTTTTGCGGGTTCTGTGGCGCTTGCGCTGGTGCAGTTTCCAGGAGGCTATCTTGCGGATAAGCATGGGCGACGGTGGCTTGTCTTCACGATGACCTTTGGCGTGGCGCTGTTTAGCATATTCTTCGTTTTTGCACCTTCTTGGCACTTCATCGTGCTGGGGATTATGTTGCAGAATTTCTGTTTGATTTATCAGCCAGCGTTGTTTGCGATTATGCTTGATTCGCTTTCGCCTGAAAATCGTGGTGCAGGACTTACGCTTCAGGCGGTGTTGACAAACATTGTTGGTTTGCCTGCTCCTATTATTGCGCTTTTCTTGATTTCTGTGTTTCAGTTTGATCTTGGGATGCGTGTAGCTTATGCGATTGTTACAGTTTGTTATTTCGTTGCGGCTGCTCTAAGGTATAAATTGAAAGAGACTTTGCCTGCTGAGGGCAATAACGGTCGTCCGAGTCTTTTGGACGCTTTTAGGGAGTATCCGAAGGCTGTGAGGGAGAGTTTGCAGGTTTGGAGGAAGGTGCCTAGATCCGCGTTTTACTTGTTTGTTGCTTCTGCTGTTGTGGGTTGTTTGTTTACTGGTTGTAATACGTATCTTCTGATTTTTGCTAAGGATGTTTTGGGGATTAATGCTTCGCAGTGGGCTTTTGCTTTGGCGTTTGCGTCTTTGACTATTGCGGTTCCAACGATTCTTGCTGGGTTGCGCATGGATAGGATTGGGCGTAAGCATTTTCTTGTTTTGGGTTATTTGTGTTATGTTCCTGCTATGTTGTTGTTTGTTTTTGCGAATTTCTATTTGCTTCTTGTTGCGTTTTTCTTTTGGGGTTTGGGTCAGATGTTGCAAAATAGTGGTTATCAGTCGTTGATGGGTGATTTGACGCCGAGAGAGTTGCGTGGGAAAGTTGTGGGTTGCAGTCAATTCTTCATCTACTTGAGTGAGGCGTTTACGCAGGTTTTGATTGGGCTTGTTTACGCGTATGTTTGGCGTCCGTTGCCGTTTTTGATGTTGGCTGCTGGTGTTGTGCCCGTTGCCATATTTGTCCTTGTGAGGGTGAAGGAACCTTCGGCTAAAGAGGTTTAAAGTTTAAGAATAGGCTTGTTGTTTATGGTTTGGAATGGTTAGGAAAGGTGCAGTTATGGTTTTCGTACGTATTGCGGATGTGCTTGAGGGAGAGTTTGACGGTGAGAAAGTGGCTGTTCGTGGTTGGGTTTATCGGAAGAGGGAGAGTAAGCAGACTATTTTTCTGGTGATTCGCGATTCTTCGGGCGTTATTCAGTGTACTGTTAAAGCAGATAGCCCAGCGTGGAGTGATGCTGAAAGGTTGACTATTGAGTCGTCTTTGTCGCTTGAGGGAACTGTCAGAGAGGATAAGCGTGCTCCGGGCGGCTGGGAGATTGGTGTTCACGCGGTCAGGGTTATTGGTTTGGCTGAGGTTTTTCCGATTAGCAAGGATAAGAGTGAAGAGTTTCTGCGGGATATGCGGCATTTGTGGTTAAGGAGCAGGCGAATGAGTTTGGTTATGAAAGTGCGTGCCGAGGTTCTGGAGTTTTCAAGGGAGTTTTTCAAGAAGCAAGATTTCACAGAGGTTTCTCCGCCAATGTTCATTACGAGCGCATGTGAAGGCGGTTCTACGCTTTTTGGTTTGAAGTATTTTGATTATGACATGTTTTTGACGCAGAGCTCTCAGTTGTATTTGGAGATTCTGATTTATGGGTTAGAGAAGGTCTATTGTATTGCACCAAGTTTCAGGGCAGAGAAAAGCAGAACAATACGTCATTTGACGGAGTATTGGCATATTGAGGGTGAGTGGCCTTTTGCGGACATGGGGGATTTGATGCGGTTTGAGGAGGAGCTTATGGCTTATGTTTGTCGGAGAACGGCGGAGAAGTGTGAGAAGGAGTTTGAGGAGTTAGGCGCGGATATTGGTAAAGTAGCTTCGGTTAAGACTCCGTTTCCAAGGATTACATATACTGAAGCGTTGGAGCGGTTGAAGGAAAAAGGCTCGGCGTTGAAGTGGGGTGAGGATTTAGGGTATGAGGATGAGAAGGCTTTGGCTGAAGTGTTTGGTAAGCCGTTTTTTGTTTATGATTATCCTACGGCGATTAAGGCGTTCTACTGCAAGACGTATAGGGATAAGCCTGAGGTTGCAATGTCTACTGATATGCTTGTTCCACGGATAGGAGAAATTTCTACAGGTGGAGCGAGAGAAGATGACAAGGAGATATTGGTTAGGCGGATTAAGGAGATGGGGTTGAGGGTGGAGGATTATGATTGGTATTTGGATTTGCGGAGGTATGGGACGGTTCCGCACGTTGGTTTTGGCATGGGACTAGAACGATTGCTAACATGGATGTTGGATTTGGAGAATATTATTGATTCGATACCGTTCCCAAGAACAACAAGAAGATTCACCCCATAAAAACAAACAGATACATCTGAGCCGATTTTTCGTTTTGCAGAAAAGTTATAGTTTGACTTCCGTTTGTTTTTTTGTTTGGCGAACCAGCCTTTTGGGTCCATAAACTAATGTCACCGCAATGATAGTTGCAAAAATCACGATAAGCGAGTAGTAATTAGGTATTGAAAGAGTTGGAATTTGGTTCGCTATTGGAATTGTAGCGTAGGATGTCATGTTGAACATTGCGTGAAAGAGA
>Ga0335070_10005994_pt1 | contig 14306 bp, 11 predicted proteins | sample Lox_Sample_13_FD_206722 | JGI IMG/M metagenome (GOLD analysis project Ga0335070, IMG submission 206722) | Soil microbial communities from Loxahatchee National Wildlife Refuge, Florida, United States - Lox_Sample_1.3 | ecosystem: Environmental > Terrestrial > Soil > Wetlands | place: USA... | reverse complement strand
CTGCTTTCGTTCAATTCACCCTACGATCGCTACAAACAGGGCGACGCCAATGCGATCTCGGCATCCGCCAAACGTGGCGAAGCGCTCTTTTTCGGCGAGCGTCTGGAATGCTACCACTGTCACGACGGCGTCAACTTCACCGACAACCACATCCAGCAAGGCCAGGCCTTCCCGGAACAGGGCTTCCACAATACTGGTCTCTACAACGAGGACGGTCAAGGCGCATACAAATCATGGGACCACGGCCTGCGCGACGTGACTTTGCGCGCCGACGACGAAGGCGCATTTCGTACGCCCACGCTGCGCAATATCGCCGTCACCGCTCCTTACATGCATGACGGCTCTTTGCCAACGTTGGAGGTTGTAATTCGGCAGCACTACGCTGTCAAAGGCCACAGTGCCATTGCCGGCAAGGGCCCGAATCCTCTCCGCAGCGAATTCATCGAGGGATTCAAGCTCAGCAATCGTGAAGTGCAGGACCTGATCGCATTCTTGAATTCGCTCACCGACGAATCCTTCATCACCAATCCGGCGTTTTCCGATCCGCGTCCGGGAGACTGCTGTGCCTCAAAGGAAACACGAAACCAAACCGATGGACATCTGCATTCCACAACGAGATAATCTGTCCCTTGCCAGGAAGTCCGATGCCTTCGTGTCTCTCTGGAGCACAAAGCCTGCTGGGGTTCGGAACCTGAGTAGCTGGGCACAAAATCGCGCGTCTTTACGGCTGCCACGTCGACATGAACTCACGAGGGTATTCCTATGAACATCGACAGGCTTGCGACGCTGGCGCTGGTTTGCACGCTGATCCTTACCGGGTGCCAACATAAAGACAAGCGGTACGTACTTCGCGGTCAGGTGCTCGAAAAAAATCCTGCCAGCAGCGAGATCACCGTGAAGCACGAAGCAATCCCTGGCTTCATGGCCGCCATGACGATGCCTTACGAAGTCAAGGATGCAGAAGCTCTGCATGAGGTACAACCAGGCGATCTTATTGAAGCGGACGTAGTCACCACGAACAACCAGCAAGAATATTGGCTCGAAAACGTCCGCATCACCGATAGCAGGGGCCGGGTGGTCGCAAGACCCGGAATCGTGCACCACCTGGACATTGGTGAACGTGTGCCCGAATTCCCGCTGACTAACCAGGACGGCAAGACCTTTCACCTGGCGGACTTTCGCGGCAAGGCAGTACTGGTTTCCTTTATCTACACGCGTTGCCCGATGCCTAACTTTTGCCCACGTTTGAGCAGTCAATTCGCCAAGGTTCGTGAGGACCTTTCGAAGATCCCCGAAGATTACGCAAAGATTCAGTTACTGAGCATCAGCTTCGATCCGAAGTACGATACGTCGGCGGTATTGCGCAAGTACGGCTTGGCTTATCTTGACAATGATCCTGCGGGCTTTTCTCACTGGGAGTTCGCGTTCACCGATCCTGGCGATCTTCGAAGGCTGGCGGATGCCTTTGGACTGGAGTACTTCGACCAAGGCGATTCAATCTCGCACACGATGGTCATAGTTCTGATTGCCCCCGACGGGACAATCGCTAGGTATTGGGGGACAAGGTGGACGACCCAGGAATTGGAGGATGCGCTTCGGCAGCAGGCGCAGGCAGTCGTCTCAACGTCATTCGGTGCGAAAGGGACGGCTGCGAAATGATGTCTCTCGTTCAGAAGCTGGCAGCAGGGCCGCTCTCACTTGCGACGCTATTTCTAATGGTGGGGTGTTCGAGTCGTGCTGAGAATTCGGCCGATGCCGAGCAGCGAGGGGCAATTTTGTTTGCAATGCACTGCTCCCCATGTCACGAGGCTGTCAATCCTCAACTTAAGGTCCAGCCACCATCTCTCAAGGGCCTGTTTGCTTCCAAGTCGCTGCCCAGCGGGGCCCCGGCAACCGATGACCACGTCAAAGAAACCATTATCGAAGGAAGGGGAATAATGCCGGCTTTTGATCAACGCCTAACTAAGGATGATGTCAATGCCATCGTCAAATACCTGCACACGCTCAATTGAGGTGGTCATATTCGTCACCGGACTGCTTTCTCCGACCCGCGGGCCTTCGACCCAGGAGGTTCCACTGCGAAGCCCAAGGTTCGTGCCGGTCGGAGCACCAATGGCGAATAGGTGGAGGCTAGGTGTGGACTGGCACCGGTCGGTCGGGTTTTTGGCTTGCATCGTCATGACTGTAGGCTGCCCGCCAGGAGTCCACCATTACAACCTGCGAGGTGAAGTGGTGGCCATGGGCCCGGGCGTTGATCAGCTTACCGTGAAGCATGAGGATGTTCCTGGCTTCATGTCGGCAATGACCATGGTTTTCCCAGTCAAAGGTTCAAAGGTGGTTAGCGATATAAAGCCAGGCGACCTCATCACGGCGGTCGTCGTGACGGCAAATAATGGAATGGATTACTGGCTTGAGAATGTGAAGGTAATTGATCGCAGCGGTGAAAAGGATACCGCGCCAGAGGCGTCGCCACTGGAACCGCATTAAGACAGTCGGAGAGCGAGGGTTGCTGTACGTTCTTGATTCTGGAAGGGAGATATTTTGAAATCTCGATCGCTTATCGCGTTCATGATGGGATTGGTTTCCATTGGGCCTGCTTTAGCGGCCCCGGCAAGTAGTTTTTCGCCCGCCCAGACTGCACTCTACACCAAGCTCACGCACGAGCTGATTTCTCCCTGCTGCTGGCGCGAACCAATTGCCATTCACCGTTCCGAAGAATCGCTACAGATGCTGGCTGAGGTTGAGCAGTTGGTCGCGGACGGCAGGTCGGAGGAAGAGATCAAAGCGTTTTACATCGCTCGATACGGCGAGCGCATTCTCGCCGACCCGCCCGGGCACGAGAGGACGTGGCTTTACTACACTCCCGTGATGCTCTTTGTCATCCTTCTCGTCCTGGCTGCCTTTCGTCTTCATTCCCTTGTCCGCATACCCGCTCGGCAAGTCGGCTCTGCGACGCCCGAACTAATTGCGCGAGTTCGGAAAGAGACAGAAAACGGTTGGACGTGACAGGAGGTAGAACTTCGCGCTAGGGAAACAAGGCAAATTCACACTTATTGTCCTGGAGTCGGCATGGATCGACGCAATTTTCTTTATGGGGCCGTCGCGGCCGCTGCTATGTCTCAACTGGGACTCGCGCAGTCCAAAACCCATGACATGGGCGGACTGCAGCATCCTATCCCGGAGCGACCTGAAGACATTGTTATGCTCATTTACCCCGGCATGACTGCCCTTGACCTGATTGGGCCTCAGCAGGTGCTTGGCTACGTCATGGGCGCGAAGGTTCACTTGGTAGCCAAATCGAAGGATTTTGTTGTTAGTGACACGGGAGTCGGTATCGCTCCCACCAAGACCTTCGCTGAGTGTCCTCCCGCGCCGGACATTTTGTTTGTACCGGGTGGCGGATTGGGCACCATCGCCCTGATGAACGACAGCGAAACCATCGGTTTCCTGGTCAGTCGAGCCAAGAGCGCGAAGTATGTCACGAGCGTTTGCTCCGGCGCGCTCGTTCTCGGTGCAGCCGGGCTTCTTCGCGGCTACAAAGCCACAACCCATTGGGCGGTCCGCGATGTCCTGCCGCTGCTGGGCGCCGAACTGGCTCCTGGTCGCGTCGTACAGGATCGCAACCGCATTACGTCGGGCGGAATCACAGCAGGAATTGATTTTGGCCTGAAGATCGCCGCACAGCTTCGCGGCGATGATTATGCTCGCGCACTGGAGCTCTCGCTCGAATACAACCCCGATCCACCGTTCCATTCCGGATCCCCGGAGAAAGCACCTGGCAACGTCCTGAAGTCAGTTCAGGCCATGTACGACCCGCTAAACGAAGCGGCTCGACAAGCTGCGTTGGAGGCAAGACGAAAGTGGGTTCAGTGAGGTTGCAGCCGATGACACTATTGAAATCTGCTTCGCCTTGACCCTTAAACGCGCCTTCGTGACGCAACAACATTTTCCATCGCCCGAGCTGCTAGCACGGATTCGGAAGGAAACAGACAAAAGTTGAGTGTGACGGTATAGCACTCTGGAGCGCTAGAAATAATCCAACTTTCTACGAAAGGATCAGCAACGAACATGAATAGAAGAGAATTGCTCCAACAATCTGCGCTGCTTGCGGCTGCCGCCGGAATCCCAGCCGTTCTGGTGCTCGACGGATGCTCCAATCGAGGTCAATCCCAAGCGGCAAAGCTGGAGAGCCCAGACCAGCCTGCCGGTTCGCCAAGTCCGCTTCCGTCCCCGGGATCGGGTTCGCTGCCCGTTGCATTTGTGATCTCGAAGGCCGCCGAAGTACTGGACTTCTGCGGACCGCTGGAAGTGTTTGCCGCTGCTTCCACCAAGGATGGCAATCCGCTCTTCTCGCCTTACATGGTGGCTTCGACGATGGAGCCGGTCGTGGTTGGCGGCGGCATGAAAATCCTGCCGGACCACACTTTTAAGACGGCTCCCGCTCCCAAGGTGATCGTGATTCCCGCGCAAAATGGCGAGACCCCCGAGATGATTGATTGGATCCGCACTGCTTCGAAAAACACCGACTTAACAATGTCGGTTTGCACCGGAGCGTTTGTGCTGGCTAAGACGGGGTTGCTCAATGGTAAATCCGCAACCACGCATCACGGCGGTTACTACCGCTTAGCGGCGAATTTCCCGGAGGTCCACCTCAAGCGTGGTGCCCGATTCGTCGAGGACGGCAACATCGCCTCGGCTGGCGGAATATCGTCCGGTATCGATCTCGCGCTCCGCGTGGTCGAGCGTTACGCCGGTAGGGAACAAGCCTTGGAAGTTGCCGATCTGATGGAATACCAGGGGAAAGGTTGGCTGAATCCAAATTCCAACGAGGTATATGCCAAACTGCCGGCCTTCACCGAGGAGCATCCCATCTGCCCCGTTTGCATGATGAGCGCAGATCGCTCCATCAATGCCAGCTATAAGGGCAAGACCTACTACTTCTGCTCTGAAGGCGAAAAAGAAGTCTTTGAAAAACATCCCGACGTTTTCGACCGTTTCCTCGCCGAAGATGCGGCTCGAAAGCCGGGGTCGAGTGACTAGAGCATTGATTTAGCAGCCCTTGGTTTTGTAAATGCAAATAGGAGGTAGATACCTTGCTTAACATTCTTTCCCGATGCAACACACTTTTTCTGACTCTGCTGCTTGCTGCCGGAGCTACCCAGACTTGCTGGGCGCACGCCATCCTGATGGAGTCAACGCCGAAGATCAATTCCTCGGTGCAAGGTCCGGACCTGGATATTACGCTGCGCTACAACGTGCGGATCGACGGCAGCCGGTCGCGCGTCACGCTGTTGGCAGAGGACGGGACCTTGACTCAGCTAACGCTGGCTAAACAAGCCAAGCCCGACATCCTTCAGATGCACGCCTCCGGGCTGAAAGCTGGCGCTTACAAGCTGCAGTGGAATGTACTGGCGGCTGACGGTCACATGAGCAAAGGCGAAGTTCCGTTCACGGTAAAGTAGGCCCAATGCTCGTCAAACTGGTTGACCTTTTTTCGTTTCTGTCGGTGGTGCTACGCGCGGGCACGCTGGTGTTTCAATCGGTGCTGCTGGGCGGCGTTATGTTCACATTATGGACGTCACGCTATTCGTCCGCCGCTTCGAAGGAAAGCATCGAACGTGTACAAGCTTCATGCTGGAAGCTACTGCGCCTGAGCGCGGTAGGGCTGGCTATCGTCCAGCTGCTGTACCTGTACGTGGACTCGGCGGTGCTGATGGCATCGGCCGATATTCCCTTCAGCTTGGTTGTCGGGGCGAATTTCTTTGTTTCCGGCAGCATCGTGCTGGTAGCAGCGATGTTTACGGCGATCGTTGCCAGCGGCAACCGCAAGCTGGCCTCGTGGATCCTTCCGCTGCTGGTGGTGGTCATCATGACTGCGTCGGTGATGACGAACCATGCGGCCTCGCGCATCGATGGGCGTCCGCTGCTGATTACGGTATCGAGCATTCACGAACTGGCGACCGGCTTCTGGATCGGCGGCCTGCCGTTCCTTGTTTTAGCGCTTTATCGTGCAAAAGACCTCGATACGCGGTGGTATATCACCGAGCGCTTCTCGCGTATGGCGTTGTTAAGCGTCGGCGCACTCGCCCTGAGCGGCCTGGTGATGAGCATTCTCTATATAGGCTCGTGGGAGGGGATACTTGGCACCGCTTACGGAATCATGGTACTGGCCAAGGCGACGATGCTGGGTGCACTGATGGTACTGGGCGGCGTGAATTTCCTTTTGTTGAGGAACTATCCCAGGGACCAGGTGATGCCGCGGCTGCGCCGGCTGATCGAAGCCGAAGTCGGGATTGGCATTACGGTAATTCTGACTGCGGCGTCACTGACATCGCAGCCGCCGGCGGTCGATCAAGTAAGTGACACTGTGACGATGGCGCAGGTCTGGCGGCGGCTCAAGCCACAAGTTCCGCGGCTGAATTACAACTTTCTTCCGGAGGTTGATGCAGCCGGCAAACCCTTACCATCACCCGACCCGAATGCGGTCAACGTTGATGGAGTTCCGCTGACTCCGCGGTTCATTAACAACACCATCGAATCGGAGTCAAACCATCACTGGATGGGCGTAGTTGTGCTGGCGATGGGTCTCCTCGCGCTGCTGGCTCGAACCGGTAAAGTCCCCTGGGCGGAATATTGGCCGCTGCTGCTGATCTTCATCGCGATCTTCATCGTCTTATTTGCCGACACCGAGTGTTGGCCCGTGGGATGGAAGAGTGTCGGGGCATGCTTTGCCGATCCCGAGGTGTTCCAGCACCGGGCGGCCGCGTTGGTTTGCATAGGTTTCGCCGTATTCGAGTTGCGAGTGCGCAGACAGAAGAAAGAAAACGATCCGTGGGCGATGGTTTTCCCGCTGATGTGTGCCTTAGGTGGCGCGGTGCTGCTGACTCATCAGCACGCCATCTCGAACGTTAAGGAGAATTCATTGGTCGAGCTCAGCCACGTGCCGATGGGAGTCCTCGCGGTTTTTGCAGGCTGGGCGAGGTGGCTGGAGTTGAGGCTGCCGAAAGAGAATCGCGCGATCCCCTCGTGGATATGGCCGGCGTGCTTTGTGCTGATTGGCGCGGGTCTGCTTAACTACCGCGAAATGTAGAAAGGCGGTTGTAATTGGTGAGCGCAAGGACTCGCGACAATCATGGGCGAGTTCTAAAGTTCGCCTCAGTTGGCTCTCGACGCCGGCCCTAAAACCACGCCCTGATAAGTCTACATTTGTGGCTGCATCCACCTTTCCACGACGTCGTGAACGTCAACTCCGGTGGACTGAGAGATGACAGCTATCAATTCCTCTACCTGAAATGCGCGTTGATTTTGTGCACTCCAAGCGAGCATGGCCTGGAATGCGTCACGCAGGCTTTTCTTGCCCTGCGTTTGCGCTTGAATGCGATCGTCCATGTCCGCCGCCATCAGAAAACCGCGTCCATAAATGTTCATCCCCGTCCGAAAATCGGCAGCGTAGAGAAATGACGCCTCCTGCGAGAGAAGTGGCATCGGCATTTTCTTAATGAAGGTGGGAGCCTCATCCAATATGCTCTTTGTGCGTGCGATTGAGCGGTCACGTCTTGCCTTGCGTTGTTCCTCGGGCATCCCTGCCACAATAGCCTGCAACGCGGCGTAGCGGCCGAAGCCCTCGTTGAACCATATGGTCTCAATCACCGGCGTCAACTCCCAGTTAAACGGGCGATACCCAGCTCCCCATACGCGCTTCGGTACCCAGGAATGTGCCATGTGGTGAGCGTAGTTAAACGTCGCGGAATCGTTGTGCCGGGCGGGTGATTTCGAGGTTGTAGCATTGTCTACCGAGAGGCTAAACGTGCCGCTGGTGTCATGTTCCTGGCTGAAATTGTAGGTGTGGCCTTCTTTCGGTTGGAGTATTTCGACTAACGCCGTATAGGTCGCAAAAGGCGTGTCTCCGAAATATTCCTGCACGCTGTCGAGTGCTTGGCGGGCCAACTTGGCTTCGGCGTCCGCGTCCTCCTCACCTTCGGAGTAAATGGCCATGGTCAGGCCGATCTTCCCGTCAAGCTTGCGAAACTGCACGCCAGGTCCCATAACAACTTGGGAGTCCGCGAGGATGTCGTAGTTTGGCGCCTGTGCCGTGACATGCCCTTTCGTGACTTCGGAGTTCGGGGCAAGCGTCGTCAAGACAGGCCAATCCGGAGGCCCACTCACCTGCAACGTGATTGGACTCTGCCCCAAACCCTCGATATAGCCGAATATGGAATAGCCCAGCAGGCCCACATAATTCTTTCGTGCCTTTGAAGACTCGACAGCGTCTCGTATCCGGTCCTCCATCTTGCGAACATTAACAAGGTACTCGATCCGTGCGACGTCTTCGCCTTTTCGCCCCACGGTCCAGCGCGGTCCGTCGATATCCTTCTCGCACTTGATTGTCGCGCCGTTCGAAGAAAACGCACGCATACCCTCGACGAACTCGTCATACATTACAAAGGAGTAACCGCCCGGATACGTTCTGGGAATGATCAGGGTGACGGGAGCTGGAAGAGGTCTCTCCGGAGTGATCTGCAGCTTGACCACGGCATCGTCGGAGCCAGCGTAGCGCAAATCGTAGGCGATCCGAATGACCTGCTCAGACGTAGCACAAATGGCAACCGTAAGGCATGAAACAACCACCAACGCACACAGCACTACTCCAGTCAGTCTCGTGAATACAGCGCGATTGTGGCTCGACATTTGACTTTTTCCTTGTACGGAGCCGCCGGGCAAGACTCTCTTATAACAACTTAACCCCAACAAGACGGCCTGCATAATGATTGGCTAACAAGTTGCAATTCGCGCCTCAATAATCCTCTCGGCGCCAAGTTTTGCTGCCCATAGTCATTGGCAACCGATCACTTGTGCTTCATGAATTCAACCAGATGAGCTTTCAGCTTTTCTTTGCCGCTGCGCGATGGCACCCAACGCCAACATATAACTGCATGCTGCGACCGCGAGCACGACTTTGAAGCCCCACGCCATTGCAAGAATCAGAGCGATCACTGTCCCTATCACCGTGAAAAAACCATTGACTCCCCAGCCCCAGGGAACCAGTGCTGGAGCTTCCAGCGAAACCAAACGCAGTCCGGTAGGAAAGGGCATGCCCAGCAGGACTCCCAAAGGCATCAAGATCAAGGTCGCGAGAAGGATGCGAAACGGTAGCGGCCAGCCCAGCGCCAGAGAGAACACTAACGGCGTTACCATGGCTGTTACAACCAGTGCGACTACGATCAGGGGAATAATTCGCGATATCGCACGGCGAGGCTTGACGTTGAAACGCCCGGTCAGAGCTGAGCCAATACCGGTACAAATCAACAGGCTGGCGAGAACAACGGCATAAGTGTAAACGGGCTGGCCTAAGAACAGCGTGAATTGGCTCAGCAGCGCCATTTCTATGGCGATGAATCCAAAGCCCAAGGCGGCGAAATAAATCAAGAGCCGCCAATCGCTCTGTGTGCACAACCCTGCCCGCGAAAAACCACGCAACGGCAGCAGGATCAGGACTGCCGCAATGGCGAAGCTCTGGGCCAGTAAGACAAGCAGGGATATTTCCGCGATAGGGCGGTCGCCCAGAGCCAACCCACCGAAGAGTTTCTCGGCGAACAACCCTCGGACCATTCCCGTGCTGATGCTCGACCAGCGGGTCTGATGATTGAAGAATGGTCGATCATCGGTAGCGGGCATCAGCAGTTCTACATGGGACTGGTAAACAGCAGGCAGGTCGGAGGTGGTAAGCAGCGCCTGGTAAATGCTGTTTTCGTTTGATTGAAACGGAGAGTAGAGCATTTCTGCAGTAGGCACGGACGTCTCGTTCCATCTTTGCGCCACTCCTAACAAAGCCTCGATTTGGCGGATCTCGTCTCTCGTGAACGGTGATTGTTTCACCAGAAGTCCGGCTCTAAACGACGGCCTGTTTGATCCGAACCGCTTCCTTTCTGCGTCATCTGGTGGAATGCGAAACGCGTAGAAATGAGAAGCAAATTCGCTTACCCCACGGCTCGCCAGAGCTTCTCGGGCCGTCGCAAACAATCGAGCAATCTGCGGTTCCGGACGCGTAAAGTAAATGACGCCATCCGGGGAGAGATGATCGAGGTAGTCTTCGAATGCCTCGCGGGTCAGAACGTAGTTTTCAGAAAGTGCGAGTGCTCCTGAGGCAATCGCAGCGTTGCTGATGGTATGGACCGAAATGATCGCATCGAACTGCGCTTGAGACCGGCGAACGAAGCTTCGTCCTTCATCGGTTACCAGGTGGACCTCCGGCTGGCTGAACAATCCGCCCCAGAAGTCGTTCATGCGAGTGCGCACCACGTCATTGATGATGGGGTTGACTTCAACGGCGGTGATGCCGGCCGCGCCAAAATGCAGCGCATCAAGCACCTGGGCGCCTGCGCCGCTACCGATGATGAGGATTTTGGGTTCCCGCTTGCCCAGATAAGCAATGCCGCTTCGGTAGTCTGCATCCTCCTGGTGACGGTTTAAATACTCGCGCACGCCGATGCTCATGTCATGCATCGAAGTGACCGCTGTGCCGGAGTCATACACAATCCGGCGGATCGCCGGAGTCTGCTGTTCCGGTTTAGCGGGCGTTTCGAAAACATCGATTCGCGAGAATGTATTCCACGCAGTCAACAAGGGTCGGGAATGAGACAGCATTTTGGATGGCGAGACTGTAATCGGTAGCAGACCATTGGCGTAGAAAGCCACCGTAACCGTACCTCCACATAGCAACGTCCTCAAGATATTGCCCAAACGCGGGCCGCTCAGTCCGAAAAAGACAGCCGCCGCCATCCCCAACGCTGCTGCAATCGCTACCGATCCAGAACCTCCGAACGCGGGCATTATCAGTACCAGAGCGCTGCATCCGATGCCTGCGCCGAACAAGTCAAACGCGTAGAGATAATGAATCTTCCGAGTACCGCGCGTGAACAGCATGGCCAGGGCAAGGCCCGAACAAAAGAACGGAGTGGCGAGCAGGACGTAGTAAAGCGATATGAACAGCCATTGCCTGCGATCTGAAAAAAGCGCGAAAGGATCAAAGGGAATGCGTCCCATCAACCAAAAACAGCCGAGGGTGAGCACGGCAAAGAGCGTGGCAGACCATACGAGCGCTCGGTCGAGAGGAATCCGTTCGCGCAACTCAGTCCAGATCGTCACAACGACCCCGGAAACCCCAAAACCTAAGAGCGCAGTCGAGATTACTAAGAAGCCAAAATGGTAAAACAGGGCAACGGAGAGAACGCGCGTCAACGAAAGTTCGAGTAGCAGCGTTGCGACAGAAAGCAGAAAGATGCCCGCGTAGTGCCGCGCGTCTATTTGCTCGGTCTTACTTGCGGCATGGTTTGTGGAATCGGTCATCTACGTCTCCTCCGTTGCCAAGTGAGTTAAGGCCGTCGTTTTCGGAGAGCGGCTTCTTCTCGCATGCATGAGTAAAAGCCGCAGTGTCACCGGGGAACGAACTGCTGGCTATTTGCCGATTTGGCCTGCCCGGTTGAACCAATCGACGATCAGGCGATTGCGGTCGTCACGGTTCTTCGGCAACGGATGGCCATCGCGCTCGTATATGCGAACGGCGTAAACCTTGCCATTTTCCTGAAGTGCTTCAGCCATTCGAAGAGCCTGGGTTACCGGAACCAATCTGTCGGTTCGGCTATGTAGGATGAGAACTGGCACATTGATCTGCTCGGCCCAATACACCGCGGAGCGCGCTCGATACTGCTCCTCAGCGTGGTGTTCATAGTCTGGCCAGTTCTTGGCAAATCCGTCGATATATTCGTTCCCGTTGACCAGGCCCATTTTTGGTGTAGCGTCCACCCACGCTTTCACATCCGTGACTGCTCCGATGACCGCGGCGGCTTTGACCGGAGCCCCTCGTTTGATCGCAAGATAGGTCATGGTGCCGCCTCGCGACAGGCCGAGCATGTACAGCCGCTCCGGGTCTACATAGTCGAGCGACTTGAGTGCGGGCACGAGATTTAGAACATCGTCCACTTCCACTCCGCCCCACTGATCTCGTTTCACGGTGGCTCCCTGGTAGCGGTAGTCGGAGGCGATCACCACAAAACCAGCCTTAGCGAGCAGGTAGAGATCAGCGACGTCAAGGCACGACGTGTTCACCTGGCAACAGGGCTGACCACTGTCTATAATGCTCCCGAGTTCGCCGTTGCCGCCGCGATTAAAGATGATGGCTGGCCATTTTTGAGTGCCCGTCGTTTTTGGCTTAATTAACATTCCACGCACCGGCAGCCCGTCGCTGGCATAGGTGATTTCGAGAATGTCGAACTCCTTTTGCGTGCGGGCCTCTTCGTACACTGGCTGCGGAAAATAGCCGTGACCGAAATCGTCTAGGGCCTCATAGGCAGGCAAAGGCGGCCACGGCTTCGTGTTCAGAATCTTGCCATCAGGTTCTTGGGCAGCAGCCGCGGTCCACGCTGCCGCACAAACCACAAACTGGAGGAACAGAAGCAACGAACTGGCAGTCACTGTCTTTCTCATCGTTTTTATCCTTAGTCATACCCAGGGATGCCGACTGAACCGGGCGAAGTCGACGATCGAGCGCGCATATCCGGGAGCAAACGTATCCGCGCCCCGACAAAGTATCCGTTAGAGAGTCGTTCTGTTTTGGTTTTACGAGAGAGGAGCCGGGAAGGGCGGTCCGCGCTGGCGTGTCGAGTCATCAACAGATGGGCTCAGAGCACGAATTGCATGTGCCAGTGAGAAAGCTCTTGAAGGCAAATTAACCGCTATCAGCGTTGCGGATTCGAGGTGTGCTAAGCACGACGGAGTGGTTAACTCGGCTCGATAAGGACATGGCGCACGATTTTCGCTGAGGCTAGGCGCACTGGTTTCAGATGGGCGAGACGACGCGACCCTCATCGCGCACTGGTGTTTCCCGTTTCTTCGGCAGCATGCCGGCGTGGTATCCATTGCCGACACCAACGCCAGTGGAGCAGCGAAACTCCAAACCAGAACCAAAAGCACGCCACTGGCGAAAATACGCCGCATAGTATCCGGGAAAACTATCACATTGCAGGAGCATGCGCCAAATCGTTATTGATCTCATCTGGCCGTTAGTTCAGCGCGGCCAGATTAGTCGAGCGCTGGGCCGTGAAAGGCAGCGGCGGCGATATTGTCTCCATCAAAGAGTCGGGAGCATGCCTGCACAATGCCGGACGATCACTTCGGATTACCCAGAACTACGGGCTTACCGGAACTATTCCGCGCCAGAAGTCGGCCACGGGGAAATCGCTTGATGCGTTGTCGCCGTTCTGGACAAGTTGTCCCCGATCACCGTTTGACAAGGGCTTCGATCACGGCACACCTACGGCGTACCTTGATCGAACGCTGCCGCCAATGACATGCGCATAAAGGACATAATAAGAGGATAGATCTAGATCAACTGACCTCTTCAAAACTCACGGCACACCTTTATGACTGTTTTAGGCGTATCTTCCTGATGGGAAATGAGATCCGAACGCGGCTCGAATGCCAGACCAACTGACTCGGTAGGTGTCAGCGGTTTTTTAAATCCCTTGTAAGTTGTTGAAAAATAAGTGGTGAGCGCGGAAGGAATCGAACCTTCAACCTACTGATTAAGAGTAGTCGAAGGTCGGAGGAGCGAAATATTTCTTCCCAGCGCAGAATCAATGACTTACCCACAACCGAGCCCGCACGGAAGCGTTTTGACCTGGTATTGAAACGAAGCACTTTAGCTCACTTGGGACCGAAGCGTACGGCACACTTATGGCACACCTAGCTGGGGTGAACCCCTTCCAGTGAGACAACTTTCCGGTTCGCCGACGACCCCCTTTTGTATCTGCTTAGATTCCCAGAGTTCCAATTCTGGTTCATCAACTGCTACCGCCGCTAAGGCCTGCCTGACCGACCAGCGCGCTAAACCGCGCACTATTGCGCAACGCATCCCACTTAGGATCTACCGGAAGAAAAACCAAATGGACATCTCGTGCTTCGAAGGCGCGCTCGAGCCATTCGAGTGCTGCGTCGGCTTCTCCCAGACCGGCATGCACGAGCGCTGTGGCGTAGGGTGGCACATACCGTTCACGCGAAACCGCCTCGAGCGTTCTGAGCACTTCTCGCGCCTCGCCTGTCCGCCCTACCTTCGCAAAGAGGTAGCCTCTCATCGCAATCGACTTACTATTCCCGCTGCTGAATTGGCCTGCCTTCTGCAACGCCTCAAAGGCCGCCTCGTGCTCGCCTAACTGTTCGTAGGCTTGTGCCAACTGGATGTAGCTCACCCAAAACTCGGGATCGAGCAGGGTGGCGCGGCGGCCGAACTCAACCGCAGCCTCGAAGGCTCG
>Ga0335070_10005993_pt1 | contig 14306 bp, 12 predicted proteins | sample Lox_Sample_13_FD_206722 | JGI IMG/M metagenome (GOLD analysis project Ga0335070, IMG submission 206722) | Soil microbial communities from Loxahatchee National Wildlife Refuge, Florida, United States - Lox_Sample_1.3 | ecosystem: Environmental > Terrestrial > Soil > Wetlands | place: USA... | reverse complement strand
ACGGTCCAGTTTGAGAACTGGAAACGCATTCTGTTCGCCACCGACTTCTCTGCCGGATCGCTCAAGGCGCTGCCCTATGCCTTGTCGATGGCGGAGGAAAACAATGCCCAACTAATGCTCCTGCACACTATTCCCCTGGTTCCGGTGCAGCAACAGGAGGATGTGCAGGAGGGAGCGCGCCGGCGCCTGGAGAAATTGATACCACCCGATGCCTCCGACTGGTGCCAACCCGAGTTTGTCGTGCGCTTCGAGTTCCCCGCTGACGGCATCCTGAAGGTCGCCGAAGAGCGCCAAGCCGACCTCGTTGTCATGGGTGTGCGGGCCACGGCTTCACCCCGCACCTCGGCGCACCTGCCTTGGGCCACAGCGTACGAAGTCGTCTGTCGCGCTCATTGTCCGGTGTTGACGGTACGCGGCTGAGGCGATCTGTGAATTCACTTGAGGCGGGCCCCGGCCCGCCTCATTGCTCATTTGGGCGGCTTAAGCAACAATCGTCATAACGCCGCCTCTTCGACATTGCTCGGGGCGGCCAGTCGGTTGTGGGGGATAGCTCGCCCCCTCTCGCGGAGAAAAGCCATTTTCACCTCGACCGTCCGCTCCTCAGAACCTGCGCCATCGGACCGGTTTGCGCGAGAAGCAGTTCGTGCCACTGCGCTCTTCCCCGGGCCCGTGCTCACTCTCATGGCTATAGCCTTTCTGGTGATTCTGCCCTTCTTCTTTCTTGGCAACCCTTCCGGGCACGACTTCGAGTTCCACGTTAATTCTTGGATGGAAGTGTTGCAGCAATGGCGACAAGGGATCGTCTACCCACGCTGGGCAGCATGGGCACATTACGGCTACGGCGAAGCGCGGTTTGTGTTTTATCCCCCACTCTCCTGGATGCTGGGAGCTGCCCTAGGCGCGCTGCTGCCCTGGAGGGCTGTGCCTGGAGCTTTTGTCTGGCTGGCCTTGACGCTCTCCGGCTGCTCCATGTTTCTCTTAGCCCAGCGATGGCTGCCGCGCCGAGACGCACTCTTCGCCGCCGCTCTCTACGCTGCCAATCCCTACTACCTCGTGATCGTCTACTGGCGCAGCGCATTCGCCGAGTTGCTGGCGGGAGCGCTGCTCCCGTTGCTGCTCCTATGCGTGCTGCGCGCAGAGCAAGAGGGACGCAAAGCGATCGCTCCGCTCAGCCTGATCGTGGCCGCAGCCTGGCTGACCAACGCTCCCGCGGCGGTGATGGTGACGTATTCGCTGGCGCTGCTGGCAGTTGTGGTTGCGCTGGCTCGGCGCTCACCGCGAGTCTTGCTCTGGGCAGGCCTTGCTGTGCTGCTCGGCATGGGGCTCGCGGCTTTCTATGTTTTCCCTGCTGCCTACGAGCAGAAGTGGGTGAACATATCCGAAGTGCTGGCCCCGGGCGTGCGTCCCCAGGACAATTTCCTGTTTACCCTTATCAACGATCCCGACCACAACCGCTTCAACCTCCTGGTGTCCCTGGTGGCGGCCGCGGAGATGGTGTTGTTGGCCGGCGCTGTAGGCTTGTTACGAATGTCCCGCTTGAACTCGGAAGACCGTGTCTATAGCCCCGAGGGAAAAGCTCTGCGCGTCGCACTCTACGCCTGGGCCGCAGCCGCCACGCTGCTCATGTTTTCTGGCACCTTCCTCGCATGGCGATATCTTCCCCAGTTGCGCTTCCTGCAACTGCCCTGGCGCTGGCTCTTGTGCCTGAATGTAGCCTTTGCGATTTTGATCAGCATGGCCTGGCGGCGGTGGCTGCCGCGCTTGCTGCTCTGTTGCCTCATGCTGGTGGTGATCGTTCTGGTCTGGCAGCGTGTACAACCTCCCTGGTGGGATACTGCCGCCGACATCGATGAGATGCGCGCCAACATTGCGAAAGGCGTGGGCCATGAAGGGACGGATGAATATGTTCCCGCCGGCGTCGATCCCTACGAGATTAAGCAAGACGCGCCGCGGGTAACGCTGGAAGGTGACGGCGAGGCGCGGATCAACATCCAGCAATGGGACCCGGAGGCGAAGTCATTCTCCGCGGACGTAACCGCTCCCGGCAAACTGGTATTGCGTCTCTTCGACTATCCGGCCTGGAAAGCGGAGGTGAATGGCCACCCTGTTGCCGCTGAGACCCGCGAGATCACCGGCCAGATGATGATTCCCGTTACAGCCGGCAAGAACCGCGTGCAGCTGACCTTCATTCGCACCTGGGACCGGACTGCAGGGGGAGTGATCTCCATGCTTGCAATCGTCGTTCTTCTTGCCGGGTTCCTGATCCGCAGAACAAAACCAAGCGATCGTAACTGGTCACTAGCCCGCTTGTACTCCGTGTCCTCGGTGTCCTCTGTGGTTTAAGTACTTGTCCCCCTGTGTCCTCTGTGTCCCCCGTGGTTTAATCTTCCGGTGAGACGAATCCTAGTCGCCACCTCCAATCCCGGCAAGCTGCGCGACTTTGCCGGGGCGGCCCTGTCGCATAGCATCGAAATCGCTTCGCTGCCGGCCTTTGCTTCCCTGCCTGCCGTGGTCGAAGACGGCCTCACCTTCGAAGCCAACGCCCGCAAGAAAGCCGAGTTCTACAGCCGCTTCGCCCCGGGACAAATCGTGCTGGCCGACGACTCCGGTCTGGAAGTCGACGCGCTGGGCGGTGCCCCCGGCGTGCACTCCGCCCGCTACGCCGCCGCCGAACCCCACAAGGCGGAAAACAATACCGCCGACGACGCCAACAACGCGCGCCTCATTCGCGAACTGCAGAGCATTCCCCTCGAAAAGCGTACGGGCCGGTTCGTCTGCGTGATCGCCGCCGCGCGCGATGGCCAGACACGTGCCGTCTTCCACGGCAAAGCGGAAGGCATCATCCTCGACACGCCGCGAGGCCACAACGGATTCGGCTATGATCCGCTGTTCTACTTCCCGCAGATCGGCAAGACTTTCGCGGAACTCCCCGCGCCGGAAAAAGCCAACTACAGCCACCGCGGCGCCGCCTTCCGCTGCTTCCTGGAATGGTGCGACCAGCATCCTTCCACTTTATGAACCTTCTCTTTCTTGACTTCCCTTCTCTCCCGCCAAGATAATGAAAGGTTCTTTTGTCATCGTTGAACTTATAAGGAGCGTTCTGTGGCTGCAACTGCCAGTTCTCCGGCGGCGATCAGGGTGAAAGCCGGAGTTGCTCCGCTGCGCGCCGGGCAAGGATATTCCTTCCTGCTGCGCCGCCTGCATTCGCTCAGCGGCATCGTTCCCATCGGCGCCTTTCTGGTCGAGCATTACATCTCCAACTCCGAGGCCATGAAGGGTCCCGCCGCCTATAACGCCACGGTTCGTTTCTTGAACAGCCTGCCGTTCGTGCTCTTCCTGGAATGGGGACTGATTTTTCTCCCCATCCTGTATCACGGCCTGTACGGGGTCTGGATCTGGTATCGCGGCGAAGGCAATGCCGGCGATTATCCCTGGATGGGCAACTGGATGTACACCATGCAGCGCTGGACGGGTGGCGTTGCCTTTGCCTACATCCTGTACCACACCTGGACGATGCGCTTCACCGGCGTGCATCTGGCCACCGAACCCGACGCCGGCTTCGACAAGGTGTATCGCGCCCTGTACGGACACCCCTGGGTCGCGGTGTTTTACTTCATCGGAGTGCTGGCTGCCTCCTGGCACTTTGCTTACGGCATCTGGCTGTTCTGTGCCAAGTGGGGGATTACCACCGGCGACCGCGCCCGCCGGCGTCTCGGCTACATCTGTCTGCTGATCGGCCTGGGTATGGCCGGCATCGGGGTGTACGGGCTGTCGGCGTTTTTCCGATACGTGCCGCCGGAACCAGGATCAACTCTTACTCTGATGCAACACTAGAAGTTTTTGGGCGGCCTGACGCCGCCAGAACTGTTACTCATAATGGCCTCAAACCCGAAGATCATCGTAATCGGCGGCGGCCTCGCGGGACTGTCGGCCGTCATCAAAATCGCCGAAGTGGGCGGACAGGTGGACCTGTTCTCCATCGTGCCCGTCAAGCGTTCCCACTCCGTCTGTGCCCAGGGCGGCATCAACGCTGCTAAGAACCTCAAAGGCGAGGGCGACTCCACCTGGCAGCACTTTGACGACACCATCTACGGCGGAGACTTCCTCGCCAACCAGCCGCCGGTCAAAGATATGTGCGAGGCCGCCCCCGGCATCATTGACCTGCTCGACCGCATGGGCGTGCCCTTCAACCGCACTCCCGAGGGCGTGCTCGACTTCCGCCGCTTTGGAGGCACCCTCTACAACCGCACCGCCTTCGCCGGCGCTACCACCGGCCAGCAACTCCTCTACGCGCTCGACGAGCAGGTGCGCCGCTACGAGTCGGAGGGCAAGGTCAAGAAATACGAGCACTGGGAATTCTTGTCGGCGGTGCTCGATGGCAGCCGCGTCTGCCGTGGCATCTGCGCCATGGACTTGCGCTCGATGGAGATCCGCACCTTCCCCGCCGATGCCATCATTTTGGCCACCGGTGGCATCGGGGCCATCTTTGGCAAGTCCACCAACTCCGTCGTCTGTACCGGCTCCGCTCAGTCCGCCGTCTACCAGCAGGGTTGCTATTACGCCAATGGCGAGTTCATCCAGGTGCACCCCACTTCGATTCCCGGCGAAGACAAACTCCGCCTGATGTCGGAATCGGCGCGCGGCGAAGGCGGACGCGTCTGGGTTCCGAAAACTCCCGGCGACAAGCGCGATCCCAAATCCATTCCGGAAAAAGAACGATGGTATTTCCTGGAGGAGTGGTATCCCAAGTACGGCAACCTGGTGCCGCGCGACGTCGCCACCCGCGCCATTCACAAAGTCGTCTACGAGCACAACCTGGGCATTGATGGCAAGCCCATGGTCTATCTCGACCTCACCCACATTGACCGCAAGATTCTCGATCGCAAGCTGGAAGGTATTCTCGAGATCTACGAGAAGTTCGTGGGCGACGATCCCCGCGACACCCCCATGAAGATATTCCCCGGCATGCACTACACCATGGGCGGTCTCTGGGTGGACTACAACCAGGCCACCAACATTCCCGGGATCTATGCTGTCGGCGAATGCGAGTACCAGTATCACGGCGCCAATCGCCTCGGCGCCAACTCCCTGGTCTCATGCATCTATGGCGGATTCGTCGGCGGCCCCGCGGCGGTGCAGTACGCTTGCAACGCCTCGGCGGCGCCCGCCAATGGCCACTTCGAAGCCGAGCGCAGGCGTCAAGAAGAAATCAACGCCGCTCTGATGACCGCCAATGGGTCGGAGAATCCATTCCTGTTGTGGCGTGAACTGGGTGACGTGATGACCAAGGATTGCACTGTCATCCGCTACAACAAGCCGCTGAAAGCAACCGACGCGAAGCTGGTGGAATTGCTGCAGCGCTTCCAGAAGATCAATCTGAGCGACCGCTCGCAGTGGGCCAATACCACCGTGGCTTTCGCCCGCCAGCTCTACAACATGCTACAACTGGCGCGGGTAATTGCGCAGGGCGCGGCCATGCGCGATGAGTCACGCGGCGCCCATTACAAACCGGACTTTCCCGAGCGCGATGACAAAAACTGGCTGAAAACCACCAAGGCGACCTTCGCCCCGGATGCCGACGAGCCCAAATTTGAATTTGAGCCGGTGGACGTTTCGCTGCTTCCGCCGCGCACGCGGAAATACTGACGCACCCCCCCCGGAGTTGTGAAACACGGCAGATACCGGCGGGAGAGGAAAGGTAAGCCGTGTTGATCAGCGCCGACTGAAGAGCAGCATGTAGCCGTTGTTGATGGTGACGATTGAAAAGAAAGCGATGACGAGCCCGAGACCCACCACGATCAGCGTGTCCCAGCGGCCTTTGTCTTTCGCAGGCGCGGCCTGCGATGTCTTCTCGATTCCTAGGCTGGACATAAACCACTCCCCCACTTTGAGAGCAAAGCACCAGCATTGTGGTGGACAGACGCCAGCCTGTCAAGATGCAAGGTCTTGCATACTCACGATACAAGGCGTTTCATCAATCACTTACGTACAATCCCTAACGCACCGCATGATATAAGACGCTCTTATGGCCAACCTCGTCATCTTCAAGATCAAACGCCAGGCCAACCCCGAAGCCAAGGCATACTGGGAGGAGTTCGCACTGACCTGGAAGCCGGGCATGAACGTCACCTCCTCGTTGATGGAGATTGCCGCCAACCCAGTCACCCGCGACGGCAAGCCGACCACACCCATCACCTACGACTCCAACTGCCTGGAGGAGGTCTGCGGCTCCTGCGCCATGGTCATCAATGGGCGTGCTCGCATGGCGTGTTCGGCTCTGGTGGACAAACTCGATCAGCCCATTCGCCTGGAACCGCTCTCCAAGTTCCCACTCGTCCGCGATCTGGCCGTGGACCGCAGCGTGCTTTTCGAGAACCTCAAGCGGGTGCAAGCCTGGGTTCCGATCGATGGCACCTATGCGCTCGGTTCCGGACCGCGCATGACCATGCAGGACCAGGAGGCGGCGTACCCGCTATCCCGCTGCATTTCGTGCTGTTGCTGCATGGAGGCCTGTCCGCAATTCAATGACGGCACCGGCTTCGTTGGCGCAGCCACCATTTCCCAGGTGCGCCTGTTCAACACCCACCCCACGGGCGCCGCGCTGAAGCGCGAACGCTTGGCGGCGCTCATGGGCGACGGCGGCATCCAGGAGTGCGGCTACGCCCAGAATTGCGTGGAGGTCTGCCCCAAAGACATCCCCCTGACCCGCTCGATCGCCGAAGTGGGCGGCGAAGTCATGAAGCAGGCCATCGGCGATCTGTTCCGGAAATGAAGATCCGAGAGCACGGCGTGCGCCACGCCCTGCAGGCCCCCGCATGACCGTGGCGTTAGCCCAAAGGTCATGCCCGCAGCCCTGCTAACCTGCCTGACGCAGCTGGGCGATGTGCAGTGACAACGATTGTCATCCTGAGGGAAAATCATTTCCCACCGGCTCCCATTTCCCTTGCTGTCCCGTGCCGCAAGTCCAAGAAAAGCTGCGTAAGCGGCGGCATGTCAGTTGCTCCATACAGGGTAGGGACGGCAGGCGCCGATCCCAAAGTAACCGGCGGTAACCATTGCGGGGCGACTCCGTGGTAACCCCCGTGCTGGAATTTGACCTCGGCTGCTTGCGTATGTGCTATACACTGATGCCCTGCTCAAGCGCCGGGCAGTTTGAGGAGTCAGGCCACTTCGTGAAGACGACGACCCAGCGAGCCGTGCAGCGCTTACTTCTGCTGAGCCTGATTCTGTCTATTCCCGCGTTCGGCTTGCACAATACCCTGCCGCGCTCGCACCGCAGCGCAGTGCGCCGCGTTCACATGCGCCGTCTGCGATGGAACCCGCTGTTCCGCCCGTCGCGTGACTCGCTGCTGCGCCAGAACGAAGAGATTGACCGCCTCAACCTGCCGCGCATCCAGGACGATGACGAACTCGAGCAGCTCAAAGCCAGCGAAGATCTGGTGCCGATCGTCGCCGGCCCCACGCTGCGCTTCGACCCGCGGCTGGACCCCGATCGCCGCTACTGTCGCCCCTGGACCCGCGACTTCGTCGACGATCTGAGCGAGGCTTACTACAAAGAATTCCACCAGCAGATCCAAGTGAACTCCGCGGTGCGCACGGTGAAGGTGCAAAAAAAGCTCCGCCGCCATAACCGTAACGCGGCCCCAGCCGAAGGCGATCTGGCATCGTCACATCTGGCCGGTATCACGGTCGACATTCAACGCCGCGGCATGAGCCGCCAGCAGATCAAGTGGATGGAGCAGTATCTGCTCCCCCTGAAGGATCTAGGCCTGATCGAACCCGAAGAAGAGCGTCGCCAGTGGGTCTTCCACATCATGGTCTCCGACCACTACACCGACTGGCGCGAATCCAAGACGCTGGCCGGACAGCAACCCGACCAGACCGACACGACTCCCGAGATTCAGCCGATCTCCGACCGGCAGGAATAATCGCCACCTCGCTCGGCGAATCGTCAACCCGTACTTTTGCGTAGCCAGCGGGACGATTCCATTCATGGGCAGATATTCGACGATCTGTCCGTAGTGGTCGGCGATAAACAGAACGCGACGACAGCGGTTCCAAGCGCGTTCGCAACTCAACAGTACAGGAGCGGAAGAAACCGCCCTATGGCCCCGTCTCCAACCTCGTCAGCTCGTGAGCGAACAACGGGTTCCCGGGAAACTCCCCGCGCAGCGATTCCAGCATCTCCCGCGCCCGCGTTTTGTCTTTCTCGCGTACGTAAGCAATCGCCAGCAGGATGCGGGCAAATGGCCCCAGGTAGTGGCCGTGCTGCGCCGTCACTTGCAACTCCTCAATGCCGGCTTTCTTGTCGCCGGAAACCCCGCCCAGGCGCAGAATCCAGCGCATCGGCGCCGCCATGCTGCCGATGATGTACTGGCTGATCCCGCTGGCCAGGTGCGCATCGTAGCAGTCGGGATCAACCGCCAGCAACTGGTCCGCCCACCTGGTGGCTTCCTTGGTGTACCGCAGGGCGGTGAAGTTGCTTTTCTCGATGAGCGCCGCATAGTCGGCCCGCAGTCCCGATGCCAGCGCCATGGCAAACAAGGCGTCGCGGTCCTTTGCATTGGCGGCGAGGCGGGCCCGCGCTTTGTCCTCCGCCTGGCTCAGTTCGGTATCAAAGCGCTCGCGGACCGCTGGGTCGGGCAAGAGCTTCTTGCGCGCCTGGAAGGTGTGATCGTCTTCATAGAACTGCCCCTCCAGTACCCCCAGCCGGTTGAATTCGGAGAACAGCAGTCCGGCAGCGTCGCTGACCAGGCCCACCGGGTCATCGGGATGCTCCGCTTGCCAGGAGGAAAACACCCGGTGGGCCTGATCGAACTCGAGATCGTACATCAGCCGGAACCCACTATCGAGCGATGGCGCGACGATGTTCACGTCGGCTGCGGCAGCCCTGGCACCGAGGCAGGCGAACGTCGCCGTCCACAGAATCGCCTGTCCCATTCGCGCCTTGAAGTTCAGAATCATTCCTCGTAAGTCTGTCTATTCTGTCGGTAGGTCTGGAAGGGGCGTAAACCCGCGTCCGTCCTTCCACCGGATGCTTTGAGAAACTTAGATGCAGATTACCCCTGATATCCCGGGACAAGACGTAAAAAGATTGTCAATAATCCTGGCGTGTCGGCCCTGCTCGCTACTCGTCGCTGGTTTGACGCCCTTTCCACCGCTTTGCTACCTTCTAGAGTTTCTTCTTCCCCATTCTTCTGTGCTGCTCCGCAGTCAGAAACGAGATCCTCATGGCCATTAAGTTCCGTGGAGTCGACTACCTCGAGTGCGACACGCTGCTCACCGACGACGAGCGTCTGGTCCGCCACACCGCCCGCCAGTTCATCGAAGACAACCTCATCCCCATCATCGAGGAGTGCAACCGCGCCGGCCGCTTCCCACGCGAACTGGTCAAGCCCATGGCCGATCTGGGTTTCTTTGGCGCCAGCCTCAAGGGCTACGGTTGCGCCGGCATGTCGAACGTGGAATACGGCCTGGTCATGCAGGAACTCGAGCGGGGCGACTCGGGCGTGCGCAGCTTCGTCAGCGTGCAGTCGGCCCTGGTCATGTATCCCATCTATGCCTTTGGCAGCGAGGAGCACAAGCAGACCTGGCTCCCTGCCCTGCAGACAGGCGAGAAGCTGGGATGCTTCGGGCTCACCGAGCCCGACTTCGGCTCCAATCCAGGTGGCATGCGTACCCGCGCCCGCAAGTCCGGCAAGGAATACGTTCTAAACGGCGAGAAGATGTGGATCACCTCCGGCTCCATCGCCGACGTCGCCGTCATCTGGGCCAAGGTGGAAGACGAAAAAGACAACATCCGCGGCTTCCTGGTGGAGACCGACCGTCCCGGCTTTAAGGCCGAGGACATTCATGGCAAGTGGTCGCTGCGGGCGTCCGTCACCTCGGGACTCTCTTTGCAGGATGTGCGCGTTCCGGAGTCGAATCTTCTGCCTGGCTCGTCCGGGTTGAAGTCGCCGCTCAAATGCCTGAACCAGGCGCGCTACGGCATCGCCTGGGGAGGCGTAGGTGCCGCCATGGCTTGCTACGACTGTGCCTTGCAGTATTCCCTTCTGCGCAAACAATTCCGCGATCAACCCATCGCTTCCCACCAGCTGGTGCAGGAGAAACTCTCCTGGATGATCACCGAGATCACCAAGGCTCAGCTGCTGGTCCTTCAGGTCGGCCGCCTCAAAGACCAGGGCAAGGCCGAGCACTACCACATCTCGATGGCCAAGCGGAACAACGTCTGGATGGCTCTCGAGTGTGCCCGCCTGTCGCGCGACATCCTGGGCGCCAACGGTATCGCCGACGATTACCCCATTATGCGCCACATGATGAACCTTGAGTCGGTCAAGACCTACGAGGGCACGCAGGATATCCACACCTTGATCATCGGCAAGCAGGTCACCGGGGTCGATGCCATCTGAGCGGCGGCGGGATTCTCGTGCCACCGCCGGGAGAAGGGGAAGCGACGCGGCAGGATTGAACAGGCGCGTTATTGAATTTGCCGGCCAATGCAGATGTAGTTGAAGGCGTTTCCGGTAACGCCTTGCACGGTAAACCCGACCTTGGTGACCTGGATAAGCGCGGCCGCCCCGGTTGTCGTGTCCGACACGACGCAGATCGGAGGTTGTTGGTAGTGACCGGCGAAAGTGTAGGAGAATGGCAGCACGCCGGTCCCGGCCAAGTCAGTGTTGGCGGGTTGGTTAGTAACAAGCGACGAGTTGGCTACCACTGGCCCACCGAAATAGTTCATGCCGCTCGTGGGCGTCCCCAGGCTGCGGATATTCCAGTCGCCCGGTTTGTTGCCAAAGTCCCCGACCCGCAGGCCCTCATTATTCGCGAAGCGAAGGCCATTGGCGATCGCCATCGCTGACGGGAGGAACATGCCTATGCCGGTATAGTATGGCGGACCGGTGCGTGAATAGGTGTAGGCTTCGAACATCCCGCCCGCCAGGATGGTGCCGTTACCGGGTTCTGATGCGTATATGCTGGCCGTAATGCCGCGGACGGCAGTGAGGCACGCCCCGTTCGGGCATGAAGTCCACGCCCCGCCGCGATGAAAGACCTGTGCGCGGATGGCGTTCTGGCCCATGGACGTCGATGGCAGTTTCCCGGCGTGGGTGTCGGACAACTGCACGCTGGCCCCGGCGACCTCGGTGTCTGGCCCGCTGCCCTTGAATGTAGGAGAGCCGGCCAGGTCGGTCTCCGCCTGGAGGCTGGTCATGGAGTAGTGGGTGCTGGTGTCCCCCGCGGGGTTGCCGGTCGAGACCCAGAGCGCCCTGTCCTGGTTCGTCTGCACAGTGCCGCTGCCCGTCAGGTGGTTGATGCTGAAGGCTGCATTCTTGCCGGCCTGCGTGGTGGCCAGAGGGTCGTCGTTGAAGAAAACTCGCCGGCACAGGACAAGCGTGCCCCCGACGGGGGATGGCCCATTCACCGGGTCGGCGATGGTGATGTCCCAGCCTGCCTGGACATGGGTTTCCCCATTGGCATCTGGCGGCGTCACGTAAACCGGGGTGGCCCCGAACGGACACTGACCCCAGGCGGCATTCGCGATTAGTAAGAGGCAAACAGCTAGTAAGGTTTTCATGAATTCCTCCCTGCTACGATGTCTTGCTCTATCCACTTACCCACCACTTCAGTCGTTCACGTCTGAGTCACGCCTTCTCGCACTCTTGACGCCCCTACCTGGGAGAAGTTGGAGGCGCCGCACCCCGCCATGAAGCGCACCGCATCGCAGCTCAGTCGTTGCCGCTGATGCTGCTCGCTACCATGGCGAAGTGCAGTGTCGTGCCGGGAGGAATCGAATCGGTCGAATCCGTGCAGAACAGGAAACCGCGCACCGTAACATTCTGTCCGTTCTGAATCCCGCCGGAAGCTTGCGTCGTGGAGCGCTGGTACACGTGCACCGTATCCGTCCCCACGTTCACAACGCCCAGGTAAGAACCCTTCGAAAGAACCAGATCGAACTCCGCCGTCCCTCCGGTTCCCGCCTGATAGTTCTGCACCGTCCCCTTCACGCTTTGCCGGAGCAGTTCCACCATGAAAGGCTGGATCTGGGCCGCATTCCCTGCCCAGTCCGCTTGCAAGCCCTGATCACTTTCCACTTCGATCCGCTGGCCGGCGGCGATATGGCTCTCATCGAAAAGCACGGGCAATCCGCCCATGTCCTCGTTCCCCAGGTTGATGCCGTAGCTGGCACTGTCCAGCACCACGCTGATCTTGGCTCCCACCAGGTCCGAGGTCATTCCCGCCCCAATGCCGTCCTCCGCAACCAGGTCCATCAGGCCTGACTTGTTCAAACCTCCTAGGGTTCCTTCCACCTCCGCTCCAGTGTCCGCAAGCATCGCTTCGACTTCACTCGCATAGAGCGTGCCATCGGCCAGCGCCCTGCCCTCCACCGACACCAGCATTCCGTTCAGCGTGTCCGGAGTGGCATTCTCGATCGCCGTGTTGGCATCGGTGTGCAGCGTCAGCCCCGAGTTCGACTGTCCAACCTGCAAGCTGAACTGGTCGCTCGACGCCGCCATCACCTGCCCTACCACCCGCTCGATCTGGCCCTGGTTGGAGGCAGCAGCCGACATCGCCTTGGGTCCCGTCTTCACCGCTGACGGCGCCGGTCCCACCGCGCTCGGGATGTCGCTCTGCGTCGCGCTGATGACCGGAGCATTCAAGGTCACCACGTTGTTGACCGGATCCACCTGCACCGTCTGCTCGATGTCCACATTTATGCTGAGCATGGTCGGGATCTCGCCCACGGTGACCGCCGGACTCAGCGCCAGCAGGCTGCTCTGGTTTGCCGTTACGTCCTTCTCCTGCACCACGCCATTGGCATCCAGATAGGTCACCCGCGCCCCACTTACATCCATCTCTAACTGGTCGAAGGTGTCAGGAATCACGTCCGCTACCGCCACTGGCGTATAGGTCGCCGCCAACCGTGTCAGTTCCAGGCCATTGGCGCCCAGCAGGTAGTTGGTTGCGTTCGCGTCTGCCGATTTCTTCAGCTGAATCGAGCTGACCTGCAGCTGCATGCACAGGATGCGGTCGGTCGGTTCCGCACCTACCCACACCTGCAGCGGAGTCGTGGCTGGCGCGCCGAAGAGCATGCCTCCTCCTCCGCCACCGGAGGTGTTAGTCGCCGCGGCGCCGCCGCAGCCGGTGGTTAGCAGAATCAGTCCGAAAACAAAAGCCACTCCCAGAAATGTCAATGAGAACTTACGCAGGTAGTACTGATGGTTTTGGTTGAACCACATAAGATGCCCTCCCGCACAGCTTGTGCCTTCGCGCTTGCACTGCTCGGGCACAGGCACAGCTTCGCAGAGGAGGGCAAGACCCAGGTGTGATCGGCATCACACGCCGTCATCGGAAGTAAGTAATTCAGGAAATACCACGAAGGTAACGGTACGAAATACGCCTATGGGACGAATCCCAGAATGGGAAGGGGGCGAAAGATATATTTGGTCGCAGCGGCCCGTTGGGCTTCTTCCGCTTGCGCTATGGATATAACTCGGCCAGCAGCGCGTAGGCGCGCCGCAGATGGGGAATGACAATGCTGCCGCCTACCACCAGAGCCACGTTCAGCGCCTCTTCCTGCTCCGCCCGCATCACCCCCAAGCGGTACGACTGGATGATGTGGTAGCTGACGCAGTCATCGCAGCGCAGCCCCGCCGACACCACCAGCCCCATTAGCTCCTTGTACTTGGCCGGGATCGCGCCTTCGAGGTAAGTGTTGTGATCAATGTTGTAGAAGCGCTTGAGCAGGAAGTTATCGGCCTTCTCGACATTGGCATTCAACGCCGCGCGGGTCTCGATGAACCGCCGCGCCAGCTGGCTCTTGTCGGCGACTTGCTTCTCGGTAAATAAGTAGGTGGGCTCCTTGCGCTCGTTGGTCATGCGGGAAAGGTTACCAGAAGGCGGACCTAGAGTCCGGACTTCCGGACCTCAGCGCGTGGCGGGTGCTGTGGAGCGACAAGGGCAGGGCAGCCGGCTTAAGCTAAGCATGTCGGCCATGGCGGGAAGGAGTCTCAGTTGGCAACCGATTACGCGAAGCTCAGCGAGGACCTCTGCCGGTTTTACGACTTTACGGGGAAAGTGGTTCTCTACATTGGGGCGGCCGGGAGGCAACTGCTGGACCCGGCCACCCGGACCAGGAAGCTGATCGCCATTGATAAAGATGTCAACGCGCTGCGGGAGTTGCGGGCGAATATCGCGGCGCAGGGCCTCGAGGCTTCTGTGGAGGTGGTCGGCGCCAGTTTCGAAGATGTCCGCTTGCAGGGGGATGCGGTCTATTTCGAGTTTTGTCTGCATGAGATGGATGATCCGGA
>Ga0335070_10005992_pt1 | contig 14306 bp, 11 predicted proteins | sample Lox_Sample_13_FD_206722 | JGI IMG/M metagenome (GOLD analysis project Ga0335070, IMG submission 206722) | Soil microbial communities from Loxahatchee National Wildlife Refuge, Florida, United States - Lox_Sample_1.3 | ecosystem: Environmental > Terrestrial > Soil > Wetlands | place: USA... | reverse complement strand
CGAACCAGTACGGGAGCTCCGGAACGAGCTTCAGGGCATCGTCGGACGTGACCGAGACTTCGGAGTGAACGGTGCCCAGGTGCTTCGCGACCGCCCGGGAATGCGCGGACTCGTCGTAGCGCTTCTCTTCGAAGGCGACGGTGAACGTGTTCACCGGCCGGCTGCTGCGCGCCTGCATGAGCGCGACGATCAGCGACGAATCGATCCCGCCCGAGAGGAACGCGCCGAGCGGCACGTCCGCGATCATGCGGCGGGCGATGGAGTCGCCCAGCAGCGAATCGAGTCTCTCGAGCGCCTCCGTCTCGTCGATCTGCAGCGGATCGGATTGCGCGTCCGCCGCGACCTGCGCGGGGTCCCAGAAAGTCGAGAGCTTCGGCTCGCCTCCGGGACCCAGCTCCAGGAACTCGCCGGGCAGCAGCTTGTGGACCCCGCGATAGATGCAGTGTGACGCCGGCACGTGTCCCCACCGCATGTACGCGCTGAGGCTCTCGCGGTCGATCTCCGGCGTCCAGCCCGGGTGGGCACGCAGCCCCTTGAGCTCGGACGCGAACAGCAGCAGGTCGCCGAAATGGCCCCAGAAGAGCGGCTTGAGGCCGAGGCGGTCACGGGCCAGCGTCAAGGTGCGGGTCGCGCGGTCCCACAGCGCGAATGCGAACATCCCGATGAGCCTGCGCAGCGTCGCCTCGACTCCCCATGCGGCGCAGGCTTCGAGCAGCACCTCCGAATCCGAATGTCCGCGAAAGGTCCGCCCCGAGGCGGACAGCTCGTCGCGCAGCTCGGCGTGGTTGTAGATCTCGCCGTTGTAGATCAGCACCAGGCGGCCGCACGAGGACGTCATGGGCTGGTGGCCCGCGGGCGACAGGTCCAGCACCGCGAGACGCCGGTGCGCGAGGGCCACCCCGGCCGACGGGTCGGCCCACACGCCCGCGTCGTCGGGCCCGCGGTGGCTCAGCGGCGCCGCCATGGCGGCCGCGATGCGCGCCCAGTCTTCGGCGCTATACACGGTCCGGTTACGCAGGAATCCTGCAATTCCACACATCGTGACACCCTATCCAGTGAGAGGTGCTGTGGTTTCCAGGCATGGGGCAGGCGTCGTCGGATCGGCGACGAGCTGGCGCACGCGCGCGGCGGTCGCCGGGACGGGGTCCGGCGGCGGCACCGGCCGGCCGGCGAAGCCGTCGCCGAGAAAGGTCGCGCTGCCGAGCCTCACCAGCTCGTCGTGGATGCGGCGAAGATCGCGTCGGAGGCGCGGCAGTCCGAAGTTCTGGAAGCGTCGGCGGAAGGCGGCGAAGAAGTCGGCGGATCCGCGCAGGGAGCCGCGGCCGGGATCGAAGATGTGGACCGGCTTCCCGACGGCGCACGCCTCCGCGAGCATCGAGACGCTGTCCCCGGTCACGACGAATGCGTCGGCCAGCGCGAGAAAGCCCCAGTAGGGGTTGTCCGGTGCGTCGGCGCTCCAGCGGAAGCGCTCGGCCGGCACATCGATGCTCGTGAAGAGCGCATCCGCGGCGACGGCCGCGGTGCGCGCGCTCGTCGTGACCAGCAGCGAACCGCCCTCCGCGCGCGCCAGCGCGCTCGCGTCGCGCGCGAGGCGCGTGGCCGTCCTGGCGTCGAGCGTGAACAGCTCGCTGTTGCCCCCCACGAGCACGCTGATCCACGGCCGCGGCAGGTGCGCGAACCGCGGCCTCCACGCGTCCGCGGCGGCGGTGAGCCGCGCTCGCGTGACACCGTGCAGCGGCAGCGGGTTTCGCAGCACTCCCTCGCGCGGCTCGACCGGGTACTGCGGCGTCACGACGACCAGGTCGAAGGCCCGCGCGTCGCGCCAGGGCCTCCCGACGTGGACGAGCTTCACGGGGCGGTCCGCGTGGCGTCGGATCCAACGCGCGATGGGCTCGCTCCGCCGCCCGGCCGAGAGGACCAGGTCGGGCCAGGGCGGCTCGAGCGGGCTCGATTGCGCGGCGATCCGCCCGAGCAGCGTCGCGTCGAACAGAAGGTTGGTCGCGAGCTCGAGGCGCGAGTACACGAACCGCTTCAGCTCGTAGGGCCAGCCCAGCGCATCGGCGAGAGCCGATAGCTGTGAGTTGTCGCCGGCGCGCTGGCCGGTGATGACCCAGACGAAGGGAGACGTCGGCATGGGGACTTGTCCTGAGACGGATCGTTCGAGCCGAAAGTTCCGAGCCGGTCGAAGCGCCTCATCTTCGCACGAAACGAACCGTGCGAGGTGACACGGCTGCGTGACTCGGGACCTCTCTTGGGGCGATTCTTCACTGTAGCGAGATGGGTCACGCGAACTGATGGGGCGACCCGTGGCGGGAGGACGGCCCGGCGCCTAGCGTGGAGCGCCGCCTCGCGCGGCCGGGCGCGACGCGCTGACCGCGACGACTGCGATGAACTTTTTGTTATTCGCGTCGACCGGCCTCCGGATCTTCACCCAGCGACCGCGGCTCGAAACAGGGCGCCAGGATCCCGAGGAATGGCGCAGGGTTGCGTCTCGTACGCAAAGGAGCACCGGAAGAGGGCGCTGCGAGTCGGCCACCATTTCGCCAGGCCGGACTTGCCGCCCGCGGTCGGGTCCTCACGTCAGCCGCACACCGCAGGCGAGCGCCACCGCCGCCAGGGGCAGCCAGCGCAGCCAGCGCCGTCCGCCCGCTCGGTTCGAGAGCATCGCGCCGAGCGCGAGCGGCGCGAGGAGCGCTGCCTCCCATGCCAGGACGTAGCCGGTATCGCCGTCGACGCCGATCGCCGAGACCGGGATGGGTCGGAGCGGGAAGAAGTAACGGCCCCACGCGAATGGCGCGAACAGGGCCACACCGAGTCCTCCATCGGTCAGCATGTCGAGCAGCGGGTGGCTCGCGGCCGCCAGGAAGAGGAGAAGGAAGCCCAGCACTCCAGGCACGACGTGTCCGCCGCGTCGGAGCCGCCAGCGGGCGATGGCGAAGCCGACCCCTGCGGAGGCCAGGGCGAAGACCAGCGAGTGGGTGAAACCGCGGTGGCCCAGCCTGGCGGCGTAGGGGACTCCGAGCGCGAAGCCGAGCACGTCGACGTCGGGCAGCATCGCGAGGAACGCGGCAACCGCCCCGAGCACGATGACCTGCGCCCTTCCGAGGCGAGGCGCAGCGCTCCGCGCGGTCGCCCAGCCGACCAGCGCATGACCGACGATCGTGGGCACGAGTCTCCTTTCGCATGGAGCCTAGCAATCGGCGTACGTGGAGCCGCTCACTTCTTCACGATGCCTGCGAGCCCCCCCGCGATCAGTGCAGTGACGTCCACGATCACGCGCGGCAGCGCGAGTCCGCCGGGCGAAGCGAGGAACCTTGCCTCCCATTGCGGCCCGAACTTCGCCTTGTAGCGGCGCACCCCCTGGAAGTTGTAGAAGTGCTCGCCGTGGCGGAAGAGGAAGGTCGCGATCGACTCCCAGATCGGCGCTTCGCGCCCGCCCTCGAGGCCCGCGAGCGGCGCCATGCCGAGATTGAACCAACGGAAGCCGCGCTCGCGCCCCCACGACATCAGCTCCGTGAACAGGTAATCCATCACCCCGGTCGGCGCGTCCGGCACGAAGCGCATCAGGTCCACCGACAGCTCCTCGTTCTCCGCGCCGGGCCACACGTTGGCAAAGGCGAGAATGCGGCCCTCGCGCCGCACCACCGCGACCGGGAAGACCGCGACGTATTCCTCGGAGAAGGCGGCGTTCGAGAAACCCTTTTCCCGGGTGGCCTTCTCCGCGAGCCACGCATCGGAGACGCCTCGCAGCTCCGAGACGATCGTCGCCACCGCGCTCTGGGGAACGATCTCGAACACACAGCCCGCTCGCTGCAGCCGCGACCGCGCGCGGCGGAGATTCGCGTGCTCCGGAGCCTCGATTGCGAAGCCCGGAAGCAGAACGCGCGCCTCCTCGCCGAGCTTCCAGAGGCCGAGGCCTGCCTCCAGATAGAGGTCTGCGTACTTCGGTCGCACCTCGAAGAAGACGGGCCAACGACCGGCGCGATCACACAGCTCCCGGAACCGCCACACGAGTTCTCTGGCTTCCGCGATCGGTCCGATCGGGTCGCCCATTGCCACGAAGCTGCGATCGAACATCCCGTACATCAGGAATGCGTTCCGAGCGGGGCTGAACAGGATCGCCTTGTCCCGGCGCAGCACGAGATAGGCGTAGGTGTTCGTCGACGCGGTCGCGATGGCTCGCGCGGCTTCGAGCTCGCCGGCGTCCGGCAGCGAGGGGCGGCTCGGTGGCGCGCCGAAGAGACGGACGAGCGCGAGCGCCATCAGGGCCACCGCCGCGCCCACGGCGGCGCGTAGCGAACGAGGGGCCTCCGAGTCGAGCGCGAAGCGCCACCACGATTCCGCCGTGTACTGCGCGTGCCGGTGCGAGAAGGTGGCCAGCCAGGCAGATGCGGCGACCACGAGCAGCATGGCTGCGATCCACTGGCCCTCCGGCTGCACCTGAAGCAGGGAGCTCGGCCGGTAGAAGTGCCGGCGACAGGGGAGCAGCGCGGCGAACAGTGCCGCGAGCACCCCCGCCTCCTCGTAGTCGAAGCCCTTGGCGAGCGAGAAGACCGCGCCGGCCGCGAGCAGCAGCAGGCTGGCCAGCCAGGCCGCATCGAGGCGCCGGTGGAGACCGCGCGACAGGACCAGCAGCGCCACGCCCGTCAAGCTGGCGAGGAAGTGGCTCACCTCGACGAGGGGCAGTGGAAGGTAGTGGTGCAGCTCGACGAGACGACCCGCGGCGGCAGGCGTCGAGCCGGACAGCAGCAGGACGATGCCCGCGCCGAACGTCGCGAGCGCGAAGAGCTCGGGTACGAACTGTGGCTTTGCGCTGCCGGCGAGCCGGCGCGCGAGACCGGGGCGCTCCGCGATCTCCTCCGCGGCCATCACGACCGTCGCGAGCACGATCGGGAGCAGGTAGTAGAGGCCGCGAAATGCGATCAGCGCTGCGGCCGCGCTCGGGCGCGATGCGCCTTCCGGCAGCAGTAGCAGGAACGCACCCTCGAATACGCCGAGTCCTCCGGGCACGCCGCTCAGGTACCCGACCACCTGCGCGAGCAGGAAGGCCTGGAGCAGTCCCGCGAAGGGAGCCCCTCCCCCTGCGCCTAGCAGCGCATACAGGGTCGCCGCGCAGCAGAGCCAGTCGATGCTGGAGGCCGTTACCTGAGCCAGGGCGAGCGTCGGACGGGGCGCCTCGAAGGCCACACCCGCGGCGCGCAAGGGAGTCCTGCGCCAGAAGGCCCAGGTGAGATACGCGAGCACGAGCGCCAGGCATGCGACGCCGAGCGGGCGCGCCGTCGCGACGTGGCTCGCGAGGGCCGGCGGCAGTGCGAGCGGCTGCGCGACGAACAGGACACCGGCGAGAGCGAGGTATCCGACCAGGCGCGTGACACAGCAGAAGATGACCACCTGTCCGGCTTCGAGCGGCGCGAAGCCCCACGCCGAGAGAAAGCGCAGGCGGACGGGGGCGCCCCCCACCGAGGCGAGACCGACACTGTTGGCGAAGGCATTTCCGACGAACGAGCTGACCGCCAGGCGGCGCCAGCTCAAGCGCCGGCCGATGCAGCGGATCGCAACGGCGTCGCCCACGCCGAGCGCGACGTAGCTTCCTGCGGCCGAAAGCACGGCTACAGCGAGTCGGGAAAGCGACAGTGCCCCGGCACTGCGAACGATCTCGCGATAGGAGTGACCGGCCAGACCGCGCTGGATGCCCCAGATGGCCCCGATGAAGCAGAGAGCGCTGAGCAGCAGCCGGGCCCCCCGCCTGCTCGTCAGGGGGCCTCGTCGGGGATTGCGACGACGTTCGGTTCCGGCCTGATGCTTGCGCGTCAGCAAGCAAGCGCTCCCCTTCGGAGCATGGAGGAAACAGTATGAACCTTGGACGCAACGCGGTGTTCAGTGCCCCACCCCGAAGAGGGGCCCCTGGATCAGCGGCGCGATGCGTGGCGTCACGCTCAGCTGCACGTTGAGCTCCTGGCCGAACTCGTCGGGGTGGATCGGCATGTACTGCACCTGGAGCGCGAAGCCGACGGCGTGATGGCCCGGAAGGTCCACCGTCTTGCCGACTCCCAGGCCCACCGGGAAGGTCAGCCGATTGCCGTCCGACGCACTCCAGTTGACCGCGATCGTCGGAGACATCCCGATGCTCCAGCCGTGGGGGAGGAAGCCCGTCAGGAAGTACTGCGCCTTCAGCTGGCTCACGTCGGAGCGGGGTCCTGATCCCGCGAAGGACCACCACTGCTGGGCGAAGACAGCGGCCTGCCAGTCGGCGGAGCGGTATCCGAGCACGCCCGCCGGTCCCGCCTGCCATTTTCCCTTGCCGGTCTGGTTGCTCCCGGCCGTCGGGAGCACGAAGGTCGGGCCCGCGCCGACGAGCCATGGGCCGGCGTCCGGCACGAGCGCGAGCGGAAGCTCGATGTCACCGACGGCGGTCACGCGCGCGATCTCGCCCGGGTGGCGCTCGTAGGGCTTGTCGTCGAGCAGCGGCACGGTGGGCCGGGAGACGAGGCGGAGCCGATCGGTGAGTGGGATCGGGATCAGCGGCTGGAACTCGACGACCTCCTCGGCGCGGTGCTCGTGAAGGCTCTCGATCTCCAGCAGGTAGGTCTTGCTCTGGACCTTCAGCGACCACGTGCTGCTGATCGGGTTCTCGAGCTCGCGGTCGATCTCCTTGAGGACGTCGGTCGAGGTCGAGGCCGGCGTCGGATCGGCATGCGCCGGAGACAATCCGAGCGTCGCCGCCGCGAGCACGCGGATCGCGAGGCGGAGCCGTCCGCCGCGGCGCCATCGATCGCTGCGGCCATCGATCGACGGGGCACGCGCAGTCGCCATCGCGCCCTCCCGCCGCTCCTCTCCATGCGCCGTGCGGGAGCATACCCGGCCCCGGCGCAGGGAAGTCGACGCGATCGGGAGCGGAGCCGACGGCCGGATTCGAGTCGGCGTTCGCAAGTCCACGGCCAGGTTGGAGTTGCCTGAGTTTCGTGGACACCTTCAGACTTGGGGGAGAAGGAGTCTACGATGCCGAGGAGTCGACCTCCCTACCCGCCGGAGCTGCGGCGTAGGCTGGTGGAGATGGTGCGAGCCGGGCGCAGCCCGGCGGAGCTGGCCGAGCAGTTCGAGCCGTCCGAGCAGTGCATCCGCAACTGGGTGAAGCAAGCGGATCGCGACAGCGGGAAGCGTCAGGATGGCCTGACGACGGCGGAGAAGGAAGAGCTCGGCCGGCTGCGGCGTGAGGTGCGCACGCTTCGCGAGGAGCGGGCGATCCTGGCAAAAGCCGCGGCCTGGTTCGCGCGGGAGACCGAAAACTCCCGTCCGGATCTACGAATTCGTGAGCGCACACCGGGCCGAGCACCGCGTGGCCACGATGTGCCGCGTGCTGGAGGTCTCCGCCAGCGGGTACTACGCGTGGCAGAAGCGCCCGGCCTCGAGGCGGGCCCAGCAGGATGGTGTCCTGTTGCGCAGGATCCGAACGATTCACGAGGCGTCTCGACAGACCTATGGGGTGCCTCGCGTGCTTCGAGAGCTGAGGGACGAGGGCGTCGCCGTGGGTCGGGATCAGGTGGCGCGACTCATGCGGCTTGCGGGACTGCAGGGTGTCTCGCGGCGGCGCTTCGTGGCGACGACGCAGCGAGACGACTCGGGCCGGCCGGCGCCGGATCTCGTGGAGCGGCGCTTCGTGGCGGAAAGACCGAACCAGCTCTGGGTCGCCGACATCACGTACATCCCGACCTGGGCGGGCTTCCTGTACCTGGCCGTGGTGCTCGACGTGTGGAGCCGCAAGGTGGTCGGCTGGACGATGGCGACGCATCTGCGCACCGAGCTCGTGCTCGAGGCCCTGCAGATGGCGATCCAGCAGCGGCGGCCTTGCAGCGTGATCCATCACAGCGACCAGGGCTGCCAGTACACGTCGTTCACCTTCGGCAAGCGCTGCGAGCAGCTCGGCGTACGGCCTTCGATGGGCAGTGTCGGCGATGCCTACGACAACGCGATGGCCGAGAGCTTCTTCGCCACGCTCGAGTGCGAGCTGCTCGAGCGCACGCGCTTCGAGACGCAAGCCCAGGCGCGACTCGCGATCTTCGAATGGATCGAGGGCTGGTACAACCCGCAGCGGCGTCACTCGTCGATCGGATATCTATCGCCGAACGAGTTCGAGCGACGCCACGCGCCGTCCGGAGAACTCGGGGCTCCGCCCCGAACCCCGATCAAGAACGAGCAGCAGAGAGGACAAGAAGGCCTTGTGCTCGAAAGCGCTCAACCGCCCACGGAACCCAGGTAACTCCACCTTCCGCTGTACGACGCATGGCGCGCGAGCGTGCCTATCCGCCCCGAAGAGTTGCCACCAAGACCATGCTCGAGGACGCGGGGGTGGTCCGTGTCCTATCTCGCGAAGAGCTCTATGCGCTGGTGTGGTCCGAGCCTCTGTTGACGCTCGCGAGACGCTTCGGGCTCTCCGACAATGGCCTGCGTAAGCGCTGCAGGGCGATGAACGTCCCCACACCGCCCAAGGGCTATTGGCAGCAGACACGGCACGGAGGCCGCCAGAGGCGCTCCCCGCTCCCTCCGGTAGATGCCTGAGCCAAATTGGACACCTCGCCCGACACGAATCCGCGTCCGGCGCTCGAGCCCTAGACCTGAGCGCGCCCGGGCTAGTAGAGCAGATACTTCTTGCGCAGTTGGCGGAAGCGAGCGAGCGGTTCCCGCCATGTTTCGACGATTGCGCGGGGGTCCTGCCCTTGCCGGATCGCCTCGAGCACGTCGCGAGAACCCACGAGCGCGAGAGTCCGATCGATTTCGAAGCGCTCGGCGTGGAGCCGCCAGAGGGCGCTGATGATCTCCACGCCCAGGGCCGGAGAGTCCAGGGCCCGACGGTCGGTGAGGAGGATTCGAATGCCGCGGCACCGGCGATTTCGATAGGGGATGTCGCTTGGTGTGAACTCCTCGGTCTCGAAGCGCACGCCGGGAATTCGCCGGCCCGTGAGGTACGCCGCGAGCGCCTCGCCGTCCATCCACGGGGAGCCAAGCAGCTCGAAGGGCGTTGCCGTACCGCGCCCGACGCTCACGTTGGCGCCTTCCACCAACGCGACGCCCGGGTAGAGCGCCGCCGCTGTCAGACTGCGCAGATTGGGCGAAGGATCGACCCAGGGCAGCCCCGTCTCGTCGTACCACATGTCACGCCCATATCCGACCATCGGGATCACCGTGAGCCTGGCGCCAAGCCCCTTCTCTCCGTTGAACAGGCGGGCCAGCTCTCCCACGGTCATGCCATGTCGTACGGGCAGGGAGAAGTAGCCGGTGAAGGACTCGCGGCCCGGATCCAGGAGCGGCCCCTCGACGCGGTCGGCGCCGATCGGATTGGGGCGATCGAGGACGTAGAAGGCGAGGCCCCGCCGAGCCGCCGCCTCGAGCGCATACCCCAGCGTGGTGAGATACGTGTAGAAGCGCGCGCCGACATCCTGGATGTCGAAGACCAGCGCGTCCAGTCCCTCCAGCATGGCGTCCGTGGGGCGGGTGACCGCTCCGTAGAGACTGTAGAGGGGCAGGCCGCTCGAGGGCTCGGTGCCCGAGGCGACGGTCTCGTCCGCGTCGCCGTTCAAGCCGTGCTCGGGGCTGAAAACGGCGGCGAGCTCGACGCCCGGCGCTTGCCGCAGGAGGTCGATGCTACGCCTTCCGGCCGGATCGATTCCCGAATGATTGGTGATCAGGCCGATGCGCAGTCCGCGCAGCGGCGCGAAATCGCGGGCGCCGAGGACCTCGAGCCCACTCTGCACCGAGGCGTGTCGGGGAGGCGCGCTCGCCCGGGTCGCGTGGAGCGGGGAGGTGCGCTCGAGGCCCACCGCTCCGGCCACCAGGGTGGCCAGCTCGTTGCGCAACGCGCGGACGTCGGCCCTGGCCGAAGGATCCACGCCGCTTGCGAGCAAGATCACGTAGGTCCTCGAAGACGGATCGATCCACAGGGACGTCCCGGTGAAGCCGGTGTGGCCGAAGGAGCCCACGGCAAACCGCTCACCGCGCGTCGCATAGGGAGAGTCGATGTCCCAGCCGAGCCCGCGCAGCACCTGCTGGCGCGGCGGCGTCTGGGGAATGGTCATCTGCTTCACGGTCTCGGGCTCGAGGACCCTCGCTCCGCCCAGCGCGCCGCCCTCGAGCAGCATCTCGGCGAAGCGAGCCAGGTCGTCGCCAGTCGAGAACAATCCCGCATCGCCCGCGACACCGCCTGCGCGCGCGGAGGTGGGATCGTGGACTTCGCCGCGCAGCTCCACTCCCCGGCGATATGCAGTGGGCGCGATGCGCGCCCGCAGAGCGGATGGCGGGCGAAACCGCGTCTCGGTCATGCCGAGCGGGACGAAGATCCGTCGCTCGCAGTAGTCGTCCAGCGGGAGGCCGGACACGCGTCGTACCAGCTCGCCCAGCGCCAGGAAGCCTATGTCGCTGTAGCGGAACGCCGTGCCGCGTGGCGAGATCGGCCTCTCTGCCACGACGAGTCGGATCGCCGTGTCGTAGCCGGACCAGTCCCGCGAGAGATCGAGGTCGGGCCGCAGCCCCGAGAAGTGGGTCAACAGGTCGCGCACCGTGATGCGCGCCTTGCCGTGGGCTGCGAACTCAGGCCAGTGTTTCGCAACCGGATCGTCCAGGCGGAGTCTGTCCTCTTCCACGAGCTGCATCACAGCGGTGGCCGTTGCGATCGGCTTGGTGAGCGAAGCGAGGTCAAAGATCGTGTCGGGCGTCATCGACACCGGCCGCGGAGCCAGCGAGCGATGGCCGAAGGCCTTCCGGTACACGACCCGACCTTCGTGGCCCACGACGACGACCGCGCCCGGCAGGGTACCCGCAGCGATGGCGCGCGTGACGAGCTCGGCGATGGGCTCGAGCGCGGCTTCGGTCGAATCGGCGCCGACCGCCGGAGTGGCGACAAGCAAGCGCGTGCACAGGAGCGGAGGAAGCCATGCCATGGCGCGTGCGGCGCGGGCAGCCGCTTGGCGAGACGGAGATCGCGTCATCTCAGTCCTTCTCCAGTCCGTCCCCGGAGTAGGTGTTGTGCGGATTCCAGAGCATCCAGCCGTTGGATCCGGCTGCCTCGGCCGCGCGGATCTGGGCGCGGATCTCGGCCGCTCCGAACGGCCTGTGGTCGTAGGCGTAGTCCCGAAACGCCTGCAGCCAGGGCCGGAAGCGCGATCCCGGCAGGCCCGTCCGCGCCTCCGCCTTCGAGAGCGAGAGGTAGACGATCTCGTAGGGATGCTGCACTGGATTGCGGTAGCCCGGGATCCCGAACTGGAAAGAGGATGGGTACAGCATCGGGGAAAGGTAATCGAGCTGGGGCGCGAACGTCTCCAGCACCTGTCCGACGCCGGTGTCGTCGACGTTCCAGCAGACGTAGCCGAAGACGTCGGCGGAAAGGAACACGTTGTAGGGAACGAGCCTCCGCCGCGCCTCGACGAGGAAGTCCTCGATTGCCTGCACGCGATCCTTCCTGGTGTTCGGTCCCGCGAACACCAGCCGCTTCGCGTCCGGGAAGCGCACATAGTCGAACTGGATCTCGTCGAAGCCGTGGCTCGCCGCCTCGACCGCGAGATCGATGTTGTAGTCGCGAACCTCGCGTTGAAAGGGATCGCTCCAGGCCAGTCCCTCGCGATCGCGCCAGGGCCCACTGCCGGGCGCTTTCACCGCGAGGTCGGTCCGGGCCCGCGCCAGCCGGTCGTCCCTGAACACGACGATGCGCGCGATCAGGTAGATCCCCTTCGCCTTCAGCGCCGCGAGCAGGGCCTTCGCATCCTCGATCGTGATGACGTCCTGGGCGCCCACCCGGGCCGCGAGGGGGACGGCGCTCGGGTAGGGGACCATGCCCCGGTCGCCCTTGACGTCGATCACCAGCGCATTGAGCTCGGTTTCCGCGATGAGGCGGAGGGCTGGCGTGCGCAGGGCACTCGTTCCGATCCCGTAGAAGGAGAGATAGAGCGCCTTCGGAACGAAGGGCTCGAGACGGATCGCGGCCCCGGAACCCGCGAGCTGCCGTGCGGCCACCTCCTCGCGCCGGTAGCCCGAGGCGCGCACGCCTACAACGTCGCCCTCGCCGCTCGTGTGGAACGCGCCCTGCTCATCGGTCTGGATCGCATGGCCAGCGAAGGTCACGGTGGCCCCGGCGATCGGCTCGCCGGTGGCCGCGTCTAGCACCGAACCGTCCACGAGCTGCGCGGCCCAGCCCGGCAGGGCCGCGAGGAGGAGGAGGAGGAGCGGAACCGGCGCCTTCACCGCGGACTCGATCAGCGTCCCGCACCGCGCGCCGCGCTGCGGCCCGCGAGCAGCGCCTCGAATCGCGCGTCCTGGTCCTGGTCGGTGACGAGATAGCGGGGTAGCGCGAGGATCGGATCTGCCGCGGTGGCATGGCGCCGCTCGAGGGTCACCGCGGCGACGTATCCCGCCCCGGCGGCCTTGTACATCAGCTCGTCGTCGTAGACGCCGAAGGGCCAGGCGAGCAGGTCCACCGGCGTCCCGAGACGTCTCTCCAGCTCCGAGCGGGATCGCCTGAGCTGGTCTTCGACGAGGCGCTGGTAGGCCACCTCGGTGAGCCGCCTCTTCTCCTTGGCGAAATTGGGATGCCAATAGGTATGGGACCCGATGTCGACCAGCCCCGTGGCCGCGAGCTCGCGCAGCTGTTCCCAGGTCATCGCGTAGTCCGCATGGGACACCGCCGACGGGTAGACGAAGAGCGTCACCGGAATGCGATGCCGTCGCAGCAGGGGCAGCGCCTCCGTGTAGACGGAGCGGTGCGCGTCGTCCACGGTGATGACCACCGAGCGCGGCGGGAGAGCGGGCTCGTCTCCGCGCAGGTGAGCCACGAGTCTCTTCAACGGGATGACGATGTAACCCTGCCGCGCGAGATGCTCGAGCTGCCCTTCGAACACGGAGGTCCGCACCGTCATCCGGTCAGCCACGTTGCCACCGAAGCGGTGGTAGACCAGGATCGGCGTGCCGGGATCCCCGCCTGCTCGCGCAAGCCCTGCGACGAGCACCGCCGAGGCGAAGAATAGAACGCGCGTGCGACGGAGTACGGCGGGCAGCGCCTCCGCGTCGAGCGATCGCGACGAGAACCTGCGATCCGAAGAACGCGCTCGCGAGGCCGGCATCAACTTGAGGGCTCCTTCCTCACGCGACCCCCTGCTCGTTCGTCCGCCCTCGAGGAAGCATGACCCGGGCCAATCCGGCGGGCTCGGGCTCGCACGTAGAAACCCCTGTGGTGCCCGCACGGTCACTCTCTGTGGCGAGCCGCCGCAACTGAGGTCCCCTCGGTTTGAAGACCGATCGATCGTTCCTAGTCCTTGGCCTGGGTGGCGAATTCTCCAGCCGTCTGATCCCGCAGAGCCGGATGAGGCCGACTCTTGTTGTAGTCCTCGCTAGGCCTCGGTCTTCTCCTTCGCTTCCTCCAGCGATTCGAACCAATGGACGTTCAGGCACTCGTCGCGAAGTGATCCCTTGAACGTCTCGATGAAGCAGTTGTCTGTAGGTCCCTCGAACGGGGGCAACCTGTCTCGCACGCGCGCGGCGTGCGCCAGACTGTCCCACTCTAGACCGCCTGTCGAATAGCCCGGAATAGCCCAGGCTTCCCGTGCAGGATTGTGCGCGCGCCACAGGCGCGTCGCACATGTCTTGCTAGAGCTGCCGGCCATGGAAAATCCGCATTCCGTGTCGTCTCGGCTCGCTGCCGCGGGGCTCGCACCGCTCGACCACCTTCTCCCAGCGGTTCCGTACAGCGCTGAGGGGATCCCGCCGCAAGCAGTACGACCTGGTCTACGGCCTCGAGTGGGGCGAGACGACGACAAACAACTATGGCTTCGCTCCGTCGCAGCTCGCTTCGCCGGAGCGTTTCCAGCTCCAGATGTACGACTCGTTGTGTGAGCTGCTCGAAAAGAACGGCTGGAACGGGACCGGCCGCGTGCTCGAGATCAGGTGCGGGCGAGGCGGGGGCCTTGCGCATGTGGCGAGTCGGCTTCGCCCGACCCTCGCCGTGGGGTTCGACTTCTCCTGCATCGCGTGCGCGTTCTACTAGCATCACTACGCCTCGCGGAAAGGTTTGCGCTTCGCCGCGGGTGAGGCTTGTGCGCTGCCGTTCGCTGAGGCGTCCTTCGACATCGTCCTCGATGTCGAGGCCTCGAATCCAATTCGGGGACGGCGCCAGGCTATTTCGCGAGGTCGCGCGCGTGCTGCGCCCGGGTGGAGCATTCCTCTACGCGGACTCGCGCATGACCCACAAGGTCCCGAAGGTTGCGGCGGCGCTCGAGGACGTGGGACTTCGCGGAAGAGATCCACGACATCACGGACAACGTCTGCCG
>Ga0335070_10005990_pt1 | contig 14307 bp, 16 predicted proteins | sample Lox_Sample_13_FD_206722 | JGI IMG/M metagenome (GOLD analysis project Ga0335070, IMG submission 206722) | Soil microbial communities from Loxahatchee National Wildlife Refuge, Florida, United States - Lox_Sample_1.3 | ecosystem: Environmental > Terrestrial > Soil > Wetlands | place: USA... | reverse complement strand
GTGCCCGCTCGGGTAGTAGCCGGGGTTCCTCCAGCATGCGATCGGGAGGCAGCCGCGGTGGAGGCGGTTTCAGCCGTGGCGGTGGTGGAAGACGCAGGTGATGCTACGAGCACCGCACAGGGAGCGGCAAAATGAAACGATCACTTACACGTATATGTCTTTGGTTTCTGTTTGTCGGCGCCGTAGTTCTGTCGCTGTCAGTCTCGAAGACCTCGGCAGCGGAGGGGTCGCCAGCGAAGAGTACAACTGCAACGCATGACGCTCCTGTCGGCGGCAGGGCCTTTAACACGCCACAGCAGGCTGCCGCCGCACTTGTCGACGCCGCAGATAAGTTCGATGTCGCAGAGCTGACGCGCATTTTTGGTCCAGAGGTGGAGGACGTCATATTCAGCGGCGAGTACGCGCAAGATCGCAAGCATGCTTCTGACTTTGTCGCCCAGGCTCGGGAAAAGAATTCAGTCTCGGTCGATCCCAACACCGGCACCCGCGCATTCCTTGTCGTTGGAAATGAAGACTGGCCGTTTCCAGTGCCGCTGGTGAAGAGGGGAACTCAATGGTTCTTTGACACGAAAGCCGGCCGGCAGGAGCTCCTGTATCGCCGGATTGGCGCAAATGAACTCGATGCCATCGAGATCTGTCGCGGCTATGTAGAGGCACAGTATGAATATGCGCTTCAGCCACGCGAGGGCTACGAGGTCAACCAGTACGCGCAACGCATCATCAGCACTCCCGGCAAGCAGGATGGTTTGGCTTGGCAGAACCCCGACGGCACTTGGGCCGGACCAGTCGGAGAAAAGATTGCAGCCGCCATTGCCCAGGGCTACACCTCTAGCGCCGACCCATACCACGGGTATTTTTTCAAAATTCTGAAGGGGCAAGGTCCAGCGGCCCCGCTAGGCCAGATGGATTTCGTCATCAACGGCGTGATGCTGGGGGGCTTCGCCCTAGTCGCTTCTCCAGCCGAATACGGTGTCACTGGAGTGAAGACATTCATTGTGAGTCATGATGGCGTCGTCTACGAGAAGGACTTGGGACCCAGCACGCTGGATGAATTCCAGAAGATGCAGCTCTTTGATCCAGATAAATCCTGGACGCCTGTACCGGAGCAATCGTAAAGAAGATTTCGGAATCCGCATTGACGACTGTGGCGGCCGGTTCAGGTTTGCTGGAGTCGCTCTGGAATCGTTCATCGGCGCGCGTTCCGTACGACACTTCCAATGAAACTGTCTCACGTTCTCTAGGACGCGCCTTCTGCTTGCGGAGTGGTCAGGAGGCTGACGTTCTTAACGCGTTCGCTGACAAACTTCTCTCCCCGAAGAACAGCATTCACAGCGACTGTCAACTCCGCCCCCGCATCGGCTTTAACAACATAGCCGCAAGCGCCAGTGCTAAGAGCCTCACTGACAACTTCCGTGGACTGCTCCTGGCTCAAGAACAGTATCTTTGACCCAGGAGAAATATCTCTGATTCGCCGGGATGCTTCGATTCCATCCAGAAGCGGGAGCTGGATATCGAGCAGAATAAGATGGGGCTGCAACTCAGCTGCTGTCTTGACCGCCTGGATGCCATCACCAACTTCAAAGATGCGGTCGATGTGAGGCTCGCTTCCCAGTATCTTGCAGATGACTTGGCGAAAGGGCTTGAAATCTTCCACAACAAGTACACTTACGTTCACGAAACGTTCACTCCCGCCGCAGGAAATTCAGACGGCTGTTCCCCACGGACCATCGGGCAAATCGCATCGCGAAAGCGCGCCTGGTGTTGATCGCGCCGAAAGAGAAAGGATTTCGGTAAGGCGTCGCGCACTGATTACGGACGTTCAGTGTCTTACGGCCTCGCGTTGTTGCCAGTCAGCGATGTCGATAGACGATATGGCGCATTCCCAAGTTTCTGGGGCAAGACTAGTCCGCCGTTGTTGGATTGGAAATGGCACGTTCGTGCGGGGAATGCATAAGTTCAGAACGCCTCACTTACGCCCATGTAAACTCCACCACCTTGCAGTCCCGCGGCATAATCGACCCGCAGGTTGACATGATTCTTCTTCGCTACTGTGAAGCGAACGCCGGCTCCCCCTCCCGGTTTGAGATCGTCGTGATTGAATGCTCCTATGTCGGGGGCAACTTCACCAACGCCAAAAAAACCTACGAGCCCGAATCGCTTGGGCAGTTGAAGACGATATTCCGCCTGCGTCGTAAGCATTAACCTGTCACGATATCGCCCGGTTTTGTAGCCTCTTATGTCATTGTGCATGCCCAGCAGACACAGATCGTAAAACGGAACATGCCCCGTGGTTGCGCAACCGAAAACACGGAATGCGAGGACCTGCCTCGGTGAGAGGCTCGAGTACTTGTTGAATGCAAAGGTGTAGCTTTGGTAGTCGAAATCGCCGCCAAAGGTCCCCTGGAAAAAGTCGCCCACAATATCAGCCAGGGTTCCAGTTGTGGGGTAGAACTGGTTATCTCGACGGTCGTGTTGAACATGAAAGCCCAATGCGGATGTTGAGGATTTCAGTTCGATAGGATCTATCTTGATGGCGGGTGGAAGTGAACCACCTGTCACTTGTGCATCGAGACTCCGCCATTGGTATCGTGGCCCGACAAACAGCTTTCCGCCGATTCGTATGAGAGATTCCAGCAACAACGCCTTACCCCCTTGCCGGATTGGCACGGACGAACCCAGATCGCCTGCCGAGTTGCCAATGCCATACAGGTCGTAATGCAGTTGTGCCTTTCCATACAACCAGGTAACTCGAAAGCGGTCCCGGTCGAAATACAGTTTCGATCCCACGCCCCACAACCAGCTTCCATTGCTGGTGTACATGCCACCTCCTCCGATCATTGAGGTTGGCGAGACGGTATCACTTCTGGAAAGAGGAAAGAGATACCCTCCAACGACGACCAGACCAGATCCCAGGAGTGGATTTGAAATTGGAAAGGGCGCAACGACGATTTCACTTTTCTTGCTTTCGCCGGCATCCGAGTTCTGGGTGCTCGGCGATCCTGTGGAGCTTACGTTTTTCTCACTGCTCTCGATTATCGTGGGAGTCGTGACGAGCGACGCTGCGGAACTGTCAAAGTGCAGTAACCGCGATCTGCTCTGCTTTCCCGTGGAGTTGTAGGAGGGATTAGACTGATCGTTCCCAGCTGGCGTCGGCTCCGCGTTCTGAGCGATGCCGTAACCAACGCACAGCACTGCATATAGAATGATGCCAGCGGCGTAACGCAATATTTCTGCGAATGAAGGCATAGCTCGTGTCAGGGTCCGTGTCCCTGCCTATCGGCTTCAGCGAACGAAGCTGTCGATCCGCATCTCACCTCCGCCCTGCCCACCGGCCTGCCTTCATGCATCGACGAGGCACCCGTGCTCACTTCGAGGAGGACCGTCTCACTGCTACCCAGGCTACGAGCAGTAGCGAGACAAGGCTGGAACTCACGATGGTTAAAGCTTTAACAACGACCCAGGAGAGTTCGGAGTCACTGATCACGGCCATATTTCACCTCGTTCATTGTTTACCGTCAGCGATATTGCATGCAGCTCTTCGGGAAGCGACTGTTACATCTGCCGGCCCTCAGATGCGGGGCCGCGCCGGTTGTCTCAGTCCTCGCCAGTTGACAGTGCTCCGCGACGCTCTGTTTTGCTGTTCGGGAATGAATAGGCATAGCGCTGGCCGAGAGTGCTCCTAAGCGCCCTATGGGCCTGATGGAGCCGAGACTTACTCGCGACAACCGTAGCGCTCATTCGCGAGGCAATCTCCTCATGCGTGAAGCCTTCAATGTCGTGCAACAGAACTGTTTGTCTTCTCAGAAGCGTCAGAGTGGCCAATGCCCGTTTCAACGCAACAGTTTGGGCGGGGTTATAGTTTCGAGCATGTACTCGACTCATCACGTCAGCAGGTGGTTCAATGACGAACAGATCCTCCCGCCGTTTTCGTCGCGCATGTAACCGCACCATATTCAAGGCAACTTCGCACAACCATGTCTTGAACTGTGCCTCGCCCCTGTAAGTCCCTACTTTGCGCGAAACTTGCAGGAAGACTTCGTGCGTCAAATCCTCGGCATCGAAAGCATTGTTCGTATAACGGAGACACAAACCGTAAACCTTGGATTTATGCAGCTCGTAGAGTCTCCCCATTCCTGCGGGATCTCCTTTCTGAGCGCTTCTAATGGCCTCTGTCTCGCACATCCCGTGGCTGTGCACGTTTGCTTCTCCAATCGTCTGTGTTGTGCGGTGGGCGTCGCATTAAGGGCAGCCCCGACCGGAACACATTGTCGGACTGCCCCTGCCTCTCCCAACCGACTTACAGATGTAGAGAATCACGTGGCGCTCACGGAGCAAACTGTCATAAGTGGCAGCACGATCTGTGGGGGAGCGCGTCGCTCGTTGTTGCAGTGTTGCTACGGGATCCTGGCTGCGTGCTTATTGCACGATTCGATATTCGAAGCGGCCGCGTGCGTCGTTTCCTATACCGTAAAGCCGACAAGAAAGGCCCAAGGAGGGACTTGGGCCTAATCGCGGGAAAGGAGGTTCTTGACTCTCGTTATGGTGACGGAGTTTGCTTTTTTTACAGTCCTGCAGGAACTGGCAGAACTATCGGCGCACACGAACTCCAGTCCGTGGCATCGAAGTCTGTCAAACGGCTCACTTGCCTGTGCCGGGAACCCAGACGTTATCGGGCGCCTCAAGCTCCGAGTTGGAAAGCTCTGTCTCGATCTTTATCCGTTGGAATCCCCCTTTCTTCTTGGGGATTGCCTGGAACACGAGATAATACTGGTGTGAAAGCATTCGTTGAAGGCTTTCCAGATGGGGCTGGAAGCTCACCAGTTGTGAGGTGCCAAGTGAGAAACACTCGCCACCAGACTCATCGGCGATCTGAGATAGTCCACTAAGGCCTAGTTCCTGGTCCCAGCCACTTCGGGCTGCGTGCCCCACGCCGGTGGCATAGAACGGGTACACGAGCACGTTGTACCGCTGACTGACCTCGCTCGCGGAGGGTGCATCGATACTGATCGAAGGCATGCTCTGATAGACCCGATCTGGTTGCATGGAGTAAGCGGCGCGATAATTACCCGATGGATAGCCTCGATTGAATTCATTTCTGTGATAAACGACACCATAATCGGGTGCAAGGCTGGACAACTGTGGTTTTTCTCCTCGAAGCCGGTCGATCCCATCGCTTACGATCAGGACTTCTCGTCGCACATTTTGTTGCGGCCACGCTTTCACGAGATTAATGAGTGATAAATATGGACTATCCATCGTCGACAGCGAACCACGCGGAAGTCTTACCGCATTGACCGCCAGATTGTGATCGGTAGTGAAATTCTGCACCACGTTCACACTCGCATTTGACATGTAACCCACACCAATATGAGTAGACGCCGGCTGAGCCTGGATGAATTCCTTGATTTCAGAAAGGTTGTTTCCAATTGAGGTATGCAAAGTCTCGTCAATCAGAATCATCAGTTGAAGCGCAGCATTCTCGCCCGTCGCGGGAATCAACTGCGTTACGCGCAGGAGATTCTTACCTTGCTTGACCCTTACATCCTCGAGTTGCAGCGGTGGAAGCTCTTTGTCTTCGCGCACCGCTTCGTCGGTAATGACAACATGGACTTGTACCCCGCTCGCTGGCTGCGTCTTTTGCGATTGCGCGTCAGACCGGCAGAGTGCGAAAAGGCTGAAAGCAGTGAACAGGAGGAGACTACATCTATAGCGTTTAGCGATCATATGGGTCTGGAACAGGTCCTGCTGTGTGCACAACGGCTGCGTGCAAAATGAGATTCCCATCACTGCAGGGGTGCAGTCGGACCTATTCAAGTGACATTGTTCATGGGTGAGCCCTTGAGGTCAGCTGTCAACCCTGTCAGTGACAACGTTCAGAAGAGACTGAGACCTTTGTCCCACGAAGACGTTTCTGTTCGTCGGCACGGTTCGCTTGTTTTCCAAGTGCCACTTTGCGCACGGCTTGAGAGCCGGAATGATGGAGAGCGTCGCCGATTGGGGAAGTCAACGACCGATCGCGGAATCGTGACTTCCGAATAGAAGGCTTCAACCTGGCGTCTACACTCCCGCAATCGCCTTGTTCTGGAGTACGCGAATAACCACCCGACGATTCTCTGCTTGTCCTTCGGCCGTCTTCTCGTTGCCAATCTGGTGGGCTTCTCCCAAAGCGCCGGGCGCCAGCAGACGTGTGAGAGGAACATGCCCCTTCTGCAGGAGCAGATTGGTGACGTTGCTCGCACGGTCCTCGCTCAGCTTTTGGTTTAGGGACGCGCTGCCGGCGGATGAAGCATAACCCTTCACCTCGACGACATACCCTTCAATGGTCTTGGCCTTCTCGACGAGTGCCAGCAGTGGTGCTTCATACTTGGGATCGACTTTCACCTTGCCGTTGTCAAAATACACGGTTAACTCGTCGAAGATGTAATAGTCATCGAGTTGGCCGAAGCGCGCGATAGCTTCCTCAATCTTCGCCTTCTGCTCGGCCAGTTGTGCCTCGTGCAATTGCAACTGTTCATTTTGGGCTTTCAGTGCCGCAGCCTGCCGCTCCAGTTCCGCCTTCTGTTCTTCAACTTCCTTGCGAGTTGTACGCGATGACGCCTCAGCGGCTTCCGCGTTTTTCAGATCGTCGCCCTTGAACTTCACTGAGGTGGCCACGAGCTTGCGATCTTCGTTGTACGTACCCTCTACTTTTACTTTGAGCCCGGGAATGAGGGCAGCCATCGACATTTCTTTTCGGCGGGCCTTGAACACTCCCTCCACTTGGGACACTTTGGTTGTGTCGGTCAAGAGAAACGCCAATTCGGCGCCGTTCGTATATTGCACGATAATTTCGTCCCCACTTCTCGCTACGATGAGGCCTTCAACCTTTGTTGTTTCGGCCAGCCCTGTCGCGGTGAAGGCAATCGCAATGGAAAGAATTGCGAAGAATTCGATTTTGAGAAAACCAAGAAGGCGCATATTTCTCGTCCTCCTAATCAGCAGACTCATTCGAGCACGGCTCTTCAGCCTTCGAGAGCAACTACACTCGTACAGGCACCCGACGCACAACTCGAGTCGTGCCAGCAGAGCCCGATCTTCGAATTGAGCACTTTCTACTCTTGAAGGAAGGCAACCGCCACTGACGAAACTACTAGTCGCGCCGCGGACTTGCTGAAGTTACGTGGCCGACCGATGCGCCAGAATGAACGGCTAGCGGAGATCCTGCCGCGGGGCTTCAAGCAATTCAGCTGAGTATGTGCTTCGCTGTCACTTCTAACAGATACATGTGTACGCGTGACCCGGTATGCTGGTGCGCAAAAGATAATCGCAGACATGGTGGAAATATGCTGTTTGGATCGGAGAAGCAGGGCCAGGAGATGATCCCCCTCAAAGCAGCAGTCTTGTGCCTGGACTGCGAAGCCATCACAGCTACTACGGGCGACGAATGTGTTGCTTGCAAAGGCCGTTCACTCGTTAACCTGGCCAGGATTCTCGGCAGTTTCTTGGATGGCAACCTTGGCACTCGCCAAGGATCGGGCCGTTTTAATGTCACCGTGACTATCGAGCTGCAACAAATGCATGCAAGGGATTTGAACGGTGCACTCGAAAGCTTGACGGCTGCAATCGCCTCTACTTTGGCAGACGACCGTGCATCGATTCACATCAATGTGCAACCTACGGTCAACGGTGCTGTACCCACAGCAGCCTAGGGCATCCGCCTAGCCCCTTTTAGGCCATGCAAGCATCACTGCGAATTCCCTCAATGCGAGCGAGTAGCGCTGCTTGACAGTCCCACGCGCGTCACCTCGCTGAATCCGACTCAGGCGGCGTGTGCACCAGCCGCACTTGAATCGCTATCGAAAACCACGGCTCCCTTCGCGGGCTTTCCCTCAACCAGCACGCGCAACTCGCGCTCGGGAACAACGAACTCTGCAAAACCGCAGTTCGGACATACCCTCAACTGTGGGAAAACCCAGACGATGGGCTTGTTCAGGCCATCTCGTCCTGGAAAATGAATGGCCACTTCGCCGTTGAATATCTTGACATAAGTCCCTGAGCATAACTTGCAATCGGCTGGCATACTGATACTCCCGTTCCGTCTGGATACACTGAGTAATACGTGCCGTGATCCCGCAAGGAGCCTGAGACTTTGGTGGGGTGGTCTTACATAGAGTGCAGGATCTCCGGTTCCGAACTCGACACTGGATTGCCCGTAACCTAATCTTCGCCCTTGTCGACTGTCAACCCAAAGTTTTACCAGTAGTAAGTGTGCCAGGGTACAGTGGGCGATTTCCGGAGTTTGCCAGGCTCGGGTAACGCCGCTGCCGGACGCACGTGCCCCATTCAGTTCGCACTGATTGCTGCTGTCGTTTTTCGTTTCCTTCCAGGGTATAGATTCGCGATGGAGTACGTCGCCCCAAAGAACGCATGCCTATGCGGGCCACCGGCTGTCAGTCCTGCTTCAAAACCACCATCGATAACGAACCTCGGGCTCACGCTATAGGTCAGGGCCCAAAGTGAAGAGGCGAATCCGGGTATCGAACCGTTGAGTTGTGTTTGGCCGTAGAACTCTCCCGCAAACTGAAGCCTCTTGTAGATAACATGGGAAAAAGCCAGAGCCATTTGCTGGTTCTGGTCAAAGCCAGCAGGAGATCTGCCAATGAGAAATTGTGTGAAATTGAAGTCCAAAGTGAAGTGCGTGACAGCTTCGCTTGCCCCAAACGTGAACGAATGATCCACCCGCCCGGAGCCCAGCCCATTCTCCGTCGTTGCCGACGGTATCTTTCCGGAGTAACTGGCCGCCATTGTGGGCAACCACTTCGATTGACGATGAAATCTGATCTCAGTGCCTAACCAGTTGTCGCCGAAACTGCTGTGCGTGCCCGTCGCGTCGGTTTGAGACAGGAACGAGGTTGTGTTCCAGCGTAATTCAATGTCACAAAGCAATCCGAACTTAAACAAGCCATTGGCTGAGGTCTGGCGCGTTCCTTCTTCAGGCCAGATGCGGTCCAGACCATACTCGAGTTCCAGAACACCAAACTGTGTGACATGGGCTGGGTTAGACACTGTGGGCCTGTTCGGATTGGCAGCGATCGAATCTGCGTAACAGCCTGTTTGCTTTCCCATCCATTGGGCAAGCGCAACCTGGGATACCAGAAGGCACAACCACAGGGCCACGACCTTCGGCGAGAGCACTTGGATTCGCAAAGAACCTCCGCTCGCGTCCGTGCCTCACTGTGTTTCCAACACGATCCGGTCATAAAGCGGCTGGGTCGGCCGAGCGTCGTTTCGGTACAGTTGAGAGAAGCGCCGGATCTCCTTCGCCGAAACCGTAGTGGGATGCTTTAGTACGTACCACGTTACATCCTCGCTGCACGGCGGCGTGGTCAGAGACCCGGAAAATGTGTAATAGCCCCGATCGCGCGGAAGAATCTGCGAAAGATCAATTTGGACTTTATCAAAGAACTCTTCCTTCTCTTTTTCCTTAGGCAGATCGTTCCATAGTTCATGAACGAGAGGGCTGTCTTCGCCTTGCTCGAGCAAAACTGCGACTACAGCCAGCTTACCGTCAGCGCCTGCATGCACGAGGTGTACCGTCATATCGAAGCTCTTGCCATTAATCTTCTCTTCACTGGGCCGGTGAAAATGGAATTGCTTCAGTTGGTATCTCTTCTCGCCGACCGAAATAAAGCTGCCGGGACTGTAGTTGACCATCACTGTATGCCCGTTATCGATAATGTGGAGAGGAGAAGGCTTGTATTCAAAGAGGATAGGTGGCAGGGCAGCCTTTTGCGTGTTGCGGATATCGATGGGAGACTGGTGGTGCCCATTCTTGCACGGTGCGAACTCGGGCTTCAGGTCACCCCAATGACTCGGACCTAGTGCGTCGCCGTAATCCCAGGTGTGCTCAGGATGATGCTCTTGAGCCATACATGCCAGCGCCGCAATTAGGATAGAGCAGACAATCGAGACGAACCGAAGTGTGCGCATGTTCACCCTCAAACTAACGGAATCCGATACAACTACAACGTGCAAGAGTAGTAGAAACTGGCGATCACTAGAGCTGTGGAATTTGACAGGGTTGCTCGGTGCGGAATTCTTCGTTGACTAACGGGAACCAGAACGCAAGTTCAAACTGGATAGTCCGCTCTCTGCGGCCTCTATCCTGTAGTTTCTGACAGTTCACCCAGGTGTCGACTCGAGCCGACAATGCACTCATTGAGGCCTCTCACACCTTAAACCAGAGACCAACCTGCACGATGACCGGCCTTCTCTTCGAATTCGTGGAAGTCTCCACGGAGCACTGTCAAATGGAATATATTCTGAACCACCCTTGGGAACTAGGTCTGTGTCTTTTGTTCCTCCTAGCTTTGGTGTTGGAAGTGGGGCGCAGCATCGCCGTCCGGTACAGGATTCCGGAAGTCGCCGAACGCAAGGAGCAGATGGGAACCATTCGCGATGGCCTATTCATACTGGTCAGCCTTCTTCTTGGGTTTACCCTTACGCTGGCGGCTTCTCGTTTCGCGGAGCGTCGCGCCTTGTTGGTAGAAGAAGCGGTATCCATCGGCACTACGTATCTTCGCGCGAGCACACTGCCACAACCGTATCGAGACCACTCCAGGCAATTGATTCGGGAATATGTTGGTACCCGTCTTCAGCTTGTCGATGCTGACCTTTTTCAAGACGCCGTGGCCCAGTCTAAGGTGTTCCATGAGCATTTGTGGAATGACGCTTCTGCCGTTGCCCAACAGGATCGAACTGCCGTCACATCTCTTTACCTCAATTCCCTGAACGAAACCATTGACATTCACGAAAAGCGAGTGGCAGCATTTGAAAACCGTATCCCCCAAGCGGTTTGGGTCCTAGTCATCTCCGTTTCATTTATTGCTGTCTTCACTCGTGGCGCAACATTGCCCAGTCGATTTTGGCTGACCTTGATTCTCCTACCTGTCACCATAGCGATTGTTGTCGCTCTAATTGCCGATCTGGATACTCCCGGCCGCGGTCTGATCCAGTTAGATCAGCGCGCTCTGCACCGTCTCCAGGTCGATATGAGTATAGAAGCAGCGAAGTAGTATGGGCGAGTGGGACGTACTCTGAACGACATTGCGGCTAGATAATGAACGTCTCGCCTTTCGAGGAGCATGCCGCCGTTCCTTGCACGGCAACTTCACACTCCAAGGCGGCCGAAGCGGTACACTCGCCCCATCGCCGTGAAGTGCGGAGCCGCGCTTGGTGGTTGGCACGACTTTCGGCATACGCTGTCCACTTCTTCGGCGGAACAACGTTCATCCAAAGGTGGTCGCCGACATCTTGGGCCAAAGCCGGGTGAACCTAGCGATGGATGTCTACGATAGAACCGATGGGCAGGATTTCATCGGGCCACTCGCTGCTGTTACGTCCGACTTGGTATCAAGTGGTATCAAATCGGGAGCAGCAGCATAACGCTGTGTTGATTGCCAAGGGGATGGTGAGCGCGGAAGGAATCGAATCCGCGCTGTAACGTAGATTCAACAACATAGACAGCAACGGACGGCACAAAAAGCGATCTTAGTACATGGTAGTCAGTGCAAACGGCAGGTGAACGGCAGGTGTAGTAACACAAAGCACTTACTGTGTCGTATTCCTTGTGATCTGACCGAACTTGATTGCTTTGAGCCTCGTTAAGTCGAGCGAGAGCAAGCACTCGAATGTGACCTCCCGGTAATCTGGGTCGGCTGGCCCGTAAAAGGCTTTTCCATCGACAACACCGTCGTCCTCTTCAGCCTTGATCCCCGCGATTTCGTCTCCTGCTTCAACCCACCGAGGACGAACACTATGGGGAGGCCGCTTTACGGCGGTCCTGACACGATCAAACTTAATGTAAACATTGTGATGAAAGTTCACGTGCAGTCGAGTTGCCCGAGTCGTTGCAGCATCACTGCAAGTCTTGATGGCAATAGTCCTGCCCGGATCAGTTTGTATGTCGATGAGCACTGGTTCGAGCGAGCGCCAGTACCAAGCACTTCCGGTCTGAGAAACCCATTTAAAGCGCCCAGTCTCCTCTCTGAGTTCGCATTCCACGAGGAATGCACCACCGCCACGACCATATGCGAAAAAAGTAACGTCGGGGTGCTTCTTGCGCGCACGTGCTAAATAGCCAGCATCGATCTCGAATGGGGTTGGTCTTGCGCCGTTGGCCGAGCGTTGGATGCAGAGCCGCTCTTTAGCTGGATCATTACCGATAGCGTCGCTGCGAACCATTTGCGCGGTTGCAGGTAGTGCGATCAGGCATACGAGAAAAACAGTTGTCTCCTTCATCGCATTATGGTAGTGACGACCCCGGTTCACTGCTCTTTCTTTTGCCTTGGTGGTGGAGGGGGAGGCCAGTCTCGCGGAGGGTCTACTTTTATAACTTGTGGCCTATCGTCTCTTGTCGGAATGTTCTGCGGCTGCTTATCTGGCGGTAGCGGTGGAGTCGGACGCGGTGGTTGTTTGTCTTTCTCACCCATTCCCAAGACCTCTCTTTGCACGTACTTCTTGGAATGCTTTCTCCCTCAGTTTCTCGTCAATCGGAAACTGAGACTCGTCTATTGTACGCTCACGGCGCTTGGTGCTCTCAAACTGCTCCCACGATTCAGGCGATATCAAATCGCCATCGTACTTTTCCCAGAGCAGATCATAGTCTGCCGCGACTTCGCTCCAAGTTGCGACCAGTCCAGAGATTTTCGCAAGGCGATCCGAGGAGAAATACTGCGAATGAATCACGGAGGCGATGCAGGCGCTGACTGCCACGGCCTGCCAGTAAGCCGGATGCTTGGCCCAGATACTCAAGCTCGCTATCGCGGTGCCAGAAGCGGTTAACGCAACGAAGGTCTTGAGACGCCTATCCCACTTGTTGTACCTGCTGCACTTGTACTTCCAGTAGCAGACATTCATTTCTGCCGTGAGCAGCGCCTTCCAACATCCGATTCGATGGTCAATTGGCGGAGTTGGCGCGCTCATTCAGCCTTTGCAGAAGAGGTCGTTAATGTGACTCAGAATTGTACATCTCCCGCCTGAGCCGAGTCTGCTATTGTTCTAGCCCAGAGGTGTTGGAACATGGGAGCAGAGAATTGGGCGCTGTTCAAGATGCCCTCTGACGTTGAGACGGACCCACGACGCTGTGAGATTTGTCACGTTACTTTTACTACCTACCTAACCGGAGTTTCACAGCTACTTCAGATGGCACTGTGGCTCGACAGGCAGATGAGATTTGGGAAGAACGAGAGCGAGGCTGCCCAGATCATTAGCAAGATTCAAAGCCACACATCAGAACTTGAGACGAGTTGGGCGAACTATCTGAACCACAGGCAAAGGGATCACGGCTAGGCTGCGAGCAGGGCAAGAACGAGCTTCACTAGCGCCATGATGAACGCAAGGGTATAGAACAGTGTTTTGAGAAGCGATCTAAATTGTGCGAGAAAATCAGACTCCCTAGGTGCGAATAGCCTAGGTTCATCCTCTTTCGCAGTGTCGGCGCGACGGTACAGGAATCCTCCCGGCTCAAAATCCGCTCGAATCGTGGCAATCGCACTTAGGATCATTACGAGAAGGCAGACAACAACTGCCTCGAAAAAGGAATAGCCGCGAAACAGGATGAACGCCGCGAGCACATCCCACACTATCCCCATCGAACCTATGAGCAGCGTGAATGCGATTGCTACTCGCCGCGCAGTGCGTACAGACGTTTCTTCGCTTGTTGTCACTAAAGAGATTTTGGCAGGATGTGTAATCGAATGGAAGTAACAGAGGAAGTGCCTGCTTAGTTGATCCGCACTGCGTTATTCTGCGAAGTGAGACTCCTACCACAGAGCCTCATAGCACCGCCGCCTTCGCTTTCAGCAGCACATCCGCGAAGTCCCACGTACGGGACTGGATGACGGTTCACCAGTCCCAAGTACGGGAATGACCAGTCCCGAAATCGTGATCGACCAGTCCCAAGTACGGGAATCACCAGTCCCGCCAGCGGGACATAGCTTTGTAAAGAATAGCTCTCTAGAATCTATCTCTCTAGAAACTAGTCGCGTCTGCGCGCCTTCGGCTGAAGATGTAGATAGAGAGACACAGCGGAACGCAGGAGAGGTATGCGTGAGCATCCCGTCTTGTGCCGCCAGTCCCGTACTTGGGACTGGACTACCTGACCCGCCAGAGCCGACTCTGGCCGACTTGTTCCCGCAGTTGAATCTGGCAAACCAGCAGCAGCATTCGCTTGCGGTTCGCGTTGACTTCGACGACCGCGCCGAACTGCTCGCAGCCGCTCCCGATGTTTACTACGTGACCGACCACTATCTAAACTACACCTCCGTG